>Ga0265798_10011893_pt1 | contig 10562 bp, 9 predicted proteins | sample P3T30metagenome_FD_192430 | JGI IMG/M metagenome (GOLD analysis project Ga0265798, IMG submission 192430) | Plant litter microbial communities from East Loma Ridge, Irvine, California - P3 T30 | ecosystem: Environmental > Terrestrial > Plant litter > Unclassified | place: USA: California... | reverse complement strand
TAGTTGCGGGTTTCCGCAGGCATCAGCTCGGCCAGGCTCTCGAAGTCGGTGCCCTTGCCGAGCGCCTGGTTCTTCTTGATGGCTTTCTGGACGTTGCCTTCGCCCCAGTTATATGCCGCCAGGGCCAGCTGCCAGTCGCCGAACATCGTGTACAGGCGCTGCAGGTAGCTGAGGGCCGCATCGGTCGAGGCCAGCACGCCGCGGCGCTCGTCCTTGAACATGTTCTGCTTGAGGTCGTAGTCCTTGCCGGTGCCCGGCACGAACTGCCACAGGCCGGCCGCGCTGGCGGTGGACAGGGCTTGCGGGTTGAACGCCGATTCGATCACGGGCAGCAGCGCCAGTTCGGTCGGCATGCCGCGCTTTTCCAGCTCTTGCACGATGTGGAACAGGTAAGGCGAGGCGCGGCCCGAGATGCGTTTGAGGCTGTCCGGGCGGGCGCTATAGGCCTGGGTATGGCGGCCAACCAGGGTGTTATTGATGTCCGGAATCGCGTAACCACTGCGGATGCGGCCCCACACGTCGGTTTCCTTGTACTCGTCGACCTTGATCGCGCCAGGAGCGAGCGGCAGGGCGGGACGGATGCTCGGCGCTGCGGTAGCGCTCGTTGCGGTGTCGATGGCGTAAGCCAGGGGTGAGGCGGCCAGGAGGGCCAGCGCGGCAGTCGCGAGGGTGCTTCGGATCATGTCGTGCATCGCTTTCCTATGTTGCGTTCAGGAACGAACGTACCGGTCAAGGGGGGCCAGTGTACGTAGACATTCGTGACTCAGTCAAGAAATATGTCCCCTGCGTTACAAATTTCTTTCTAAGCTGGATGAATGTAAATTAGCATCATGAAAACATAAAATGTCGTCAGATAACGGTGAGATCGCCGGAGATACTGCGTCGACATCGTGCCGAAATGCAAGGCGGATGAACTGCGGCGCTCAGGTGTAAACTAGCCCTGGCAGGCTGTAAATCTATGAGGGGACGCAAAGTGTGCGTACAATCCGGCTCCTGTCTTTCACGCTCCAAGCTAGTTATCCCATGCGCACCGCAAACCCCAATGCCGACGACGACGCCATCGTCGCCGCCACCCGCCGCTGGCTGGAAAAGGCCGTCATCGGCCTGAACCTCTGCCCCTTCGCCAAATCGGTGTACGTCAAGGAGCAGGTGCGCTATGTCGTATCGAATGCGACCACGCCCGAGGCCCTGCTCGAACAGCTCATGGACGAGCTGCAGCATCTGTCCGATACGCCCGCCGAGCAGGTCGACACGACCCTGCTGATTCACCCCTTCGTGCTGCAGGAGTTCGAGGACTACAACGAATTCCTCGACGTGGCCGACGCCGCGGTCGAGGACATGCAGCTGGACGGTGAATTGCAGGTGGCCAGTTTCCACCCGGATTACCAGTTCGCCGACACCGACGCCAACGACATCGCCAACTACACCAACCGCGCGCCGTACCCGATCCTGCACCTGCTGCGCGAGGACAGCATCGACCGCGCGGTCGAGGCCTTCCCGGAGGCGGAAGCGATCTTCGAGAAGAATATCGACACCATGGAACAGCTGGGCCATGAAGGCTGGGACAAGCTCGATGTCGGACCAGCACGCTGAGCGCCCGGACACGCCCTGCGTGGCGGTCTGCTCCACCACCTTCGACGAGATCTGCCGTGGCTGCGGACGCAGCTATATCGAGGTGGCGAACTGGGTGTCGATGAGCGCCGAGGAAAAAGAGGTGGTGTGGGTGCGGATCCTGGCGCAGGGCTATCCGCGCCGGAATACCTGACCGGCCCGCCGTGGCCGATCAGAGGCCCAGGAAATCGCGCTTACCCAGCGGCACGCCGTTATGACGCAGGATCGCATATGCCGTCGTGACGTGGAAATAGAAATTCGGCAGCACGAACCCGGTCAGGTAGTCGTCGCCGCGCGCGAAATGGCGGGCGCGCTCGCCCGCGCCGTGGGTGATCGCGCGGCCCTCGGCGCCGTCGAAGGCGGCAGCCGGCAGCGAATCGATGTAGCCCAGGGTCTTGCCGATGCGCTGCTGCAGTTCGGCGAAGGTCTGCTCATGGTCTTCGTAGCGCGGCACGTCCACGCCGGCCAGGCGGGCGCTGGCGCCCTTGGCGAAATCGGTGGCGATCTGCACTTGCTTGGTCAGGGGCAGCATGTCCGGGAACAGGCGCGCGCCCAGCAGAGTGGCGGGCTCGTACTTGCTGGCCAGGGCATGGGCCTCGGCTTTTTCCAGCACGTCGGCGAGGGCGCCAAGCATGTGGCGAAACACCGGGACCGCAGCGGAATGAATGGACAGGCTCATTGTTTCTCCTTCGAAAGAGTTAGATCATAACAAGTCTTGTCGCGTCGCGCCGACACTCGCCCCTATATTGACGCGCTGCTAACGCCTAATTAATGACGCGTGGCAATCTAGCATGCATAATCGAACGATTGTCTTGTCTTAAATTAAAAGGCTTTTGCCCTCGATGGGCAGCGTCCAGCGCCGATGTCCTTGTACTGTTCCCTGTTTCGCGGATTCCCTTCCCGCCTGAATAAGCTCTATGGGCGCTCGATCTACGGCGCGCTGCTGCTGGTCGTGTTCGGCGGCCTGGCGGTCCCGGCCTTGCTGGGCGGTTTCTTCCTGATCGGGGTGCAGGAACGCGAGGCGACCGTGCGCAGCCTCAACGCGGCGCTATCGCGCAACGCCGACATCCTCGCGCTCGGCATGCAGCAGCCATTATGGGACATCAACCCGCAGGCCGCCCGTTCGCTGGTCGACTCCTTTGTACGCGACCCCGCCATCGTCCACGTCGCCGTGCGCGGCCATGAAGACACGGCAATGATCGAGCGCCGGGTGGCGATTCCGGGCGGCGCCCGGGTCTACCGCGCCGAGCGCGACGTGGTGTACCGCGGCGAGAAGATCGGCCGGGTCGTGCTCGAGATGAGCGACCATCTGGCGCAGCATGAACTGGGCGGCAAGCGGCGCAGCTATGCGCTGGTGCTGGCGATCCAGCTGGCGGTGTCGCTGGCGCTGATCGCGCTGCTGCTCAAGCGCCGGCTGCTGTCGCCGCTGCGCACCCTGACCGACTTCTCGGACCGGCTGGCGCGCGGCGACTTCGACACCCCCTTGGCCCTGGCCGGCAGCGACGAGCTGGGACGCCTGGGCAGCCAGATGGAACGCATGCGGATGGCGATCGGCCAGCTGTTCGCCGACATCGGACGGCGCGAAGAGCAGTTCCGCACCATCGTGACCCAGGTGCCGGGCGCCGTGTTCCGCGCCCGCCCGGGCGGCCCGATCGACTTCGTCAGCGACGCCATCGAGGACATCTCCGGCTATCCGGCCGAACGCTTCATGCTGGCCACCACCGACGACTGGGCCGACATCATCCATCCGGAAGACCGGCGCATGCAGCGTCACATCACAGGTGATGCCCTGCGCGCCGGCAGTCCCTACGAGGTCGAATACCGCATCGTCGACGCCGGCGGCATCGAGCGCTGGGTGCTCGAGAGCGGCCAGCCGCAGGGGGTGTGGGGCGAAGAGGGCTTCCGCATCGACGGCATCATCTACGACATCAGCGAGCGCAAACACGACGAGATGCGCATCGAAGCGCTGCTCACCGAGCAGGGCGCGATCCTGGACAACGTGATGTTCGGCGTGCTGTTCGTGCGCCAGCGCCGCATCGTCTCGGCCAACCGCCGCGGCGAAGCGCTGTTCGGCTATGGCGAAGGCGAGATGGTCGGCAAGTCGACCGAGATCCTGTTCCCGGGCCGCGCCGAATTCGAGCGCCTGTGGCTGGACAAATACCCGCGCATCGCGCAGGGCCCCGATACCGGCGAGGAGCTGCAGTTCCGGCGCCGCGACGGCTCGATCTTCTGGCTCCTGGTGAGCGGCTGCGCGCTCGACCAGGGTGCGCCGAACGACGGCAGCATCTGGGTGTTCGCCGACATCACCGAGCGCAAGCAGGCCGAGGAAAAGCTGCGCCTGGCAGCCACCGTGCTCGAGCACATCGCCGACGGCGTGATGGTGCTGGACACCTACGGCCGCATCGCCGCCACCAACCCGGCCTTCACCCAGATCACCGGCTACACCGAGCACGAGGCCCTCGGCCGGCATTCGAGCCTGACGCGCGCGGCGAGCGGCGCCAATCGCGAGGACGACGCCTTCTACCAGGACCTGTGGGCCGACCTGGCCGACACCGGCTTCTGGCGCGGCGAGATCTGGGACACCCGCAAGAACGGCGAGGTCTATCTCGAATGGCTGACCGTGTCGGCGGTGCGCGGCGACGACGAACAGGTGACCCACTACGTGTGCGTGTTCAGCGACATCACCAAGGTCAAGGAATCCCAGGACCAGCTCGACCACCTGGCCCACCACGACCCGCTCACCGCGCTGCCCAACCGCCTGCTGTTCCACGACCGCCTGCAGCACGCGATGGTGCGCGCCGCGCGCGAGAACGAACAACTGGCGGTGCTGTTCATCGACCTGGACCGCTTCAAGAACGTCAACGACACCCTCGGCCACCACGTCGGCGACGCCCTGCTCAAGCAGGTGTCCAGTGCGCTCGAGGGCTGCCTGCGCGAGGGCGACACCCTGGCGCGCCTGGGCGGCGACGAATTCATCGTGCTGCTCGAGCACGTCGACGGCGCGTTTGGCGCGGGCCTGGTGGCCGACAAACTGGTGGCGTTGTTCGAGCAGCCGTTCACGGTCTCGGGCTACGAGCTGTTCGTGACCGCCAGCGTCGGCATCAGCCTGTTCCCGCAGGACGCCGAGGACGTGCACATGGTGGTGCGCAACGCCGACGTGGCGATGTACCAGGCCAAGGCGCGCGGCCGCAACGGCTACCAGTTCTATTCGCCCTCGATGAGCGGCGAAGGAATCGAGCGCCTGCGCCTCGAAGCCCTGCTGCGGCGCGCGATCGAGAAGCATGAGATTTTTCTCCATTATCAGCCGCAGGTCGAGATCGACACTGGACGCCTGGTCGGCGTCGAAGCGCTGGTGCGCTGGCAGAATCCCGAGCTGGGCCTGGTAGCGCCGAGCCGTTTCATTCCGGTGGCCGAGGACATGGGCTTCATCAAGCCGCTCGGCCAGTGGGTGCTGGCCGAGGCCTGCCGCCAGATGGTGGCCTGGGACCGCGACGGCCTGGCGGTGCCGAAGATCGCGGTGAATCTGTCGGTGCGCCAGTTCGAGCGCGGCAGCATTGCCGACCACGTGTCGGGCGTGCTGCAGGAGGCCGGGCTGGCGCCTGGCCGGCTGCAGCTGGAAGTGACGGAGTCGGTCATCATGAACACCGGCGACGCGCTGCAGCTGGTGAGCGACCTCGATGCGATCGGCGTCGGCCTGGCGATCGACGATTTCGGCACCGGCTATTCCTCGCTGGCCTACCTGCAGCAGTTGCCGGTGCAGACCCTCAAGATCGACCGCAGCTTCATCAAGGACATCTCGGGCGAGACCGGCGGGGAGGGCAACCACGAGGCGATCGCGGTGGCGATCATCCAGCTCTGCAAGAGCCTGAATCTGTCGGTGATCGCCGAAGGCGTCGAGACCGAAGAGCAGGCCGCCTTCCTGATGCGCCACGGCTGCCGCCACGCCCAGGGCTACCTGTACGGCCGCCCGGTGGCGCCCGCCGAGATACTGACACGATGGAGACAGGACACGCATGACAATGCTTGAAGCGACGCCAGCGCGCAAGGGAATCAAGCGTCGCCATTTTTTGCTCGGCGGCGTGCTGGCCGGCGGCGCCCTGCTGCTCGGCTGGGGCGTGCAAGCGCCGCGCCAGCGCCTGCACACCGGCGCGCCGCTGCCGGTCGAGAATGGCGCGGTGGCGCTGAACGGCTGGATCGCGGTGCACCCGGATGGCATCGTGTCGGTGGTGGTCCCGCGCAGCGAGATGGGGCAGGGCGTGCACACCGCGCTCGCGACCCTGGTAGCGGAAGAACTCGACGTGCCGCTGTCGGCGGTGCGCATCGCGCAGGCGCCGATCGACCCGGTCTTCGCCAACCTCACCGTGCTGCGCGAAAACCTGCCCTTCCACCCGGACGACACCGGCCAGCTGCGCCAGGGCGCGCAGTGGATGATGGCCAAGATCGGGCGCGAACTGGGCATCATGTTTACGGGCGGCTCGACCAGCGTCAAGGACGCCTGGCTGCCGATGCGCGAAGCCGGCGCGGTGGCGCGCGCCATGCTGCTCAAGGCCGCGGGCGAAGCTTGGCGGCTGCCGGTGGCGCAGCTGCGCAGCGAGGATGGCTTCGTATTGCATCCGGATGGACGCAGGCTCGGCTACGGGACGCTCGCGGCGCAGGCTGCGCGGGTCGGCGCGGGCATCGATGGTTCGGATGTTCGCCTCAAGGCGCCGCGCGAGTTCCGCCTGATCGGCAAGCCGCTGGGTCGCATCGACAGCCGCATCAAATCCGATGGCATGGCGCGCTTCGGCATCGATGCGCGGCCCGCCGGCATGCTGTACGCGGCGCTGAAGATGGCGCCGACGCTCGGGTCCACGCTGGCCTCTTTCGAGGCGGATGCGGTGCGCAAGATGCCCGGCGTGCAAGCGGTGGTGGCGCTGCCCGGCGCCGGCGTGGCGGTGGTCGCGAGCGGCTGGTGGCAGGCGCGCCAGGCGGCGAGCGCCTTGAGCGTCAAGTGGAAAGAAGGAGAACACGCGCACCTGTCCAGCAGCGACGTGTTCGAGGAATTCGCACGCGCGCTCGACGAGGAAAGTGGCTACGCCTACCACGAGACCGGCAGCCAGGATGTCGCCGGCGCCGCCGTGACGGTAGTAAGCGAGTACCGCGCGCCGTATCTGGCGCATGCGGCGCTGGAGCCGGTCAACTGCACCGCCCAGGTGGTCGATGGCAAGGTGAGGCTGTGGGCCTCGACCCAGGTGCCGAGCGTGGCGGTCGATGTAGCCGCACGCGTGGCCGGCGTGGCGCGCGGGGACGTCGCGATCGAGGTGCTGTTGCTGGGCGGCGGCTTCGGCCGGCGCCTGGAAACCGATATGGTGGCGCAGGCGGTGACGGTGGCGATGGCGCTGCCCGGTAGACCCGTCCAGCTGATCTGGACCCGCGAGGACGACACCCAGCACGACGTCTATCGCCCCGCCGCGCTGGCGCGCTACAAGGCGCACCTGGATGCGAACGGGAACATCCTGGCATGGGACGCGCGCTCGGCCGGCGGCGCCATCGGCCACCAGTACTTCCCGCGCAACCTCGGCCTGCCGGGCCTGGGGCCGGACAAGACCACGGCCGAAGGCGCCTACGACATGGAATACGCGATCCCGAACCAGCGCATCGCCCACGTGATCGTGGACAGCCCGGTGCCGATAGGCTACTGGCGCTCGGTCGGGCATTCGCACAATGCCTTCTTCAAGGAGACTTTTGTGGAAGAGCTGGCCCACGCGGCCGGGCGTGACAGCGTCGCCTTCCGGCGTGCCTTGCTCAAGGGGCATCCGCGCGCGCTGGCCGTGCTCGATGCGGCAGTCGCGCGCGCCGGCCAGCCGGAAGAGGGCCGCGCGCACGGCGTGGCGCTGCATCGCTCGTTCGGGACCACGGTGGCGCAGGTGGCGGAAGTCTCGGTGGAGAACGGATTGATCCGCGTGCACCGCGTGGTGTGCGCGATCGATTGCGGGCTGGTGGTGAATCCGAACATCGTGGCGCAGCAGGTGGAGTCTGGCGTGATCTTTGGCCTGTCGGCGGCGCTGCACGGCGAGATCACGTTCAAGGGTGGGCGGGTACAGCAGTCGAACTTCGGCGATTATCCGGTGCTGAGGATGAGCGAGGCGCCGGAGGTCGAGACCATCATCATGCCGAGCGCCGCGCATCCTGAAGGCCTTGGGGAGCCGGCTGTACCGCCGATTGCACCCGCGGTGGCGGCGGCGGTGTTCAAACTGACCGGGCAGCGGCTGCGCAGTTTGCCCCTGCGGCTCGCGTAGCCGGCAGTCGAGTCGTCGCACCGGCGCAGGCCGGTGCCTAATTTTGCACGCGAACCGGCAGCGCAACGAACTTGGGCACCGGCCTGCGCCGGTGCGACGGTCTCTCGGCTGGTGGTTTTTATGCGGCCAACAAGACGCGCAGATTGCAATCGCGCTGCCAGCTGCGCCGCTCTTCGCTCGTCTGCGCCAGCCGCGCCAGCTCTTCCGCAGACAGCTCCGCCTGCGCCTGCACCAGCCTATCCGCCACGCCCCCATCCGGCACCATGGTGCCGAAAAACGCGACCGTATCGCCGCGCTGCACCAGCAGGGTGGGGAAGTTGTCGACGTCGAGGTCGCCCACCAGGTCGGCCTGGTCTTCGATGTCGATCCAGACGAAGGTCTTGTCCGGGTGGCGCGTGGCCAGGTCTTCGAAGGTGGCGCGGTAGGACGAGCAGGTGCCGCACCAGGCGGCGCACAGGCAGGCGACCGTCAGGGCGTCGCCGGAGATGGCGTCGAGGATGGCGTCGCGGGTGCGGGGTTCCAGTGTCAGGCTTTGCATGAGGCGAATTCTACCGCGTGTCGGGCCGCCGTGGCCGCGCATTGCCCGAGCGGGTAAAATACCGGCATGCCAAAGATTCTCGCCATCGAAACCTCGTCCGAACTCGCTTCCTGCGCGCTGCTGGTCGGGGACCACGTCATCGAACGTTCCACCACCGGTGTCCGCACCCATTCGCAATCGATCCTGCCGATGGTGCAGGAACTGCTGGGCGAGGCCGGCATCGCGCTGGCCGAGTGCGACGCCATCGCCTTCGGCGCCGGTCCCGGATCCTTCACCGGCGTGCGCACCGCCTGCGGCGTGGCCCAGGGCCTGGCCTTCGGCGCCAAGCTGCCGGTGCTGCCGCTGGTGACCTTGCTCGCGATGGCGGAGCGCTGCCGCGCCGCCACCGGCGCGGTCGAGGTGGTGACGGTGCTGGATGCGCGCATGAACGAGGTTTACTGGGCCCAGTATCAATATGATGCCGGCGCCTGGGTTGAAGTGGTGGCGCCCGTGCTGGCCGCCCCCGAGGCGGTGGCCCCGATCGCACGCGCGGGCCTCGCGGCCTGTGGTAACGGCTTCGCAGCCTACCCCGAGGCGTTTGCGGGCAAGGAGTTCGCCGCTGGAGCCCTGAGCGACATCCTGCCGCACGCACGCGAGATGGCGGTGCTGGGCGCGCCGGCCTTTGCCGCGGGCGAAGCGCTGCCGGCCGCCCAGGCCCAGCCGCTCTACCTGCGCAACAAGGTAGCCTACACCAGCGCCGAGCGCCTGGCGATCAACGCCGCCAAGGCCGGGGCATGACCGTGCTGGACGTGACGGCCGGGCTGCGCTTCGCGCCGATGCAGCCACTTGAACTGGACGAAGTCCACGCGCTCGAATGCAGCGTGTTCCCGCATCCCTGGAGCCGCGGGAATTTCAACGATTCGCTGGCCAGCGGCTACGACGCCTGGACCGTGCGCGACGCCGACGGTGCGCTGGTCGGCTATTTCATCCTGATGCATGCGGTCGACGAAGCCCACCTGCTCGATGTCGCGGTGGCGGCTGGCCGCCAGCGCCAGGGACTGGGACGGCTGCTGCTGGACCGCCTTGGAGCGCGCGCCCGCGAGCAGGGCATGCAGTCGGTGCTGCTGGAAGTGCGTCCCTCGAACGAGCGCGCGCTGGCGGTCTACCGCCGCTATGGCTACCAGGAGATCGGCCGCCGCAAGGGATATTATCCGGCCCATGAGGGAAAGCGCGAGGACGCCATCGTGATGAGGTTTGAACTGTGAACCGCCTGAGTGACCGCGACGCCGCTTTCCTGGCCGAGATGGGTATCGGGCCGCTGTGGCAGTTGCGCGCCGCGCCGGCGCTCGATGCGCCCGCAGTACCTGAACCCGTCGTCGAAGCCGCCCCGGCCCCGCAGCCTTTGGCGCCCCCGCCGATGCCGCGCCAGGTGGCCGAGCCGGCCGCCAAGCAGGCCTGGACGCCTCCGGTGCGCGAGGTGGTCGAGGCGCCGCGCATCGACGTCTCGGCCCTGGACTGGGACGGGCTGCGCGAAGCCATCGCCAGTTGCCAGCATTGCAGCGCCTGCAGTAACGGCCGCAAGCCGGTGCTGGGCGCCGGCGCGCGCCAGGCGCGCTGGCTGGTCGCCGCCGGCACCGCCAGCGCGATCGACGAAAAGGCCGGCCTGCCGATGACCGGCGATCCGGGCAAACTGCTCGACAATATGCTGTGCGCGGTCGGCATGTCACGCGAGACCGACGTGTATGTCACCAGCCTGGTGAAATGCCGGCCGGCCAATGCCAACGGCGGCGACCGCGCGCCGACAATGGAAGAAGCGGTGGCCTGCCGCCCCTTCCTGGAGCGCGAACGCGATCTCACCGGCGCGCAGTTGGTGCTGACCCTGGGCCAGGTGGCCGCCAACGGCCTGCTCGGCAAGCCGCTGGCCGAACCGCTGGCCGGGACCCGCGGCGCGGTGCATGCATTGAAAGACGTGCCGCTGGTCGCGACCCTGCATCCGGGTGAACTGCTGCGCCGTCCAGCCGACAAGGCGCTGGCCTGGGCCGACCTGTGCCGGGCAAAAGCCGCCGATGGACGCGCCGGCTGAGAGTTACCAGTCGGGCTTCCACCGCCGCTGGGGCCACCTGCGGCGCGCGCGGGTACGGGCGCTGGCCTGGCTG
>Ga0265798_10011892_pt1 | contig 10563 bp, 13 predicted proteins | sample P3T30metagenome_FD_192430 | JGI IMG/M metagenome (GOLD analysis project Ga0265798, IMG submission 192430) | Plant litter microbial communities from East Loma Ridge, Irvine, California - P3 T30 | ecosystem: Environmental > Terrestrial > Plant litter > Unclassified | place: USA: California... | reverse complement strand
GGGCAAGTATGAGGATTTTGGCATCCCAAGTGGCTCAACGGCTGACATGGACACTCTTGCAGATGATATCGAGACCATGACAATTCGAGAGCTACCAGTCAGCTTTCGGAACCCGCTTGCCCCAGTTGCTGCAGCAATGGAAGATACGCCTCTTCTTCGTGCTGACATTTTCACTCCTGTTGCAGAGCTCCCTGCCCATCGTTCTCTTGCTGAGCTTCCTGCAAAGTCATTTCGCGGGCGTCACACTCCGACACTAAAGGGACTTGAAGGCCGAGACTGGGACACTGTTTCTGAACTCGAGGCGAAGAAGCGTCCGGGCTCTAGTGGTACGTCACGCTCCATGCGCAAGTCTGTCGGGTTAAGCTCACTGTTCGAACAGGTTCTCCAGACAGCTGGTTCATCGCTCCCTGACCAAAAAGAGTTCTTTTTCCAGCATGCGATACTGACTTCCCGCACAAGCCCTGCGCCTGTGGGCGACTGCCAGCTATGCAAGCTGCCTTACCAGGATGAGCGTAAGCGCACAATCAAGCTGCCTGACTGTGGCTGTTTCCTTCACGAACGTTGTCTTCTCGACAATCTCCGCGCGCTCGACCAGGACTTTGGTAGGTGTCCAATTTGTCGCCTCACCATCTGCGTGCGTACTTTGGCCGATTGCGTCAATTCCGACCGTCAAGCCATCTTTGACTCGCAATTCACCGCACTGCGCAGCGAGTTCTTCGTCGTCTTCCCGCATCGCGACGAAGCTGTAAAGTGCATGTCAGAGGAAGAAGTCGCAATTGCGCTATGCCGTCTAGTGAAGGACTACGTCGACGTGCACACTGAGGAGCTTTTCCGTCTCTGGGAAGCCAATCTCGCTGAGCCAGACTGGTACGCAAGTGTCGTGCGTCCAGTCGTCCAGCTCTTCCAGGGCTGGAATCCAGCGACCCGCAATCGCTACTTCCCGCATTCCGAGACCTTTCTTAAGCTTATCGTGTGGGCTGAGTTGGTGCGCTTGATGAACACTACTCGGTTCATGACGAAACTTGCGCATGGCGAACATGCACTATTTCCTCAACTTCAACAGCTGCATTACAAGTTCGCGTTGGGCCGGAATCGGTACGAGCTGGAGAAGAAGACCCAGCGTGCGGATAGTGCAGAGGCTTTTGACTGCGAGAAGATTGCACTCGATGTAGTCCGTCTCGCGATGGAGACTCATATGTCGTGAGTGTTTCTCAGAGTAGCATGTGTCGGCAATTGAGGTCTACGAGTCGCGCACATGGTAGCGGCTATGATGGTTGTAGATGTTGTTAGCTCTAATATGATCAGATCGTAAATTGAGTATTTGAAGTGGAAGTGGAGGCGATGAGTCGTGACTTTGAATGTATCAAGTCACATATGAAGCCGCAAGTGCCGAATCGATCGATATGTGCAATGTAACCCTCCTCGTAGGATCGGGGATTCTTTGACTTGTGACGATCAAGGCGGCCGATCCTTCACCTTAATCAATTAATACGATAGACTTGTTTGCGAGGAGTATAGTCGATTTTGCATTACATTGTCCAAACAACAACAACTCACCCCAACCTGAGGTCTACTGATATCCCCCTCTTTTCCTCTTCAGTAAGTTCAATGCCAAATAGCTCTTTCAATGCGTCTACACGCTCATCCTCTGTCTTGCAGTCCTTTACAACTCGTCGATCGCTCCCGATAGACTCGTTGATCTCACCCTCAAACAATGTGACGTTTCCAACAATCTCCTCGCGCTCCTCATCCATGATCATTTTTGTAGCTGTTACATATCTGGTGAAGAAGGACTTTTTGTTCGTAGACGTGTACCACGACATCATCTCGTAATCCTGAGGCAAGAACTCCGTCTCGGTGAAACAATACACCGGCACCCACTTGTTCTCTCCATTTTGGAGGGGGGTATAGCAGATATCATAGCACCACAACTTGTTGGAATTCGTTCCATACGACTCTGCTATAGCACGTAACTGTAGGCGTATCTTGCGTGGAGCGATGCTGGTTGTTTCAAAGCCATCCCGCACCGGGTAAGGCAAGTTGGGGCCCATGGAGCCCATGCCGACGTCTACAACATACCATTCGTTGTCGAGGCGGACAAGATTGAGCATGTGGTTCCATCCGTCATAAGTCATACCCTGGTTGCGGCGGACCTCGGGATCAGGACTCATTGATCGCGATACGCGACCGCCGCAATTGCGCACTTCGTAGCCGAGCGAGCGAAGAACTGTTCCGAAAAAGGTATTGTTTTCCATGCACCTTCCACCACGTCGCTTGGTAACAAATTTTGTGTAAAGGTCCGCTGCGTTGAGGGTGATTGTTTTGTGTGCGGAGTAATGCAGTTCGAGATTCTCGAAAGGCACATTGCAGGTGTGATACCTAGTCAAGGCCTGCAGGAATGGCAGCCCATGCTCCGTGGCTGTAGCTTTGGTTCGGTCCGATAACACAGGCGAGTTGAGATACTTTTGTGGTAGTCCAAGGCGCCAGAAATAATCTTGCAACTGAGCGTCGCTGTAGCGGGGGCGGTTGCTATCGCTCAGTGGTAGTTGAGCCACGGCGGTGGGCACCGAAGTTTGCGACATTGTCGGTAGTCACGATGGCGATGGTCTGCGAGGTTGTGGTTTGGACATGTCAAGTAGAAGATGAATATATATACGTGCTAACGCAGAAAACTTATCCAGCTAGCTCGGATGTGTTCCGTAGCGCGACGATTGACGCTGGGAGGCGAGACATGGCATGCGTTGTGTAATGACTTGCGTTCCCCACCTTTTGTACCTCCCTAGTCCAGAGTAAGTCTAGCCCACCGGGTCTAACTCGGAACTCTCAGCCGAACTTACCGCGGTAGTTAGCACATCTTTGGCTACATCCCTATCTTGTCCCGCCCACACGAACCGACCACAGTCACTTTATCTCTACGTTTAATCAAGATGAGCTTACCGCGAGACCTTCATGGAAGGCTGCAGTGGTTCCAATGTTTCAGAGTGCGTCCACACAAGTAATCTGCTCAGCAATGACGGGGGCGTTACTTGAGCACTGCAGGTACTGAACCTCGGGCTCTCTCGCTATCAAAAGCAATGCACCCTTCACAGTTCATGCCATTGTCTGAGTCGGAAAGTATAAGAATCAGATTGCAGACCCAGAGTTATCGCTTCAATCGAAGAATTTCGCAATGCCTCCGCTGACAAATGTATCCTGGATCAAAGCACCATCACCGTATATAGACAATATTTGATCAGCATTTGGTTTGGCGTGAGAAGGATATGTAAGAAGTACGCTCCTGAAGCTAGGATTCACTTATCAGCCGTATCGAATGAGCCCAAGAAACCCCAAAAGCTCTGTTCCTTCCACCCTTTAGCCAGCCAACCATTTGCCACGCTTGGATAAAAGTCCACCACACCAATTAGACTGTTATCATGCGCAATGACGGGAAAGATATTCTCATAGGCATCAAACTCAGTCATCTTCTCGATACTACGCGTCGCCTCTGCAGCGGAATGGTGCCACCCGCCTTCCGCAGGCGTCGGGTCGAAGAAGGGTTCTGTGCGGCTTTCCTTGGGATGAAGAGCAACAAACACATCCCCAGGACATGTCGGGGGCGCCATACGAAGCGAATTTCGCAGTGGATGTGGAGAAATCTCTCTGGGCGAAGGCACATAGGTTGTCGGGCGAAACTCTCCGCCATGGTGTGCAATGTCACCTCCCATGAAGATGAAGGTAGGAGGATCGAGGGTCGTGCGAGCAAGAGCTGACATATGACCGACTGTATGCCCCGGCATATCCAAAAGGTAAAAACTTCCATCCCCGTAGAAATCCAGGGCTTGGAACCTCCCGATTTTCACCGCTCGGCCGTCATCGGTGTCAAAGTCGATTTCGCACAGCTGCCGGTTCTCCCATGCTCGTTCGTCGACGTGAGAGTCCTGCACGGTAGGGAATGCGGGGACAAAATGCTGCTTGAAACCCGGTCCGACAATGAGATCGGTAATACCCGGAAATCTCGTGGGATCCCCGGCATGGTCGAAATGCCAGTGGGACCATATAATCCCGCCCACGTCGCTGAGCGCTACTCTATTCTCGCCGAGAATCGTGGCTACGTCCTTTTCAATCTCAACCTTGTAGCCCGATTGCTCAATGACTTGAACGAATGATGGTGGGCAGTTTTTCCAATCTTTACGCACACCGAGGTCGAAGAGGAGGGTTTTGTACTTGCTGGAACTACTAGGGTGCTGGACGAGAAAGCTATAGGAGCGACAGTCCGTGTGAGTGAAGCTGGCGACTTGGGGTTCCATAAAGGATAGGGTAGAAAAGCCGCTCAGATGGCTGGTTGTGTCGATGATGGAGACATTTACAGTCTCTCGGGATGCTGGGATATTGAGCGGTGGAGGTGTTTGTAGTATCGGCCTTTCCATTCTTTTCTTGCGGCGTGTGGTCTGTTTGGAACACTGGTTTTATGATCGTTTCTCGGAATGATGTTGTGTGAAATGAGTGTAGAACATGGAGGAAAAATGAATCTTGGGACTCATTATATTGGTAAGGAGCCTTGGGAAAAGAGGATTTCCGCTCAGCTGTGACGTCAATATCGGTTAGACGTACATATCTGATCCATCTCCAATGGGCTGAGCCAATAATTGAAAGGGAAGGCGGGGTAATTGTGGAAATTGAGCTGGGATGCAAGTCAATGCTGCATCCGAATTTTGTGTTTCCGGCGCTATCAGAACTATAGTGCAGCAGTTTGGCAGTGTCTTGGCAGCAAATTGACCATTTTGGGGAAATGTTTTACCAGAAATACACTTGGTATCACATTGTATATGTGATTGTCAGAAGGAGCAGATAAGTTGCCTCAAAATTTATGGGAGATATTTAGATGCCTTGTGGTATATTTTGCGTTTTCTGCGTTTGCAGTCTCGAAACGGCTGTGCGCATATCCCCCTCTAGGTCAGGGAACCACAACCAATCAAACCAACCATTTTGCAATCTGGGAAGAATCTTGCTCATATCGTGGCCCGTTTCTTTGTTTCTGAAAAATATCATTTCAGCCAGTTCAGCCGCCCTTTCCAACTGCTTCTGAGCTCGTGGTCGTCGCACCGAATCGTATGCATCAAAAGCTGCACAGATATGTGTATTGAGACCAAGACCGCTTTGAGAAGTTGTTGGGAGTTCTGAGAGCACACTCGATAGCACCAAAGCATCTTCTAGGCCCTGAGCAGCGCCGGCGGCCTGGAAAGGCAGAGAAGCATGGGCACTGTCGCCCATAAGAACCACACGGTCGCGGTAGTAAGTTGAAGTGTGAGAATGATGAAAGAGACCCCATCTGATCGGTTTTGCCAGCCGAAGGAGTCGGCGGAAGCGATTGTCTATGGCAAGGGCCTCGAAATCAGCCATCATGTCCTCGTACGTAACTTTCTCCGTCACAGCTCCCTCCAGCATCCACGGAGTGTCGGTAACTTTGAAGAGAAGGAAGTTAAACTCCTGTCATTCAATGTTGATCAGCGCATGGTCAACAGTTGGATATTATTGCGGAAGGTGTCAACTTACCTCACCACCTGTGATTCGATAGGTGACAACACCGCAGTTGTGGCCAAAATAGATCTTGGCCACATCTGTAAGACTGCCGAGAATTTCGGTTGCCTCAGACATGGGAATGACGCCTCGGTAGCAATAGGCGTCGGTATATACGGGACTGACCTGGGTTGGGTGCAATGGCTTCAGTACATGCTCCCGCACAATGCTCTTAATTCCATCTGCCCCAACAAGCACACTAGCCTCAGCGACATCGCCGTCTGCAAATTTGAGGACGACTTTGTCGGAATACTGATCGATATACGTAAGACACTTGCTAAACTTGACCGTGTGTAACGGTATGAAGCTTGTCATGATTTCCAAGAGCTCCTTTCGATGTACCTATTATACTTCAGCACCGCACCTGGACACGGCAGGCAATCACAGGGTTACTAACCGATTTACGGTCAAAGTCAGGGTGACCCCATGATGAATTCCCGTACCATGGTTGATTTTGGCCTGCAGGCGTTGGTTGATAAGATATCATAGAAAAGAAGAGGGTGGATAATGCGCACCAAGACCTTGTTCGATGAGCAAACCCTCAAAAAATACATCTTGGGCATCTGCAGGCTTGTTCCCCACGCAGATTTTCTCATATTTAGGACGAAATTCGGGCTCGATAATGTCCATTGCCCGCAGGCCATTAGGGGCAAGCCCGATACCAGCACTTGACGCGATCAGACAAGGGGCTTTGCCAAGGCGACTTGAGCATCTCACCCAATAGCCGAGTATTCTTTCGCTTCTTCATAAAGCGTAAAGGATATGCCTTTCTTGTGGAGCGCCATAGCCAGCGCGAGGCCCGCAATGCCGGCACCTGGATTCAATGTTATTTGATTGGCCGTTCAATGAAGACCGGATGCAAATGTACCGGCAATGGCGACATGGAAGTCGTTGATGGTGCTTCCAGCCATGATAGTGTTTGTTAGTCGTTTCGGCGTCCTGCAAGCTATGTATTTTCGTGGACCCAGTGCAGCTCACGCCTATAGATATGGTGATAGGTAAGATATCATAGAGCGCATGATATGTTCGCGCAGAGCATCGGCAGTAGATGGCTGATAAGACGAGGAAGAAGGCAAGATTCGCAGCCAGTATTGAGCAGCAGTTATCTCTGATAGTTGATCTACGGCCTAAAGAGCCTAGGGGAACAGATCGTACCCGGTCATTCGTTGCTCGCTGCTTGCTGGAGCTGGTGGTTCCGCAAGACAGGTGTGTTGGGCTGTCAGCCATCAGTTATTGGCGGGCACGCTGTAGTTTATCGATGACGCAACCTTACTGCTAGCTCATCGGCATCCCGGACATCCCGGACGTTCCCGATGTTCCCGATACAGCCGGCTACCCGGCTGCGAAGCGCCGACAAGCACTGCTGCTTACCCTTCCTATACCCGTACCTTGTCTCTAATCTGCTCCAGTCCGACACGCGACACGCGACCCGATGCCGCAAAGCCATGGCAAATTCAGAGTCAGGACAGGCGCCAGAGACGGCTGCTTCCGCCAACAAACGAAGGCGCATCGCTCTGGCGTGCAACGCGTGTCGTATGCGCAAGTCCAGGTATGCGCCCGTAGCAAGTCGTCGGAACCATCTCATGTGATGCCAGCCGGTGCAGAATATTTAGGTACTGATCTACTTCTTCTGTCAGATGCGATGGACAGCGCCCATCTTGCTCGTCTTGCCATGGCCTTGGCTTCGTCTGCCAATACGAGCCGACTGAGTCTGCGACCAACGTCCTGGTACGCAAAGAGCACCTGTCCCATCTGGATGAGCGTATGACGGCCAACGAACGTATGGTGCAGCGGCTTGAGCACCTACTCAGAAACCACATCTCTCATTGCACAGATGGTGCAGACTGCCGTCGTACATCGCTATCACATCCTTCTACCTCGTCAGTAGCCAGGGCACACTACCACCACACCAACATGCTCGAGGAGCCACGTGACGAAGATGCATCACCAAATGGAATGGCTATGACTTTCATCGAAGAGCGCACGTCAGCCTTCTTCGGCGAGTCGTCCAATATCAACTTTGCGCGCCTCCTGCTCCGTGCCACAGCTGCTGTCCGTCAGCCCACACAGGGCGAACATACTGCCATGGAGAAGGACTATACCCTCGTAGAGAATCGTATGGCGAGACTCTCCCGACTGCGTGCTTCCCCATCTGCGACATCCATAGATCTTGCAGAATCCTCCATGATTGCGCTGCCATCGATCGAGGCTATGGAAAACATGCTCGATGTTTATTTCGATACATGCGGTGTGGTTTTTCCCTTCATTCATGAACAGACTTTCAGAGCCACGTTTGCAGAGTGTAAGGCCAATGCATTCACGAGGGTTCGTAGGACCTGGTTGGGTACCCTCAACATGATCTTTGCCATGGCCAGCAAGTTTGATCAGGACGAGGACAATGGTGCATCAACAAAGAGTCGCGGGAGAACATCCAACATCTACTACACAAGGGCAGTGTCACTCTGTGGCGACCTTTCGAAACGAGTTATCAGTCTCGAGGTTGTCCATTACTTGGTTTTGGTCGTTATATTCTGCCAAGGCAGTTCAAGATCTGTCGAGGCTTGGAACGTCCATGGTCTTCTCGTGCGCTCAGCAATTGCGCTAGGATTGCACAGCAACCGAAGCAGAGAAGTTCTCGACTCATGTACACAAGAGTCCCGCCATCGCACATGGTTAGTTATATACGGCTTAGACAAGGTTTTGAGCATGACCTTTGGTCGACCAGCAGCAATCTCAGACGAACTAATGACCACCCCACAACCGAGCACGTGGCTTCCTGTTACGTCACCGAGTGCTTTACAAAACGAACTTGACCTGCCTGGCCAGTTCCTTGCTGTATCGTTCGAGCTGTATCAGGTGATGAGCAGGTCTCTCGTGAAACAGTATGGTGCCAATATGGGAAACGTCGACCTTGAGCTGGATGAATTAGCTTCCCTCCAGGCTTCTAGTAACTTCCGCAAAGCTCTCCGAGAATGGACCGCGAAACTACCACCCCACCTGCATCTATGCGAACCCCGGTCGGATATGTTGTCGGAAAATACCCAGGTGAACCGATTGCGTGTGATTCTGAGCCTGAGGTACCATAACCTCAGTATCCTCGTGCACAGGCCCTTGCTTACCACTACGATTCGTCACTTGTTCAAGGTAGATCTTCAACAAGAGAAGGTGTCGTCCTATCTGTTGCAGCCGGCAATGGCAGAAGCCCACGAATGTATACATGCTGCACAATCCACTGTTAACATAGTGTATGAAGTAATGACTACTGATTCATCGAGTAAGAATAACCTTGGCGTATGGTCCTTTACTTTGTATTACGGTTAGTAACATTCACATCACAACCGTCAAGCATCAAAGTCGGCGTTACTGACCCATTTCACCAACAGTATTTACAGCATCGCTGGTCATCAGCGGCCGTTTACTGTGGGCAAAGCACGGCAAAAATCCCACGGAAGATGCTGTCATAGTTGACATGAAGTCGTTGCTAGACAGAGCTGAAACAATATTTCAAAAGCTTGATAAACACGACCACTTAGTGTTGAGTTGCTCAAGATACATTCGCAACTTATCGGAAATGTATTTTGGAGGTTAGTAAAGCTTAGTAATTAGACGCTACAACAGGACGCCTGCTAACAAAGAACTTGAAGCAGAAACAGACTCGTGCGAGAATCACATTGATATCACCTCGACGTTTGGTCAGGCACGGTGTGACGACATACACACTTCTGAGCTAAGTCCGTTGAATATGATGCAGCTTGATGCGGAGGGTTTTGAAACACTTGGATTCTTGACCTCGGAGCTATTCGACCCATCTGTCTTTGAAGACTTCAATCTAGGCGCGGCCGGAGTGGCCCCTGGAACCCCTGCATAAAGTGGTGCTGTTTGAGGCGACTGGCATGCCCAGATATAATCAATCAGCCCGTGGCCAGTGACTAAAGAATGAAAGGAAGCAAGGATAGCATGCAAACAAGGGCGTAGGAAAGTAGGTACTACATGTAGGAGATTCTTGAACTCTGCAGTTAGAATTCCGCGTCAATGGCGATGCTTGACCCTTGGGTCCTGCACCCTGAAATACTCTTATCTTGATGGACGATTTGGGCTACATGGCCGTGCAAAACTAATGATAAGGAAAGGTCGATGCGACTCCCAGATAATAAGATAGTTGAGGGATATGTCATAGGGTACGGCAGGTAATTGGAACAGCTACCCCAAACATCATTTAGCCGAGCCGGATATTCCCCGGTTGTTCCGAGATAGACAATCATCGACTGACTCACTCGTACACAACCAACCACTTTCGCAACTAAAACGACCACCTTCTCAGTCACCTTATCAAGGCTTCATTACACAATCTCCAAGACCAAATCATGAGCGCCACTACAACCACAGATCCCGTTCTTGCCAAGCCCGTCGACCTCTGTTGTCTGCGGGGCTCCATCCATTCGGGAGAAGTACAGGGTAAAATCACGAAAGTAGGCGAGGTCGACACATATGTCGCAATTCCTGACACCGCAGCGTCCAATGGACACATACTTCTATATTTCCCCGATGCATTTGGTCTGCACATCAACAGTTTCCTGATGATGGATGCGTTCGCGGCGTGCGGATACCTAGTCTTAGGAGTTGACTATTTTCTCGGGGTAAGTGATAAATAAACCTCAATTGAGAGAGAGAGAGAGCTTGAATGCTCGTTTTATAGGACTCCGTAGGAAAGCATTCCAAAACACCCTTGAACGATCCTAATTTCGATATGAGCGCTTGGAAAGACAAGCATTATACCGCCTCGGAAGAAGTGGCTGCAAAATGGATCAAAGATGTCCAATCAGTGTATGGCCAGTCTGAAAAGACTAAGTATGCATGTGTGGGATACTGGTATGTCTCCATCCTCATGCATCTTTCGACTTGTCGAGAAGAAAAAAAACAGAAGGAGAAGATAAATATAGACTAATTACGTTTCTTTCGTACTCGGAATAGCTGGGGCGCACGATTCGTCTGCACTCAATTGTCTGA
>Ga0265798_10011891_pt1 | contig 10563 bp, 10 predicted proteins | sample P3T30metagenome_FD_192430 | JGI IMG/M metagenome (GOLD analysis project Ga0265798, IMG submission 192430) | Plant litter microbial communities from East Loma Ridge, Irvine, California - P3 T30 | ecosystem: Environmental > Terrestrial > Plant litter > Unclassified | place: USA: California... | reverse complement strand
GTCGTTCTGCGAGTGGCGCAGCTGGTTGAGCATGACCCGCACGTCGCCGAGCGCCTCGCGGGCCGTGCCGGCGATCGTGGCGAGCGCGGTGTCGACCGCCCCCGGATCGGCCTTGGCCGCGTAGCGGGCGCCGTCGGCCTGGGCGATCACGACGGCCAGCGAATGAGCCACGATGTCGTGCATGTCGCGGGCGATGCGGTTGCGCTCCTGCTCGAGCACGACGTCGCGCTCCGCGGCCTCGCGGGCGCGTCCGCTCTCCCGGGTGCGCACGACGGCGCGCACGAGCAGACCGAGCAGCCAGGGCAGGCCGATGACGGTGACGAGGGTCGCCGCGCTCACGCCGAACTGCAGCACCGCGGTGGGCAGGCCGCTCCAGGCGAAGATGTCGGCGCCGCCGATCACCTCCTGCCGCAGCAGGAAGTAGCAGCTGGCGACGATGGCGCCGAGGCCGACCGAGCCGAGGCCGAGCCAGCGCACGACCCGGCCGCCGTAGGCCGCGGTCGTGTAGATCACCGCCAGGACGGCGACGTTGAAGAGATTCGGGTAGACGTCGAAGGCCACCTGCGTGATGGCGCCGATCCAGGCGACGCCGAGCGCGATGCCCGGGTTGAGCCGGCGCAGCAGCAGCGCGATCGCGTACACCGCGAGCACCGCGATGCCGGCGCCGAGCGATCCGGAGCTGGTCAGCTGGCCGGGCACCGTGAAGACCAGGTAGACGGCGGCGATGCCGACGTCCATGGCGTACTGCCACGGTCGCAGGCGTCGGATCATGCTCCCCACGGTAGGCGACCGGGGCGGGCGGCCCCGCATCCGCTCGGCAGAATCATCCGGCCGGATGAGCGGATGTGCGCGGCCGAGCGACCGGACGCCGAGCGGATGCGCTCGAGCGCCTCAGAAGCCCAGGCGCCCCAGCTGCTTGGCGTCGCGCTGCCACTCCTTGGCGATCTTGACCCGCAGCGAGAGGAACACCCGGCGGCCGATGAGCGGCTCGATCTGAGCGCGCGACTCGGCGCCGATGCGCTGCAGGCGCTCGCCGCCCTTGCCGATGATGATGCCCTTCTGGCTGTCGCGCTCGACGAAGAGGTTGGCGTAGATCTCCACGAGGTCCTTGTCGTCGCGCTCGACGATGTCGTCGATCGTGACGGCGAGCGAGTGCGGCAGCTCGTCGTGCACGCCCTCGAGCGCGGCCTCGCGGATGAGCTCCGAGATGCGCGCCTCGATGGTCTCCTCGGTCGTCATCTCGCGCGGGTAGAGCGGCTCGGAGACGGGCAGCAGCTGCACGAGCTCCTTGCTCAGCACGTCGAGCTGGATGCGGCTGGTCGACGAGATCGGCACGATCGCCTCCCACTCCCCCAGCGCCGAGACGGCGAGCAGCCGCTCCGCGACGACGGGCCGCGGCACGGCGTCGATCTTGGTGACGATCGCGACCTTCTTGGCGCGCGGGAACTGGGCGAGCTGCTCGTGGATGAACTTGTCGCCCGGGCCGACCTTCTCGTTGGCGGGCACGCAGAAGCCGATCACGTCGACGTCGCCGAGCGTGTCGTGCACGAGTGCGTTGAGGCGCTCGCCGAGCAGGGTGCGCGGGCGGTGCATGCCCGGGGTGTCGACGATGACGAGCTGGCCGTCTGGGCGGTGCACGATGCCGCGGATCGCGCGGCGGGTCGTCTGCGGCTTGGAGGAGGTGATGGCCACCTTCTCGCCGACGAGCGCGTTGGTGAGCGTCGACTTGCCGACGTTCGGGCGGCCGACGAAGCTCACGAAGCCGGCGCGGAAGCCCTCCGGGGTCGTCTCGGGGGTGGGGGTGGTGTCGGTCATGCGTTCTCTCCTCCGTCACGGTGCTGCGCGAAGGCCGCCCGCACGTCGATCAGGCTCTGGTCGGCCTCGGCGACCACGGTCTCGAGGCGTCGGCGGCGTCCGGTGCGCTCGGCGGTGAGCACGAGGCCCGCGACGACGACCGTGTCGCCGACGACGGGCACCTTGCCGAGGGCCTTGCCGAGCAGGCCGCCGACCGAGTCGACGTCGTCGTCCTCGAGCTCGAGGTCGAAGAGCTCGCCGAGCTCGTCGACGGGCAGCCGGGCGGGCACGCGCCAGCGGGTCTCGCCGAGCCGCTCGGACTCGGTGACGGCGCGGTCGTACTCGTCGGAGATCTCGCCGACGAGCTCCTCGATGAGGTCCTCCAGGGTGACGAGACCGGCGATGCCGCCGTACTCGTCGACGACCATCGCGAGGTGGTTCTTCTCGACCTGCATGCGGCGCAGCAGCGCATCCGCCTTCATCGATTCGGGCACGAAGAGCGCCGGGCGGGCGAGCTCGGCGAGACCGGCGGGCTCGAGCAGCTCACCGCCCCGCAGCAGCTTGGCCAGGTCGCGCAGGTAGAGCACGCCGAGCACGTCGTCGACGTCCTCGCCGATGACGGGGATGCGCGAGACGCCGCGCTCGAAGAAGGTGGCGTAGCCCTCGTCGAGGCTCGCGTCGCCGTCGAGGGTGACCATGTCGGTGCGCGGCACCATGACCTCGCGGACCACGGTCTCGTTGAACTCGAAGATCGAGTGGATGAGCTCGCGGTCCTCCTCCTCGAGCACGTCGTTCTCGGTCGCCTCGTCGACCATGCTCAGCAGGTGCTCCTCGCTCGAGAAGCCGCCGGAGCCGGTGCGGCCGGGGGTGACCCGGTCGCCCACGGCCACGAGCAGCGCCGCGACGGGGCCGAGCAGCACGCGGATGCCGTGCACGAGCGCGGCGGTGGCGCGCACCACCGCGCGGGCGTGCTGGCGCCCGACGCTGCGCGGGCTCGAGCCGACGAGCACGAAGCTCGCGGCCGTCATGACCAGCGCGGAGACGAGCAGGGCGAGCCACAGGTCGTCGAAGGCGTCGAGCAGGGCGAGCGCCACGAGCACCGCGGCCGTCGTCTCGGCGACGACGCGCAGGAAGTTGACGGCGTTCGCGTGCGGCACCGGATCGGCCGCGATGGCGGCGATCGAGCGCTTCGCGCGGGCCGAGACGGCGACCTCGAGGAGGTCGCCTCGGCTCAGCGCGCCGATGGCCGCGTCGGCCGCCGCGAGCAGGCCGCCGAGGGCGACCAGCAGCGCAGCGGCGACGAGGAAGAGGGCGATCACGCGCGGCGGCCCCGCTCCGACAGCGCGAAGCCGAGCAGCACGTCGCGCTGGATGCCGAACATCTCCTTCTCGTCCTCCGGGTCGGCGTGGTCGAAGCCGAGCAGGTGCAGGATGCCGTGGGTCGTCAGCAGCAGCATCTCCTCGAGCGGGCTGTGGCCGGCGGCCTCGGCCTGCTCGACCGCGACCTGCGGGCACACGACGATGTCGCCGAGCAGGCCCGCGGGCGTGGGATCGTCCTCGCTGCCGGGGCGCAGCTCGTCCATCGGGAAGCTCAGCACGTCGGTGGGGCCGGGCTCGTCCATCCACTGCACGTGCAGCTGCTCCATGGCGCCCTCGTCGACGAGCACGATGGCGAGCTCCGCGTCCGGGTGCACGTGCAGGTGATCGAGGGCGAAGATCGCCAGGCGCTGCAGCGTGGCCTCGTCGACCTCGATCGCGCTCTCGTTGTTGACCTCGATGCTCATGCTCGTCCTCCCCGGCGCTGCTGCCGGTCTCTCGGGCCTCGGCCCATGCCGCCGCGTCGCTCGGCGCGGTTCGCGCCCTCGCCGGTGCCGCCCTGATCGCGCTCGTACTGGCGCGCCTGCTGCTCGGCGTCGTACTCGGTGTACGCGTCGATGATGCGGCCGACGAGGGTGTGGCGCACCACGTCCTCGCTCGTCAGGTGGGCGAAGTGGATGTCGTCGACGTGGTCGAGCACCCGGGTGACCAGGCGCAGACCGCTCGCGTTGGTCGGCAGGTCGATCTGGGTGATGTCGCCGGTCACGACCATCTTCGAGCCGAAGCCGAGCCGGGTCAGGAACATCTTCATCTGCTCGGGCGTCGTGTTCTGCGCCTCGTCGAGCACCACGAAGGCGTTGTTGAGCGTGCGGCCGCGCATGTAGGCGAGCGGCGCGACCTCGACGGTGCCGGCCGCGAGCAGCTTGGGCACGAGCTCGGGGTCCATCATCTCGTTGAGCGCGTCGTAGAGCGGGCGCAGGTACGGGTCGATCTTGTCGGTCAGCGTGCCGGGCAGGAAGCCGAGCCGTTCGCCGGCTTCGATGGCCGGGCGGCTCAGGATGATGCGGTCGACCTCCTTGCGCTGCAGCGCCTGCACGGCCTTGGCCATGGCGAGGTAGGTCTTGCCGGTGCCGGCGGGGCCGATGCCGAAGGTGATCGTGAAGTCCTCGATCGCGTCGACGTACTGCTTCTGGCCCAGCGTCTTCGGGCGGATGGTCTTGCCGCGGCTGGAGAGGATCGCCTCGCCCATCACGTCGGCCGGACGGCTGCCGTCCTTGCGGTCGAGGATCCTCGCGGAGGTCGCGACCTCCGCCGGCTCGAGCTCCACGCCGTCGCCCACCATGCGCACCAACTCCTCCACCAGCTCCGTGGCCGATTCCAACTGCCGCTCGTCGCCGGGCAGGGCGGTGAGCGTGATCTGATTGCCGCGCGCGAGCACCTGCACGAGCGGGTAGCGCTGCTCGACGGTCTTCAGCAGGCGGTCCTGCGGGCCGAGCAGCCGCACCATGGCGACGCCGTCGACCTCGATGCGGGTCGTGATGGCCGCCGCGGCGACCGTTTCGATGCCCGGGACGGGCTCGTTCTCAGTGGGCAAGGGTTCCTTCCTCGAGACCGCCGGCGAGCACGTGCGCGTGCACGTGGAAGACGGTCTGGCCCGCGGCGGGGCCGGAGTTGAAGACGAGTCGGTGGTCGCCGTCCGCGTGCTCGGCGGCGAGGGCGCCCGCCGTGGCGACGAGCTCGGCGAGCAGGGCCGGGTCGCCCGCGGCGAGCTCGGCCACGTTCGCGTACTCGGCGGTCTTGGGCACGACGAGCAGGTGCACGGGGGCCTGCGGCGCGATGTCGCGGAAGGCGATGAGGCGCTCGGTGTCGAGCACGACGTCGGCCGGGATCTCGCCCCGGATGATGCGCGTGAAGATCGAGGGCTCGTCGCTGGTCATTGCCCCATCTTAAGCCGCGCGGGCCGCGCGGCATCGGCGCTGTTCGCTGACGGCGCGGAGCGAGCGGATGCGGACGGCGGCTACCAGCGCCCGAGCGGACCCGAGAGGGCCGCGATCGCCGCCGGCCCCGCCGTCGAGGCCCGCAGCACGTTGCCGCCGAGGCGCGCGTGCACGGCGCCCGCCGCGAGCAGCGCCGCGACCTCGTCCGGGGCGATGCCGCCCTCGGGACCGACGACCAGGTACACGCGGTCGACGCCCTCGAGGTCGAGGCGGTCGATGGGGGTCTCGGCGCGGGGATCGAGCAGCACCACCCGGTGCTCGCCGGCGAGGCGCACCAGGTCGGCGAGCTTCGCGAGCGGGGCCACCTCGGGCAGGTGCGCGCGCAGCGACTGCTTGGCGGCCTCCCGCACGATCGTGCGCCAGCGGGCGAGCGCCTTCTCGCGCTTCGCCCCCTCCCAGCGGACCACGCTGCGGGCGGCGGCCCACGGCACGACGCCGGCGGCGCCGAGCTCGGTCGCCGTCTGCGCCGCGAGCTCGTCGCGGTCGCCCTTCGCGAGAGCCTGCACGAGCCAGAGCTCGGGCTCGGGCGCGGGCTCCTCGCGGAGCGCCTCGACCTCGAGCCGCAGCGAGCCCGGCTCGGCCGAGAGCACGGGGCCCTCGACCACGAGGCCGCGACCGTTGCCGATCTCGAGCCGCTCGCCGGCGCGCACGCGGCTCACCTGCACGGCGTGCCGGGCCTCGTCGCCGGTGAGCTCGACGACCGCGCCGATCTCGGCGGCGGCCAGGGACTCGTCGAGGTAGCGGTGCGCCATCCGCTCGGTCCTCAGCCCCGGGTGAAGCGGTCGCGGAGCTTCGCGAACAGCCCCTGCTGGAACTGCGCCAGCTGCGGGTCGACCTGCCGGCGGCTGCCCGCGAACTGCTCGATGAGCTGACGCTCCTTGTGGTCGAGCTTCGTCGGGGTCACGACCTGCACGCCGACCTTCAGGTCGCCGCGGCCGGTGCCGCGCAGGCGGGTGATGCCGCGGTCCTTGATCGTGAGCACGTCGCCGGACTGCACGCCCGAGCGCACCTCGAGCTCGACGTCGCCGTCGAGGGAGTGCACGGTCGCGGTGGTGCCGAGGATCGCATCCGTCATCTGCACCTCGAGGGTGGCGAGCAGGTCGTCGCCGTCGCGGCTGAAGACGTCGTGGTGGCGCACCTTGACCTCGAGGTAGAGGTCGCCGTTCGGGCCGCCGGCCGGGCCGACCTCGCCCTGGCCGGGCAGCTGCAGGCGCAGACCGGTCTCGATGCCGGCGGGGATCTCGACGGGGATGGTGCGGCGGGCGCGCACGCGGCCCTGGCCCTGGCAGGTGACGCAGGGGTGCGGGATGACGGTGCCGTAGCCGCGGCAGGTGCCGCAGGGGCTCGAGGTCATGACGTTGCCGAGCAGGCTGCGCACGGCGCGCTGGATCTGGCCGCTGCCGTGGCAGATGTCGCAGGTGACCGGCGACGTGCCGGGCGAGCAGCAGGAGCCGTCGCAGGTCTCGCAGAGCACGGCCGTGTCGACCTCGAGCTCGCGGGTGGTGCCGAAGACGACCTCGTCGAGCTCGACGTCGAGGCGCAGCAGGGCGTCCTCGCCGCGCTCGCGGCGGCTGCGGGGACCGCCCCGGCCGCCGGCGCCCGCGCCGAAGAACGTCTCGAAGATGTCGCCGAAGCCGCCGAAGTTGCCGCCGCCGCCGAAGCCGCCCTGGGCCTGCGGGCCGAGGTCGTACTGCTGGCGCTGCTTGGGGTCGCTGAGCACGTCGTAGGCGTGCGTGACCGACTTGAAGCGCTCGGACGCGTCGGCGCCCGGGTTCACGTCGGGGTGCAGCTCGCGGGCGAGGCGGCGGTACGCCTTCTTGATCTGCTCGGGGCTCGCGTCGCGCTCGACGCCCAGGACTTCGTAGTGGTCTGCCACGGGTTGGGGATTCCTTACTGGTCCTCGCCGAACTGGCGGGACAGGTAGCGTGCGACCGCGCGGACGGCGGCCATGTTGTTGGGGTAGTCCATGCGGGTGGGCCCGAGCAGGCCGAGGCGTCCGAGCCCGGCGCCCGGGACAGAGTAGCCGGTGGAGAGCACCGAGGTCTGGCCGAGGCCGAAGGGGTCGTTCTCGCGGCCGATGCGCGCCGAGACCGCGACCGCGGTCTCCGTCTCCATCTCGGTGAAGAGCCGCAGCAGGGTCACCTGCTGCTCGATCGCGTCGAGCACCGGCACGACGCTGCCGTCGAAGTCGCGCTCGTCGCGCACGAGGTTGGCGGCTCCGGCGATGACGAGGCGGTCCTGCCGGTTCGCGGCGACCTGCTCGACCAGCGCCGCCGCGAGGCGCTCGACGACCGGGGAGCGCTCGGGCGCGAAGCGCTCGGGCAGGCCGGCGAAGACCTGCGCGGCCTCCGCGAGCCCCACACCGTCGGCGGCGGCGTTGACCTTGGCGCGCAGCTCCCCCAGGAAGACCTCGTCGACCGCGTGCGGCACCTCGACGATGCGCTGCTCGACCCGGCCGGTGTCGGTGATCAGCACCGTCATGATGCGGGTCTCGGCCAGCGGTACGAGCTCGATGTGGCGCACCTTCGCGGCGCCGAGCGTCGGGTACTGCACCAGCGCGACCTGCTGGGTGAGCTGCGAGAGCAGCCGCACCGTGCGGCCGAGCACGTCGTCGAGATCGGCGGACTGGTCGAGGAAGGTCTCGATCGCGGTGCGCTGCGCCGGGCTGAGCGGACGGAGGTCCGCCAGCTGATCGACGAAGAGCCGGTAGCCCTTGTCGGTCGGCACCCGGCCCGAGGAGGTGTGCGGGGCCGCGATCAGCTCCTCCTCCTCGAGGAGCGCCATGTCGTTGCGGATCGTCGCAGCGCTCACGCCGAAGGCGTGGCGGTCGACGATCGACTTCGAGCCGACGGGCTCGCGCGAGGCGACGTAGTCCTGCACGATCGCGCTCAGCACCTGCAGCCTGCGGGACGACACCATGACGGAGGCTCCTTCCGCTCGCTGGCACTCGGTCGGGGTGATTGCCAATCGTACCGCGCCGCGACACGGCTCCGCGCGGCGCGGACCCCGGCGCGCCGCGACGGTACAGTGATGCGTCGCCGACCGCGCGGCCCCCGCTCGGGGGTCGCGAGAGGCGGCCCGGCCGTCGCATCCGACGCCCGGAGCACTGCAGAAAGGCCGCCGGCCGTGCCCGAGCCCACCCCGACCACCGCATCCGTCCCCGCGCCCGTCGCGCAGTCCGCGCCCTTCGGCGCCGAAGCCGACCGCCAGGCCGCCCTGATGGCGCACCTCGGCGGCATCCTCGGCCCGCTCCCCTCCCTCGTCCTCTTCCTCGGCTTCCGCGAGCGCGGACCGCTCGTGCGCGAGGAGTCGAAGGAGGCGCTCAACTGGCAGATCACGTGGTGCCTCGCCGCGCTGGCGGTGCAGGTCGCGCTCGTCGGCGCGATCGGCGGCCTGCTCGCCGCACTGCTGCCCGGGTTCGGCTGGACCGTGCAGGCGCTGCTCTCGCTCGTGCCGTGGCTGCTCTACCTCGTCAATGTGGCGCTGTCGGTCGTGGCGGGCATCCGCATCGGCCAGGGCGCCGTCGGCTACCGGTACCCCTTCGCATTGCGTCTGCTCAAGTAGCGCGCTCTTGCGCCATGATGAGCGTGTCGAGCACGATCGAGACGTTCTTGCAGCAGCACCCTCAGTACCCCGTCGCACACCCGCACACGACTTTGGAGGAAGCATGACCGACGCACCCCCGCCCACCGGCCAGCCGAACGAGCAGCCCGGTCAGCCCGGTCAGCCGCCGCAGCAGGGCCAGCCCGGCCAGCCGCAGCAGCCGTACGCGCCCGGCGCGTACCAGCAGCCGGCCGCCGCGCAGCCGCTGAGCCCCTCGGACGAGAAGCTCTACTCGGTGCTGACCCACGTCGGCGGCATCGTGTTCAACTTCGTCGTGCCGCTCATCACGTACCTGGTCTTCAAGGACCGCGGGCCCTTCGTGCGCGAGCACACGCGTCAGGCGCTGAACTTCACGCTGACGATGGCCATCGGCTACATCGCCGGAGCCGTGCTCTCCGTCATCGGCATCGGCGTGCTCATCAGCCTCGCTGCCTGGGTCCTGTCGATCATCTTCGGCATCATGGCCGCGGTCGCCGCGAACAAGGGCCAGATGTACAAGTACCCCGTCGCCATCCAGTTCATCAAGTAACCGGATCGGTGCGCCACGGGCGTCGGCTCCTCGGAGCCGGCGCCCGTTCCGCGTCTCCGGGGCGGGCGACGAGCGGATGCGCCAGCGCGGCTCAGAGGAACGCGGGCTCCGCGCCCGCTCCCGACTCCTCCGCCTCGAGCAGGTCGCGTACGACCCCGTCGGCGAGCAGGCGGCCGCGCAGCGTGAGCACGAGGGTGCCGCGCAGCGCCGGACCCGGCTCGACCAGGCCGTCGGCGATGAGGCCGGCGACCGCGCGGCGCGCGCCCGGCGCGAGCATCGCGAGATCGAGGCCGTCGGCCAGGCGCACCTCGAGCAGCACGCGCTCGAGGTGCTGCGTGCCCGCGTCGAGGGTCTCGCGGCCGGCGGCCGGGCTCTCCCCCGCGACGATCCGCTGGGCGTAGGCGGCCGGGTGCTTGACGTTCCACCAGCGCACGCCGCCGACGTGCGAGTGCGCGCCGGGGCCCACGCCCCACCAGTCGGCGCCGCGCCAGTAGGCGAGGTTGTGCCGGCTACGGTGCTCGCGCCCGCGCGACCAGTTGCTCACCTCGTACCAGTCATAGCCGGCGTCGGCGAGCATCCGGTCGGCCATCTCGTACATCTCGGCGTGCAGGTCGTCGTCGGGCTCGGCGACCTCGCCGCGGCGGATCTGCCGGGCCAGCTTCGTGCCCTCCTCGACGATGAGGGCGTAGGCCGAGAGGTGGTCGGGCCGCTGCTCGAGAGCGGCCTCGAGCGAGGTGCGCCACTCGTCGAGCGTCTCGCCCGGAGTGCCGTAGATGAGGTCGAGGCTGCAGTCGAGGCCCGCCTCGCGCGCCCAGCGGACCACGAGCGGCACGCGCTCCGGGTCGTGGGTGCGCTCCAGCACCGCCAGGGTCGACGGCACCGCGGACTGCATGCCGAAGCTCACCCGGGTGAAGCCGGCCTCGGCGAGGCGGTTCAGGTAGCGCTCGTCGACGCTGTCGGGGTTCGCCTCGGTCGTGATCTCCGCGCCGGCCTCGAGCCCGAAGGTCCCGCGCACGGCGTCGAGCATGCGCACGAGGTCGTCGGCGGGCAGCAGCGTGGGCGTGCCGCCGCCGAAGAAGACGGTGCGGGCCTCGCGCCGCGGCAGACCGGCAGCGTCGAGCACGCGGCCGCCGAGGCGCACCTCGCGGGCGGCCTCGTCGGCGTAGTCCTCGCGCTTCGCGCCGCGCAGCTCCTCGCCCGTGTAGGTATTGAAGTCGCAGTAGCCGCAGCGCACCCGGCAGAACGGCACGTGCAGGTACACGCCGAAGTCGCGCTCGGCCGCGCCGTCCACGACGCTCCCGGGCAGCGCGCCGTCGGCGGGTGC
>Ga0265798_10011890_pt1 | contig 10564 bp, 13 predicted proteins | sample P3T30metagenome_FD_192430 | JGI IMG/M metagenome (GOLD analysis project Ga0265798, IMG submission 192430) | Plant litter microbial communities from East Loma Ridge, Irvine, California - P3 T30 | ecosystem: Environmental > Terrestrial > Plant litter > Unclassified | place: USA: California... | reverse complement strand
GATGTCCTCCGGGCCGGTCGAGTGGTGCTAAGCTCGACAGGCAACTTGGGGCTATGGCGCAGTTGGTAGCGCGTCTCGTTCGCAATGAGAAGGTCAGGGGTTCGAATCCCCTTAGCTCCACCAAGTAAGGCCCGATCCGACCAAGATCGGGCCTTTTGCTTTGGCCGCCGGTGTAGCCGCAACTGTAGCCCGAGCCGTAGCCAGCCCAGAAGTGGGGGCATGGGTGCGGGGCGGAGTGGGGCCATGCGGCCCCACAAGGGATGTCTTGCTGGGCCAGGTTCTCGTACGCTGCCTGCATGCGAAACCTGCCGCTCACCACGGTCATCGCGTTTTCAGCGCTTGCCCTCGCCGGGTGCGCCTCCGACGCAAGCCCTGACAGCACCCCCAGCCCAACCCCGACAAGCAACTCGTTCACTGCCCGTGGCTCGATCACGACGTCGCCCGACATCTTCTACCACCCGCCCGGGACCACAGAGCACACCCTGGGCGAGGAGTGCATCAGCATGGACAACTACGACGACATCGACGACGGAGCACAGGTCGTGATCGAGGACGCCGAAGGTAAGACCGTTGGCCTCGGCACGCTCTCCGCTGGCCGACTGACAGCGCCAGCAGACGCAACTTCGACGTCGATGCTTGAAGCAGGGTGCGAGTTCTCCTTCACTGCGACAGTCGAGAGCACATCGCAGTTCTTCGGCGTTCGCGCCGGGAACGAGTCGCGCGGCACCGTGCAGTACGCGAAGACGGACCTGACGAGCGGAGTCGAACTCACCCTCAAGGACTGAGCATCCCGTACAAGGCCGACTGTCGGTGGGCGGTGGCACGATGCGCGCCATGGCAGTGCAACCCGACTCCCGCGACCGCGACAGGTACCTCGCTGAGAACGGCTGGGCTGATGAGATCCTCGCGATGGTCGGCCCGTACGAAGTCGTCCAGCACCCGGCTCGGCGCTCCGTCTGGTACCTCATCGACACGCGGCGGGCACGCACAACCGAGAACCGCCACCGGGTCGACTGGCAACCGCACGACGGGTGGGTCGTAGACGGTGAGCAGCCGGGCACGTGGGTCTACGGCAAGGACCAGATGCTGCTCGCGATCCGGTCATGGGTTGCGCTGAACACCTGACGGCGGGAACGGCGAAGCGACCCCCTACCCGGGCTCGTGAGAGCCAGGCAGGGGGTCGTCTTTCGTTGCAGGGTCAGGCGCGACGCAGGGCTGCGAGCGCGGGGAGGACGCGTGCGAGCCATGCGTCGACGCCGGGCACGGCCATCAGGCGGGCGACGAGGCCGATCACGAGGGACGTAGCCACGACGACCGCGTTGAGGGCGACGTACACCCAGGCGGGGATGGTGGCGTCGGTCTGCTCCGTCAGATAGCCGGCGGACGCGATGGCGGCGGCGTTGACGATCACGAAGAGGGGGATGATCGACTGCACGATGGTTCGCCATGCGGCGCGGCGGGGGTTGGCGATCTGGGTGCCCTGGTCGGCGAGCTCGGGGCGCTCGTCGATGGTGGCCAGGTGCCGGGGGGTGTCGGTCATGGGCGGTGTCCTTCCGTGATGTAGCTGAGCTCGTCGACGAAGGCGGCGGGCGGGGTGGGGATGGGGTGCTCGGGGGCGAGGCGGTAGATGATCGCGATGAGGCTGCGCGTGAAGGCGAGGAGCTGGTGTGTGTTCTCGCGGTCGGTCTGGCGGGCCTTCTCGAGGTAGTCGACGCGGAGGCCTAGGCGGGCGACTTCCTCGCGGAGAGCGGTGAGGATCGCCTGCCACTCGCCCACGTCGACCTGCCGGGACTGCACGTCCGCGGTCCGCGCTGCCGCCTTGGTCGACTGTCGCGCTACGTAGCGGACGCCGAGGACGGTCAGCAGAGTTCCGACGACGCTGCCGGCGACGGTGAGGATGGTGGGGAGGAGTTCAGCCACGCGGCGCTCCTTCCTCCGGTCGGGGCAGGGGCGGTAGCTCGTCCGCCTCCTTCCACCCCGACACGATGAGGAGGAGCGTGAGGATGAGGAGCCAGCGGCCGGCACCGGTCCAGCCGAGGCCGTAGTCGGTGAGTCCGGCGAAGTAGCCGACCATCGACCAGACGTAGGAGAACGCGACGACGCACGCGGGTACGACGAGCGCGGCGAAGCCGACCGCGTCGCGGCCGACGCCTCGGAACGCGGCCCACAGGCCTAGCGCTGCTGGCGCGAGCCACAGGACGACGCGTGCGGGGACGGGGAGGGACATGTAGAGGATGAACCGTCCCTGGTCCTGCGCGGGCTCGAGGAGCGCCGCCAGGCCTGTCAGGGCGAAGACTAGCGAGAAGGCCACGAGGGCGAGCCCGCGTCGGCCGAGGCGGGCCCGCATCCACGAATAGAGGCGGCTCAACCTAGGCCCCTCCCACCCTCGAGGCACTGCCTGTAGGAGCAGCCCCGCACAGCCCTCACCGGCCGCCCTGCGTCTCGGTCAGGCGCTCGCCGAGCAGGGCGACAGTCGCTCGGGCGACCTCGTCGACGTCGACCTTGTCGGCCTGACCGCCGGCGCTCGCGGGGAGCGACTGCAGGATGACGGCGACGACGTTGGCGATGGTTGCGCCCGTGAGCTCGTTCTTGTACTCGTCGATGCCTGCAAGGCGCGAGGCCAGCGTCTGCGGGCTGTTCCACCCCGGCGAGGTGATCTGCGTGAGGTCGAGGCTGTTCGCGATCGACTGACGGTGCTCGAGAGCGCGGTCGCGGTACCAGCCCCACTCGTTGGTGGGCTTGTCCCAGGGCTTGCCGGCGTTCGTGATGGCGAGGTTCTGGGAGACGATGAGGTCGATGAACCCCTGGTTGGGGGTGTGCCACCAGAAGCCGGTGAAGAGGTTGACAAGGTCGACCGATCCGTAGTTGGGGTCTCCGGGGGTGGAGTTGCGGATGAGCAGTGCGCGCATGAGGTAGTCCTCTTCCTGGTCTTGTGCGGTGGGGGCATTGGCGATCGCTTCGCGGATCTCGCCCGCGGTGGCGGTGGTGGCGAGTCGGATGGTGTGGCCGCCGAGGCTCTCGGCCCACCAGAGGTAGGGGCGGGCGATCTGGGCGGCGCGGGCGCGGAGGGTCATGATGCCGACGCGGGAGCCCTGGCCTGCGGCGTCGGTGAAGATGCCGTAGCCGCCGCCGATGCTGATGCCGATGTCGCCTGCGTCGCGGTTCTTGTCGCGGCGGGTGGGGCTTGGGCCGTAGTGCACGACTGCGCCGATGGGGGCGGCCCAGTCGCTGTGATGCCGGTGCGCCTCGGGCGTGGCCTGCCAGGACGCGAACGCGGTGCGCATGCGTCCGACAGACGCGCCGATGGATGAGAGCCCGCCGGCGCGGAGCCACACGAAGTTCAGGCACATGCCTTGCGGGATGATCGCCCGGCCGACGAATGCGCGCGCACGCGCGACCATGGCGAGGCCATCGATGGTCGCCACTAGTCGGCGTCCCCGGTCGACTCGAGCACTGGCAGGGCGACGTCGTCGGTGCCGTCGGTGACGTCGCCGATATCGGGGGCGTCGTAGTGCACGGCGGCGGCGGCGTGCACGACGGGGGCGTCGCCGATGATGAGGGCGGTGAGGCCGGTGGGGTCGGGGGTAGTGCTCATGCGTCACTCCTGGTGAACGACGAGGGCCCCGCCGTGGCGGGGCCCTCGTGGTGGACGGTGCGGTGGGATCGGCGGGGGGCTAGGCGAGGCCGAGCTTGGTCAGGTTGTAGATCCTGAGCTCGCCGACGTCGACGACTCCCGTGCCGGCCTTGATGACCATCTGGTAGTCGAAGAACGACACGTCGGCGGCGGTGATGCGCTGCTCGGCGTAGACGGTGGCCCGGGTCGTGTCCTCGGTGATGCGGGAGGCCATGTTCCAGTAGGGGGGCTTGTTGAACTCGAGGCGCAGATGCAGGTCGACGCCCTTGACTCCGGCCGTCGTGGGCGTCGTCAGAGCCACCTTGGCGGTCACGGCGAGGAGGTCGCCGACGTCCCACTGGGACGGCTTATTGATGCGCTCGTAGAAGATCGCGTCGGCCGTGGAGCCGGTGACGGTGAAGCGCTGGACGTTGCCTGCGATGAAGGGGGACGTCGTCACCGAGGGCACGACGGCGGGGTCTGCTGCGCCGATCTTCGCCACCGACGGTGCCAGGCCGGAGGCCTGGACCGCGCCGGTGAACAGCGGGTTGGGGGTGATGTTGCCAAAGTCCCCCAGCGTCCGCGGGAGAGGCATCGAGGCCGTGCGCACGAGCCTGGGGAGCAGCGCGTCGGCCACGTACTTCCCAAGGACGATCTGTCCGGCCGCCCCCGGGTGGACGCCGTCGCCGTCGGTCTTGATGTTGTCGGGCAGCGACCCGTTCTGGTTGCGGAGGGACGCGAAGTCGAGGAGCTGCAGCCCGTTGTCGGAGGCGTAGGTGCGGACGGCGGCGGCGAACGCTTCGAGGCGGGGCAGCATCGTGAACGAACCCTTGTCGGTGTTCGCGTTCACCGTCGAGAGCGGGGTCGCGGCGATCATCTCGATGCCCGCGCGACGGAGGGCGGTGTGGATGGCGCGCAGCGAGGTCATGTACGACTCGGTCGTCACCTCGTTGAAGGCGTCGTTGTAGCCGGAGACGACGATGCACGCGTCGGGCGCAGCGGGGATGACCTGCGAGGCGACGCGGGCCTGCATCATCGCGATGGTGTCGCCGATGCTGCCCGCGTTCTTGTGGCGGATGAGGCGGCCTCCGGAGAGCTGGGCCGCCCAGGTCAGCCACGACATGCCTGGGATCAGCGTCCCTGCCCCGTTGACGCCGGGCTCGCTGTCGCCCTCGTAGACGCCTCGAGCGGTGGAATCGCCGAGGACCGCGATCCTGTTCCCCTTGAGGGGCCCGGGGCCGCCCTGAGCGTTGACGGCGGCGAGGGCGGTCGCCTGCACGGCGGTCTTTGCGGCGCTCGCCCCAGCGGTACCGATGTAGGCGGCGACGGCCGCGTCGTTCTCGATCGCGTTGCTGCCGGGGAGTCCCTGCGGGCCGCGGTCGCCGCTGAACCCCCGGGGGCCCTTGAGGTCAGCCTTGACGTTCCAGGGCATCAGCTGCTCCATTCGTAGAGGATCCCCGTGTTCGCGGGGTCGTTGATGTCGTTCGGGTTCGAGTGCATCCACCAGGTCCCCGGCGGGACGTTGCCCGCCTTGGGTGGGCTGAGGCTGATGTAGACGAGGGCCGGGTTGACGGGGAACTCGATGAGGGCCCCGATCGCGCCGCCGGCGCGGGGGACGAAGAGCTTGGAGTTGACGAAGTCGACGGCGGCGTAGCCCCCGTCGCTGTCGAGCCACTGGATCTTGACCTCGTACCAGACGGCTGTTACAGCGTCTTCGGTGGGCAGGAGGTCGACGATGAAGCTGCCTGCGCTGTTCGGCACGACGGTGATCGGACGGGCCGCGTAGAGCTCGCCGTTCTTGCCCGTGGCAGAGGACGGGGTGAAGGTGATCTGTGGCTGGTAGGACGTGAGGGGGGCGAGCCCGAAGTCCTTGAGCGTGCCGGTGACGACTGCCATGCGGCGTCCTTTCTCGGGGCGTCCAGGCCCCCTTGTGGGGGTCGTGCTGACGGGTGGCGGCGACCTAGGATCGGCGCATGGTTGCAGGGGGTTGGGCTCGACGAGCCCTAGTCGTAGGAGTGCTCGTCGTCGCAGTGGGCGGCCTGACCGGATGCTCGGATGACGAGACGACTCAGGACCCGGCCTCCGCGGGCCAGGTCGAGGAGACGCCTTCTGCTGAGGAGTCGTCGGGCGCGGCGAGCAGTGCCCGCATGGCCCCGTCCGCTGATGAAGCGGACCAGGCGCTCACAGAGCTCACTGACGCCGAGGTCGAGTTCCTTCGCGCGAACCGTGCGAGCCTGCGAGGCATGGAAGGTGCGGCCGATGCCGACCTGCTCGGGGCTGGTTGGGGTGCCTGCGCGCAGCTCGCCGGCGGGACGGCTTTCGAGGACGTCGCGGTGCTGCCAACGATGATGCCCGAGGAGATCGTCGAGGGCTGGAACAACGAGAACCTGGCCGGACTGGCCACCCAGACCCTGTGTCAGGAGTACGACGTCGTCGCCGACTAAGCGATGCGGAAGAGTCGCCCGTTGGAGTCCACGTGCACGTTGGCAGTCCTACCGGAGGCATTTGTAAGACCCGGCACGTAGACGTTCCCCTCGAACGTGGCCCCGTTCTCCACGAAGAGTGCCGACGACACGACCACGGTTGGAGCGTCGAGCTCGAGGGCGGTGGGTGACGACAGCGATCCCAAGCCGTTCTCTCCACCGGCGGGGTCGAGGACGATCGTGCCGAGGCGGATCTTGCCGCCGTCGAGGACTTCCATGTCCCCTCGCATCTTGGTGCTGCCCTCGATGCTGAGGTCGCCGGTGAACTTGCTCTTGCCGTTGATGTCGAGGTCGCCGGTGACGGTGGTCTTGCCGGTGATGGTGAGGTCGCCGGTGATGTCCATGGTGCCGGACACGGTGAACGGGCCCGCGACGTCGACCTGGCCCTCGATGCGGAGTGGCCCGACGATCGCGGCGGATCCCTCGATGCGGAGTGGGCCGACGAAGGTTGTGGAGCCGCGGACGGTGAGGGGGCCTCGGACGTCCATGGGGCCGGTGACGTCGGCGTTGCCCGAGACGACGAGGCTGCCGGTGACGCGCAGTTGCCCGGAGACCTCCTCGTAGCCGGTGACGAACAGCCGGCCGGTGACGCGCTGCGAGCCTTGCACGGTGAGCCCCTCCTCCGAGGCGACGCGGAGGCCGCCCCGCGTGATGGAGGTGTGCCCGACCGGGGAGGCGGTGCCGGCGCGGCGGACGGCGTCCTTCTGCTTCTTAGCCTGCGAGGTCTTGATGTTGCGCACTGCCATCAGAGGCCTCCGAGGGGTTGAACGTCGAGGGTGAGGGTGTCGGTGGTGTCACCGCTGATGCCGATGAGGTACTGATCGACGTCGCGGGTGCCTTCCCACCAGTCGTTCTGGAAGCGCATGCGGATGATCGACCCGAGGCGCAGCCGGTGCACGCCCGGGTGTGAGGTCGCCAGCGTGCGCATCTCCCACTGCGTCGTCGGCCGGGAGTGGGCGCGGAGCTCGCCCTGCCCGTGCGACACCAGCTGCCCGACGTCTTCGAGCTCCTTGAACTGCCGGGACGAATCCAGGTAGGGGGTCGTCGCGGCGGCACCGTTCAGGCCGGCCTCGCCGACGAGCATGTCGGCCTCGGAGCCCTTGCCGATGGCGAAGACGCCGGTCAGCATCTCCGTGCCGTCGTCGGTCGGCTTGACGCCGAAGAGGAGCGGGTGCGGCACGTTCATCGGATAGTCGAACCGGTCGCCGGTGAGCCGCGGTGAGCCGACCTTGAGGAGCCAGTCGAGGCGTCCGTCCGTGAGGTTCGGCTGGAAGGCCACGTCCGGGCCGCCATCGCGCCCCTCGACCTCGGCGATCGCGTTCTCGACGGTGACGAAGTCGTAGTTCCAGAACGTGGCGGACTCGTTGCCGAGCTCGCCGCCGCCGAGGTTGATCGGGAGGTTCCACCCGTCGTTCCCGTCGAGGCGGCGGACGCCGGCCTGGACGATCTCGACGATGAGCCCCCGCAGGCTCCGGTTGCTGAGCGCCAGGGTGCCGTTGGTGAGCCGCTCGCCGCCGACCCGGAACGGGTGCCGGCGGTTCAGGATCAGCCGTAGCTCCTTGTGCTGCACCGTCAGCGAGCCCCTGTCGCGGTCGAGCGTGCGACCGAGGAGCAGCCCAGCGTAGAGCGGCACCCCGTCCCAGCACTGCACGAGGGTGTTGGCCCACGGGTACGTCAGGCTCTTCCAGTGGTCCGGCCGGAGCGGGGACTCGCGCACCTGGAACGTGTGAGAGCCGCCGCCGATGTCGCTGACCATCGTCGAGAACGACCCGCCCGTCGGGCTGACCTGCTGCCGGCGAGCGCCGGAGAGCGTGTCATGGATGAAGTACGTCCACATCAGGCACCCCCTAGGCGATCGCGGCGCGGATGATGGTCTCGAGCGTCCCCGTACCTGACACGGGCACGAGCTTGTGCGTGACCGGGATCGTGCCGGGGGCGATGACCCACCCCGTGCCCGACGTGATCGCGCCCAGCTGCACCTCACCGTTGATCGACAGGAGCCCCGTCGCCGTGTCGATGAGGTGCGGTCGCTCCGCGGTCACGGCCTGCCCGACCACGAACGTGCTCCCCGGGCCCTCGACCCGGTAGCCCGGCATCGCCCCACGGACGAGCAACTGCGGGGCCGACGGGAAGTTCCCCCGGTGATAGATCGGCTGCGCCTCACCAGGCCCGGTGACCCTCAGAGGAGTGCGCTCGCCGTACCGAAGCGGGTCCGCGCACCGGACGGAGAACTGGAAGCGCGCCCGACGGCTCGCGTGGTCCACCTGGAACTTGGGCTGGCCGAACCTGCGCCCGTACGCGAACGTCTCCGAGCCGATGTCGTCGACCAGCAGCTTCACACGGCCCTGCAGCACCGCGACGAGCTCGCTGCGGAACTGGCCGAGGCGGTCCGCGGTGCGGGCGTGGCAGTAGCCGGACACGGTCACGATGCGGGCGTCGTAGAACTCGGCCGCGTCGTAGGAGCCGTGGCCGGCGGGGATCTCGACGTCGAGCTGTCGGGTGGTCGGTGCGTCATGCCAGCCCTCGAACCCGTCCGGGTCGACGAAGAACCCCTCGTCGCCGAGGCCACCCCAGAACGTCAGGTGACCGATGCGGAGGAGGGCGTGCGTGTTCCTCGTCATCAGACTCCCTTGAGTTCCCAGTCGCGTTCCTGCTTGGCGGCTTGCATGACCTCGGCGGCGGAGAGTCCGTCGGGCAGGTTGAACGTCTGCTCGACGGAGCGGCCTCCGCTGCTGCCCCGCTCGACGACGACGACCTGCGGGGCCGCCGGGGCCGGCGTGTAGGAGGCCGTGCCCCAGCCGCCCCCGATGCCGCCTCCCTGGGCGTAGCCGCGGGTGCCGTCCTTGAGGCCCTGGCGGAAGGCGTAGACGGCGGCCTGGCCTCCCATGAGGGAGACGTCCTCCGCGTCGAACACGTGCTCGCCGTTCGAGAGGCGGTAGATGCCGGCCTCGTCGCTGGTCGAGCTCCCGGGGCCGTAGATCGCTCCGCCCTCCGCGCGGCGCTCCGGCAGGAGCACTCCGAGACCACTGCCGTAGTCGCCAGTCTTCGGCGGTGCCCCCTGCTGGGAGTAGCGGGCGATGAAGTCGGTGATCTTCTGGGCGGGGATGTTGCGGATGGACTGGGCGTACGCGTCGACCTCGCCCTTGGGGGCGGTGAACGCCGCGGCGGACGAGACCTTCTCGGGGATCAGGCCGAGCTTGTCGGCGTACTCGTCGGCCGCGGCACCGGTGATGCCGAACTGGCCGAGGATCTCGATGAGCCGGTCGCGTCCGTTTTGGATGGCGGCCGTGGCCTCCTCCTGCGAACCGGTCTGCTCGAGTGTCGCCGCGGACAGGTCCAGGGTCGAGCGCGCGAGCGAGTCGAGCGCCTCCTCGTTCGCGCGGCCCTTCTCCGTCGTGACGTCGAGCGTGGTGCCGTTCTCGGTGATGGACTCGGCCAGGTCGTCGATCGCGGTCTCGTACGTGCGGGTCTTGTCTCGCACGTCGAGCACCTGAGCGCCGAACCCCTCGATGGTCGCCGCGAGCTCGGAGATCTGCTCTGCCGCGTCCTCGGCACCACCGGCGAGGCCCTCGAGCCCCTCGGCCGCCGCTTCGCTGCCCTCGGCGGCGAGCTGCTGCTCGTTGTTCGCCCCAGCGAGCGCGTCGGCGTAGGCGGGCATGAGTTCGGTGAGCTGCTCACGGGTGTAGCCCTCGGCTTCGGCGGCCTTGGCGAGGTCGTCGAAGATCTGGGCTGCGCGTTCGCCTTCGCCGGAGGTGGTGAGCTGGGCGAGGGAGTCGCCCATGGCGTCGAACTGCTTGCGGGTCTCGAGCACCTGGTCGGAGAGGGATCCTCCGGCGAAGATGCCGTTGAGGTTGGAGCCGAAGCGTTCCATCTTGGCGTCGAAGCTGCCGCCGACGAGGAGGTCGAGTCCTTCGGTGTAGGTGTCGACGTCGGTGCCGAGGCCGGAGAAGAGGTCGCCGGTCTGCATCTGCAGGAGGGCGGCGGTGGTCTCTTCGACGCTGGCGGCTGCTGCGTCGCTCGAGGCGGTGAGCTTGTCGAGCACCTGGGCGGCGGCGAGTGCGCCGGCGGCGACGCCGACGCCCTTGCCGAGTGCGCCGATGGCGCGGCCGGCGCGCTGGGCTCCGGGGCCCATCTGGTCGACGGCGTTGCGGAACTCGACGACCTTGGGGACGGCGAGGAGGAACGCGCCGCCGGCGGTGCCGACTGCTGCGACGGTGCCGGCTAGGCCGAGGGTGACGCCCTGGACGGCGGGGCTGAGGCCGTTGAACCCGTCGATGCTGTCGGTGGCGGACTGGGTGAGGAAGCGGAGGGCGTCGTTCGCGCCGGATCCGGTCTGGATGAGGGCGGTGTCGAGGGCACCACCGAGGGCCTCGACGTCGCCCTTGAGGTTGTCGAGCTTGAGGCGGGCGGTCTCGGCGGCGTAGCCGCTGTCGTCGACGGCGGCCGTCCACTCGTCGACGCCTTCCGC
>Ga0265798_10011889_pt1 | contig 10564 bp, 9 predicted proteins | sample P3T30metagenome_FD_192430 | JGI IMG/M metagenome (GOLD analysis project Ga0265798, IMG submission 192430) | Plant litter microbial communities from East Loma Ridge, Irvine, California - P3 T30 | ecosystem: Environmental > Terrestrial > Plant litter > Unclassified | place: USA: California... | reverse complement strand
GGAAAAAAGTTTTGCGTTTGGAAATGGTATGATTTGTGAAATTTCCAAGCTTGCACAAAGCCCATGAGATGACCAAATCATGCGTTCACGCTTCGTACATGGGTCGAACCAGTACATTCTGTGGCAAAAGACCTGCGAAATATGATCTATGAACTTACTCGAGCCATGCATTCAGCGTTCGTTGCAGCAAAGGGGTAGTACCTTACCGCTGAAGATGATGATTGATTAGACCTATGAGTCAGTTATGCGAGAGCAACTGGAGGTTATTTGAAAGCACGCAAGTGAGAGATGCTGAGAGCGGAGTGGGATTCGTGTTGAATTGCGCGGTCACATATTCGCTGTTGTTGGTGTTACGCGTGGAGTTTCTAGGTGGAGGTTAAGTCAAGTCCGGAGTGAAAACAATTCGTTGTGCGAGGTGGTGGGTGATTAAATATCTATCCATAACGGATTTATGTGACTCCGAAAATATCACGTGGCAAGACCTTTCTCTGCCTAGGCGCGCCCACAAGATCTATCCTTTCTTAGCCTTACGCTACTTAAGCTTAGCCCGCGCAGTCGGTCATTCATTGCGAACCGAATCACCCAACTTGAAAGTCCTGTTGCGGTCTCAAACAAGAACTCCCGCACTTTCTCCTTGACCTCAATCGTGACTTACCCTAATCTAGCTTAGCTCGCGCAGACGGTCACTCATTGCGAATTGTATCATCCAACATCGAAGCCTTGCCAGGACTTTCGCACCTTGTCCCTGGCCTCAACCGTACATCAACGAGGATCGATTCTGCGCACCAAGGCGTTGGCTGCTGTTCTCATGGCGGAGACGTCTAGTTCAGCTGATATGCGCAAGCAACGAGCTGGCTTCCGGAAGAACACCACGTCGGCTGTGACGAGGTTACTACAGCGCACACGCGAGACTCCACGCCACGTGACGCGAAAATTGCCCAAACAAGCCATCGCGAGCCCCAACGAGTGGGAAGATGTCGAAGAAGAGCCGGCGGGCGTCCAGACCCGAAAAGCCACCAAGAGCGCGCAAAAGTCAAAAGCTTCACCACAGGACGCCGTACCTCCTCATGACTTCATGCATCTTCCCCTAGAACTGCGAGACAAGGTCTACGCCCACCTCATGAGCAACCTACCCACCGACGTCACACTATTCCACGCAGACAAAGGCCCCATACTTACCTATCTACCCAAAGACGCCCTCCCTTCTCTCGCCTACACGAACCACCAGCTCTACAACGAAGTCGCCCTCGTCTATATCCGCCGCACAAGGTTCATCATCTCAGCGCGACACAAGCTGCAACTCTCGCGTCTATTCGACTTCCTCAACCATTTCCTCAACGAGCAAGGTTTCCGCAACGTTCGAAGTCTCATGTACCAGGACAACCTGACTTGCTTTACAAGCCCTGACGCTCCTCTAGCTCTCGGCAACAAGTACAAGCACATCTCATGCGTGGTTATGCGCTGCACCGGCCTCAAGGAACTCAACTTCACTATCTATGCCCAAAGATTAATCGTATATAATCGCCACTATGACTGGAACAACATCGAGAGCAACACAGGGCCTCGCTACAAGCGTGTACAGACACCTTTCGAGGTCAACGAGAGACTGCAGCTTGCGCGGATAGTTGAGCATCAAGGCGCGTTCAAGCTCCGCATAGTGTGCAGGGCCATGCGCTTGGTATCGGGAAGCGCGGGAGTGGCGCCACGGGAGCTTCTTCTGCCGTTTATGAAGGCGCTCGAGAACCACATCGTGCAGTCTGGGAGCAAGATTACACTTCAGGTGTTGCATGATATGAGGTTGGCATAAACAGTCAGACGATGGGAATTCATGGATGCGGAAACGGAAAAGTGTATGATTTGGCGGGAACAGATTTTCAGCGTCTTGGCCGCAGATGAGGCAGCAAGTCTGCCTTCCACCGTTCGTAGAGATACGATAATTGAGACTTCTTACATGTATCTTGCAAATAAAATCACCATTCTGCGAATCTCTCTTCTATATTTCAGGAGGTAGCTTGAACCTACTCTCATCCTGGAGACGCCTCCACCTGAGCCGTTCACTTCGACCATGCGCGACTAACTCGATACCAGAATCGCTCAGAGCGTCCCAAGCAGTACCCGGATATCCCATCAGAGTTTCGGCCAAAGTCGCACCCAGCTCCAGCTGATTCTCAAAACTCGCGGATTCTTCGGCGTCGATGGAGGTTAAGGGCTCAAGCGGTTGGCTCTTTCTATCACACCATAAAGTGATGCCAGATAACGCTGGGAAGTTGGATCGGTGATTCCAAACGTCTCTCGCCCATTGTGCGAGAATTTTTGTAGAGTCGATGATGCTGATTGATTTAAGAGTGTGTGGTAAGTGGCAAATGATCTTGTTGTCGCCCTGAGGAATTCTTGAATCGCCCAAAAGCGCCATTTCGGGGATGGTGAGTCGCTCCAGATTGCGAAAACGCTCGAGAGATACAATAGGAGCGGCGCGGATTCTAAGCGACCACTCTATCTTGTTCATGTGCTCTTCATCCTTGATTCTATCTACTCTGATCTCAGCGGCATCGATCTCCAAGGTCCTGAGGTTGTCGAGGCGCGGTATGCGCGATGCCACGTAATCCCAGCTCTTCTCTACCTGGTCATGGAAATGACATGGCCAGCGGCAGGTTACGCGGATTGATAGATCCTCGAGGGCTCTGGCTTGCGACATGAGCTGCGTAAAATATGCGAGGACACTCTGCGCGGTATTTCCCAATTGCCAATCTTCGATGAGTATATCGCGGTCCACGCTGACCACAAGACTGGTTAGTTTTAGTTGTCCTGGTGTGCTTGGAATATCATAATACGGGTCACTTTCCGTGGTGATGCGCAAGTTGAGGCTCTTGAGCGTCGGAAGACTGATCATTATCCAGGGAACCGGGCAGTTGGTCGTCAAGGACCTGAGCTTCGTGAAAGCTGGAAACTTGGGTCTTGTGGTTTCGAGATCAAAATCAAACAAATCGACACTAGGCAAGCGAGGAGCGTCTATATCTTGTCTGTTCACAACAAGCAACTCGAGGGCTTCCAGAGGTGGTGCGAACTCCAAACAAGCGCCGCGACGATCGGCGTCGATTCCGCGTACCAGCTGTGCAACATCCAGATCCTCGCTGTCGACAGGACTTCTTCTCGGAGAATTGGGCAGGTCCATGAACCTTTTAAAATCGCTGGTGTCGTTGAAGATCTTGAAAGCCAAACGCTTCATCTTCCGAGCGAGGCTTGGTTGTTCGACCATCGTCCGCGCAAGCAATATCGAAGGCTCCAAGGTCGGATCATCGTCCCATCTACGGCATCGGCGGTACTCCACGATAGGAGCTACGTAAAGAGCATCTTGTGCTACTCCTTTCAATCTCCGTGAGGCTAATGCAAGGTTGGTGAGGTCTGTGACTAGGGTAGGTCCATCGAGCTGTGCCGCGATCTGGAGCAAGAGCTCAGTTGGTAGTCGCTCCATCGGCGTGGACCGATTAGTACTGCGAATGCGTAGCAAGATATATAAAAGGGAGAGGGCAGAATCGAGAACGTTTATGAAGATGGGTAAATTCGAGAAGAGAGGAGGCGGGTCGTAGGAGGGACAGGTAGCATGATCACGCTAGTGGGGCCGAGCATCCACCAATCAACATGTCCACGAACCCTGCAACAGCATAAATTCTCCTAGCATCCTGTATCGAACTTATTTCCTCCCCAGTCTAACAATACTTCTGCACGTTATAACTACATTGATAATCCTGCCCAGTCGCAGTAAAGCAGTCCGTGGGCGACACCGTAAACTCAAAGTTCCCGTGCGGGGTTTGATACTGGACACTCAGAGGTCCAGCCGCAGATGATTCATCGGCAATATAGTACCACGCCCAGTACCCGATCTTGCATCCCAGGGTGTTGCTAGAGTCGCCGCCGCCGGAGCACGTTGCAACGCCGTTGTCTTTGAGGTATAGGACGACGTCCTTGCTTTTACCCGTGCCTTGGATGGTGCCGGTAACTGTGAGGCAGGCCGAGGCGTGAGTGGCGAAGAGGAAGGCTAAGGTGAGGAGGTTGGAAGGCTGCATCGTGGGGAACGGAAGTAGACTCGAAGATGAATCGATGGATGGATGAGACGCGATTGCAGGTAGAAGAGATGGTTTGGTTGTCGTTCATGTTGGCGCACGACAGAACTTATACTTCCCATCTGCACTTATGCTCGCCGTCCGAGGAACATCGGTTCAGCGGTTCCTTTGAGCATCAGCAGAATGTACATGAAGTCTACCACTAAGACTACAAGTTTGATTTGCTTGCGGTCTTGTGTGACTGTGGCTGGAAGTAGCGGTTGCGAAAGCGTTGACAAACCGTCAGCAGCCGGCCAATTTCCCAATTCATCTTGACCTCCCCATACTTCCTTCAAACCAGCGGCCCGCCAATCCCAGCATCCACCAAGCGCACCTCCCTTCCGTCTTCCCCAAGCCCATCCGTCCAAACAACACACTTATATACTTCACCCTCCTTAACCCCCCAAACATCCCTTACGCCCTCGCACTTCCAACCCAATCTCTCAAAAACCCTCGTAGCCCCTTCATTTCCCTCACTCGTGAACCCTGCAAAGGCCGACACACCCCTCTCCTCCCTGTAGTACTTCACCAGTGCCGCAGTCGCTTCGGCCGCGTAGCCCATGCCATGGAACTGTGGAAGAAGGCCGAAGCCCAGATCTGGAATGGTTGGTGATTGATGAGGAGAGTCGGGGAAGCGATTCAGTGCCATGCCGACCATGCCGATAGGAGTAGAAGGACTTGAAGACAGGGTCACGAGATAGCGTCCATATCCAGTTTCTTTCACGGACCGCGCGCCCTTTTCGACAAGCGCTTTGGCGGCGGCGAGATCGGGAATGGGCTTTGCGGCATTGGAAGCTTGGGTCGCTGGAGCGTTGTAGAGGTCGTGAATGAGTTGGCAGTGTGCGGGGATGGAAGCGTCGAAATGGGAGATTGTGAGGCGGGATGTAGTGATGGTGAAGGCTGGTTCGAACATGGTAAGCGTGGCAATAACTTGTAGACGTGTGAGACATTTAGGTACATAAGTGACCGACAAGGAAGGGTGGCACAGTTGTAGATTCGAAGGTTGTTTCTGCCTGATGACGAAGCTGACTAATCCTACTGCGTAGGCCACCAGATGCGGCAAGCCTTCGTGATCAAACGAATCAGCAGAACCTTTGTTGAAGATACCAGAAACAGCAGAAAAACGTCCAGTCGATGTTTTCTGCGGATATACTGTCTTTTGAACGGCTATCCGTGTTTGTGTTCACCGTCCTCGAAATCATCGTTAATTAAACATACAAGACCAAGGTGACGAAGCGACGTGGTAAATATCAAGAAAATGCCCAGCAGCAGTTTCCTCCGAGCATTTTTAGGGACGATGCATTGCATTAAATCGCGCAGAAAGCCGGAAGTGGCCCGAGCCATACGACTGGGGCTCAGATGCGGTTGAGACAGGTGGACGATCTATGACCAACCACATTGAAGACCATCGAGGCATCGCCAGCTGTTTTCAGACGTTCAGTTCTCATGACACACATTGAGCAGTCCGACACCCCAGGCAAAAGCATGAAGCCGTCGGACCTTCCGGGCCAGATCAGGATGTTGAAGTAACGTGCCGCAAAGCAGCCCGTGCGCGATATGCGTGATGGGACCGGTATTGAATAGGTGGCCAATGTCAAGTCGACCCAGGAAGGCGAATTTGAACATTGGTATGCAGGGCATCTTGCCCGATCGCTCCGTGCCGCCGTGAAACCAGCGCAAGGGTGCGGAGGTCCTGGTGGTCGCGACACACGTGTCGTTAAGTATGATAAAGATGCTAGGCAATGTCATAGAGGAGTTTCTTGGCAAAATCTTCCAGTTGCGGCTCTCTGGTGTCGGAGGAGCCGATGGCGGTTAAACGCTGAGCTGCAGGGCTGCCATAAAGCTCGGGTCTATCCTAAGGCGAAAGAGGCTGAGGTCAGCCAGCTGCTTGAATTCCATATAGGGGAAGTAGGAATCTGAAGATATCCGTAAAAGTAATGAAGGTTTACATTGCTGACTCAATAGGCAGTTCGCGTAGCCGTAGTCGCAGGCTTCCAAGCAGTGTGACCTTGTATCGCTGGTGTCGTTGTTGCCGGCTGATCATTGCATTTGCCGAACCAGCCCTTGCTGACACACGTGGTGGTAGTCGAAGCTTCACTCGAAGATGAGGAGGTAGTGGTGGTAGCATCAGTTCTATCCTTGCAGCCAAACCAGCCCGGGGTCTTGCAAGTACTTGTACTCGTGGATGAAGATGAGGTGATGGTGCTAGCTGGTTTCGTCGTGGTCGTGGTCGGGTCTTTGCAACCCCACCAGCCTGGCGTTTTACAAGTCTCCGTCCGTGTCCGAGAAGAAGATGAAGTCGGTGCAATGGTTGTTGTAGTGGAGGGCTTGGTCTTCGTCCCGTTCTCGAACTTCCACAAGTAACAGTCAACGCAGTTGACGTCTTCCTCCACGCAAGTGGCCGCCTTGTCATACACCTTGTACACATTGTCGATGGCGTACCGCAAACGATGTGTCGATGTGCTCTGCCTCCAGCCTTTGTCCTTGACGACATCATATGTGCAACGTTTCCCTGTGTGGCAGAGCGTTTCGAAAGCATAGCCACCGATCGAGCAGAAGCTCGAGGCGCCGCTACATGTTCCCATGTACACTGGATCAGCCGTATGACCGAAGTGAAAGCCTCCGGTATTCTTCCTGAGAGAGGATATGTCTCCCGCGATGGGAAGGCCGAGGCGTCGTGCGGCTAGAGCTTGCGGGTAGGTCTCGAAAGTGACAGACGGTACTCCATGCTCGAGACCGATCAGCGACGCCAATACACCACCCAAGCTGTGTCCGGCGGTGATGATGTTCGCATGCGGATACAGCTTGACCACCTCTTCGTACAGCTCAAGCGTGGCTGCGTAGTAACGATTCGACTTCTTCAACTCGTGTTTGACGCAACTCTCGTCGCATGAGTAGGTGCTCGTCTGACAGTCACAGACTTTTCGCCATAGATATGAGCCTCCCTGACCACAACAGCAAGACCCAAGGAGATTGTCGTTTTCTTTGTCATGACCAGAAGTGCCATTGCCCTCGAACATAGCTACTGTAGTACCTTTGACAGCCAAAATGATAGTCGAGTTTGTGTCGTCGGTGAATACATGACCGCGGATGCCACTGTCGTCCCAGCCAAACGGAATGGATGAGTTGTACTGGTCGTCCACATCTAGCCATTCTGGATCGTCGCGACCAGCTTTGTACGCGTCCTCGGACATGTAAGCAAAGTTGATGACAGTCTCCTTATCCTCCACGTCTGGGCCCGAAATCTCTTCAGCAACCCATATGGGAGATATAGGGTACTGAGCATCGTAGTTTCGTACGGCAGGTCGGTCCATCCTTACTGGCGCCGTTTTGACAGGGAAAGGGCCGTATTGACCTTCGGCGGCCGCCACGCTCATATGCTCGGACGTGATGTCGAGCCTCCGCGCCCTTGGTCCTGGCTGGCCAGCCCCATGGTGGAATATGTGTCGCAGAGTCACGCCATGTGCAGTGGTCGTGATGGGCTCATACTGGGCGATACGCGTATCACGAAACAGGTTCCGGCCAGCAGAGAACCATAGTGTGAGTCCGACAACGGATGCTATGAATATTATGGATTTGTTCACGTAGGAGGATGTACTAGGTGCGTTGTATGAGGACATGTCGTATGTGCACTAGTTGAGGAAGAGTGCAGGAGAGAGTGTTGCTGTTGTCATGTTGATGTTGGATGGCTGAGTTGCCGCCTGCGCGTGGCGCGTGCTCACGGCGGAATGCGCGTTAGCGCTCCCGCTACGTCATCTGCAGGGTCATCCGTTACCCGGCGATCGCTCGCGAGTTGACATCTGAGCACATTGTCGAATGTCTCGCCCATGTCTTAGCACTACGAAAAAATTTGCCGTCGCTGAGCAGCCATCAGAGGTGGATGAGTTGATCACGGCTTCCGGCTCAAGCACACACTACATCATCACACCGATATTGCACCGCTTATTCAGTGTATCTTTCACTTCCAAACATCATTCCTTTAACCGTCCCTCCATTCGGAATGCCTTGCTGCGTTGTTTGCCCTGTTTACCGTTCGAGTCGTCGCATAGGAAGCAGGTACCACTCGTGTGGATATATGTGGTCAAATGGCCTCCATCTGCTCATTGATCGATACCGGCGATGACGGCGTTCACTGTTTCGATGTGGTCTACAGTTAACTTAAGTTACTGGAAGTAGAAAGAAACATGTCTCAGAGTTGGCTTCGCTGCGGAGGTGCCACGTAATCTTTGTCCTTCTGACCTTCATTTTCTTTACACCAAGGGTCTGCTTCTCGTTAATCCTTTGCCGTTCATCGTCTCATCAGATTGATCACTTTACTATGTTAGTTCATCGTCTGTCCATTTGTGTCGAGAAACCGTATCTCGCATTTTCGCACTAGGTGGCCGGCGCCCACTAATGGCTCTTTCGCCCCATGTCTCTGTGTTGCCTTTTTCATGTTCGAAATACGCTGTACGTCATCTTGTGTTTCTCTGGAGCTTCGGGGCACTCATGTATGGCGCTTTTTTTGGACGGATCGCTACCATTGCTTGAGTCCGACAACAATCACTTGAGAGAATACTGAAAGGCAGTGCGCAGAGGCCGACTGGGATGCCAAATAGTGCGTTTTGAAGTTGATCTGTTCTGCCTTCGACTTAACGGGATAAATCAGATCTTAACATGCATGCCTGAGAAAAAGATGCATGCTTTGGATTGGTAGTGAGCGATCAGAACCGAGTAATAGTACACCATGAATGTGCTCTTCTGGGGCCCATTGCACAGCACTTTATGCCTAGCTCATGAACGCTCCACTACCTGTCACGGCGCCGATCATTATGTTCCACTGGAGTGCTTCGTCTAAGGTAGCCCGGTTCTCGTACGGCCTCGGACGGAGAAGCCCATAAATAGATGCATATCCCCCGACAGCGCCTCGGACACCGGCGTTTGATCTGCATTGCGCCTGATCACAATACCATGGCCCGTTTGGGAATCACATGCGAGCAATCCGTGGAGCCAATCGCCACCGATGACAGCGTTTTTCACAAGTCACACAAACTCTCGGTCAAGTGAGCGGCGGGACGGTAAGTCTACGGGCGGGACGATCGACGCCATCTGAACAACGATTGTAGAACACATGTTGTCATCCACTCGCATTCTTCGTAAGTCGCATCTTACTTGGCCTCGAAGAATTTGGTGGGGCAGGATCGCTGGGGGCGGAATCGGTGGGGAGAATTACGTGCGATCGCAGGAGCAAAGATCAATACAACAACACCATGCCCGGCGAAGATGGACGTTGACATTCTCTGATAAGTGCGTGGGCACTGGACGAAAGGTGAGTATGTCTCGTGGAGCCACGAGGAGCTGACCCAATGCTGCATGTGTGAATGGCTAGCTGCTCTGATGCTCGTTGAAAGATGTCCTTCTCGCCGGTTTATTGATTCACACTGTAAGATGCAGTGTAGTTTCATCGTGAATGCTCGGCACTCAGTACGATATACGATGTAGCGCAGGGGCATGCCATGAATAGAATTGGTCGTGAAGACGTCTGGTGCCCAATTGAGAGCAGATCGACCTTCAGAGTTGAAGTATAAGTACTCCATAACTTTCCATCTTTCAATCGTCCATCATCATTCATCTTCATCCATTTCAACGGCCATCTTCATACCTCTTGAAACCAGTCCCACAAACATATCCACAGCCAACAACCAGACCATTCGTCCAATAACCAGACCACCCACCCAACGATCAATCCGCTATCAACATGCAGCTCACCATCATTCTCGCCACTCTCGCGGCTACCGTCCTCGCTGCCCCACGCGCCAGCGGCGAAATGGACGTCGAGGCCCGCGCCGACAACTGCTTCTTCCCCTCTGAGTGCTCGGTCTTTTGGTCCGGCAAGTGCGACAACCATTGTGGCTCGCGCGGCTTCTCTCACATGAGTCGTGATGGGTGCAAGTGGAACCCGATCAACCTTACGCAGAAGTGCTGCTGCGTTGTGAAATGAGTGGCTGGAACACACACACCTTTTGCAAGGTGCCACCTGTTACTTAGGAAGGAATACTATGAATGCGCACTTGTCAGAATGCAGAGAACCACTACAAGGTTGAACATGAAAGGGATCGCCTACGTATGAACACTCGTTTACGTGTGGCTTGAGGACTATTCAACTCTAGTCAGGAAGAACATAACGGCTCTTTTCAAATCGACGACGGGTGTATTTGCAGCCAATCAGTCCAGCGTAAAGCATCTACTCATTGTACGAGAGGCACAGTCGCATCTGCTGAAATGGTAGAAAACCTTGGCACCGAACGCAACACGGAGCCAATCACCAATCCTTGTCTCGCTTGATGTCAGTTTCGTTGGGCTCTTGTGCGCAGCGAGTATCGTCCGTCCGTAATGACTGACGCGCGTCCTCTCTATCACTGACACTGCCATTTCTTCAGTCCTGACGGTCGGGCCCAAGCCGCGACGAGACACTCGGCCCAATC
>Ga0265798_10011888_pt1 | contig 10564 bp, 8 predicted proteins | sample P3T30metagenome_FD_192430 | JGI IMG/M metagenome (GOLD analysis project Ga0265798, IMG submission 192430) | Plant litter microbial communities from East Loma Ridge, Irvine, California - P3 T30 | ecosystem: Environmental > Terrestrial > Plant litter > Unclassified | place: USA: California... | reverse complement strand
TGGCGCCCCAGTTCTTCCTGGGCCAGCTGGGTGTAGAACGTCGACTGCCCGGCAATGCTGGTGTACAGGTCGCGCGCCTCGACCGACCGGCCTTCGGCCGCGTAGGCGCGCGCCAGCCAGTAGACCCAGGTGGAATCGGCGCGCAGTGCCGGCGGCATCGCTTCGATGGTGGCGCGCACTTCTTTCCAGTCGCCCTGGCGCAGTGCGATGCGGGTTTTCCATTGCATCTGGAAGTCGCTCAGCGGGGCACCCCTGGATCGCTGCCAGTAGTCATGCGCTTCGGGCGCAAGCACGATCGAGGCCGCCAGCGCCACGTTGGCCCAGCCGACCGCGCGCGCCTCGGGCTCGAGTTTGGGGCTATTCTTTTCCAGCGCCACGGTGGCGATTTTGAGGCTGGTGCGCGCCATGCGGCCCAAGGCCACCAGATACATTTCTTGCTCGACGCGGCTGTTGCCGATGCCGCGCGCCATGGCCACTGCCGGCAAGTCGATCGCCTGGGTGGCGCGCGTTTCGGGCAGGCCGAGCAGCACGGCGGTGCGGCGCGCAGGGCCACTGGCATTGGTTTCACCGGCCAGGCGCAGAAGGCGCAGCAAATCGGCCTGGTTGAACTGGCCGCTGCGCGACAGGTCCGCGATCAGGGCGGCGCAGGCGTCGCCAAAGTTGGCTGGATTGGTCAGCAGCGCGCGCGCCTCTTGCGCCACCGCTTCGCCGCGGCTGGCGCGTGCCTGCAGAGCGTAGCAGCGCACCTGCAAGTCGCCAGAGGCGCCAAGGACGCCGATTTCGCGCGCGAAGGTGGTGAATTCGCCGCGCCGGCCCAGTTCGATCAGCCAGTCGTTGCGCAGGCGCTCGGCCACGGCCGTGCCTTCGTGGCGGCGCAGTACTTGCAGCACCTCGTCCTGGATCGCCTCGCGCAGGCGCGGTTTCAGACGATAATAGTCGACATACGGCGCCAGCAGATATTGGGGCGAGATGCGCGAGGCGATCGCGTTGGCGCGCGCGCCGTCGTTCTGGCGCGCCGCTTCGCGCAGCAGCATGAAATTATCGTCGTCGGCGCGCGCATCGATGGTTTGGGGCGGCAACCCCGGTGTGGCGGGCGCCAGCGGCACGGCGGGTGCGCCGGCCGGCACTGGCGTGAGCGCCAGGTTGGGCGCCGGCGCCGCTGCGGATGCAGCCTCTGGCGCGGGCGCGTCAGGGTCTTCCTGCGCCATCGCGCCGGCTGGCAGCGCGCAGCTCAAAACAAGGGCAATGGCGGCCGGGATTGCGCCGGCTAACAATTTCGATTGAAACATCCACAACTCTCACAATACGCTGCATTGAAACCATGACCGGCAAACCAAGAATACCATGCGCCTCCGCGCCGCTACCAGTCTCGACAGGCGACGATGTCGCGCAACAACACTTGTCTGCGCAGGGAAAATCAGCGCTGCGCAGCGCGCTCAAGGAAAGGCGGCGCGCCATCGAACCCGCCTTGAAGGCTGCCTGGGACGAGCGCATCGGTGCGCGGGTGCTGGCCTGGTGGCGCGCGCATCCGCATGCTGCCTTGGGCGTCTATTGGCCGCTGGCCGGCGAACCGGACTTGCAATCAGCGTACGCGGAAATGGCGCAGGCAGGCGTACGGCTGGCGTTGCCGGTGGTGCTGGAACGCGATGCGGCGCTCGGGTTTGCCGACTGGATACCTGGTGAAGCAACGGTGAAAGACCGCCTGGGCGTGGCGGTGCCGGCCGATTTGCGGCTGGTGGAACGGCCGCCGGCCTTGTTGATTCCATGCCTGGGATTTAATAGCCTGGGGTATCGACTGGGGTATGGCGGTGGGTTTTATGACCGCACCCTCGAGGCCACGCCACGGCCGGCGACGGTGGGCGTGACATATGCATGCCAGTTGGTGGCGTTCGAGGGCGACGTCCATGACGTGCCGTTGGATCGGGTGATTACCGAGGCGTAGATGGCAAGGTGCCGATGCGAGCGTGGCTTGAAGGTGTCGGCGGCGTGGCCGCCGACACCTTCAATCATCCTGCGAACGGCCCGCCATTACCCGCGCAAGCGCTGCCAGATCGCCGTCGTCGGCGCCGCCTGGTTCATGCTGTAGAAATGCAGCCCCGGCGCCCCGCCCGCCAGCAGGCGTTCACACAGATCGGTCACCACATCGAGCCCAAAGGCCCGGATCGAAGCGCTGTCGTCGCCAAAACTGGCCAGCTTCAAGCGCACCCAGCGCGGAATCTCGGCGCCGCACATATCCGAGAACCGCATCAACTGCGTGCTATTGGTGATCGGCATGATGCCAGCCACGATCGGCACCTCGACACCGAGTTTGCGCGTATTGTCGACAAACTGGAAATACGCATCGGCATTGAAGAAATACTGGGTGATCGCCGCATTCGCACCGGCCTGCACCTTGCGCGCGAAATTCTGCAGATCGTCTTGCGGCGAGCGCGCCTGCGGATGCATCTCCGGGTAGGCCGCCACTTCGATCCGGAACCAGTCGCCGGTTTCCTGGCGAATGAACTCGACCAGTTCGCTGGCGTAGCGCAATTCGCCCGCGCCACCGTAGCCACTGGGCAAATCGCCGCGCAGGGCGACGATACGGCGGATTCCGCTGTCCTGGAACTGCTTGAGCAGCGCACGCAGCGAGTCGCGCGTGGCCCCGATGCAAGACAGATGCGGCGCCGCATCGTGCCCATCGGCCAGGATCTCGCGCACCGTCTGCAACGTGCCATCTTGCGTGCTGCCGCCGGCGCCAAAGGTCACCGAAAAGTACGTCGGGCCCAGCGCGGCCAGCTTGGTACGCGCCAGGCGCAGCTTTTCGACGCCTTCAGGCGTCTTGGGCGGGTAAAACTCGATACTGAAATTAGGAGTTTCCATTTTTGTCGGACAAGAGCAAGGTGGAAAGCGCCCACGAAATGATGCTGTACAAGATTGCCGCCAGGAAGGCCGACCAGAATCCCGCCACTTCAAAGCCATCGACCCAGTTCGATACCAGCCAGAACAGCAAGGCATTCAGGACCAGGATGAACAGGCCCATCGAGACCAAGGTCACCGGCAGCGTCAATATCACCAGCACCGGACGGATCAGGGTATTGACCAGGCCCAGCACGAGCGCCGCGATCAGCGCGGTGCCGATGCTGGACACGTCGACGGAATGCATCAGGTAAGGCAGGGCCATCAGGGCTGCGGCATTGATCAGCCAAGTAATAAGCAGGCGCATCGTGAGAGTGACTTTCGTGGAACGCGGGCGCATTAAAAACGCCCGGCTTGATCGAGCGCGCAACGCCAGCGACGGCGTTGCGCGTGGACACGGCGTAGTGCCGTGGTACTGCCGCTAAAATCAGTAGCGGTAGTGTTCCGGCTTGTAGGGGCCGGCCTGGCTCACCGAAATGTAGTTGGCTTGCTCTTCGGTCAGCGTGGTCAGCTGGGCGTTGAGCTTTTTCAGCTGCAGGCGCGCCACTTTTTCATCCAGCTTTTTCGGCAGCGTGTACACGCCCACCGGATATTGCGCAGTATTGACGAACAGTTCGATCTGGGCGATGGTCTGGTTCGCGAACGACGAGCTCATCACGTACGACGGGTGACCGGTACCGCAACCCAGGTTTACCAGGCGGCCTTCGGCCAGCAAGATGATGCGCTTGCCATCCGGGAAGATGACGTGGTCGACTTGCGGCTTGATGTTGTCCCACTCATATTTCTTGAGTGCGGCGACTTCGATTTCATTGTCGAAGTGACCGATGTTGCAGACGATCGCCTGGTCTTTCATCTTGAGCATGTGCTGCTCGGTGATGACGTGGTAATTGCCGGTGCAGGTGACAAAGATGTCGCCGTGTTCGGCAGCGTAGTCCATGGTCACGACGCGGTAGCCTTCCATCGCCGCCTGCAGTGCGCAGATCGGATCGATTTCGGTGACCCACACTTGCGCCGACAGGGCGCGCATGGCCTGGGCCGAGCCCTTGCCGACGTCACCGTAACCGGCGATGACGGCGACTTTGCCGGCGATCATGACGTCGGTGGCGCGCTTGATGCCGTCGACCAGCGATTCGCGGCAGCCGTACAGGTTGTCGAACTTCGATTTGGTGACCGAATCGTTGACGTTGATGGCCGGGAAAGCGAGTTTGCCTTCCTGGTGCATCTGGTACAGGCGGTGCACGCCGGTGGTGGTTTCTTCGGTCACGCCCTTGATCTGCGGCAGACGCTTCGAGTACCACTGCGGATCGCGTGCCAGACGGCCCTTGATCGCGTTGAACAGGCAGATTTCTTCTTCCGAACCCGGCTTGGCCAGCACCGAGATATCGGTTTCGGCGCGCACGCCCAGGTGCAGCAGCAGGGTTGCATCGCCGCCGTCGTCGAGGATCATGTTGGCATGGTTGTCACCTGGCCACTCGAAGATGCGGTGGGTGTATTCCCAGTATTCGTCCAGGGTCTCGCCCTTGACGGCGAACACCGGCGTGCCGACCGCGGCGATGGCGGCGGCGGCGTGGTCTTGCGTCGAATAGATATTGCACGACGCCCAGCGCACGGTCGCGCCCAGCGCTTCCAGGGTGCGGATCAGGACCGCGGTCTGGATCGTCATGTGCAGCGAACCGGCAATGCGCGCGCCCTTCAGCGGCTGGCTGGCGGCATATTCTTCCTGGATCGCCATCAGGCCCGGCATCTCGGTTTCGGCGATGCGGATTTCTTTCTCGCCCCAGGCAGCCAGGGAGATATCGGTGACGATGTAGTCTTGGGAATCTTTGAGTACGGCGTTCATCACGCCCTCCTTTCAATGTTTAGAAAAAAGTAACGTGAGCGCAGTGTTGATATCCGAGCCTGGCCAAAAGGACTGTTTTGGTCGCAACGCTCCTCGGAACGGGGTAGTTTAGCACGCCTTATGGGGGCTGTGGCTTCGTTGTGGGGGGTGGGTGTACGGGCAAACTTGGATCCCCGCCTGCGCGGGGATGACGTTGCTTAAGGCGGGGAAATATCTGAAACTCGACTTCGGCCACGCAATCAGGCACGTCGTTCCCGCGAAGGCGGGAACCCAAGTTCGTCGCGCACCGGCAATGCTTACTTCAGCAACGACAGCCTGATATTACGACAGCCCAGCCGCGGCGCGCAGTGCCGCTGCCTTGTCGGTGCGTTCCCAGGTGAACTCCGGCTCTTCGCGACCGAAGTGGCCATACGCCGCGGTCTTGCAATAGATCGGACGCAGCAGGTCGAGCATCTGCACGATGCCTTTCGGACGCAGGTCGAAGTGTTCATTCACCAGCGCCGCGATCTTGTCGTCCGGGATCACGCCGGTGCCTTCGGTGTACACGGTGATATTGATGGGACGGGCCACGCCGATCGCGTAGCTGACCTGCACCTGGCACTGGCGCGCCAGGCCGGCGGCGACGATGTTCTTGGCCACGTAACGGGCGGCATAGGCCGCCGAGCGGTCGACCTTGGACGGGTCTTTGCCCGAGAACGCGCCACCGCCGTGCGGCGCGGCGCCGCCGTAGGTGTCGACGATGATCTTGCGGCCGGTCAGCCCGCAATCGCCCTGCGGGCCGCCGATGACGAAGCGGCCGGTCGGGTTGACCAGGAAGCGCGTTTCCTTGAGCCACTCGCGCGGCAGCGTGGTCTTGATGATTTCTTCGATCACCGCTTCTTCGATCTGCGAGTGCGAGACTTCAGGCGCGTGCTGGGTCGACAGCACCACGGTATCGACCGCCACCGGGCGGCCATCGACATAGCGCAGCGTGACTTGCGACTTGGCGTCAGGACGCAGCCACGGCAGGCGGCCATCCTTGCGCAGCTGCGACTGGCGCTCGACCAGGCGATGCGCGTAGTAGATGGCAGCGGGCATCAGCTCCGGCGTTTCGTCGCAGGCATAGCCGAACATCAGGCCCTGGTCGCCCGCGCCCTGGTCGAGGTCAATGCCGGCGCCTTCATCGACGCCTTGCGCGATGTCGGGCGACTGCTTGTCGTAGCACACCATCACGGCGCAACCTTTGTAGTCGATGCCGAAGTCGGTATTGTCGTAACCGATGCGTTTGATGGTATTGCGCGCAACCTGAATATAATCGACGTTGGCGTGCGTCGTGATTTCGCCGGCCAGTACCACCAGGCCGGTGTTGCACAGCGTTTCGGCGGCGACGCGCGCGGTCGGGTCTTGCTCGAGGATGGCGTCGAGAATCGCGTCGGAAATCTGGTCCGCGACTTTGTCGGGATGGCCTTCGGAAACGGATTCGGAAGTAAAGAGGTAGTCGTTCGACATGGGGGCTCCAAGTTGCTGGGGTCAAAGGATCTGCCGCAGCAACAGGTGCCTGCGACGCTTTAGCGACATTTATATTCCGCTTCGCAAGTTGTCTGTTAACTCGGCGGATCCTGCATAAAGTGGTATTTTACGCTTCCTTGGAATTTTGGTGTGGAAACGCACGCGCCATTCAACCCTGATCAATCTCATGCTTGTTGTAATTTTCCGTACGTTATCTTTTTTCCCTTTGCGCTTTCTGCATGGGCTCGGCGCCGCGATGGGCTGGCTGGTCTACGGCTTGTCGCCGTCGTACCGGCGCCGCCTGCGCGCCAATTTGCAGCAGGCCGGCTATGACGCGGTCTGGCGCCAGGCGGTAGGCGAAGCGGGCAAGGCCGCCATCGAGCTGGCTTTCGTCTGGTGCGCCGATCCGAAGCGGGTTGCCAGGCATGCCACGGTCGAAGGCTGGGAGCTGGTGCAGAGCCGGCTCGACGCCGGGCGCGGGATTGTCTTTCTCACGCCACACCTGGGCTGCTTCGAAATGACGGCGCAGCAAATTGCGCTCAAGACGGCGTTGACGGTCATGTATCGCCCACCGCGCAAGAGTGCGCTCAAGCCGCTGGTCGAAGGCGCGCGTGCACGTCACAACCTGCATCTGGCGCCGGCCAACCTGGCCGGCGTGCGCATCCTGGCCAAGACCCTGAAAGGCGGCCAGCCGATCGGCTTGCTGCCCGACCAGGTGCCGCAAGAAGGCGAAGGCGTGTGGGCGCCGTTCTTTGGCCGCAATGCCTACACCATGACGCTGCCGGCCAAACTGGCCCAGCTGGGGCGCGCCGATATCTTGCTGGTGTACGCCGAACGTCGTCCGCATGGGGCCGGTTATGTGGTGCGCTTCGTGCCGTTCGATGGTGACCTGAGCAGCACTGCGGCCGAGCAGGCGGCCGCCATCAATCGCGCCATGGAGCAGCTGATTGCGCGCGCGCCGGCGCAGTATTTCTGGAGCTATAACCGCTACAAAAAGCCCGATGGCGTAGCGGCCGCGCCCGAAAGCGAGGCTGCAGCATGAGGGTCTTGCTGGGGTTTATGTGGCTGCTGCATTTCTTGCCGCTGCCAATTCTGGGCCGCTTCGGCGAAGCCGTCGGCAGCCTGATGTTTTTGATCCTGGGCAAACGGCGCAAGATCGCACTCACCAATCTGCGCCTGTGCCTGCCTGAACTGAACGACGCTGAACGGCGCACGCTGGCGCGCCAGCATTTCCGCGCTTACGCGCGCAGCATTTTCGAGCGCTCGATCCTGTGGTGGGCATCCGAGCAACGGGTGCGCAGCCTGATCCAGGTCGAGCCTTCGGTGCCGCAGGCGGCGATGGAAGACGGCCCGACCATTTTGCTGTGCCCGCACTTCGTGTGCCTGGACGTGGCCGGCATTGCGGCGCGCGTGATTCCGGTGTGCAGCATGTACGTGCCGCAAAAAAACGCGGCATTCGACCGCCTGCTGCGCCACGGCCGCGAACGCTACGGTCCGGTACGCCTGGTGACGCGCAAAGAAGGCATCAAGCCGATCCTGCGCGCGCTGCGCGACGGCCTGCCCTACTTCATGCTGCCGGATATGGACTTCGGCGAAAAAGATGCCGAGTTCGTGCCATTCTTTGGCGTACCGGCCGCGACCCTGACGGCGCTGGGGCGGATTGCCGCCACCACCGGCGCCAAGGTGATTCCCGTCATCGCTACCTATCTGCCGAATTACCAGGGCTGGCGCGTGCGCTTTTATCCGGCCTGGGAAAATTATCCCGGCGACGATATGGTCGAAGCAACGCGGCGCATGAATGCCTTCATCGAAGAGCGCGTGCGCGAAGCACCGGCCGAGTATTTCTGGACCCATAAACGCTTCAAGACCCGCCCGCCAGGCGAACCTTCGCTCTACGAATAAACCATGAAACTGTCCTTCACCAAGATGCACGGCGCCGGCAACGACTTCATCGTCGTTGACGCCATCAACCAGACCGTCAACCTGAGCGCCGAGCAATGGCGCCAGTTGGCGGATCGACGTTTCGGCATCGGCGCCGACCAGATCCTGATCGTCGAGCGGCCCGACCGGGAAGGCGTCGATTTTCGCTACCGCATCTTCAACAACGATGGCAGCGAAGTCGAACAGTGCGGCAACGGTTCGCGTGCCTTCGTGCGCTTCGTGGTCGACAAGGGCTTGACCCAGCAGCGCAGCATCCGGGTGCAAACCATGTCGGGCATCATCAATCCGCGCCTGGAAGACGATGGCAATGTCACCGTGGACATGGGCGCGCCGCGTTTAACACCAAGCGAGGTGCCGTTCGATAGCACTGGTCTGGTGGGTCAGCCGGAAGGTGACGATGTGTTGTGGCGCTTGTCGCTGACGCCACAGTCGCCCGATGCGCAAGCGCAGACGGTGCTGGTCTCGGTGGTTTCAATGGGCAATCCCCATGCGGTGCAGGTGGTTGACGATGTCGATACCGCACCGGTGGCTGCCACCGGCGCGCTGATCGAGCACCATGCGCGCTTCCCGAAGCGCGTCAACGCCGGCTATATGCAAGTGGTGGATCGCCACCACATCCGGCTGCGCGTGCATGAACGCGGCGCCGGCGAAACCCTGGCGTGCGGCACCGGCGCCTGCGCGGCGGTCGTCGCCGGCATCCGGCGCGGCTTGCTCGATTCGCCGGTGCGGGTTTCGGCCCGTGGTGGCGAGCTGAGCATTGCTTGGGCCGGCGCCGGCCAGGCGGTGTACCTCAGCGGACCGGCGGTGTCGGTGTTCGAAGGCGAAATCGAGATCTAAACGTCGGGATCTGAAAACCGCTTGATGTTCACGCGCCGGCTGACATGCCGGCGCAAACAGCGCGCCGGCATGATTGGCTGCTTGATATCACGCCGCCAGTTCGATGTCCGACGCGTCATCCACCGCGCCGGCCTCGGCAGCATTGCCCAAGGCCGCCGCTGGCGTCAAACCGAGCAGCGCGCGCAAGCGATACAAGCGCTGGCGGTAATTGCCTTCCGGCCCGGCAGGGCCGCAATCGACTTGCTCGAAGCGTTGCACGATCCGGTCCAATGCCTGGCGTTCAAGCGCCGATTCCACCATCACCAGGCGCCGCTTGCTGCGCCCATAACTGGCGCGGATATCGATCACCAGGCAATGGCCCTGGTCGGCGGCGGCGACATCGAGCAGCAAGGCTTCGGCGCGCGTCAGGTTGAACAGCGCCGCCAGTTCGAGCCGCGCGCCCAGCAGTGGATGGCTGCCCGCCAAACCCGGATGGCCGGCCAGGCTGCCGGTGTCGGTATAGGGCGCCGTGACAGGGCGTGGCGCGATCTTGCGCAGCAATAAGAACGCCTCGCTCGCCCCTTGCGCCGCAGCCTTTTGCAACCAGTACACGGCGCGCACATCGTTGTTTTCGTTCTCGCGTCGGGCGCGCCAGGCATTGTGGCCGCATTCGAGCTGGGCATCGCGGTAGCCCATCTCGGCTGCGTGCTCGAGGTAGCGCCCGGCGTCGGCCACATTGCGCTGCGAGAATTCGGGCTTGATATAGATGCGCGACAGCGCGTACCACGCCTCGGCCAATCCCTGTTCGCCCGCCAGCGTCAGCCAGCGGATCGCCTTCTTGAAATTGGCGACGCCCACGCCTGGCGTCGCGGCGTTATCGGGTCCGGCGCCACTGCTCACGCGCCGGCCGTCGACCCGCATGCGCGCATAACGCAGCCCCATCGCCAATTGGGCATAGCGGTCATGCTCGGCCGCTGCGAGTTCCCAGAACGCGACGGGCTCGCCGGACGCTGCCGGTGGCTCGCCGGCAAGCGCGGCGCTGCCAATGCCGTCGAGCACGCCCAGCGCCGGATCGAGCAGGCGCGCGCAACGCGACAGCAATACGATCTCGTGAGGCGCGCAACGGCGCATCTCGCCCGCTTCGTCATGCTCGTGCACGAGTGCACGCGCCAGGGGCAAGGCGCGCTCGAGATAAGCGCTCCAGTTGCGTGCGGTCCAGGCCTGCTCGAGCAGGTCGAAGCGGGCGTCGGCGGCGCCATTGTCGGCAGCGCGCCGCGGTCGGGCCGGGGTCAAGGCCTGCGCCGGAATATGCGTGGCCCCAGGCGCCGCCGTACGCATGGACCAGGGCGCGCCGGCTACCGCGTCGGCTACCGCGTCGGATACCGCGCCAGATCCTGTACCGGATAGGGCCGCAGCGCTATCGGCTGCGTACACCGGCGTCTTCCTGGCCTGCTGAGCCAATAACCACTGCGCATGGGGAAACCCGGCGCGCGCCGCATCTTCCAGCGCCCGCACGGCCTTGAGCCGGGACGCGGCGCCAGCGCTATTGGGCACCAGCTGCGCGAACACCAGTCCTGCATGCAC
>Ga0265798_10011887_pt1 | contig 10565 bp, 4 predicted proteins | sample P3T30metagenome_FD_192430 | JGI IMG/M metagenome (GOLD analysis project Ga0265798, IMG submission 192430) | Plant litter microbial communities from East Loma Ridge, Irvine, California - P3 T30 | ecosystem: Environmental > Terrestrial > Plant litter > Unclassified | place: USA: California... | reverse complement strand
GGCTCACCGGCTTCAGGATGCCTGGACAGTTCTGCAAGGCGCCATTTCGCTGTCACCGCAAGTCTCCGATTTGAGGGTCGATGCGGTTGGCGTTGCCTTGCGAATGGGTGGGTTGACCGAGGCACGGCTCAACGCCAGCGAGGCGCTGGTGCTGGCGCCCGACCATGCATCGGTACAGCATGCTGTTGGCCAGGTGCAGATGCGCGCCGGTGACCTGCCAGCAGCCATCTCTTCGTTCCGCGAAGAACTGCGCTTGTTGCCCTCGCCGGTTCGTGCTGCCGTGTCGGCATCGCCAACCCCGTTCGACCAGCAGGCCAATGAGGCCTTGATGTGGGCGACGCTGGCGCAATTGGAGCAAGCAGGTGTCCACGCCTTTCCGGCGGCAGGCACCTTGCTGGGTCTGGTGCGCGAGGGGCATTTGCTGCCCTTTGATAAAGACCTGGACCTTGGCCTGCCTTTCGATGAAATGGACGCGGCGTGTCAGTGTCTGTTGGCGGGTGGCTGGGTCGAGCATGAACAGTCGGCCGGGCTGCTGAATCCGCGTGCTTTCCGACACAAAGCGTCTGGACTGATGCTGGATCTGTGTGGCTACCGCATTGAAGCCGACACCGTTATCCCGCTGGGCGGCTTCTGGATGCATGGTGTGCCCGACGCCTGGAACAGGGTGATGGCATTTCCCCAACTGAGCTTGCGGCGAGACCTTCGTCCTGAAGGTCGCGTGTGGGTCTTGGCAGAACCCGAAGCATGGTTGGAATCGCTGTATGGGGACTGGCGAACGCCTGACCCTTATTTCGACACGGTGATCGCCGCGCGCAACCAGCGCGGTTTTGCACTGCTTACCCAGTGCTACGCGCTGCTGCGACTGGCTGACCAATTGCGAGACGGAAAGCTACTGAAAGCACAGGCGACAACACGCATCTGGCTGCGTCATTTCCCTTGCGACACGCAAATGCAGAACATCGATGCGGCGCTGGATGCTGCGTTATCTGGCACACCGTAGGAACCACGCAATGAAGGGCTTTTCCGCGTTGATTCCCGCAGCAGGAGTGGGACGCCGCTTGGGGCAGGGGCCGAAGGTCTGGCTCGAATTGGCTGGCCGTCCGATCTTCGTTTGGGTGGTGGCGAAGTTCGCAGCACTGGCCAGTGAGGTGGTGGTGGCTGTCCCTGCCCAGGACATGCACCGTGCAGCCGCCTTGGCTGACGAGTATGGCCTGAGCGTGCGCTTGGTGGAGGGTGGGGACACACGCCAGGAATCGATACGAAGACTGGTCCTTGCCGCGCAGTGCGAGCAGGTGCTGATCCATGACGGCGCGCGTCCCTTTGTCACTAGCGTATTGGTGGAAAAGGTAGCCGCTGCTGGGGTGAAGTTCGGCGCCGCTGCTGCATTTCTGCCCGCAGAAGTGCCTGTGGCGCGTATCGAAGCGGGGAGGGTGGTTGAACATTTTCACTCCGCGAACATGGCGCTTTTTCAGTCGCCACAGTCTTTTGATAGGGCTGCGTTGTTGCCGCTGCTGAATGAAGCACAACGCACCGGTGCGCTGCGGCAATCCATTCTTCAGTTATGGCTGGAGGCTGGCAACGAGGTGCACACGCTGCTTGGAGAAAAGACCAATATCAAGCTGACGACGGAAGATGACATGGTGTTGGCGGAACTGTTTACGGGGTATCTGGGCCGGTGAGGGTATTTGTCTTCATGTCATGAAGTCTGGAGAGCCCGTTGAGCTTTCCTGCCGGTGGTGAGCCTGGGCAGTCGCGTGCAGAAGGGATGAAGCCTTGCGGGAATTAATACGGGCGAAATAGGCATGTTCTGAACGCGTATCCACGCACCGTTCGATTACCAAAGATCGAGCGGGCCTTATGCCGACATGCGCTGAAGAGTCTGAAATGCGCGTGGCATATGAGGTTTCGAGCTTTCGGGCGCCATATATTTTTCAAATCAAGCCGATTCTAGATCGGCTTGATTCGTTTGATATTCGCCGCCTTGGTCGCGACAGATTGGCAACTAATATTTATATTTTTTTGTTTGTCGATGTGACATTTGTCACACGCCATGTACGTAGTTCCCTCTACTATTGATGAAGTAACCTCAAATCTTGTTTGTTACAGGATTTCAACACTTATTTCGGTTTTTCAATACAAATGGCAACTATCTCCGAACAGATCACTAGCCTGTACGTCGGCTATTTCCATCGTGCTCCCGACGCGGCAGGTCTCGCGTTCTGGTCGAACGCACTGGCGAATGGCGCGTCGATTGACACGATTGCTGGTGGTTTTGTGCGCAGTCCCGAATCGCAAATTATTTATACCCAGGCGCAAACTGCCGAGCAGTTTGTAGCGAAGTTCTATCAAACGGTATTCGGTCGCGCGCCGGACGCAAGCGGCTTGGCCTTTTGGACGAACTCACTGAATTCGGCGGGTGGCATTGGCTCGGACACGGCGAAGGCACTGCTGGTGTCCAAGATCATCGGTATTGTCAGCACGCCGCTGAGCACCAAGCCGACCGACCTCAGCGACGCGCAGTACGCAGAAACGGTGAAGGACCGCGCGATTTTCGCGAAGAAGATCGTTATCGGCATCGATTTCGCGGTCAACCAGAAGAGCGATGACCTCGCACTGGCCAAGCAGGCGTTCCTTGATGTGACGGTAACGTCGCCTGGGACAACGCCGGGATCAGGATCAGGATCAGGATCAGGATCAGGCTCGGGATCGGGCGTCACCAATCAGGTATTCAACCTGACCCTGGGCGTTGACAAGCATGTAGGCGGCGCCGGAAACGACACGTTCAATGGAAACGCTCTGGTCTACAACCCGGTCAGCCAGGCAAACGAAGTGACGCTGACAGACGGCGACGTCCTCGACGGTGGCGCGGGCACCGACACCTTGAATGCGCGCATTACCTCCAATGTTGGCCCGACGGTCACGCTGAGCAACATCGAAGTCGTGAACGTGGCCTCTTCCGGCGCAGATTCGCGCCTGGATTTGGCTGGGCTGACCGCAGGTCTTACCCAAGCCAATTTTGTGGGAAGCACGCAGTCGGGCACGCTCCTCAATGTGGGCAATGCGGCCTTGATGGTGTCTGGGCAAAGCGCCAGTGCCACGTTTGGCGGTTCGACGGCCACCGACTTGTCGCTGACGCTCAGCGCTGTCGGCGTCGCCAAGAACCTGACTGCGGTCAGCCTGTCTCTGGCCAGTGACCTGGTCGGCCCTTTGGCGACCAAGCACACCATTGTCGCCAATAACGCAAATGTGGCATTTAGCTACGGCAAGGCTGGCGAAGCGGTAACCAGCATGACGGTCGCAGCAACGGGGAGCAACGCACTGACCTTGGCGTCCCAAGATGCTGCCACCGTGACCAGCCTGATTGTGACGGGTGCTGGATCTGTGGACTTCTCGGGTCGCGCGCTGTCGGCACTCACTACCTTTACCGGCAGCACAGGCAACGACAAGGTTACCGTGTCGGATGCCCCTCTGGCGGGGACAGTAATCAATGGTGGAGCCGGGAGCGATACCTTCGGCATCGACCGCGCTGGCTACGCGACCTATAGCGCCTACGACGCACCAACGCGTGCGGCGAGGGTCTTCGACTTCGAAGCGCTGACGATCACCGATATGCTGGTGGGCGGTTCGACCACCGACCTGTTGAAGCTCGGCACCATTGATTCCTTCATCGCTGCCAACGGCGTGGCAACGGGTACGACCGCCACCGTAACCAACCTGACCCCCCTCGTGCCCTTGCTTTCCAACACCGGCACTATCAACGTTGGCATTCACGGCGCTGCTGCCAATGACGGCACGCTTGCGCTGTCCTACGTGGCCAACGGGATGAACAACTGGTTGAACCTGACCCTGAACACCACGTTTGTCGAAAACAACGACACGACGGCCACCATTACAGGCGCGACGCGCAATGTTGATGCAAACCTGTTCCAGCTCGTGAACGTCGTGAGTACGGGCACCTCTGAAATCGGTTTCGCGGGTGGCCTCGTGAATCGTGCCGATGGCGTCCACAACACCCTGGTCTTGACCGATGCAGCCTTGGCCACGCTCAACGTGTCTGGCGACCAAGCCTTCACGTTCAATACCACTACGGCACACGCCAGCCTGAGCACCATCAATGCATCGGCCCTGCGCGCCAACGCAAACATCAATGCTTCGCAGACCACGAACTCGTTGACCATCAATGGCGCTTCGGGTGCGAACACCATTGTCGGCGGTTCAGGCAATGACACCATCACTGGCGGATCGTCGAGCAACAACATCAGCAGCGGTGCAGGCAATGACACCATCATCAGCGGATCGTCGAGCGATGTCATCAACGGTGGCGATGGCAACGACAGCATCAATGGCGGCGGTGGTGCAGATAGGCTGACTGGCGGGGCAGGCAACGACGGCTTCATCTTCGCAAGCCTTGCACATACGCGTAACGCAGCTTTCTCGTGGACCGATACGACCATCGTCAACATTGCCCAGATTACCGATTTTACCGGCAATGGTAATTTGCCTGGCGACCAGATCGGCGTGGGATCATTTGGCGGTATTAGCTTCAATGCGTTCCCGACCTTCGTTCTTACGGCTGTGAGCGTGGCGTCAGCCAACAATTTTGTTGAGTTGACAGCCGGTGTGCAGCAGCAAAGCCCCGGTGTTGCGAGTTCGAATTCGGTCGTTCGGATTTATGACGTGACTGTCGATAGCGGTACTTTGATGGGGCACTATGTCATTGTGAACGACAGAAATGCTGAGATTGCTGCCGTTATTCGTGGCGTTCCTGGCGTTACTGATGACTTTGCTGCTTCCGACATGATCATCTCGGTGGTAGGCACGGTGCATGAAAGCGACTTTGCCATCGTTTGATTCAGATCTGAGCCTGCGCTGAGTCAATAGATGACGATGCGGTGAAATAGGTATTCTCGGTATTTTTGAGGACAGCTATTCAGTGCAAGTGTTGAAGAACCCTCCATCTTTCCAGATGTGAGGGTTCTTTTCGTTATTGGCTTTGTAATTGCTTGGTGTCCGCGCATTTTGATGATCTTGCGCAGTTGCATGGTCAAGCTCTCGATGGCGGTGGTCTTGTAGATTAAGCGTTTTGCAAGTCGTGCCCTGTAAGTTGACTGCCCTGATCCGAATGAACCATGACTGATGGCGCGCAGGACGCCATCAGCGGTTTCGCAACGGGCACCGACAAGATCGACTTGGAGGCGCTGGCGCTGGAGGCGGCGATTCCATCGCTGGTGGTGACGTGAGCGCCGCGCTTTGATGCGGTCAGCCTGAATGTCGTGAATCTGCCAGGACTGAACTGTCACAACCGGGTGTTAACCAGCGCATCACGTGCCTAAAGTAGCTGCTTCCAGACGGAGGCGCCAGGGGAGTGCCATCCCGGGGCCGATTACCTGCATCTCGATAATCGGCGTGACGGGTGCGTTGAATTTGCGGGATATTGTCTTCGCCGTCTGAGACTTGGCTGATCGTGCGTTGATGCACGCCGAAGCGTGCTTTCGGGTCTCTACCTTGTACTGACCCTACAGCCTTGGGCAGTGGCTTTGGGCTAGCGAGTCAAAGTGCTTGGTCCGGTATAGCACCGGACTCAGCGCTTTTTTTCAGTTTCAGCTTGATGCTCTTGGACTCCTGCGCACAATAACTCTGCCAGCGCGTCCCAAATATATGCACGCGGGTCCAAAGCGGCGATATCCGCACCCCGCGAGGCATACAGGTATAGGTTCAAAGGATGTCCGATCTATTTTCGGCTGTGGGCAAAGACTTGGCCTGCCAGAAACAAGCACGCCCTTTCTTTGGAAAAGCAGCCGCCATGGCCACGACCCCCACCACACAACAGTTGGCCATCGCCAATCTGTACACCGCGCTGTTCAACCGCGCGCCTGATGCCGCGGGTATGGCTTTCTGGGCGCAGGCGCATGGCAATGGTGTGTCGCTGGCCACCATCACGCAGAGTTTCCTGGGCAGCTCGGAAGCAAGGGCCATCTACCCGGCTGCGCAGACCTCGGAACAGTTCGTCGCAAGCTTCTATCAAAGTGTGTTTGGCCGCGTGCCCGATGCCGCTGGCCTGGCCTTCTGGACTGTCGCGCTGAACGCCAATGGCGGGGCAGGTTCAGACGCAGCCAAGGCCTTGCTGGTGTCGCAGATCATCGGTGTCGCCAGCACACCGTTGCCCGGCAAGCCTGCTGATATTGCCGATGCGCAGTACGCACAAACCGTTGCCGACCGAGCGCTCTTCGGCAACAAGATCATCGTGGGGGTGTACTACGCAGTCGAGCTTGGCGGCACGAATCTCGATGTGGCCAGGCAAGCGCTGGCGGTCGTGGGCAGCACGGCGGGCTCGGTCGACGCGGGGAGGTTGATCGCCAGTGGCGCCAGTCCTTCCGCGCCGGTGGTCGTGGTGGCTCCGAGCCTGGTGGCTACGATGGGTATCGACACTCTGGTCGGTACGGCGGGCAGTGACACGTTCACCGCCACGCAGCTGACGCTTAGCGCGCGCGACAGCATCGACGGTGCGGCGGGTATCGACACGCTGAATTACCTGGATGCGTCCACCGCTGTCTTTGCCATGCCGGCGGCACTGGTGCAGAACGTCGAGGTCATCAATGTCCAAAACGTGAACACGGTAGGTTTGACTGCTGAAGTCGCCAACATGACTGCAAGGACTATCAGCGCAGGGCTGACGCTCACTATCGCGGGTCTGACGATCACGGCCAACGGATCAACGGCGACAGCCGCGAATGTTGCTACTGCGTTGCGAACAGGTGTCACTGCTGGCAATGCCGTCGTATCCGGCACGCTCACCGCCGGCTATACAACTAGTGGGGTGAATAACCAAGTGATCTTCACTGGCGCCAGCCTCGGCAATACGCCTGACTTGGTCGTCACCGGCACTACAAACTCACGTCCTATCCTCAACATCACGCAGGGCATCAACGGCGCTCCAGATTCGGTGAACGCAGCTAACTTTCTGGGTGCGACGAACTTCAATTCCGACCGCTCCACGGTCGCGGTGTCTTTCGCTGGCTTGACCGCCGCGCAGGCCATTGGTGTTATCGGCGACAACGCAGTGGTGAATGGCAATCTGACAGGTACCTATGCCGCTGGCGTGACGAGTGCAACGCTGAATATATCGGGTGGGACCAAAGGCGGAATCGTGACGCTCAATGCCTTGTCGGGTAACGCGCTGGCGAGCCTGACGATTACGTCCACTGGACTTGCCAACGCAGTCGGCGGGCTGGTGCTGGCGTCCTCCGTGACGGCCTTGGTGATCAACGCGAGTACCGCCCTGCAGATAGGTGGGATTACCACAACCGGCCTGCAAAGCGTGACGGTGTCGGGTAGTGCAACGAAGGTGTCGCTGGACAGGATTGGCTCCGCGCTGACCTCATTCGACGCCTCTGGCCTGACGGCTGGCAGCTTGTCGCTCATTCTGGGAGGCAGTCCGTCGGCGAACGTCGTGGGCAGCGCAGGTAACGACCTAATCCAAATAGATGCGGGCACTGTGGTGACGGGCTCTGTCAACGGCGGCGCTGGCGCAGCAGATGTGTTGGCGATGTACACGGGTTTATCGCTTACCGCTGCGACGGGTGCGCGGTTCTCCAACTTCGAGATTCTGCGGTTGGCGTCGACCAATTCCTCCGAGGGGCAAACCTTCGATACGAGTTTTCTTTCGGGCATTCAGACATATCAAATCGCTGGTGGCAACGGGCGCTTTTTGACCCTGAACAAACTTGCCGGCGGGGCATCTGTCGTCTTCGTTGGCAGTCCCACTGAGGCCAGTTTGAATCTGAACAATTCAAGCGGCAATGCGGATTCATTGAACGTCACGCTGGGTAATGCTGTGGTCAATACCGACGCGCTGACGGACGGCGTGGTGGTGACGCTGAAGTCAGCAGGCGTTGAAACCATCAATCTGCATTCTGTTGGTATCACAGGCGGGACAGGGTTCAATACCCTCATCAACGATGCCGGCACCAATTCGACCCTGTCAAAAATGGTAATCGACGGCAGCCAGTCGATTCGTCTGCAGTCGCTGACCGCCGTGCTGCCCTTGTCCGTGGATGCCAGCGCGCTGACGGGTGTGCTCGATGTGCAGGGTTCGGGCACCACCCAGGTGTTGAACATCACTGGTGGCACTGCTTCCGATACGATTGCCAGCGGGCGCGCAGGCGGGCTGATCATCGGGGGCAAGGGTGGCGACGCGATTGCCTTATACGTTGGCGGTGGCGTAGACACCGTGGCGTTCCTGACAGCGGGCGATTCAAAGCAGGATTTCGTCAACGCAGCAGGCGCTGCGGTCGGTACGCAGGACGCCATCAGCGGCTTTGCAACGGGTACCGACAAAATCGACGTGAAGGCCCTGGCGCTGGATGTAGCGATTCAATCTTTCGTCACCAAGACCTATGCAACGACTGCGCTGCTGCTGGCCGACGAAGCGCTGGCTGGCTTTTACGTGGACGGCGGCGCCACGCGCGGTGCGGTGGCGGCGAAGATCGGCTCGGACACGTATCTGGTGGTCGATGCCAACGGTGATCATTTGTTCAGCGCGGCCACGGATCTGGTCGTGAAGTTGACTGGGGTGACTGCGCTGGCGCAGGGGGATGTTGTATACGCTGTCGCGGTCTAGTTGTCGCGATTTCTGGCCAACCCCTGCGTGAGTCATGCAGGGGTTTTTCTTCGTCTGAACCCGGTACCAACTGATACACCTTAACAAGTTGTCAACGGCAGCCCGTTACCACTCGGTAGCGCTGTGGGCTGAATTTTTCCATTCCCCTGCTATGACGCGCGAACCAGGGTTTCCACTGCTCCGCAGGAATAGTTCACTTCCATCGTCTATCAATTTGTGACCGGCAAAAATGTGATCTACGTCACAAAAACGGGTCGAAAATTGCGCGTACATTACCGCTGGCGTGAAGGGCCGCAGTGAGTCTTTACTACGATTCAGCTGCCCGTCATTCATAACGCTTTCATCCAGGCCTTGTCCCTTTGGCCAGACTGCAGGCCGCATCTTGCGCGCCGCACTGGTCGACCCGCCTGCTTGAGCAATTTTCAAAGGAAGATCACGAAATGGCGACTGTCTCCGCACAAAACATTACCCAAGCCACCGGGCTCTACACCGCGCTGTTCAATCGCGCGCCCGACACCGCTGGGCTTTCCTTCTGGTCACAGGCGCTGGCGGACGGTGCCAGCATTTCTACCGTTACCAAAGGGTTTTTGTCTGCGCCTGAAGGTTCGAACAATTACCCGTCCTTTCAGACCGCTGAGCAATTCGTGACGGCGTTCTACAACAAGGTATTCGGCCGCGCACCGGACGACGGCGGCTTGGCGTTCTGGACGACGGTGCTAAACAGTGCTGGCGGCGCCCAATCGATGGACGCCAAGGCCTCGCTGGTGACGCAGATCGTCGGCATTGTCAGCACCCCGCTGACCACCCGACCCGAAGGTCTTACGGACGCTGAGTTCGCGCGCACCGTGGCCGATCGCGCCACCTTCGCCAACAAGATCGAGGTAGGCCAGTACTACGCCAGCAACTTCCCTACTGATGAAACCGCTGCCAAGACGCTTCTGAGCGGTGTGGACAACACCACGGCTTCGGTGACCGAGGCCAAGTCTGGCGCGTTCAAGGCAGCCTTGACGGGTGGCTCGACGAACATCACGGGTACCGACGGCAATGACGCGTTTGTTGGCACGCTGGCCAATGTGACCGCTGGCGACCGCACCATCGACGGCGGCGCAGGTACCGATACGCTGGGCATCAATGCCAGCGCAGGCACCGGCACGTTGCAGGAGGGCAAGATCAAGAATGTCGAGACGGTGAACATCAACACCGCCAGCAACGTGAACGGCGGCACGATCGCACTGGACAAGGTGTTTGCCGACAGCAAGTCCGTCAACCTGACCGGTGCCGTCGGCGGCACGGGCGTGAACCTGACCGGTGCTGCGGGCAAGACCATCGGACTGCTGGGTACTGGCGCCGTGATACTCGATGTAGGCGCAGCCACCGCCGCTGACGTGGTTGTGCAGAACGGAGGCACTTCCGGCAGCAGCCTGCAAGTGGCCGGCTCCGCGCTGTCCACGGTAAACGTGAGCGGTTCGGGTGTCGTGGACCTGACCGGCGTGGGCGCGGCGAAAACCGTGGCGCTGTCGGCCAATGGCACGACCCCGCTGAACGTGAAAGCCACGGCACTGTCTGACGTGATCCTGGACGCATCGGCCACCTCGGGCGCCGTGCAGGCCAGCCTGGGCGCCAATGTGGCCTACAAGGGTGGCTCGGGCGTTGACATGGTGACCATCACCGCGGCCCCCACCAAAATGTTGGACGGCGGCGCGGGCAGCAACGACGTGCTGGTGATCAAGGCCAACAGCGACGTGCTGGTGGCCAGCGCCGGCAACGTGAGCAACTTCGAGACGCTCAGCATCGGCAACGGCAACACCGGCACCTACAACGCGGCTGCGTTCAAGCACCTGCTGCTTGACCAAGGCGCGGGCGCCACGGTGTTCACCAACGTGGCGGCAGGCACCGACCTGACCATCAGCTCGGCCTCGCAGAACGTGTCGTACAACCTGGCGAA
>Ga0265798_10011883_pt1 | contig 10567 bp, 10 predicted proteins | sample P3T30metagenome_FD_192430 | JGI IMG/M metagenome (GOLD analysis project Ga0265798, IMG submission 192430) | Plant litter microbial communities from East Loma Ridge, Irvine, California - P3 T30 | ecosystem: Environmental > Terrestrial > Plant litter > Unclassified | place: USA: California... | reverse complement strand
ATGGCTCCCAGAGCGCGCGCGACCGCGTCCACCCCCTCCATGCCCGCATCCCATGACTGGCACATACCTGCATCGTCTCCAAGACTGGGTCTCTAGGAATCGGGCGTTGACGGCTGCGATTGTCGCCTTCTTCGGCACCGGAGGGCTTCTGGTGTGGAGAGAACGAAGAAACTACAACCGTAAGCGGCGAGCGCGGAAGGCGAGCAATGGGGCACGGATGGAAGTTGTTGGTGAGCAGCAGGCAAGCACTTGTATTGTGTGATGGCGATTCTGACAACAGCAGTTCTTGCGGGGCCTCCCAACTCGCCTGTCGTCCGATCGCTCTCTCTCGACCTTGAGCGACGCGGGTTCATTGTATACATTGTGTGCTCGAGCATGGACGAGGAGCAACAAGTGCTGAGCGAATCGAGGGCAGACGTGCGGCCGCTGCACCTGGACGTGGTAGATACCATGGGCACGCGCGAAGCCGTCGACCGTTTCAACGCGCTCCTCGCAAAGCCGCACGTCGCCTTCTCGGGGGCAACCCCGCACAACCTCCATCTCAGTGGTGTCATACTGGTGCCTGATCTCATTTACCCTACCGGCCCTGTGGAAACTGTGACCCCTGAGCTTTGGTCTGATGCCCTGAATGCCAAGGTACTCAACACCATTGCCGTCACGCAGGCGCTACTGCCGACGGTGTGTGAGTTCAAATCACGGGTGCTGATGCTCACACCCAGCATCATTGCGTCATTGCGGCCGCCATTTCACAGCGTAGAAACGACGATTGTAAGTGCTCTCGAGGGGTTCCTGGCGTCGCTCCGGGCTGAGCTGGGGACCCTTGGCATTGAGGTGCTGCAATTTCATCTGGGGACGTTTGATTTCACCAACGTGGGGCTCAAACAGCATCTCCCAACCAGATCGATGGGGAGTCCTGTCGCTTGGCCGGCGACGACCAGGGCGTTGTATGCGAGCAACTTTGAAGCCCAGACACGGGTCGCGCAAAACCGGGGACTGCTAAGTCAGAGCGGAAGCTCAGTTCGGGAGTTACATAATGGCGTCTTTGACGCACTCACACAAAAGCGGCCGCGAAAAGTATGGCGAGTAGGGCGTGGGAGTGTCACATATGACCTTGTGGGCAGCTGGGTGCCGTCTGGGCTTGTAGGATGGATGATGGGGTTACAACGTGTATGCCTCGACCGCTCGTCGAAGCCTCAGCTAGAGGACAGTGTGCAACTGCAAGCGTGGGAGAGAATTGAGGCGATCGCTTAGCTGGGGCGGCAGAAGGCTAAGAGACACGGGGTGGCCAACGTCATAAAGGGACTGTGCCGGCGGGAGAGACGAACGGGGCCGTAGCATCGGCATGGATACGGAGATTCGTAGCGCACAGTTGCTGCTTCGGGTGCAATGGGGCGACATTCTGCGGTCACAAGACTGGTATACTCGCCATTCAATAGTGGCATTATTTGGCCGCTGGAGGCTGGTGTGCTCGCCATTCGACGGCTGCAGGTACGAGGGCGTCGGATATACTTCAGCTAGGTGGTTTTCCCCTGCATTGTTAGATTGGCAGCCCAGGCTCGGGGGGGTGGACGGCCGACCAGTCAGTGGTCAGGGTATAGTAGGACAGCGTTATTCGAATACCGTCACGTCTTGACAAGAAGCGTTGCAAGAACTGTGGTTCGCAGGACGGGCAGCATTTTAATGAGCGGCGTTCTGGAACAGGTTCTGCTCCACAATGTGCCGGCAGCAAATGAAGTGAGAGCGGGCATGTGCCACTCTATTGACGGGCGCCGCCCAAACGGGAACCGGAGCCGAGGGCGAATAGGGAGGTATGGAGGTCATTAGGTGAAACGAGGCAGCTGTCAGGCGGCCAGAGACAGAGGCAGACAAGGTGATGGGTGTTGCCGTCGTCATGGGCGATGATGGTGTGAAGGGCCGTCCATGGCGCGCGACCATGGCGAAAAGCAAAAAGGCCATGTTGTGCAAACTGTGCAATCATGGAGCGGTAAGCATGAGGCTCGTGTGTTTTGCGAGGGCCGGCCAATTGCTGGGCTGCTGCACTGGTGGTGCATCATGGGTGGAGACTTTTGGTGTGCGTCGTGTTAGACCGACGGGCGCGCAGTGGCCACAACGTCGACGATGCAGGGCCAAGTTGCCTGTAGCGCGCCCGATTGGGTGGGCAGGCACAGCAGGGACAGGTTCCACATGGTTTCAGGAGGTCTAAGTTTGGGTATTATTGCCTGCGGTCGAGCTAGAGTCGCCATAGAACATCGCGAGGCCCCAAGTGAATTGTTGCCTCAGTGCTGTGCCTGTCCGTCCGTCCCCCTCACTCGACGCCTTGCTTGTCGTATCCGCTCCTTCGCGCTGCAAACCACTCCTCCCCCCTCTCCCCTCCCCTCCCCTCCCCGTCTGCCCCCTTCCATGCGACAACCCACACCACAACCACACAGCCACTCACCCGCACCACCACCACCGCACAACGCTGGACACTCCGTCGCATTCGCAACTTGCGCTTGCCCCGATTGCCGTTTCTAGTCTGCCGTCTGCCGCATGCGCGCATGACAGCCCGGCGTCATATCCCGTCTGCCGCCGCCGCTTCCATGAGCCATCCTTGTTGAAGACGACCACACCTGCCCGTCAGCACCCACCTCGCCGCCGCAGCCTCGCCGCAGCCTCGCCTCCTCACTCACCATGGCCAACAGACCACAACGCCCGGGCGTCCTCGACCTCCGCTCACACTCCTTCGACCCTCCCCAATTCCCCAACTCGAACCTCGGCAACAACCCCAACGCCAGCATGAGCAACCTGTCACTCATGTCGGACCTGCCCAGTCCGCGCACCGGCGAGGCCCCGCCCGCCCTCTCTCCGCTGGATGCCCTCGCCCTCCAGGGACGGCTACTGGCGAAGCGCTTCGAGCACCAGGACAAGGCCGGTCGCCGCCTGAGTCGGCTGGCGCCCCTCACCATCCAGAATGAGTTTGGCAACCGCTCCGGCTACTTCTCCTCCATGTCCAACTCGACCGTCAACTCCCCCAACGAAGAGGCCGGCCCCGTCAGGTCGCCACAGCCGCAGCCATCTCCCCGCCAAGACATCCACGAGAGGCACAAGTCCTGCTACCCGCAGTTTGGCAGCGATGAGCCCGAGCCGCAATTCGCCCTTGGGCCCCTCCAGAGCCCCATGGCCACCATCGTGGAATCGAGCCCTGCCACCCCGCCCCAGGGCTACTTTGATATTCCTAGGTCGCACTCGCCCGACTCGGTAGAGCCTCACTTTGGTCTCCGCGAAGCCACGCCCGTCAGCCCCCATGTGCCGCCGCCCACCTCCCACATGTTCCTCAGCCCGCAGAGGAAGCGATCGGTCGAGTCGCAGCACCGCTCGCAACCACGGTCCAACCTTCTTCCCCCAAGGTCATCCAGCTCCATACACTCCAATCGCTCTCCACGCTTGTCCCCGAGCATGAGGTCTGTCACTGGGGACAGCTACGGTGAGGTTGAGGACATGTCGCTCAGCGGCTCGTACGACTCGATCCACCAGAACCGCAACCTGTCGCCTAGCTCTAGCGTGTCAAGGGCGCATTCTCCCTTTGCCCACCCTGGAGCACCTGCCATGGCACGATCGCCCTCGGCCGCATCCGACTACTCTCAAAACGGCTCAATCCTCCCGCGCCCATCCTACAACTTCTCTCGGCCGATGAGTCGCCAGAGCACCCGCCCATCATTGGACGCAAGGTCCAACGGTGGGCCGTCGCGCCAGCCATCCCAGGAAAGCGTCGACATGAGGCCCTCTTTCGACAGCCCCTTCCGACAGCAGGACTCGGGCGATAGCCCCACGACCCACTATGCTAACGAGACTATACACACGCCAGTCAGCATGGCGAGCGAGGACTTCCGCAGATCAGGCGACTTCAACAGCAACCCGGCTCCCTCGTACACATACACCAGGTTCAACCTTCCTCGAGGAAGGCCCGTCGACCGACGATCCGTCGGCGTTGAGGATTTCTTCAAGAGCCAAATCAAGTGGGATCACGAAAACCAGTCGGGCCAGGGTCAGGTGCGCCCACCTTCGCCAGAGTCACCGCCCCGTTCCTTCGATCAAGCACGACTACAACGACCAGATGCAGGCCATGGTGCATCATCCGACCATGGAACCCCCTCGCTCACTTCTAGCAACAGCACTATCCGCGCACGAACTGCCGGGTCTACCGCGGAAGTTACAGCCCAACAACACTGCGACATGGGTCTTGAGCTTCACGAGGCCGGCGAACTCCTCAAGTCCACCTACCACCTTCGCCTCGCAGCCCGCGCAGGTCTCCCCGAGGCCATGTTCTGGTACGGCCTAGCTTGCCGACATGGCTGGGGCATGCGTGAGAACAAGGCCGAGGCGTTGCAGTGGCTGCGACGTGCCGTCGACTCTGGCCAGCTTGAGGTTGCCGATGACGAGGACCAAGACAAGCAGGGGCAGTTGACTGACCTTATGAAGAAGAAGAAGCACCGCGCCCAGTATGCCGTGGCCATCTATGAGCTGGGCAAGTGCTACGGAAACGGATGGGGTGCGCCTACCGACAAGTCCCTTGCACTCCGCTGCTACGAGATTGCCGGCAACTGGGGCGATGCTGATGCTCTCGTCGAAGCTGGCTACTGCTATGCCGAGGGCGTGGGTTGCAAGAAGAACATGAAGAAGGCTGCCAAGTTCTACCGTGCAGCCGAAGCCAAGGGTGTCAGCATGGTCGGCAACAGCTGGATCTACAAAGACAAATACATGGACGACGACTCCACCACCTCCGATGCGCGCTCAGTCCGATCTGGCCGGTCGACAACCAAGGACCATTCCGAGAAGAAGGCTCGCGATAAGAGCAGGACCCGCACCATCTTTGGTCGCAAGAAGAGCACTGCTTGATCACCTTACCTCCTTGTACATGTGTCCACGACTTTTTTTCTTTATGCGTTTGGCGACGGCGTCCGGGCTTAGCGACGGGAAGGCTGATCTTGCATATACCCTGGTGCATCTTACCCGGTCCATATCCCCTTCGGCTTTGTCCAAAACCTTGATTTCCTTTCCCTCATTTCCTTACGTTTAGTTTTGCTACATTCACGATACCTGCCTGGTGCACGGCCTGGCACCTACTTTTGTGCTTCGATTGTTTTTCGCGCGTGCGTCGAACTTGTCGATGCATCGACACACCACTTACATTTCCTTTTCCTTTTTTTCCTGTTCGTTTCTATATGTTGTTTTGTTTCCTTTGTTTATACCACAGTTTGCCTGAGGGCAATTTCCTTTCTTTCTGTTGCGGACTGAGGTCTTTATGTACGTAAATCTAATTCCGGTACTGGTGTACTGGGCTTGTGGTGGGAAAGGCCGTCGCGTCTTGTCAGCGGAAAGCCTGACTTCTCCTTGTTGTGCTAGGGTAACGCTGTTGTGCATATGGGTGGTTTACAGTCGGAAACAGCAACTGCTGTAGATTGTTGGATGTATGTGTATACCAGGCTAGCTCTACCATGGGTAGAATGCAAAAGATTGCTAGACGCGAACTTGATCTTCCTGATGATTTGTCCTCATGATTGTGATGCGTCCAAGACGACCCGGCTAACTAGGGGTATATTGCTTGAGAGGCCTCTACAACTTTGCAAAACACGGATAATATTGTACGTGTAGGAGAAAGAGGGCCAAAAGCGGTAGTCGACTAAAGTAGGTTGACAGCTTAGGAACAAACTTTTTTTTCCAGATTTCTATAGAGTGTATTAGGTACAGCGAGATATTGCGATTCTGAATTTGGGAATGATAAGTAATTATAATTGAACTAAACGAATGTGTGCGTAAGTTGCTACAAGGTCTACAAAGCGTAAGCAGGTCTGCTTGAATGATGGTAGAAAGAATTCTTGGCATGTGCAGAAAAGAAGAAGAAAAAGCCGTGCTTTGTAACAGTAGGCTTTTGTTGTTGTTGTTGTCGCAACTTGCTTGTAATGCTGAATGTGCAGAGCTATGATGAATGCGTGCTAGCTCCAAAATCGACACCACGATATCTCTCAACCATGATGTCCGCGGAGCTGAAAGAAAAAGGGGGGTTTCCCTCAACATCAAACCGAACGCTCCCCTATGCTGTAGTTCGGCCTTCACATTAACGGGAAACAGATGCTCGGGTTTGTTTCTATTTCTGCTGCCGCTGGGATGCTGTCGCTGCTGCCACGATTATGGAAGGTGCCACTCACTGTTGCTGTGCCGCATTCATGCTACGCCGCCTGTTTCAATTCCTACTGTTTCCCCCCCAAATCACCAAACTCGGCTCTACAAGCCACGAATAATATTCGTTATTGTTAAAGTTGACCAGTCTAGACACGAGCGGCTATATCCCCAATACTCCATGTTCCCTATTTCTATCACAGATCGCTTGCGGCTGCATTAGACCGGCCATGCAAAAGCAACATGCACACTGAGAAAACTCTTGTCAGGTTTCATCACATATGGACTGCACAACGGATTGGCCAGAGATCTTGAATGAGTTTGAGGTTTGTCCCCGGTGAGCCCATGGCGTCTCGTCAGCGTTCAAACGGGGGGCTAGAATATGCAGAGTTGACGTTGGGGGCGGATCAAGCAGAGTTCCATTGGAACAAATTGATCATGGGGTTGAAGGAATGTATTCCTACTCTGCAGGTTATCACATATCTGTAGTATCTGGAACCGAAAGGGTCTCACATTATACATCAAGAAATTCATGACTCCAGGTAAGAGCTGTCGAAAGAATACCTCTCTTGATATAAAAGACCAACATCAGATTTAGGGAGAGAGCAAAAACTCGTACAATTCTCCATCACTACATTACCGATTGCCAACTGCAATAATTACCCACTCTTTCAAGGAATACAAGACCCACGGAGGTCTCCTTGACATTACTACATCTTCACCAGACTGGTTCTGGTCGTTAGAATTCATCTTCCATCTGCATTGCCATGCAGCCATCCCCGCCAGCGTCACCAGTATTCTTCGAAGCCGCCTCGCAGACCGGAACCATGGCGCAGCAAGGAACAAACACCCTTGAGCAGCTCCAAACCCCTCAGCAAGTCGAACTACTCGACAAGATTGACGAGCTCCGCCACCAAGGACTGGGCCACCATGGAATCAGCTTGCCTCAGCTGATTGTCTGTGGCGATCAATCTTCCGGAAAAAGTTCACTCCTTGAAGGATTGACTCACCTTCGGTTCCCTACTAAAGAGGGCATGTGCACTACGTTTGCAACCGAGGTGGTGCTTAGAAGAGAACCGGATGTTGAGATATCGTGCACTATCACACCTGGTAGATCTCGATCACTCACTGAGCGGCGCGAGCTGGCAAAGTTTAAGCGTACTTTTCCGTCACGTGAAAGCTTCCTGTTCGAGTCTGTTACGGAGCAGGCAAAGGAACAGATGGAACGCGGCGCCAGGTCGAACCGCGGATCCATTTTCGAAGACGTCCTGCGCGTTCGCTACTCTGGCCCCGAGCTTCCCTCTTTGACTATTGTGGATCTGCCTGGGCTGTTCGAAACGGAGCTTGATGGTGGTAGTGGTGCGGAGAGGGTTGCGGAGTTGGTGACAAGCTACATGCGCGATGACAAGTCTATCATACTCGCAGTAGTTGTTGCGGACAATGACCCAGAGAACCAAAAGGTCTTCAAGTACCTAAAAGACTTTGATCCAACAGGCTCACGCACGCTTGGCATCATCACGAAACCCGACAAGGTTGAGCGAGGAGGTGATAACGAGAAGGAAATGATGAGGCTTGTGAAGAACCAAAAACTCCCACTGAAGCATCGATGGCATGCAGTGCGCAATCGAAGCTACGCCACAAAGGATCAAACTCCCGCAGAACGCGACGAAGCCGAGCGCAACTTCTTCAGTAATGGCATTTGGGCGTCTTTCCCCTCACAAGATGTTGGTATTGCGGGTCTCCGAGTGAAGCTATCACAGGTCCTCTTGGAACATATTGGAAGGGAACTACCTTCTCTCGCCACAGCCGTCCAGAGCTCGATATTGACCACCGAGTCTGGTCTGAAAGCGTTGGGGCCTGTTCGCGATACAGCAAGGCAGCAGCGCAGCTATTTGACAGGTCATGCGGAAAAGTTCCAAGTGCTTACCAATGATGCGCTCAGGGGCATCTACAGCAATGCCTTCTTTGCGCTATCTTCTCCCGACGAACCAGCAACAACCAGACTTCGCACTGAGGTGCAAAATCTCAACATGGCATTCGCTCATACCATATATGTAAAGGGCCATACCTGGAACATCATATCCACACACGGTTCTCCAGCTCCTACATCTTGTGACGGTTATCCGCAAGCTTTTCGGGAGTACGACAATGAGTTTGATGAACCAGAGGTCATCAGTCGCGAAAAATTTCTCAACTCACATGTCGGCGAGTATGTTAGGCGAAGCCGACCCTCTGGGCTACCCTCCCTTGTAAATCCTTGGGTCATTGGCGAAGTGTTTCGGCAACAGTCGCAGCACTGGCGTGAACATGGCAAGCATCATCTTCAACGCGTGTTCAAAGCCATGACCAACTATGTTGAGGAGGCGCTACGGTCGCTCATGGACCCGCACACGTGCAGTATGCTGATGCTTAAGCAAGTACGCCCAGAGTTGGACAGGCGCTGGCGTAGCGTCGAGGTCAAACTGGAAGAGCTTCTAGTGCCTTATACTGAGCAAGATCCTATTACGTACGATCCGAGCTTTGTATACCAACTCGAAGACTTACGAGCCGCCCGTTACGCTAGCAAGACTAGAGCCCGGGCTAGTGGCTCGCCGAGTGACACAGTGCCGTTTGTCTTTGGCGTTGGCGATGATACCCAGAAGCGCAAGCAGTCTGCCCAACATCTCTTGACAGAATCCATCGATGACTATACCAACTCGGAGATTCTCGATCTTATGCAAACCTACTATAAGGCGAGTCTACCTACAGCCGGAAGATAAGTACACCAGAACTAACTATCACATAGAGCGCACTATCCGTTTTCGTCAACAACATTGCCGTTCTCGGAATCGAGAACTGCCTGATCAAGGATCTCTCTGCAATCTTCTCGCCAACCCTGACTGCAGATATGGACGACGAAAAATTATGCGCCATTGCCTCTGAGTCTGAAGACATACGCCATGAACGCACTACTCTGAAGCAGAAGCTTAGTGTTTTGGAATCAGGTAAACAAGTCTTATTCGAGCACATTGGTAAGGACATTCAGGACCCATCACTCCTGCCCACTCGTTCTGACGTACCAATCAAGCAATGCGGCCCTCCACTCGGACAACCGGCAAGCCAGCTACTGCCAATTTCCGATCCAGCATGACACCCAGTCGGGCCCGCACCGCAAGCTCACGACGAGATGAGCAGGAAAGAAGGGATGCTGCATCCGAATCCCAGGACGAATTATCATCTCAGCTTGATAATCTCGTTGTAACGCCACCATCACCCACGTCTGCATCTGTGCGGTCCCGTCCCCGAGTCGATTCCGCGACTACTCCGCCGACGGCCAAGAAGCAAGGCAGGAAGAGGTCGCCATTCGGATGGCCACCAAAGTATGAAGCCCCTAGGGCGGTAATCGATGATACATCTGATGATGAGTGATGGTGGTTGGCTAGGAGTAAAGCGTAGCAGTACATACACGTGATGTTGTGGAAATGAATCGTTACACTTTTTCTCTCACCTTGACCGTTGCAACCACTTACATCCCTCGCGTTCGCACGATGGAAACCTCCGCCGTTGCAGCCGCAGCCATTTTGGAAAAAAAAAGAAGAATCTCGGCAGCTCGAACGAAGAAAAAAGTGAGAGGTCATGTATGTGTGTGTGTTTGTGGAGAAAAAGAAAGGCATCTCCAACAATATGCAACCGCACATGTTCACGCACCTTCACAATTAGTAACCCATCGCACACCAATACCACAGCCATCATCAAAGCATGATACAAGGTCAGACGTAAAATTAGAAATATATACCAAAGAAGTAGAGAAGAAGAAGAAGAAAAAAGCAACCTTCACACCCTCTTCTTATCCCTCCACCCTCACAACCGCAACTTCTACCAAACCCAATTTGCCCACATATACGCACACGACGAAAAACAAACAAAAAAACAGCCAAACAGCAAGAGCAAGAGAAGGCAGAAGGAGTAACCGAAAGAGAGAAAAAAAACCCCCAGAAACAAGGGGGAGGGGCGTTACAATCTCCACGGCCTCACCTCGGGCTAGTTACCCCACGCACAACCACAAACCCCTTCCTCATCCTCTTCCTCCTCCCCCACCCCCTAGCCAACCATCAACCTAGTCCGTCAAGTTCCTCATTGCGTCATCTATAAACAAGGTTGCTTGCGCGTCCCGCAATCAAGTTTTTTTTCTCTGTTTTGCCTTTTACTTTCTTTTCCTCCTTTCTTGTTTTTTTGTTGTCCTTCTAAAAGAGTTTCGTTTCGGCTTTGTTCTGTTTACCCAAGGCAACTGTAGACGAGGGACAGTGGGGGGGGGTTTCAAAAATATTATTTGCACACATACATACACATGCACACAAACGTTTTGTTTGAAACGGTGGTATTTTTTTTAATTTTTTTTTTGGCGGAGAGTGGGGTGCGGATGTAACGGATC
>Ga0265798_10011880_pt1 | contig 10568 bp, 7 predicted proteins | sample P3T30metagenome_FD_192430 | JGI IMG/M metagenome (GOLD analysis project Ga0265798, IMG submission 192430) | Plant litter microbial communities from East Loma Ridge, Irvine, California - P3 T30 | ecosystem: Environmental > Terrestrial > Plant litter > Unclassified | place: USA: California... | reverse complement strand
AGACAACTATGGTCTGACCTACGTACTCTAAAGAGAGTTCTCCGGAATGAGGGCATCGTGTTCGGCCGCGAGCATCAGCGCTATTCTTTTGGTAATTCCAGCACGAAGCTTCGAAGACTGTGCTGTGCGTATGACGAACTGCGGATCGAATGGCTGACAATGATGCGGTCGAGCCTCCCAGCACTCGATGACAGACAACTGTACACCCTTCTTGGGGAATCTTCTAGTGATGAAGATTCGGATTCTGGCGACGATGCGAAGCGAATCAAAGACAGAATCGTGGTTATAGACGGCGAACAGTCACGCGATAGGGCTGGCCGGACTGGAATGCTGCGACACCGAAGCAGCGGCGTTCCGCAAGCCCTTGGCTGGCGTTTCAGTGACGATTCGAAGTCACCGCGCCACAAAAATGACTGGTGGAGGTTCAGCGACGACCTGGAGTCTGTACCGGTACGGGAAAACATGGAACGTGCTGACGCAGAGGATACCCAAGTTGTACCGCAGGCTGTCTCGATGCCAGTCAATCGCTACGCCAAAGAGGCCACCAACGTTCAACATGTCTCCAAAGCAGCGGCTTCACGACCACCAACTCCCCAACCTCTGATGCTATACAGCCCATCGCCATTGCAAGTGGGTAACACGACCTCTCGAACTGCTCGACTTCATCTACCAACACCCTCGCAGCACATGAACACTCCGCGCACGATACCTCGAGCGGAGCCCATGCTAAGTCAGAGAGAAGATAATGTTGTCAACACCAACGTGAAGCCGATTTGGGCCCGAGAAGTGAGCAAAGATGACAGAAAGACTAAGAGGTGGGGCAGAGTTCGCCAATGGTTCCGACATGCACTCGGTCGCAAGTAGGCCGATATGAGGTAGTAGAACCTTATCGTGTGCAACAGAGTAGATTCAGGATAGTTCGCTTCCCTTGAGATCCAGTTCCCTGTTGTTCCTTCTTGGAGTGAACCGTGTTGCGGATAATGAAGTGAATGCGAATGCTTGCGTTGCCGGCCCGGATGGTGATGCAGACTTGGTGAACCCAATGATTCTGTGTCTGCTTCTGAGTCGCGAATGGCCTAGTTGCTTGTTCGCTGTGAGCTTCCATGTGAGGTATTGAATATAAAAATCCACACCAGCACACCAGCAAGACCGTGATTGTATACATCAACCAGGAAGCCTACTTTTACTTCAACTCGCCTACCGCTTCCAGTATAGCGATCGCGTCGACATCCAAGATGAACGAAGAACGTAGACATACGAGCCGTCAGCCCAGGGATCCGTCTCGGCCATCAATAACAAAGGAAGACATCGGACAAGCCGAGCGTATGGTTGCAGACGCCGTCCAGATGGTTGACGCAGCCATGTCCAGACATGCTACCAAAGCTCTTGCAAAGGAGAACAAGGCGTTAAGCGACGTTTGCAAATCTGCAGAGTTCAAGTCCAGGGTGGCGACTTTTCGGCGAGACATTGTAGGCTTCATACCAAGGGTGAATCAGCTTCGTTGCTAACGAATTCTAGCTTGCCAAAGAAGCTTTCCTGCCCCCAGACTCCGAGCTGGCCAAGGAGATCGCGCGCGAACGTATCGATAAACGGGTGCATGACTTCGAGATAAAGCTGCAACGGGACATGCTTGATGAGCAGGCCCGACGGCCCGCTAAAACTTCGAACAAGCCTCCTCATCGCCATAGGCCGAAAACGCCGAGGTCTCGTCGAAAGCCTTCATCATCCGGAAACTTGTTGCCGAGCGAGAAGAGTGAAGGATTTTGTCATAGTATCGATGGGATGGCACCCGTTGAGGTGAGTTCTACCGGCTTCGTCCACTTCCCACGACATCCTGACGACGAGAATGACTGAGAACGTGTATCTCGCCATTCGACACCGGAGCCAGAAGAGAAGGAAAAGGTCGGAGGCGACGTCAGTGGATCGAAGGGATTATTGCAGGGCTGGTTTGGCAAGTAAGCTCCCGGAGACGATGAGCGCCTTGCCCTGAAGTGGGGTGGAATGAGTTGTATCCATGTAGCATAGTCGGGCCCTTGACGGAGAGAGGATTTGAGGAGATCGTATGGGGAGTCTCGTGTAATGAATCATTCAGCAGGAATGCCGTCAAATTTCATCGTCCTTCGTATGCAGACGTGGACTTTTCAGCACACACATTGGTAAAGCTAGGTAATGTACTTTCGGAGCGCGCCATTGCCTCATGATGAAGCGTGCCAGGCTCCTGCAAAAGATCGCTTCTTTTCGCAGTTGCATGTCCATTAGCACAACGCGACTAGAACCGCAAGATGCGTTGTGCTAGATACTGGCAGGCGCCTCTGACGCGTTCTCGAAAGGCTTGCATTGTGTGTCGGACTTGCCGTCATGGCGTGTGGGTGAGTCTTTCATGGCTCTGAACGTGATGCATGGCATGAGAATGTCGAATCTTAGTTGTGGAGGTACAGTGAAGGGCTCTGGGTCGCGTAGCCCGCAACGGTGAGCTGCGACACGCGTGACGTAATCATATGCTTTAGCGTGCTGCTAGCGTTCCTCCCTCTTTCTCCCCAGCTGCATCATGACAACACACCATAGCACGACTTCGCTGCCGGCATCAGAACAGGTGTTGCGTTCTTGAGCATTACGTCCTTGGGTCTACTACATATCTTTCTTATCGAACCATTCGATTCACCCTGGCTTTCGCGACGGCATCGTCTCCACGCCCCAAAGCTCGCTTTCGAACGCGTTCCACCACTTGTACCAGGTCATGCGTCGCATCATCTATACAAGCATGAAAGACCGTGTTCAATCAAAGTCGACATGACACTCCATCAAAACGCGACAGCTGTTTCCGTCGTCTTTGCTAGGAATCTAGACTTCGCTACCGCATCTCCTTGTCACGGAGTGCCTTGTGCACGACCATCACCTTCCGGCTGCGAAGAATGGGCACCGTACGGCTCCCATTTGGAAGCCATATCCCTTGTCAGACCCTCCATGGCATCATTCTTGCTGATGCCGATCTTGACGTCTGTAAGCCGCTCGCTCAGATCCCCGACGCTGGAATCGTTGGCCTTCTGCCCTTTCTGGACTGTTGATGAAGTGGCTTGACTGGTATTCGGATGCTTCGACGGCATGCTTTCCGGCTGCCGGAGTTATCCGGAATAGTAGCGATTCGGATCGTGTATGACGGATGTGAAGGCCAGCAGACCAAGTCACTAAGATGTATCATGCAGAGTTGTTGGTTGCTTCAGTCATGTGCGACGAGGTGAAGTTTTGTTTAGGTAGCCTGCACTTGCTTAGGTATACCGTGGGCTGGACAAAGTTTGGGAAAATATTCACTGCGATGCCGCGTGAGTCGGAGTAGAAATGCTCTTGTTTCATTGACAAAGATCAGCGCACGGAGGTAGCCTAGGAAATACTCTCAGACATCGCGATACAAATCCGCCACGCTTGAACGTATCGTTATCCTTTTCGGCACTCGACAAACAACGGTGCGACAATCAACATCGTTTGCTGCCACGTTTCCGATCCACCTCAAAGCAAACGGATGCGATTCTACGCCAGCGGCCACTTGATGCTGTATGATTAGCGGTAGCTGCGCTGCTTCATCTGCAACTAGCTTATTGTTCGAGATCGCGGTCTCTCCCATCGACAGCGATGAATCCATCTAGGCAGAGCGCGGTGTTTTCCGTCGGTTCAGATTCGTCGTCTGTGTACAGCGACGATGAGCACAAGTCGGACTCTAATCCGGTGGACGTGCGGACCCTCAACGAGTCGTATTTAAAAACCAGCACTCGGTGTACTCGCCGGGAAAGTGCGAAAACCTGCGAAGAATCATCAACTGTGTCACTTCCAAGACACATCACCACTGTGCCCTCAGGCAACGAACGGAGCCCTAGCCGAGATGAACCGAGCAGTCGTACCGCTGCGTATCGCTTTGAGACATCGGAAGAAGCTGAAGAGCGCCGTCGGCGAATCGCAGCCCAGGCAAGGTCGGAGCAGCCCAACTGGCGTGACACCACCCTGAACGAGCCTAGGACATATATGCAGCAGGTCCTCGCCGAACATGATGCTGCCACTGCAAAAGATCACATCGGTGGATGTCGGTTAGAAGACAATGATGATGAAGAACCTATCGCTCGACATGCGATGCCTTCTCGTCGACACCTCCGCATGGTTAGTGCGGATGACGTCCCACCGCGACATACGCGCATCATGTCCATATCGAAGACACCATTAGCGTCGTCTAATTCCGGAGGGACAATAGGAGGATTGGGTCGCGATACTGGCCCGGAAGAATGCATTCTGCAAGAAAATATGCGTAGCCCAGAAGCTATCCGTGTTCGTTCTACACCTATCACGCCTAGGCCACGAGCGAAGTCAATTCCTAACACTCCACCAGCGCTGCACTTAGATGAGCATAATCCATTCGCACCGGATCCCGAAAAAAATCAATCCGCCGCACTCTCGGCTATAGCTGGAGGTAAAAGGGAGCCTGGTGAGGCCTTCTCTCGCGAATCATCTGGTCAGTGGCTCGGAGGACCAGCTCGCCGATCTTTACTCGCTGCGCGGCGTCGCGGAAGGGCGGACTGGCAGAAGAGCGGGTTGTTCTCATCGACAGGCCAGCAATATGGGCTTGGGAATTGTGACGAAGGTTACTTGGCCGGCAAGTATGTGACATCCATCAGGGATGATATATCACCGGAGAAAGGAAATCGGAAACGTGATGCATGGAGGCGTGTGTCGTGCTTCTCATGATGGTAGGGTCTAGTGATCAATTAACCTATTTCCCGAATATGCATCTCCCGCGAGAACACTTGTGAAGTCTAGTAATGCGATGCTGTGAGGTTCTGGAGGACCCATGTTGTAGCCGCAGGCGTTCCAAGGCACAGGCGTTCCAAGGGTCATTATTCGATGTTGGATGCGTGTCGACTAAATGAGACATTGTTTCGTTACATTGCCGTCATGTTCTTCACGGTTTGTATATTCCATAGTATGCATGAGCGTTAAGTGTATGTCCATCCGTCTGTCTAGGTAAGCTCTGGATACCACACGTGATAGTGTCTTGGCGCGGTGTTTCACCTAAGTTCCGGTAAGTGCAGCCGAATCAGGTATAGGCGCGGGCTTGGCGCAAGCGACCTGCAACAGCGACTATCCTTCACCCTTTCACTCCACCACCGTCCATCAACAACACTGTTCCGCAACACTGCCGTCGCATTGTCAATAATCATTAATAATTCACAGTAGCCCTGTCGCTTCACGCTGCTATGTGTTCTCTCGCTATAGACTACATATCGGGCGCACAACCCGCCTCTCGCATCCAGCACACTCACAATCAGGACAGTTCGACTGGTTCGGTGGCAAACTCCGTATTTGAATTTGCTTCAAGCCGCAGAAGTTCTTTCGACTCCGTCACCTCAACCCTCTGTTTCGACAGTCAGCCATCACCCACATCGCGAAACCAGAAGGGAGCAGCATCAACCAAAATGACGACGTACTATCATTATGACTCTGACGGTACCGTCACTGCATCCAAGCTGCATCCCAAAGCTGCGGTCTTTACGCCTAGTCACCCAGATGCGGAAGCGTATGAGCGGAATGGAGACGTCGTTGGAGCCTATCTTGCACGTCGTGACAAAGGCTACCCCGCACATGGCACCTCAGAAGCACATCAGAGCTGCAGTCCTACTCGTTACCCGCTAGTAAAACCCTTCAACGGCAGTATAGATGGCCAAATGGCCAACCAAAGCTACAAGCCCAGCGATGGAGATGAACTGTCAGGGTATAATACCTCTCCAGTCGAGGCGTTCAGTACACTTGGCTGGGTAGGCTGGGCGGCGTATTCAGGTATGGAGCGCCCGTATCCGAATCCTGAGGACATACGCCACCTACACACCCTGCAAAGTCTGCTGCCTTATCTCCAGCCTGAGCGGAAAATGAACGCGCTCAACGGACCGGTATTAGACATCGTAGAACAGGATACAGGAGTCACGCTCGCTTATCAGGTGCCAAAGAAGATGCTCGTGCTGTTCCTGGGTCGTAAGGTGGTCAACAAGTTCATCCGCACAACACACCGCGAGGACGACGTGAATTGGAAGGGCGCACCAGTATGTCAAGAGATGGATTTACCTCGGGGGGTAGCTAGCAAGGCCGCTATGAAAGCCCTCATAGCTTGGATGCTGCGAGCTTGCAACTACCAGACGATGAGCTCGATGAAGCAGATTCGCGTCCCGAAGAACACGTTTGTCGCTTGCTCGTTGGCTCGCACGATGGAGCTCTTCGATCTCCACAAAGATGCGTTAAGGGTAGATCATTACATCGCCGAGTGCCATCTGGCCCGACCAATCTTTACTGTAGAGTTGGAGACGCTCTGGAACTGCCTCGGCAAGAATAGCCGGTACACCTACGCCGCGATCAAGGCTGTTGGCCAACGGCTCCGCGATTTTGAGGCCGATAGCGAAGATCGAGAGGTACCAGGAATTGATGAAGATATGCTGGCTATGCTGAAGGAGTATCCGAATCTGGAAGCGCGCGTGCGCGATCCAGAGGTAAATGAACAACACCGCCCAGTCTTCAACACGAATTGGACCAAGCGGATGAGCGATAAGAAAGACCATAGCCGGGAGGGAAGTGGAAAGCAGTTGAAGAAGAAGTCCTTTAAGCCAGCTGCAAGGCGCTTACAGGAACACCAGCCAATAGCAGAACTGGATGTGGGGCCACAAGTACCGGCTAGTCCAGAAAGCATGGTACGCAAGTTCGCGGTCTTGCGAATCGTGGCGGAAGATGCGAAAGCAGCGACCAGCGACGCGCAAAGCAGCGCCGAGCCGGATGAAAATGTCAAGAAGCCTTAATGGCAGACAGAAAGGACTGTCGCAGGACGATAGCAGTCACATGCACGAGGATGCGGTGTTAAGAACCGCTGAGCTCCTACGATGCCAAAGCCAAGAGTGACGAGGTCATCAGTCAACGTTCCGAGCAGCGGGGCATGATTGGAGGCCCATTGGTCTGTCAGGGGGTGGGTTTTCCTTTGTACAAATTGCATAGCGTGGCGTTTGGAAGGCATAGATGACTTGTGGTGTGCGCATTTGATGGTTGTCGCTAACGACCTGCGCAAAGCGTGGGAGGACAAAGCGATGACAATATACTGCATTTATGGCACTGTATCGAGCCGGAATATATACGGCGTGTACGCCAAATGAATTGAAATAGAAGTATTTACACAAGAATCGTCTCTTCTGGACCCTGACATCGTCTCCCATCCGAAGTATTATTGCTTAATCGTCCTCTGCATCTTCGACGCATGCAATGCTCAAAAGTAACGTCCAAGCGCGCGACGGAACTTGGAAGAGCTGTTGATGCACTGAGAGTACCAATCATTGCTCTTCACACATGTAGCGGGAGCCTCGCACTCAGTAGGGCCAGTGAAACCCTGACCACCGCACTGAGCGTAGAGCTTGGCAGCGCCAGCAGAGGATCCAGATCCGGTGGGGGCAGCAGGTGCTGGCGCAGCAGCAGCGGTGGTGGTAGCCGCCGGCTTGGGCTTGGTAACGCTGCTAGCTGATGTAGGCTTGGAAACGATGGACTTGGAGACGCCGGTAGCGGCATCAGAGTCCACCACCTTTTCGGCGGCAGGGGCAGATGAAGACGAAGCACCGAGGTTTGCGGGACCAGCATTGGCCTTGACGTAAGCGGCGACCTTGCTGGCTTCCATGGGCTCGGGAACGTCAATCTTTCCGAGCTTCGCAATGAAGCCAGAGGATGAGCCTGGGGAGAGCTCGCCGCTGGAAGAGTCGACGCTGTTCTCAAGACACGCGCGGCCGAAGACGGATGAGCAGGCATCGCCACCCTTGCTAACAAAAGTGGTAACACCGGCAGCGTGCTCGGTGTTGGGCTGATCAACGGCGACAAAAGCGTTTCCCTCTACAAGCGCACTGACGCCGTCATAAGCATCGAATGCATGGCCCTTCATGTTCTCGAAGTAGTTGTTGACGGCGTGGAAGTAGCTGTTGACACCATCCTGACCAAGCTTGGGAGCGCGACCGGAAACGTCGTGGAAGTAGTTCTTGTCAAGTGTAAACTTCTCAGTCTTTCCGATCATCATCATTGTCCAGTAGTGGTTGTCGTTGCAGGTAGCAGAAGTGGTAGTGACACCATCGAATTCGTTGTTGGAAAGGGTAGCCTCGGAGCCGTCGTAGTGGCTGACGACGAACATGCGGCCGATGAGGGAGAACTTGCAGTGGTCTACCCAGATCTTGGTGTTTCCTCCCTGCATGTCGAGCGCATCGCCACCCCATACAACGCCGGGGTTAATGGTGGTGAATTCAACGCCCTGGATGATGACGTTGCTGGCATCTTTGGCGATGGAGAGACCTTTGCCCTTGATCACACCCTTTCCGCCAACACCAAGAATGGACTTGTTCGATCCAACCTTCAAGGCGGATGAACCGCCTGCGTCGTAGGTGATGGAGCTGACGGGTGTCATATCCGAGCCACCGCAGGAGAGGTCGCCCAAGTAGTACTGTCCGCCGCCGCTCTTAGCTGAGCAAGTGGTCTTGTCGCAACCAGCACCAGAGGTGGTTTTGCCAGTGAAGTCGAATTGCTGGTTCAGCAGGATGACGCGCTCGGTGTCGTCGGACAGGTACTTCTCCAACTCCTCGTTCGACGTTGGGGTGACAGCAGCAGCCTTTCCTCCACCAGTCGCGCCAGCACCGTAGCCATAAGCTGTGCCGACGACCGATTGAGCAGACGAGGTGGCGGCTGCTGCCAGGAGTGCGATGATCTCGAAACGCATGTTGGAGTCTTGTTAAAGGGGTTTGAAAGAGACAAATGTAGTATGGGCGAGAAGGTAAAGAACGTCACTCAGACCAGCCGAAGATTCCGCTCAAGATATTCAACGAGAGAAAATGAGAGGATATCCGAAAGGTAATCGAGAGAATGAGTGTAGCGGATGACAGCAGTTCACATTATGAGCAGCCCAAATCCTAATATACCTACCGCTCTATAACCGCATACACCTGCTTCGTATCCATATTTGTTACGATCCTTCCCGCAACGGCCATGTTGCCAAAAGCGTGATGGCATGAACCAATGTCAAGGGCGTCACGATGCTAGTGCCCGTCTGGCAGCGGCTTTGTTTCAGTCGTCTTGCCACGCGTGCGCCAAGCCGGACATTGTTTCCATCAGCGCGCCTGTCAGTGCCAGATCAAGCGTTCGCAGGACGTTGTGGTATGGCGCAAGGATGCGTTGGGTCGCGAACGATGAGTCGTTGATGGAAACAGCGGAGATGTGGGAAGGATGAAACATCAGATAGGGCCAGCCGTTTTCGCGTAGCTAGCGCACCACGTGATTTTCGCGGGCCATCTGGGCAGCTCCAGGACCGTTCATTACCACGCAACCGGTAGACACGCATGAGTACAACGTGTACGGCAAGCTTTGCGATTATCTTCAGATCAGCTCACCAAGGGTCGCGCAGTGTAGCAAACACGTACTACTATGGCGCGGGCGAAGTTGACCCGCTCAGTTTGCCTGGGTGTGGCGCGCGCCACAACACCCGCTCCTGCAATTTACACGTCTCCACCTCTCCACGCATTTGAGGTGACTGCGGGATGAGTTTTCTTCCTGTATAGTAATCATGTTCGCCCCTTGCCTTTGCTGCAGAATCACCGAGGTATACTGCATAATTGGGTCGCAATTGCGCAGAGTGGCACTCAATTGTCCCCCAGACGCGCTACGTTAGAGGAAACATTCACAAACCGCGACATCACAGCAGCGCATGGCGATATGTGACTTGCGTCAACCCAGATTCACTGGAAAACCCACGCTATCGATAACAATTGTCACGCACGACAATGTCGATGGAATGGCTACGCAAGTGCGTTGTCTGAGTTGGCTGTGTCGTAGCTTTGCCAAAACATCGCTCAAGCAGGACTGCCAGCAACACCGCGCCTCATCTATTTGAGAGCTTACATCTTCAACGAAAAATTTCGTGCATTTCATCTTGCTCAGCAATACGGTAGCTTTACTCACTTCTTAACAAGTCGCAAGATCAGTCACCTCCCAGTGGACACGACTCGCTTTCTGCTACGGCTCGCGCCCGCCGCAGGGAGCTTATTCGCCTCTCCATGTTCCCATCTATTTCCGAATTAGAAACGTCCGTACCTCACCCAAGCGCTGTAGCGCCCGATGTAGCGCAAGCACCGATAGATCGACATAGCCTGCGCTCGAGGATATACTATGGCACACAAGAGTTGCGGCCAAATGTGCCAGTAAATCCTCAGCCCACTGCTGAAGATATAGCACGCCGATCAAGGAAATCTGGAGTTCGGTCTGGTACACACGACACACCCATACGTGATGCATCAGGAGGACGCTTGTCTAAGATCGGGGACATGGAAGACATTACTTTCGGCCTCAATACTGCGCTGACGTCAAGGAGCAACGGCGTTGGCCAAGCCCGTCGGCCACATAACTCCCTTCAAGGTATCGATAAATTTGGCCAGGTATTTACTTACTCACAATGTGATGATCAAGCTATGAACGCCAACGAGACGCAGAATGGGACCACAGACGAGTCGAAATTGCCGGACGCGTCACGCACA
>Ga0265798_10011878_pt1 | contig 10570 bp, 8 predicted proteins | sample P3T30metagenome_FD_192430 | JGI IMG/M metagenome (GOLD analysis project Ga0265798, IMG submission 192430) | Plant litter microbial communities from East Loma Ridge, Irvine, California - P3 T30 | ecosystem: Environmental > Terrestrial > Plant litter > Unclassified | place: USA: California... | reverse complement strand
GGTCAGCTGTTTTCGGGGCAAGAAGTAAAGCTGCTGATACTTGGCAACGTGGTAGCCTTCGTGGTGGCGCTGCTAGCCATTCGGCTGTTTGTGGGCTTCGTGGCTAAATACGGGTTTCGGGCGTTTGGCATCTACCGCATCATCGTGGGCGGTTTCCTGCTGTTGCTGCTCGGCCTGGGGGTAAATTTGCAGTTAGTATGAGTAAGAAAGCACTAGCTGATTTTGACTTCGAAGCAGGAGAGGTCCTGCTGCTCGATAAGCCACTGACCTGGACCTCGTTTGACGTGGTGCGCAAGGTGAAGAACACCCTGCGCCCGCGCAAAATAGGCCACGCCGGCACCCTCGACCCCTTGGCAACCGGCCTGCTCATTCTTTGCACGGGAAAGAAAACCAAGGAGATAGACCAGATTCAGGCGCAGGAGAAGGAGTACGAAGGCACGTTCCGCCTAGGGCAAACTACACCGAGCTTTGACCTCGAAACGCCTGTGGACGCTGAGCAGCCCTACGAGCACCTGACCGAAGCTGATATTCAGGCGGCAGTGGCCACTTTTTTGGGTAAAATCGAGCAGATTCCGCCCGTGTTCTCGGCCGTGAAGGTTGAGGGCAAGCGCGCCTACGAGCTGGCTCGCAAAGGCGAGCAAGCCGAAATCAAGGCTAAGACCGTTGAGATAAAGGTATTTGAATTGACGCACATTGCGCTGCCCGACATCGACTTTCGGGTGGTGTGCTCGAAGGGCACTTATATCCGCAGCCTAGCCCGGGACCTAGGCGTGGCCCTAGGGTGTGGCGCACATCTCACGCGGCTGGTGCGCACCCGCATCGGCGAGTACCGCCTAGCCGACGCCTGGACGGTGGCCGAGGTGCAGGCCCTGCGCCCACCCCGCCCCGAAGCCGCCGACGGCGCCGCGCCACCCCGCCAGCGGCGCGAGCGGTTGAAGCCCGCCCGTGTGGGCCTTGACTTCTATGCTACCCAGCAGGCCGACCGTGCCCCCGCAGCGGGCCCCGACCTGCCCCTTCACCCGGAGGAGGCTACGCCTTCGGCCTAATCAGCTAGTGCTGCGCACCTTATGCAAGTTATTCGCGACCTAGCCGACTTTCCCTTTCTCACCAATGCGGTAGTGACGAGCGGTACCTTTGATGGGGTGCACCGTGGGCACCAGCGCATTTTGGCCCGGCTGCGGCAGGTGGCCGATGCAGTGGGCGGGCCGGCAGTGGTAATTACCTACTGGCCGCACCCGCGGTTGGTGCTGGGCCCGCCGCCTACCCACCCCGAGCTGCTAGAGTTACAGCTGCTCAATACTTTGGATGAACGCATTGTGCGGCTGGCCGAGTTTGGCGTCGACTACCTACTGGTGATGCCTTTCACGCGCGAGTTTGCGCAGTGGACTTCGGAACAATACATCCAGGAAATCTTGCTGAAAGCGGTAGGCGCCAAGCATTTGGTCATTGGCTACGACCACCGCTTTGGCAAAAACCGTGAGGGTGGCTTTGAGTACCTGAGCCAGCACGCTGGCCGCTACGGCTTCTCGGTGGAAGAGATACCGCGCCAGGACGTGGACGCTGTGGGCGTGAGCAGCACCCGCATTCGGCAGGCCCTGCGCACCGGCGACGTGAGCACCGCCACCCGCTACCTAGGCTACGAATATCCACTTACGGGCACGGTAGTGCACGGCCAGAAGCTGGGCCGCACCATCGGCTACCCCACCGCCAACTTGCAGCCCACCGAGGCCCTCAAGCTGGTGCCGGCCCAGGGCATCTATGCGGTGTGGGCCACCACGGCTGCCGGTACGCGGCACCAGGCCATGCTCAGCATTGGGGTGAGGCCTACTATTGGGGCCGACCTGGCCCAGACGATAGAAGTGAATCTGCTCGATTTTAGCGGTGACCTCTACGACCAATTGCTGACGTTGGAATTTGTGGCCTGGCTGCGCGGCGAAGAAAAATATACCGGACTGGACGCGCTAACGGCCCAATTGGCGTTAGATGCCCAAGCTACGCGCGCCGCTCTGGCCCAGTAGTTGCAAGTCCTTTCTTTCTTCACACGCCTTAGATTTCTGTTATGCGGTATTTGCGATTAGTTATTCTCTTGAGCTGCTGGCTGGGCACAGCGGTTGCCGCCCGCGCCCAGGGCCGCATCACGGGCGTGGTGCAAGACTCCGTAACGCACGAGCCGCTAGCGTTTGCCAGCGTTTTCCTGGCCAATACGACCCTAGGGGCTACCACCAATGAGAATGGCGCTTTTGTGCTAGACCGGGTACCAAAGGGCACCTACGACATCGTGGGTTCCTACGTGGGCTACCGCTTATCCAAGCAAAGCATTACGGTGACGGCGGGCGCCACAGCCCCGGCCGTGACGCTGCGCCTGCCCTCCTCAGGGCCACAGCTGGGCGAAGTAGTGGTGCACGCCGATGCCCACCAGGAAGACAATTACCGCAAGTTTATCGACTTGTTTGTGGGGCGCACGGCGTTTTCTAAGCAGTGCCGCCTCACCAATCCCGAAGATGTGGACGTGGATTTCAACGACACGACCAAGACCCTGACGGCCAGCACCAATAACTATGTACAGGTGGAGAACAAGGCGCTGGGCTATCGCCTCAAGTACTTCGGCATGAACTTCCAATACAATGAGACCACCGATGCCGTGAGCTACGAGGGCCAGACCGTATTTGAGGAAATGAAGCCCAAGGACGAGAACCAGCGCCGCCAGTGGGCTGCTAATCGTCTAGAAGCCTACAACGGCTCGCTCACGCACTTTTTGAAGAGCGTGTACGATAATAAAGTGAAGGAAAATAACTTTTTGGCGCAGCAGGTGCGCCTGGTGGTGCCGGAGCGCGCTGCCCGGGCCGAAGCGGCGCTGCGCAAGAAAAAGACACCCTTTACGAGGGCCGAGCTGGACTCACTGCGCACCTGGTCCGAATTACCACCCGTAGCGCAGCTCAACCCCGCCGCCCGGCCCATTGATAGCCTGCGCCGCGTGGCAGCCGATGGGCGGGTCTTTCTGCGCTTCTCCGACGAGCTGCAAGTAGCGTACTTTGGCGAGGCGCCCGACCCGGCTTATACACTACCTATGTCGCCCATCGGACCGGCGGCCGAAAAAACCATGCCCGCTAAGCGCCAGGTATCGCGCTTGTCGCTGCTAGCCCCCGAAACGGAGCTCAATCCTAATGGCACGCTCGAAAATCCCTTCGACGTGGGCCGAGGCGAGTACTGGGGCTTCCAGCGCATCGGCGAGCTTTTGCCGCTTGACTACGCGCCGCCCGTATCGATTGCGCGTCCTGCTACTACCCAGGTCAAAGCCAAGTAAGCCATAGCCAGTACCTAAAACTGCGAGGGGAGGCTACCTTTCGGCCGGGTTAAAGCGGCTACTGGCCTTTTCTCGTGCCGAACATTCGTACTGCGCTAGCGTTTTTCTTTCTGCTGCTGCCAGGGCTGGCAGCAGCCCAAGCTACCCTCACGGGCACTGTGCGCGATTCGCTGACGCAGAAGCCACTGCCGTTTGCCAGCGTATTTCTGGCCAATACGACCCTAGGGGCTACCACCACCGAGCAGGGCACCTTCAAATTTGAGCGCGTGCCGGCGGGCAGCTACGATATAGTGGCCTCTTATGTGGGCTACCGGCTGGCTAAGCAGGCTATCAGCGTGGGGCAAGCACCACAGCAGCTGACGCTAGCGCTGGCCCCCACGGGTGCGCAGCTGGGCGAAGTGGTGGTGCGGCCGCGCCCCAACAACCCTAGCGATTACCAGCGATTTAAGGAGCTGTTTTTAGGGCACAGCACGTTTTCGCAGCAGTGCCGCATCCACAATCCCGACGATGTACTGGTCGACTTCGACCCCAAGACTACTGAGCTGACAGCCGCTGCCCGCAACTACGTACAAGTTGATAACCAGGCCCTAGGTTACCGCGTGAAGTACTACGGCTTGCACTTCGTATGTAATTTCACTCAGCAGGTCGTCACGTTCTACGGCCAGCCGGTATTTGAGGAAATGACGCCCCGCTCGGCGCGTCAGCGCCGCCAGTGGCAAGCCAACCGAGTGCGGGCCTACCTAGGCTCGCCCGCACACTTTTTTCGCAGCCTGCGCGACAGCCAGCACACGGCACAGGGCTTTGTGGCCCGGCGGCTGCGCATCGTGCTCAACCCCCATTTTGCCCGCGCCGATAGCCTGCGCCAGGCGTTGCTGCGGCAGCCCCGCGCCTATTCGGCCACCGAGCAAGACTCGCTCAAGCATTGGGCAAACGTGCCGGCTAGCTTTGCTATGCTCTACACGGCACCCTTGCACGTTAACAGCTTACGCCGCGTGGCGGCCGATGGCCAGCACGTGTTTTTGCGCTTTCAGGACCGCCTGCAAGTGACGTATCTGCTTGCCGGCCCCGATGCGAACTACCGCCCTCAGCCCTCCCGGTATGCGCGGGACCCGGCACCGCCTCTGCCCCAAGACCGGCAGGTATCACTGCTAGTGCTCATGCAGCCCGAAGTAGAAATTGAGCCTAATGGTCAATTGGCAAATCCGCTGGCCGTATTCACCGACGAGTACTGGGGTTTCGAAAAAATGGGTGAATTTTTGCCCGTCAATTACCTGCCTCCTGCCTCTTCCTCCCACCCATGATACATAAAGTAGTGCCCGATGCCCAGGCCGCCCTGGCTGGCATCGCCGACGGCATGACCGTTATGCTCGGCGGCTTCGGCCTCTGCGGCATCCCCGAAAACGCTATTGCCGAGCTGCTGCGCCTAGGGGTGCGCGACCTCACCTGCATCTCCAACAACGCCGGCGTCGATGACTTTGGCCTAGGTCGGCTGCTACAGCAGCGGCAGGTAAAGAAGATGATTGCCAGCTATGTGGGTGAAAACGCCGAATTTGAGCGTCAGCTGCTGGCCGGCGAGCTAGAAGTAGAGCTTATTCCGCAGGGTACGCTGGCCGAGCGCTGCCGGGCGGGCGGCGCGGGCATTCCGGCCTTTTATACCCCAGCCGGCTACGGCACCGAGGTTGGCGAAGGCAAAGAAAGCCGCGAGTTCAACGGCAAGATGTACCTGCTCGAAACCGCCCTGCGCGCTGACTTTGCCTTCGTAAAAGCTTGGCGCGGTGACACGGCCGGCAACCTCATCTACCGCGGCACGGCCCGCAACTTCAACCCCATGATGGCCACCGCCGGCGTCATCACCGTGGCCGAGGTGGAGGAGCTGGTGCCCGCCGGCGAGCTCGACCCCAACCAGATACACACGCCCGGCATCTTCGTGCAGCGCATTTTTCAGGGTGATAGTTACGAGAAGCGCATCGAGCAGCGCACGGTGCGGGCGTAGTTTTTCACGTTTGCTACAGCACGCCCGTCATGCTGAGCGCAGCGCAGCGAAGTCGAAGCATCTCTACCTCCATACTAACTCTTGACGCTAGCAACGAAGTGATAGAGATGCTTCGACTTCGCTGCACTCAGCATGATAATCGTTAATTTTCAACTGATGAAAAAATTTATTCTACCCCTCCTACTCCTCAGCAGCCCCAGCGCATTTGCGCAGATGGCCAAGCCGGCCGTGCTGCACGCGGCCCAGCCCGCCGCGGCCGGCGTGAGCGCCGAGAAGCTGCAAGCCATCGACGCGTTGCTGCAAGGCTACGTGAACGACGGGCGCGTGCCGGGCGTCATTGCCCTGGTAGCCCGCGATGGACAGGTAGTATACCGCAAGGCCCTAGGCTACAGCGATGCGGCTACCAAAACGCCGTTGCGCCCCGACGCCATCGAGCGCATTGCCTCACAAACCAAGGCCATCACGAGCGTGGGGCTGATGCAGCTGTACGACCAAGGGAAATTTCAGCTCGACGACCCCGTTTCGAAGTACCTGCCCACGTTTGCCCACCCGCAGGTGCTAGCTAGCTTCAACCCCAAGGACTCGAGCTATACCACGGTGCCGGCCCGTAGCGAGATTACCATTCGGCAGCTGCTGAGCCATACTTCGGGCATCGGCTACGCGGTTATTGGCTCGGCCGAGGCACGGGCCATCTACGCCAAGGCGGGCATTCCGAGCGGGGTGGGCTCGCCTGCGGGCACCCTAGGGCCTGCCATCGACCGACTGGGCAAACTACCGCTCATGAACCAGCCGGGCGAGCGCTTTACCTACGGCCTGAGCGTGGACGTGCTGGGCCGCCTGATTGAGGTGCTCAGCGGGCAGCCGCTCGACCAATACTTACGTGCCCACGTGTTTGACCCACTGGGCATGCGCGATACCTACTTTTACCTGCCCGCCGACCGGCAAAGCCGCCTGGTGCCGCTCTATAGCGAGTATCAGGGGCGCACCGTGCCCATGCCTGCCACCGGCATGCTGGGGCTACGACCCGATTTCCCGAACCAAGCGGGCACTTACTTCTCGGGCGGCGGGGGTCTTTCTTCCACCATCGACGACTACGCCGTGTTCTTGCAGATGCTGCTGAATGGCGGCATTTACAATGGCCAGCGCTTGCTGAAACCCAGCACCGTGGCTCTGATGACGCAGAACCAGATTGGCGACGTTAACCAGGGCCTCAATAAGTTTGGGCTGGGCTTTAGCATCGTAACGCCCGCTGGCGCGGCCCAAACCGGTCAGTCGGTGGGTAGCTACGAGTGGGGCGGCGCCTTCGGCACCGACTACTGGGTCGACCCGAAGGAACACCTAGTGGTGCTGCTTTACACCCAGAAATTTCCCCACAACAACACGCCCGATATGGTGCCCCGCTTCCGCAAAGCAGTGTACGCGGCCCTATCCAAGCGCCTGGCGGCGAAATAACCACTTCTGTTCATGGTCGGCATGCTTCGTTGCGCGCTGCATGACAGCTCTTTTTTATTCTCTCCCCCTCCCCACCCATGCCTTTAGACAAACACGGCATTGCGCGGCGCATCGCGCAGGAAGTGCCCAACAACTCCTACGTCAACCTAGGCATCGGCATTCCGACGCTGGTAGCTAACTACATTCCTGCGGGCATCAACGTAGAGCTGCAAAGCGAGAATGGCCTACTGGGCATGGGCCCATTTCCTACGGAAGACCAAGTAGATGCAGACCTCATTAACGCAGGTAAGCAAACCGTGACCACGCTGCCCGGCTCCAGCCTGTTTTCGTCGGCCGACTCGTTTGGCATGATTCGCGGCGAGCACGTCGACCTCACCATCCTGGGGGCCATGGAAGTGAGCGAGCACGGCGACATCGCTAACTGGAAGATTCCGGGCAAAATGGTGAAGGGCATGGGCGGCGCCATGGACCTAGTGGCCTCGGCCAAAAATATCATTGTAGCCATGCAGCACGTGGCCCGCGACGGCAGCAGCAAGCTACTGCCCAAGTGCACGTTGCCGCTTACAGGTCTGCATTGCGTGAAGAAGATAGTGACTGAGCTGGCCGTGCTCGACGTTACGCCCGACGGCTTTGTGCTGCGCGAGCGGGCACCCGGCGTGAGCGTAGCCCAAATACGCGCAGCTACGGCCGGGCGGCTGGTAGTGCCCGTGCCCGACGAAGAGGTGCCTGAGATGCGCGGCGTATAGCCCTCTAGGTGGGCCACACAAGCAGGCAATTTACCGAAGCATCCTGCCAACTTTAGCTAAGCACTGAGCCGAGGCAAAGCTGTACCTTGCAGCCTTGCCTCGGCTCAGTGCTTTATTGCCTAGCTCTATTACGCTATGACAAACTTGATAGCCGCCCCGGAAAATAAAACTTCGGCTGCCTTCACCGATACCAAGCCGCATTACATCATCCTCGATGGCCTGCGCGGCGTGGCGGCAATCACAGTGGTGTGCTTTCATTTGTTCGAAGCATATGCTACCAGCCACGTAGACCAACGAATAAACCACGGGTACTTGGCCGTTGATTTTTTCTTTATACTATCGGGCTTCGTTGTGGGCTATGCCTACGACGACCGGTGGGATACCTTGACCATCAAAGCATTTCTCAAGCGCCGGTTTATCCGCCTGCACCCGATGGTCGTGATGGGGGCTATCATCGGCGCGGGCATTTTTTACTTTCAGGGCTGCGCTGCTTGGGACGTTTCCAAAGTATCGGCCCCTAGATTGTTGGTAGCCACCGCACTGAATGCGTGTCTGTTTCCGGCCGCGCCTAGCTTTGAAGTGCGGGGGGTTGGGGAAATGTTTCCCTTGAATGGCCCAAGCTGGTCGTTGCTTTTCGAGTACATCGGCACCCTTCTATATACGCTCCTTCTTCGCAAGCTTCCTACTAAAGTATTAGCCACCTTGGTACTAGCTGCCGGCTGCGGCCTGGCTGCGTTTGCCATCTGGGGGCCCTACGGCGATATCTGCGTCGGCTTTGCGCTGACCAATGACAACATGCTCGGTGGCTTTTTGCGGCTGCTGTTTTCGTTTTCGGCAGGCTTGCTGCTATCCCGCGTATTTGTGCCCCTTAAGGTAAAGGGCGCCTTTTGGCTGGGTAGCCTGGCGATTGTTGTGCTGGCTGCAGTCCCCCGCATTGGGGGCAGCGAACACCTATGGATGAATGGGTTATATGATACGCTCTGCTGCGTTGCTTTCTTTCCCTTGCTGGTGTACCTAGGTGCCTCCGGAAAGATTACTGATAGCGTAACGACCCGCGTGTCCAAATTACTAGGTGACATTTCTTACCCTTTGTATATGGTGCACTACCCATTCATCTACTTGTACTACGCGTGGGTCAAGAACAATAACCTCTCTTTCGAGCAATCCTTCCCCGGTGCTTTGGCGCTCGTTATTGGCTCTATCCTACTGGCTTACCTGTGCCTAAAGCTATATGATGAGCCCGCGCGCAAATTTTTGACAAAACGCTTTTTGCGAACGCAACACTAGCTTTTGCCAGGGCTGTGCAAAACTGCCGCGCCTGCTGTCCTATCGCTATGCTGGTGACGCAAACCACCTAGGGCGAAAGTAACCTTCTGCACCTATCGGCTCGTTTAGCTGTTATAAAACTCATTGGCCTTCGCCAAAGGGCTTTTTGTAAGCGTAATTTTAACCTAGGTAACGTTTTCAGCTGCTGGCTGTTAACTAGGGCATTATAACTTTACAAAGAGCCAACCACGTACTATTTGGCTTCTTGCTACTGCATTTTCTAGTTAATCTATGGCTACTCCTTCCGATACCGTCAGCAAAGCCACGCCCGGTGGCACGCATCACAAAAAAGGGCATAAACTGAGTCCGGCTACGGCCGCTATTGATGAGCGCCTGACGCCCACCGCCGTGCCGGCGCACAAACTGGTGCTGCGTCAGCTGCGACGCTCCGACTTTAAGGCCATCAAGGTCATCATGGAGAAAGTGTACTCCAACATGGAAGGCGCCTGGGCCCAGGATGAGTACAATGCGCTGCTGCGCAAGTTTCCCGAGGGTCAGATTTGCATAGAGGACAACGAAGTGGTAGTAGCCGCCGCGCTGGCTATCATTGTGGATTACAGCAAGTTTGGCGACAAACACACTTATGCCAAAATCACGGGCAACGGCAAGTTTGACACCCACGACCCCGAGGGCGATACGCTCTACGGCGTCGATGTCTTCGTGGACCCCGAGTACCGCAGCCTACGCCTAGGTCGCCGCCTCTACGACGCGCGCAAGGAGCTGTGTGAGAACCTGAACCTACGCGCCATGGTGGCCGGCGGCCGCATTCCCGGCTACGCGGCCTACGCCAACGAGATGACCCCGGCCAAGTACGTGGAAATGGTGCGCAATAAGGAGGTAGTGGACCCCATCCTCACGTTTCAGCTCTCCAACGAGTTCTACGTGCGTAAAATCATCCGCGGCTACTTGCCTTATGACTCGGAATCAAAGGCTTACGCCACGCTGCTAGAGTGGATTAATGTGTACTACGACGAGGAGTTTGACAAGCTCATCGGCAACCCGAAGTCCAACGTGCGCATTGGCATTGTGCAGTGGCAGATGCGCGCCACCAATAGCCTGGAAGACTTCTTCCAGCAAATTGAGTTCTTTGTGGATACGGTGAGCGGCTACAAGGCTGACTGTGTGCTGTTTCCCGAGTTTTTCAACGCGCCAATGATGGCCCTGACCAACGAAGAATCGGCCTCGGCGGCTATTCGGGGCATGGCGGCGTTTACGGACCCCATCAAAACCCGCATGATGGAGCTGGCCGTGAGCTACAACATCAACGTGATTGCGGGCTCGATGCCGGTATATGAAGACGGCAAGCTCTACAATGTGAGCTACTTGTGCCGGCGCGATGGCACCGTAGACGAGCAGTATAAGCTGCACGTGACCCCCGACGAGGCCAGCTACTGGGGCATGCGCGGCGGCGACAAAATCAAGTGCTTTGACACCGACTTTGGCAAAATCGGCATCCTAGTGTGCTACGATGTGGAGTTTCCCGAGCTGAGCCGCATTTTGAGCGACGAGGGCATGAAAATTCTGTTCGTGCCCTTCTGGACTGATACCAAGAACGCCTACCAGCGCGTGCGCATCTGCGCCCAGGCCCGCGCCATCGAAAACGAGTGCTACGTGGCCATTACGGGTTCGGTGGGCAACTTGCCTAGGGTCGAAAACATGGACATTCAGTACTCGCAGTCGGCCGTGTTCAGCCCCAGCGATTTTGTTTTCCCGCACGATGCCATCGTGGCCGAGGCTACGCCGAATACG
>Ga0265798_10011877_pt1 | contig 10571 bp, 9 predicted proteins | sample P3T30metagenome_FD_192430 | JGI IMG/M metagenome (GOLD analysis project Ga0265798, IMG submission 192430) | Plant litter microbial communities from East Loma Ridge, Irvine, California - P3 T30 | ecosystem: Environmental > Terrestrial > Plant litter > Unclassified | place: USA: California... | reverse complement strand
CTTCGCGGGGACGACGTTTTTGTGCCAACGGATGAAGGCGCGAAACGAGTTACTTACGGGCGCGCATGGTCTCGAGCTCGGCGCGCAGATTGCTGCGTTCGCTGCGCGAGTTGTCGAGCGTGGTGCGTAATTCCTTGACCTCGGCCACCAGGTTGTCGCGCTCGGTGGTGACGCCGACCAGCTCCATCTGGGCGCGCAGGCGCGCATCCGACTCAGCCGCCGTGGCCGCCACATTGCGCTCGAGCTGCTGGCGCAGGTCGGCCAGCTGGGCATCCTTGCCGTCGATCGCCAGTTGATCCTTGGCCTTGCCGACCAGGGCATCGGCGGCGATCTGGCGCGCATTGCGCAGCTCGGCCGTCAGGCGCTCGATTTCCTCGTTGCGCTCGTCCGCGATCAGCTGAGCCTGCTCGCGCGCGACCCGCGCATTGCCCAGTTCGGCATTCAGGCCATCGCGTTCGGCTTCGAGTTCGTTACCGGCCTCGAGCAGCGCATCCATATCGCTCTCGGCCCGTGCCAGCGCGTCGCGCATGCCGGCGCCGGCGTCCTGCGCATACTGCTGGGCCCAGCGGCCCAGTTCGGCCAGCAGCTCGGGCGGCATCTCGGCCTTCGGCGCCTCGACCGGTTTCGCGTGGCTGGCGCGCCAGGTGGCCAGGTGCTGGTGGATGGTCTTGGTCGAGCCGGCGCCGACCAGGCCGCGCACCGCCTCGATCGTGACCGGCTGCTTGTCGTTCTGGAGGGTGTCGGCCGCCTCGATGACGTCTTCAAGCGTCACATCCAGGTGTGCCATATCCGTTTTCATACCGCGTGAGGGTGTTCGTTGTAGGGCTGTCCATCATACGCTAGGCGATGGTTTAGTTGCTCAAAAGCATTGCACGATGCGCTTGAGTGTCGCGGATTTGCCGCTAATTGACCTCTCTTCAGGCCGATGCGGGTGCGGGTGATGTTGTGATGACAAAATTCTCGCCCAGCCAGGCATTCAGCGCGTCTTTTCCCGGTTCGTCGAGCTGTGCCAGCATCGCGGCGTACCAGGCGCGTGCTTTCTCTTCGCCCAGCACGGCATGGACGATGGGCAAGCTGTTCTGCAGGAAGACGCCGAACAGCGGCACGCGGCGCACGAACAGGAAGGTGGAATCGGTGCAGCCCAGGCCCGCATAGAGCGCGCGCATCTGCTCGAGGTAGGGCATCGCCCGCGCCGCCTGGCCCGACTGGGTCAGGGCCGAGATGAAGCTGGTCACGATCTGCGGGTCAGGCATCTCGCGCGAAGTGGTGTTGCGTTCGCGCGCCCAGGCGATCCACTCTTCGCCGCGCGCCGTGTCGCCCGTCATGGCGCAGCAGCATCCGGTTTGCAGCGCATTGAAGGCGCTCGGCTCTTCGTCGCACAAGACATTCCAGTAGCGCAGCGATTCCTCCCAGCGCTCCAGGCGCGCGCTGGCCATTGCGCACAGGCGGATCGCATCGATGCGTAGTTGATCGTCCGCGGCCGCGGTATGGGGCCGGGCGCCGGCCAGCGCTTCCTCCAGGCGGCCTGCGCCGAGGTAGTCGATGGCGTCGACCAGTTCCGGCGGGTCGGCCGGGGCTTGTTCGGTGTCGATGGCGGTCTCCGTTGCGCTGCACTCGTTGATGATGCGTTCGGCATCCATGCCCGGCAGGCGCAGGTAGGCGATGACCGGCCGCACGGTATTCTTTTCTTTCTTCGCGTCGCGCTCGACCTTGACGTTGTCGATCGAGACGAACGGGTCGCCTTCGGTGCGGTACAGGGTCAGCGCGCTGTAGCGCGGGGCGTCCGCGTCGATGCCGGCGCCGAGGACCGCAAACAATTCATGGGGCGCGGTCTCGAGCCGGTGCACGACGACGTGGGGCTCTTCGATCCAGGCGAATTTGTGCGGCAGCTCGAACGGCGTGGCCCAGTTGCCGGTCAGTTCGCAGAACGGTTCTTCGGCCGCGCCGAGCGCCAGGGATCGGGGCAAGGTGCTCAAGAGGATGCATTCGACGATCCAGCCGGCGACGAGCGCGCTGCCTTCGATCCGCATCCCCAGGACGTGGCGCACTTCATGCTCCGCCAGCATCGTCCCGAAGCGCCACATGTCCTGGGGAGCGCCGAGCAGCGAAGCGAAGCTGCCCGCGTCGGCGATGGCCAGCCAGGCGGCCCAGTGGGCGTACCAGCCCGCGAAACCGATCGCCAGTCCCAACCTGCCCATCCATATGGGGTTGCGCGCCTTCGCCTGGCGCGCCACCTGGCGCGCGCCCACGCCCATGACCACTGCGAAAACGCACATGGCGAACCAGTTGAGCAGGACAATCGGCGAGTGGATCGTCAGCCAAGCATACAGCCAGGCCGGGACGACGGCAAACAGCGCACAGGCCACGGTCCAGACGATCGCCTGCGCCGGCAGGCGGCCCGACGGCACATAGTAAGGTGATTTCATGGGGTGTCCTGCAGCGAAGGAGCGGGGCGGACCAGGGCCAGCGCCCGCAAGCCAGGCGCATCGTTGCCCACGCAGAGCAGCGGCGCATCGTGTTCGAGCGCGGCATGCGCGGCCAGCACCAGTGCCGCCACGAAGGGCACGGCGCCGCATGCTCCGCAGGCCGGGCCGAGGCGGACGATGTCGCTGGCGTTGTCGAGGTGAGGCGCAGTGGCGCCGCCGAATTCCATCAGTTCGAGCGCCAGGCGCGTATCGGCGCCGGTGTCGGCGACGACCATGGCAACAGCAGCCGGCGCTATCGCCGCGCCCCCCAGCAGGCGCTCGGCGAGCGTGTTCAGGACATGCGGCGACAGGCGTTTGAGACCGGCGGACTCATAGGCCTCGGTTTCCAGGCTGAGGTGCGCAATATCGGCGCCATCCGCCCTGGGGGCCAGCAGCAGGCCGGCCGCGCCTTCGCCGGGGATGCGGCCGCGCGGGTGATAGGAGGTGAACAGCGTGCCATTGGCCGACCAGCGGTCGACCGTCTCCTGGCCAAGGTGGGAACAGAAGGCGAGCAGGATCGTCGCGGCCGGCGCCGCTGTTTGTTCAGTCTCCTGCGCCAGCCGGGCAAGGAGCACGGCCGGGGCGGCCGGCTCGGCCAGGCCGACGCGCGCTGCGGGCCAGCCTGACTGCATCAGCACCTGCCTGCACCACATCGATGCCGCCTCGCGTTGTTCCACCTCCCAGTCGTCCGGAAGCACTGGCGCCAGTTGCAGCGTGAAAGGCGCGCCTCCGTCCGGAGCCAGGATCCCGGCCGCGCGGTCGGCCAGCTCGCGCAGCACCGCCGTGCCAAGAACGAGCGCGCGCCACTGTTCAATGCCGAAGTGCGGCGCCGGCGCGGCGTACGTCTCCAGCCATTCTGCGATCTCTTCGCGCTCCGCTTCGTCTCCGGCTTGTTCGCAGCGTGCGCTCAGGACCGGGAAGCCGTCGTCGTCGATCAGTTCGCGGTCAAGGTCGGCATCGACCTTGTTGGCGGCAAGCGCGGCGCCCAGTTCCTCGGCGGACGCGCCGTGCGGCGTGCGCAGTGCACCGGCGAGGATGGACAAGGCCGGGTAGCGGCGTTCCAGGACGGCGTCTTTCTGCACTGCCGGCGCGGCGGCGGTCTGCGCGGCAGGCTGGCGGGCGAGCAGCCTGCCGCCGATGCGATTGAGCCAGCCCTGGGCAGGCGGCGTGGTAGTGGTGGTGGACATGGGATCAGACCTGGTCGATGGTGGTTTGCTGGCCGGCGATCAGCGTCGCGCCGCAGGCGGTCTTGTCGCCATGCCGCGCCGCCGCCTTGCCGTCGATGGTCAAGGTTGCATCGCCTTCGATGATCGGCCCGGGACCGTGTGTGGGGCAGCTTGTCCTGTCGCCCATGCGGGCGATGCCGACGCCGTCGATATCGCTGTTGGACGAGGCTTCCAGCACGACGCCGCCGTGCGAGGTCTTGTCGCCAAGTCTGATCAGTGCTCCTGCCATGGTTGTTCTCCTCTTGTCAGGACATCACCGCCAGCAGCTCGAGCCTGAGCTCCTTCATGCCGGCCGGGACGTAGATCGAGATCGACTGCGCCTTGAGCATGCGCTCGTACATCGGCCCCTTCGCCTCGAGGATGAAGTAGCAGGTATCGGGCCGCACCGGGATCGCCGCCGGTGGCTGCGGCGTGTACTGCAGGCGCACGCCGGGCAGGGCCGAGAGCACGAATTTCTCGACGTCGTCCGGGGCGCCGACCTTGAAGCGCAGCGGCGCCACGTCGACCAGTTCGGCCGCCGGGATGTCGGCCGAGACGGCGATATAGAAGGTGGTGTCGTCGTCGATCTTGCCCGAGTCGAGCATGCCGATGTGGTAGCAGGGCCGCACTTCGTTGAGGGCGATGCCGAAGTACTTGGCCGAGATGACGGTGTCGAGCAGTTCGCGCACGATCTGGTGCAGCTTGGCGAAGGCGGGGCCCGGGTCGTGGTGCTGGTAGGACGGCAAATCGGCCAGGGTCCAGCTCTTGGAAAAAGTCATCAGTCCGCCCGCCACGTCCAGCAGCGCCTCGAACAGGCGCTCGGGGTGCAGCGCCGGATGGTTGAAATGGTGCGACAGCGCCGCATAGGCCGAACTGGCCGTGTGCAGCAGCCAGAACGACGACATGTCGCCCGAGCGGAATTCGATGACGTTGCGGGTCGGCTCGCGGTGGTGGCCATACAGCGCGCCGACCTTGGCCTGCAGCGCGTCGAGCAGGCGGCGCAGCTGCTGGAACAGCGCCGGGGAGGCGCCCAGCGACATCGAAGGCGGCACCAGCGCCGGATCGAGTTCGAAGCCGCCGGTGGCGCTTCGGCGCACGCGCAGCAGGGGAAAGTGGATGTAGGCGTCGCGCGGCTCGAATTCAGACACCAGTCGCAGCGCGCGCTTCAGATAGGCCAGCTGCACCGGCGCCGCCTGCGTGTAGAGGTCGGGCGTCTCCTCGTTGGCCTGCATGAACCGCGTCGTGTTGGCGGCCTGCCCCGGCTGCACGAAGTTGGCATTGAAGGGCTTGAGTCCCGGCAGCGCCGCGTAATAGGTCACGGCCTGCACCGACTGCTGCAGGCCGCTCAGGTCGACGGTGCCGGGCAGCTCGTCGAGGCCGGGCGCCTCATACAGTTCGCCGTCCTGGAAGCGCAGCGAGAGGCCCAGCACGCGCAGCATGCCGCTGGCAAGGGCTTCGCGGTCGATCTCGAGCCCCTCGACCCCCCATGCATACGGATGCGCCGCCTTGACGCTCTTGTACAGGCAATGCTCGTGATAGGCGTCCTGGCGCTGGAAGTGCTGCGGGCGCAGCAGCAGACCTTCGCCCCAGAGAACTTTGCTCGTCATGGCTGTTGTTCCTTCACCTTGTTCTTTGCGAAAGGAAACGATAACGACGAGATGCCGTTGCGCATGTGAACTTGATCAAAGTTTGGTGCTGAATGCCGTGGCAACATGCGAATGGTTTTCAGTGCGCAACACCAGCTTGTGCCAATCAGGGGGATCGATGAAAGGATTCACGCCGGACCTGTTCGACCGCCTGCTCGGCCAGCCGCTGCGCAGCGGCGTGGTGGTGGCGCGCCTGAACGTCGAGGAACTCAAGGATGCGGTGGCGCGCGACCTCGAAGCGCTGCTCAACACGCGCTCGACCATCCAGGATGGCGCGCTGGCCGCGTTTCCCGAATGCGGCCAGTCGATGGTCGGTTATGGCCTGTGCGATTTCGCCGACCGTTCGCTGTCCAGTCCCGGCGATCGCGCCCACATCTGCGCCTGCATCGAAAAGACCATTGCGCGTCACGAGCCGCGGCTGCAGAACGTGAAGGCGCTGCTCGAGATGCGGGGCGACGCGGGCGCGTGCTCGGTCAACCGCCTGAGTTTCTCGATCACGGCGGTGCTGGTGGGGAGCATGTCGCAGGAACCGGTGAACTTCGACGCCGTGCTGCAGCCGTCCACGCTCCAGTACAGCATCCGCAAGGCCGGCCGCACCGGCGCGGGCAATGCCGCTGGCGCGGCGGCAGCGGCAGCGGGAGCCTGAGTTGGACCAGCTACTGCCCTATTACGAAAGCGAACTGGCCTACCTGCGGCGCAACCTGCGCGAATTCGCCGAGCGCTACCCGCGCATCGCCGGCCGCCTGTTGATCAGCGGCGAGGTGTGCGAAGACCCGCATACCGAACGCATGATCGAGTCGTTTGCCTTCCTCAATGCGCGCATCGCCAAGCGCCTCGACGACGACTATCCCGAGTTCACCGAGGCGCTGTTCGATGTGCTGTATCCGCACTACCTGCGGCCGTTTCCATCGTGCTCGATTGCGCGCCTGGACATCGCCGCCGCGGCCAGGCAGCAGACCACGGTGGGCACCATCCCGCGCGGCACCAAGCTGACCACGCGGCCGGTGCGCGGCGTGGCCTGCATCTTCCGCACCGTGTACCCAGTTGCGATGGCGCCGGTGGCCTTGAGCCGTGCGGTGTTCTCGCCGATCATCCATGCGCCAGATGCGGTGCGGCTGCCGGCCGGCGCCAGCGCGAGCATCAGCCTGTCCCTGAACGTCACCTGCGAGGGGGGCGGTCTCGAGGCGATCGACCTGCCGGCGCTGCGCCTGTTCCTCGACGGCGAACCCTCGTTCTGCGCGGCCCTGCGCGACGCGCTGCTGGCGCGCACGGTCGCCGCCTATGTACAGCCCGAGGGTGGCCACTGGATCGCCCTGCCCGCGCTGCCGGTGCGCGCCGCCGGCTTCGTCGAGGACGACGCGCTGATCGACTTCCCGGCCCGCTCCCACACCGCCTACCGCCTGCTGACCGAATACTTCTGCTTTCCCGAGAAGTTCAACTTCGTCGACCTCGACCTGGCGCTGCTGGCGCGCAGCCTGCCCGCGGGCACGCGCCGCATCACCGTGCACCTGGCCCTGAACGGGATCCGCAGCGACTCCAACCTGGCGCGCATGCTGTCCACCCTGTCGACCAACAACCTGGTGGCCGGCTGCACGCCGGTGATCAACCTGTTCGCCCAGCGCGGCGAACCGATCCGCCTGACCCATGCCACGGCCAGCTATCCGGTGCTGGCCGATGCGCGCCGCGCCTATGCCTACGAGGTCAATGCGATCGACGAGGTGAATCTGGTGCGCCAGACGCCGCAGGGCGAGACGGTGGTGCGCTTCCAGCCCTTCTATTCGCTCAAGCATGCGCAGACGCCCGAGCAGAACGGACATTATTGGGCCATGCGCCGCGACGACACGATGGCCGAGCGCAGCCCCGGCTTCGAAACCCAGATCTCGATCGTCGACATCGACTTCGACCCGGCCGACGTCGAGACCACGACCCTGAACCTGGAGCTGACCTGCACCAACCGCGACCTGCCTTCCCTGCTCAGCTACGGCCAGCCGGGCGGCGACCTGTTCCTCGAAGGCGGGTCCAGCGTGCGCGAGATCTCCTTCCTGCGCAAACCCAGCCCCACCTGGCGCTTCGCGCGCGGCCGCAGCGCGCATTGGCGCCTGATCTCGCTGCTCTCGCTCAATCACCTGTCGCTGGCTGACGGCGGCGTCGATGCCTTCCGCGAGATGCTGGCCCTGCACGACTTGCCGCGCTCGGCCGCCTCGACACGCCAGGTCGGCGGCATCAATGCGATCGCCTATACACCCACCAGCGCCTGGCTGTCCGGGAACCCTTTTAATTGCCTGGTGCGCGGGGTCGAGGTGCGCATCGCGATCGACGAGGAAGCGTTCGTGGGCAGCGGCATCCATGCCTTCGCCCATATCGTCGAGCGCTTCCTGGCGCTGTACGTGCATGCCAACAGCTTCACCCAGCTGGTGATCGTGTCCCATCAATCCGGAGAGGAGCTGCTGCGATGCGGGCCGAGAAGCGGCGAACTGAGTCTCCTGTAATCGAGCGCCTGCTGCGCGAGCCGTGGCGCTTCGAGTTCTTCCAGGCGGTGCGGGTGCTCGAGCTGTGGCTCAAGCGCCGCGGCCGTGGACCGCACGGCCTGGTAGCCGACGTGCTGCGCTTCCAGAACTCCATCTCGCTCGGCTTCCCGGCCAGCCAGCTCGAAGCCATCGCGCCCGAGCTGCGCGACCTCGAGGTCGGCATGCCCTTCGACCTGCCGATCGACGCCGCCGCGCTGGGCGAAGCGGTGCACGAAGGGACTTTGCGCCATGTGCACCTGACCCCCGCCTTCATGGGCCTCCTGGGCGGGAACGGCGTGCTGCCGGCCCACTACACCGAGCGCATCGCCGAGCACGCGGCGCGCCACAAGAACGAAGAGGAAGACCAGGGGCCGCGCGCCTTCCTGGACGCGTTCTCGAACCGCTCGCTGGCGCTGTTCTACGAAGCCTGGCGCAAGTACCGCTTGCCGTTCAAGTACCAGCTGGACGGCCAGGATGCCTTCCTGCCCCTGCTGCTGTCGCTGGCCGGCCTGGGCGACGCCGCGCTGCGCCGGCGCCTGGCCGGCGCCGCCGACGGCGCCGTGCTGGACGAATCGATCGGCTACTTCGCCGCCGCGATCCGGCACCGTCCGGTGTCGGCCGTACAGCTGGCGCGGGTGCTGTCGGAATACTTCGGCGAGCAGGTCGAGGCCGAGCAGTTCATCGGTTCCTGGTACGACGTGCCGCCGGCGCAGCAGACCACGCTGGGCCAGGACAGCGCCGTCCTCGGCACGCGCGCGATCGCCGGCGCGCGCGTCTGGCAGCGCAGCCTGCGCCTGCGCCTGGTGGTGGGGCCGCTGGCGCATGCCAGCTTCCAGGGCTTCCTGCCGGGCGGCCTGGCGGCGCGCGCCCTCGGCAGCGTGCTGGCGCTGTTTACCGGCGTCGCGCTCGAGTACGAAGTCGAACTGGTCCTGCGCGCCGCCGACGTCCACAACACCACACTGGACGACCTGCATCCCGGCCGGCTGGGCTGGGACGCCTTCCTGGTGCTGGACGCTCCCCCGGGCGACCGCCACGACGTGCGCTACGACCTCCATACTGCCGGGCCGGCGTCCTGACCCCTTGCGCGCCTGTCGAACGCACCCACCGGCCCCCGATGGCGTATCCTGATAATGTCAGGCTTTGCGCCTCAATGAACGGGAATGGTGATGAGCGAACGTATCATCTCGGCGATCAAGCTGGGCGGCCAGCAACTGGCCTCCGTGGTCACGCTGCCGGGGCCGGAGCGCTACGAATACTTCATCAAGCGCGTCGCCGACGCGCGCGAAGTGTGGGGGCTGTACCAGGACGGCTGGGCCCTGGCCAAGACCGACGACGGCACCCTGGTGTTTCCCATGTGGCCGGCGAGCGACTACGCCAGCCTGTGCGCCGAATACGAATGGGACGGCTATGACGCCCAGGCGTTCTCGCTCGAGGAACTGATCGACGAACTGCTGCCGCAGCTGGAAGAAGACCGGGTCTTGCCGGGCGTGTTCTATACCCCGGGCGACAAGGGCATCACGCCCAGCGTCGTGCAGCTGATCGGCGACCTGGAGGACGAGCTGCGCAGGACCTGATCCCGTATCGTCCGCATCCCACCTTCTACACCCGCGCCAGCAACTCTTCCACCACCTCCAGCTGCACCGGCTTGGTGAGATGGTGGTCGAAGCCGGCCTCGCCCGAGCGCTGGCGGTCGCTCTCGGCGCCCCAGCCGGTCAGGGCCACCAGCACGATCCCATCCAGTTCCGGCATGGCGCGGATCGCGCGCGCCGTGTCGTAGCCGCTCATGCCCGGCATGCCGATGTCGAGGAAGGCCAACCGCGGGCGAAACGCGCGCGCCGCCTCCAGCGCCCCGTAGCCGTCGTGCGCTACCCGGGTGACATGGCCCGACGCTTCCAGGATCATCGACAGCGTCAGCGCGGCATCGACATTGTCGTCCACCACCAGCACTTTCATGCCGGCGCCGCCGTCGCGATCCGGCGCATCCGCGCCCTGCGGGTGAGCGGCCTGATCGTCGGCCACCTCCGCCAGCGGCAGGCGCACCGTGAACACGCTGCCGGCATTGGCGCCGCCGCTCTCGGCCACCACGCTGCCGCCATGCATCTCGACCAGGCGCCGCACCAGCGACAGGCCGATACCGAGCCCGCCCGGCGAACGGTCGACGGTGCGGCCGATCTGGCTGAACATGTCAAACACGCCGGCCAGCGCGTCGCCGGCGATCCCGACCCCGGTGTCGCTCACGGCGACCACTGCGTCAAGGCCTTCGCGCCGCACCGACAGCCCGATATGGCCGCGCGCCGGCGTGTACTTGGCGGCGTTGTTGAGCAGGTTGGCCACCACCTGGGCGATCCGGGTGGCGTCGGCGTCCACCATCAGCGGCGCGTCCGGCACGTCCACGTCCAGTACATGCTGGCCGGCCTCGATCAACGGCAGGCTGGTCTCCACCGCGCTGGCCAGGATCGCGCGCAGGTCGGCGCGCTGGCGCTTGAGTTCGAGCTTGCCGCCGCTGATGCGGGCGACGTCGAGCAGGTCGTCGATCAGGTGCACCATGTGGCCGACCTGGCGCTCCATCATCTCCCTGACCTTGCCGACCGCCGCCGGATTGTCGCCGCCCAGGCGCATCACCGACAGGCCGTTGCGGATCGGCGCCAAGGGATTACGCAGCTCGTGCGCCAGCGTGGCCAGGAACTCGGTCTTGCGGCGGTCGGCCTCGGCCAGGTCGTCGGCCAGCCGGCGCAGCTCTTCCTCCGA
>Ga0265798_10011876_pt1 | contig 10573 bp, 7 predicted proteins | sample P3T30metagenome_FD_192430 | JGI IMG/M metagenome (GOLD analysis project Ga0265798, IMG submission 192430) | Plant litter microbial communities from East Loma Ridge, Irvine, California - P3 T30 | ecosystem: Environmental > Terrestrial > Plant litter > Unclassified | place: USA: California... | reverse complement strand
GGTCGGTGACGATGGAGGATGGGGAGCCTGATGAGGAGTTTGGGCTGGATGTTGATGAGGATATGCTCATGGATTTATAAGGGTGGAGCGACATGGTGAGCGGGTGGTGAGATGGGAAAAGATATGTGGAGGGGAAATGTAAGGGGAAAAGTGGTTTACAATCAAAGGCAAGGAAGTGGCATAACACAAGCACATCATAATCAACAAGAAAATACTCAGATGGTATATCCCAATCAACCCTCCAATCTACACCCCCCCAACAACCAACCCAAACAACTCCCCCATCCCCACCCCCTCCTCCCCCATAAAAACCCTCTTCGGAATCTCAAACTCCACCTCAGGCTCCTTCTTCAACTCGCGATCCAGCTCAACATCCAAAAGCGCCGAATAACTATGATCCAAAAAATCTTCCAAATTATAACTCCTCTTTGTAAACTGCTCGCTAATAATCTTCGCCAGCGTCGCGACATTAGGATGGTAATGCGCCTGCAGGGCCTCTAATTCCCACACGGAGCTGTCGATGGCGTTGCTGAGCATGGGGTCGGGCTGCGCCATGTCAAACGGGTCGTGCATGCCGTGGTCTTGGAGGGAGGCTGCGATGTCCGGGTCGCGGATGGCGCGGTGCATCATGAATGTGCAGGATGGGTGGCGCTTGAACATGTTGTATACCCAGGGCACGACTACGACGACGCCGGCGGGCGGGCCGTGGAGAGCCAGGCGAGCGAGGCGCTTTATGAAGCTTGCGACGAGGGCGGCGGGGAGATGCGTGCTGGCCATGAAAGTGTCGAGCAGGCGGAAGAAGCGGCTGCGGTGTTTGGAATGTAGGAGGGACTCGTCGAGGAGGGAGTAGAGTTTGAGGTAGAAGGAGGGGTAGTCGAGGTTCTTTTCGGACATGAGGTAGTATAGACCTGATAAGGCGAGAAGGGACGTTGCGCCACCGACGTTGTAGCTGTCTGTTAAAAAGTCGGCGAGGACTTCGGGCTGTTGGAACCAGGGGGCTATTTGGTGCGAGAAGGAGGTGAGGATGGCTTTGCGCTGGTCTTTGGTGAGGCCTGCGCGCATGGTGGCGAGCCAGGCTTGTTGGGCGCGCTCTTTGTAGGAGCGGAGGGTGGGTGTGGAGGCTTTTGCTCGTGAGTCGGTGTAGTAGTTCTGTATGGAGTCGGTGGATGTGGGGACTGTATCGAGGGTGGAGAGGAGGGCGAGCGAGTTGGAGGCGACGAGGTGGCGCTGGGGCAGTTCGAGGTCGGCTTCGAGGATGTGCTTGATGGTGGAGAAGGTGTGGTAGCGGATGTCGTCGTATTGCTTGAAGTACTTTTCGGCGAACTCGTCGCGGTTCGGGTCGTCTGCGGGGAGGAGTAGGAGGACCTCTACCAGGTGTGAGAGAGGGCCGTTCTTGAGGTTGTACTCCTTCTGCGCTTTCGACTCCTCCTTGACCAGACGCATCAGCAGCGTGAGTGCGACGGACTGCCTCGGTGGGTGCTCGCTTTGCAGGAAGTCGTTCAGTAGAGCGTCCAGAAAGTCCGTATAGCGCTCCTTCAGCCACGACGCAACCACGGCCTCTGCCTGGCCCATGCCCTTGCTCTTCACCATGTCTCCCGTTGCATGCAGCCGCGAGAATACTCTGCACAGCGCAACCGCGGCAAGTATCGGGGCCTCATTGTCGGCTCCTGGCTGTCGTGCGAGCTGGAGGAGGGTCGCAATGTTGTTGTAGTGCTTCCGCGACTCTAATATCTGCGCTTCGAGCTGCACGATCTCGGCTTGCGGGTCGTCGCCGTCTTCGCTGGGTGACTTTCGGCGGCTTTTCGACTTGGATTCGCGACGCTCGGGCTTGCTGGGGTCTCTCTTCCTCTTCACGCCAGCATGGGTGGTCGCCATCTTGCCTGGCATTTTGTGTGTTTGTAAGGGGACTGGTTGCGGTGAAGTTGATGTTCACGTCTCTCTACATTTGAAGATCAAAAAAGTTGAAGTCGGCCGAAGTTCGGGCTAGCGCGGCCTCATCCTTGGCGCATGTTGAACCTTTCGTGAGAGCTCCGCGACGACACCAAACCACCCCCAAACTCGACTCCCCCATCTCCTGCAATGGCCTCACGTCTCGCAAGGAGCGCGGTCGGTGAGTATAACCCGTCCCATCCTCCACACTAGCCATTGGACCCCCCACTCACCCGCAACAGGCGCCGCCCGACTCCGCCCATCGCTCCCTCTCCGCACGCTCCCATCCTTTGCCGCGCAGGCCCGCTACAACTCGAACCTGCCCGAGGACCCCAAGAAGAAGGCCGAGTCGCTGCTCGAGGCTGTCCCCGCGCCCGGCGGCAGCCCCATCACCAAGGCGGCCATCCTCACCGCGGGCGCCGGCCTCAGCGTCGCAGCCATCAGCAACGAGCTCTACGTGGTCAACGAGGAGTCCATCGTCGCCCTCTCACTGCTGACCATCTTCTGGGCCGTCGCAAAGTACGCCGGCCCGGCCTGGGGCGAGTATGCCCAGCAGCAGGCGGACAAGATCTCGGGCATCCTCAACGCCGCCCGTGCCGACCACACCTCGGCCGTCAAGTCGCGCATCCAGAGCGTCCAGGACCTCGGCGGCGTCATTGACATCACCAAGACCCTGTTCGAGGTCTCAAAGGTGCGCCAGAATGCATTGTGAGATGGAGATGAATGCATCTAACAACCGCACAGGAGACCGCCAAGCTCGAGGCCCAGGCGTTCGAGCTCGAGCAGAAGACGGCCATCGCACACGAGGCCAAGACGGTCCTCGAGTCGTGGGTCCGCTACGAGGGCCAGGTCAAGCAGAAGCAGCAGCGCGAGCTTGCCGAGTCCATCATCGCCAAGATCGAGAAGGAGCTCGAGAACCCCAGGACCCTCAAGCAGATCCTCGACCAGAGCGTCACCGACGTCGAGAGGATCGTCGCCCAGAAGGCATAAGCGCCTCGACAAGATTACAAGAATTACTGGTCAAGTTGCGAAGAATGTTACATACACCTGTGCAATAGTCAAGCTCAATAGAGAGTACCCACGGCTTGGGAAAAGGCCATTTTTGATCTCAGTTTGTTTCACACTTCCTTCTACTCACAAGTTCGCTGTACTCTCTGGCTCCAACAACCCCTCAATCGTCCTCGCCCACTCCTCCGCTGCCTCCCGACTAATCGCACACTCATCATAACTCACCCCAAACCCAATAATCCCATCCTCATCCGACGAGCTCCCTATCAAAAACTCATTCTCCCGCGCCCTCACCCCCATCCTCAATCCCCTATAGTCCGCCGCAAAGTCCCTGTCCCCCAGTTTCAGCACATCATACTCCCCCTTTTTAAAATAACCCGCCAGCGACCCCACCGAACTCACTCCACACGTCGCACCATACCGCCCTACCCTCGCCTTCAACCCACCCTGCGGACTGAACCCCGTGCGCTTCTCGACCGGCAACTTGTCGTCCACGCGCTCCATCTGCGCCACGTATCCCGTCGCCAGCAGCCGCGCGGGCGAATACCTATCAAACATGCCCACGCCCTCATCATCGCCCTGCCTCAGTCTCTTCTGATACACCCTCAATTCCCGATTCGCATGTCGTGCCACGAAAGTAAATCGCCGCTCGACGGGAATAGAGTCGGGTAAGTAGGGCATTACGATTCCCTCGCTGAAGGACAGCATGCAGCTATCTGTGTCTGGCTGGGGTGTGAAGAAGGCGCGGGGATTGAGGGGGAAGGACGCGCCGAATGAGAGGTTGTGAGTACTAGATGAGGAATCAGGCAGGCGGGCGTGTATATCCATCATTGCTAGCCCGGCGAGCGCGAAACATCCTGCTCCGATGGAAATTTTTGATGCGCGGCAGAGAGATATCATGCGCTCTGACGCGCTGCGACTCAAGATTGCGGATACATGTCCCGACGACATTGGCGGCTTCTTTCCCTTGTCCTGCGAGTAATCGAATATGGGTGCGTATGTCGCTGGCAACGCAATCGCGCTATCCAATCGTTCCGCGCGGAACAACGGGTTCGCGAACGTCGGTGGCATAGTGCGTTGAACGTGTCGTAGGACGCGCATAATAGCCCAGAACCAGCGTTGACGCGCCGTGTTTCCTGAAACTTTGGGGTAGAGAGACTCTTGGGCTGGTGGTAATTTCTCTCTTATCCGATCTTCGTGAATAGATGTAGCGATGTTTTCTTCGATGCTTGATATAGGGAGATTGAGTGTGGAAATGAAATCGGAGAACCAGGTGTATGCGCTCAGGCCGTCGGCGATTTGGTGTGCTAGGACGATTAGGAGACGTAGGGAGTGGGTCCCGTCGAGCTGTGGGACGAGCGGCAAGATGTGGAGTTTCGAGAGGCTGGTTGAGGGTTGAATGATGCGTGATGTGTTGAGCGCGTGGTAATGCACATCTCTTTCATCAATCGAACCATCATCAACCCCAAAATCAAAATCTTCAAACCAAACCACACTCCCTTCCGCCTCTTCCACCGCCCCGCCAACCGACCCTGGTACATCAACCACAAACCCCCCTTCATCATCCCCAACCCGCGCCTTAAGCAAAACATGCCTCACCCGCACCGCCGTCCACGCCAGTACAATTCTCCTGCGCAGCTCGCGAGTAGACAAAGTGTGGGAGATGTGGAGGGTTAGGGTCGCGGTGATGTCTGCGCGGCCGCCGAAACAAGTGCCGTCTGTGGAGAAGGAGGATTCGACGAGGCCGAGGGGGCGGGTGTAGCATGGTGTTGATGTTGGGCTGCTGCTGGAGGAAGAAGGGGAAGAGGAAGTGGGAGAGGTGTGTTTTTGCCAGGAAAGGGTGTTGGAGGAGTAGTTGTCGAGCCAGTGGGATGCCATTGTGGTTGATGCGGAGATGGTGGTACTGGTGATGCTTTTTGGCGTAGGAGATCTGACTCTTTTTGATGAGGACTGATTATACGCCTTTCAGTTTCAATATCTGGGAGGAGGCGGAAGAATGGTTATATGCGTGGAGAATTTAGGCATGCATGAGAAGACGGCATGGCATGTATGTAAGATACAGGTACATAAGCGATTCCCGTTCAGGCTGGTCTAGTCGAGTCATGACATACCTGTTTTGTAGGTACATAACATGCAGTGACTTGCCGTGAAATCATGACAGAACTTGAGAATCTGGGATTTCGGGGATGCACCTCGCACATAGTTTGTAAAAGAGTTCAGGCCAGTACTCATGTAATGAAGTCGCGAACACTCTACTTTGTGACGAATGACGCCTCGACTATGAATCCAATGAGCTGTATTGAGTCTACGGATCACAAAATAAGGACCGTCTATGTCCATAAAAGACACGTGCAGAGACGCGAACCGTGTAGTAAATTGAATACTCAAACCCAACGCCAAAGTCACGACCGAATCACGATCGATATCAAGACTCCTACCAATGCGTCTCCCAAATCAAAACTCCTCACCCCCACTTAAGTCATTATGGCCATGCTCATACCGTCTTCCATAGCCGGTGCCGCCGCGTTCCTAGACGACGTCCTCCATCTCATCCTCTCCGTCAGAGTCGCCAGCATCGGACACATCCGCTGCTCCCGACTGCTGCTGGCTTAGATTACGCGCTTCGCTATACATGGGCTGGCGCTGCCATGTACTTGCAAAGGGACCGGATTTGACGAGCTGCGCAAGCTCCAACAGACCCTCTTTGAGGAACGACTCGGGCTGCCGCGTCCGTGTCTTGAGCGCCTTCATAGGCCAGTACTGATACTCGTCGAAAGCAGCGTGCAGCATGTCGCGCAGCTCCTCCTTTGACACACGCGAGGCCTTGTTCTGTTGCGCCTTCGTCTTGGTGGTGGGCCGGATGAAGGACTCGAAGCGCTTCTGCAGGTCGTTGGGGTTGGTAATGTCATTTCCGGTGGTGATGATGGTTTTGGTGTTGCTGCCCTGGATGGCCTGTTTTATGCGCTTGTGGCTGTAGGCCTTGTACTCCTTGGTTTCGATGGGATTGGCGGCGTAGTGGCGGGTGGCATGGCCGATGAGCGCTGTGTGCTTGGGAATGGCCTTCTTGTACTTGCTGCGCTTCTGCACGCGCGCCTTTGGGTCTTGGACGGCTGAGAAGCGGTTGCCAAAGCCTTGGAAGCCGTAGCCTGTGGGCTTAAACCCGGGGAGGTCCTTCTCGGTGAAGATGTACGTGTTGCCGAGGACCTGGTCGGAGGCGGGGGTGGGCTCGAGCTCGTAGGCGGTGGGCAGCTCGGACTTTGCGCGCCAGGCGTCGTTGAAGAACATGCGCATCGGCTTGCTTCGGTCGATGCCCGTCGTCGTCGCAAAGGCCACCACCTCGCCCAGCTGGATTGTGTCGTTGTCGTTGCCCTCGGCGAGCTTGTCCCACTCCGATATGGCCGTGTACAGCCAGTCGGGAATGCGCGTCAGCCAGACATCGTCGCCGTTGTGGGTGGGCATGGACAGCTCGCCGGTATCCTCGTAGAACTCGTCGTCCATGTACTTGTCGCCGGCCTCGGGGTCCTGCTTGATGGCCGCCATGATAGCGACAGTGTTTAACGATAGTGGTGTGTGTGTGGGGGTGAGTGGACGTGGTAGGCGGTGGTGGTGGGAGAAGGAATGAATGGAGACAATACGTCAAAGAGGCGCCGGGATGCATCGAGCGCGCGACGCTAACGGCGCGTGCATACCATAATCGATAAGAGCTCGGTGAACGTGAACGTGAACGTGAACTCATACCCCACACTCGTTGCTGCCTCCAAACTCACCCAGTCCACAACACCAAGCTTTGTCTACAAGAGTTCTCTCTACACACTCTCCCTTTTGATACTCTCAGTACTACCTCAACACACCATGGCCTCGCCGCAAGTCACCTCCGCGCTGCAGGCAATCCAGGCCGCGCCCGCAGGCGACAAGCCAGCGCGATACTCGGCGCTCCTCCAAGAGTTGACCGCCGCCAACGAGAACACCACAGAAAACTACAACGCATACGCACAAACGCTGCTGGACGACTCGCTCGGTATAGTCGTCCTGCGACCCCTCCTCGCCGCCTTCGTCGACGCCTTCAAGCAAATCACGGAGCCAGATGTGCGCATAGACGTGGGCGAGAAGGTCACTTCGCTGCTGCAGTCAAAGGGCGCGGGGCAGTATGAAGAGCAGGACACGCAGATCAAGATGTCGGTAGCAGATGCCTATGAGTCCATAGAGGACTGGCGGAAGTCGGCACAGACACTCGCAACCATCAACCTCGAATCCACACAAAAGTCCGTCACCGCAAACGAAAAGGCCGCCGTCTGGGTTCGCATAGTCCGCTGCTACCTGGAGGAAGACGACCCCACCAGCGCCTTCTCGCATCTGAACAAGATCAAGAACATCATCTTCAACGTCACGGACAAGGAGACTCGCGTCCACTTCAGCCTCAGCCAGGCCCGCATCTACGACTCGCAACGATCCTTCCTCGACGCCGCCCAAGCCTACTTCACACTCAGCAACGAAGCCGACATCGATGCCGGCGAACGTGACAGCGCCCTTGCTGCGGCATTGGTTTGCGCAGTGCTGGCACCGGCAGGACCGCTGCGAGGTAGGATGTTGGCGAAACTGTACAAGGACGATCGTGCGTCCACTCTCGAAGACTACGCCATCCTAGAGAAGATGTTCCTGGACCGTCTCCTGTCACCGGCCGAGATCAAAGCCTTCGCCGCAAAGCTGTCACCGCACCATCTCGCCAAAACCTCCGACGGTTCAACGGTGCTGGACAAGGCCGTGCTAGAACACAACTTGCTCGGTGCATCCAAGCTCTACAACAACATCGGCTTCGACCAGCTAGGCGAACTTCTGGGCGTTGATGCGGAGCGGGCAGAGGACTACGCCGCAAAGATGTTGGAGCAAGGCCGTCTGTCAGGGTACATCGACCAGATCGACCGGCTGATCTTCTTTGAAGGTGAGGCAAGCGGGCAGCGGAAGACGGGACATGCAGAGCGCCAGGTCGGCAAGGAGCTGCGGAAGTGGGATGCGAATGTTGCTGGTCTTGCGGAGGAGGTGGAGAAGGTGACGACCATGATACAGCTGGAGTATCCGGAGTTTTACGCTGCGCAGGTGGTACATTGAGGTGGATGATGAAGATGAATGAAAGCAACGAACATGAACATACCAAGGCAGGCGACCAACGCTGAATTGCATGGGCCACATAGCCAGCCGATTGCATGGGTCACATAGCGAGCCGCTCGCAAGAGGCCAGTATGGGTGGTGATGAGACGGTAGCGATATCTTGGCTTGGTAAAGGGCCACTATCCGCACTGCGACGGATGCTTATAGCGTAGAAGACGAACGACATAAATCATACACACATCATGGCCATGGTTACGATACATCTCTTGATATGATCATATTCTTCCTCCCGTACTCGTCACATCATACATGCTCCCTCCTGTACATATCCTACATTCCCCTACGATCCCACCCATGATTCCTACTCCCCCACCACCCCCTGATACTCCTCCAAGCTCCTTACCTCCAACTCACTCACCCTCAACACCGTAAACCGCATCTTACTCTTAACATGCTTCGTATGCCTCTGCCTCCTCTTCGTCTTCTCCTCCACCCTCAACGGCTCACTCTCGACCCCCACCACCCGTGCCCGACACACAAACAGCCGCTCATCCAAATAAAACACCTTCTTGCCGTGTTCTGCATTTCCCTTGACCGCCTCGGGCGCTTTGAGCGTGAAGTCCCTGCTCCCGATGTGCGTGGCGCGATTGAGGCGCAGGATATCGCCCGGCCGTACGTGGGGCATTTGGAAGGGCAAGCGGAGGGTGTCGCCGCGTGTGAGGAGGTAGGGGCGTCCGTGGAGGTGGATTGTTATGTAGTGTGATGGCTGGGCGTGTAGGAGGGGGAGCAGGGCGCGGATTGTGGGCGTTATATGTGTGGATATGATGGATGTGCGGGCGTGTGGGGCTGATGGCGCCGGTGGGCTTGGTGAAGGGGTGGAGGGGATGAGGTCGTCTTGGGATGTGCGGTGGCTGGCGCGGAGGAGTGGTTCGGGTGTGTTGCTTGTGTCGAGGGTGTGGGATGCGGTGGTTATGCGTGCGCGGAGGGGGAGGGTGAAAGAATGTTGTATTGAGGGCCGTGTTTCGGAGAGGCATTGCCGTGCTGTGCGGCTGAGGAGCGACATTGTGGTGTTGTGCAATGGCTTGGAGACGAATTGACTGCAATTGCGGAGTTGGCGGTTGGAAGTCGGGCATGCGCGCCAAGCCACGCTAGTGCGTAACTTTTGGAGAATCAATCCATTGCAGGAACGAAGAATTCGCCCTGCCATTTCCCTTCCTCCCCACACCACCACAAACATGCCTCAAAACGAGTACATCGAGCGCTGGCAAAAGCAGCACGGCAAGCGCCTCGACCACGATGAGCGCGTCCGCAAGCGCGCCGCCCGCGAAGGCCACAACCAGTCCAAGAAAGCGCAAAACTACCGCGGCCTGCGCGCCAAACTCTACGCCGAGAAGCGCCGCAAGGAAAAGATCCAGATGAAGCAGAAGATCCGCAGCCACGAGGAGCGCAACGTCAAGAGCTCCGAGCCCGCTGAGCCATCGACCGAAGCCCTGCCACAGTACCTGCTCGACCGCAGCAACGAGAAGAACGCCAAGGCCCTGAGCAGCGCGATTAAGCAGAAGCGCAATGAAAAGGCTGCGCGGTTCTCGGTGCCGATTCCAAAGGTCAAGGGCGTGAGCGAGGAGGAGATGTTTAGTGTGGTTAAGACGGGGAAGAAGACGGCGAAGAAGTCGTGGAAGCGCATGATTACGAAGCCGACGTTTGTGGGGCCGGGGTTTACGAGGAGGCCGGTGAAGTATGAGCGCTTTATTAGGCCGATGGGGTTGAGGTATAAGAAGGCGAATGTTACGCATCCTGAGGTGAGTTTTGTTGGAGACGAGGGGAAGGATGGAATGTGTGCTGATGGTGATTACTAGCTATCTGTTACCGTTCAGCTTCCTATCATCTCGGTCAAGAAGAATCCGCAGAACCCGCTGTACACACAATTAGGCGTCCTGACCAAGGGAACTATCATCGAGGTCAACGTCTCAGAGTTGGGTCTCGTCACAGCTGGAGGAAAGGTCGTGTGGGGACGATATGCTCGTGAGTTGATTGGGATCAGAGCTGCTTATTTGGGAACTAACATGGTCACAGAGGTCACCAACAACCCCGAAAACGACGGCTGCTTGAACGCTGTTCTGCTCGTCTAAGTGTCCGGTCCGCTTGATGAGCGTATTGCATTGCATGGCGTTATGATATCAAAAACTTTGCAGGGCGTTTAGGCTGGTCTAGAAAACGTTTGGCTGCATGTGGGCTTGCTAGGCTCGAGTGAAAATCACAAGTAGCTGGGTATGAATAACACCAAAATGACACATAAAGCACACAGTTCCAATCGCTTCCACCAGTAATTAATCTAGCATCGACATGTGAAAACAAGAGACAGCCATATACACATTCCATCTCACAAGACATCAAGAAACCATACCCACACACATACCAGTGCCCCAACTCCAACACCCAAATCACCAAGTCGTATCCCACCCGGCCCCACCACCCTCACCCTCATCTTCACCCCACCCATCCCCCCCTCTCTCCATCCTCTTCTTCTCTT
>Ga0265798_10011875_pt1 | contig 10574 bp, 14 predicted proteins | sample P3T30metagenome_FD_192430 | JGI IMG/M metagenome (GOLD analysis project Ga0265798, IMG submission 192430) | Plant litter microbial communities from East Loma Ridge, Irvine, California - P3 T30 | ecosystem: Environmental > Terrestrial > Plant litter > Unclassified | place: USA: California... | reverse complement strand
CGGATGAGGGGTTTTTTCGGCCATGAGCAGAGGAAGTAATTAGGTGAAAAAGGATGAAATGTACCAGCTTTAAACGAGCCTAGATAAATACAAGTTTTTTTAATTTATTATTCATTTTCATATTTTTGAAGCTTTTTAGCTAAATACTGACACAGCTATAATAAAATAGCTACTGCTTAGCGTACTTATTTAGCTAAAAGACTAGAGCTTGATAAGTGCTTAGCTTTTTAGCTATCTTAACGTAATAGTAATGGGTAGCCAAAAATAGTGAAGCGACCGCATCCCTGACGCGCCGAATACCGTAAGCAGACGTAGTAAGGAGCAAGACAGGTTTTGCTAGCGCAAAACGTCTTGCTTTTGGCTCCTGTCGTCGCCAAAAGACCTAGCCCTAATACCCTTTTCTATGCGTGAACTAGCTGCTAATTCAACGGACGAGCCGAAATCCAAGCGGCTTGGTGGACGGCCTAAAAAGGAGATAAGTGAGAAGCTCAAGAGCGTAACCACGCACGTTTCTTTGGCCCGCTATGAGGAGTTGGAAGTGGGCGCAAAGGCGGTGCGGCAGCCGTTATCGCAGTTCGTGCGGCCCTTGGTAGAAGCGGGGGTGAAGGCCCGCAAGCGGCCGGTCTTGCAGCTCACCATCGAGCAAGATGGGCACCTGCGGCAACTGGCGGGGGTGGCCAACAATCTCAATCAACTGGCTAAGAAAGCGCACCAAAGCGGGTTTGGGACGGTGGGAGATGAGGTGGCGCAGCAGGCAGCAGCCATAAGCCGGTTGTTGAATTATTTTGGGGAGGTAGCATGATAAGCCGGACGACGATAGGGCGCAGCTTCGCGGGCCTGGTGCGCTACCAGTTCGAGGGGCGCAAGGACTTGCCCAGCGACAAGCAGGCCGAAGTGCTGACAGCCGTGGGGGTGCGGGCCGATAGTGCCGCGCACATGAGTATGGACTTCCAGCGGGGGCGGCAGCTAAATCCCAACTTGGGGCAAGCGGTTTGGCACACGAGTTTGAGCTTCAACCCGGACGACGCGGCCCGGCTGGATAGCCCTAAGATGCTGGTCATCGCGGAAAGCTACGTGCAGAAAATGGGGCTCGACCAGACGCAATATGCTATCATCCGGCACCACGACCAGCCGGACAATCAGCACCTGCACATCATCGCTAACCGGGTGGGCAACGACGGGCAAACCATCAAAGACGGGCAGAATTTTTACCGTTCCAAGCAGGCCCTCGTGGAGTTAATCCAGGAGCACGGGTTGACCCCGCCGAAGGGGTTGCGGCCCGAGAAGCAGCACCCGGCGCAGCTGCACGGCGCGGACCTGGCCAAGCACGACATCAAGGAGGCACTGCGTACCGTGCTGGCCACCGCCGCCGACAGCAAGGCGTTGCGCGAGGGGTTGCAGGAGCGGGCGGTTACGTTTCAAGTGTTCCGAACTAAGGAGGGAAAGCCGGCCGGTATCAGCTTTGAAAAAGACGGGCAAACATTTAAAGGGTCGGAGGTTCACCGCTCGTACAGCATTGCCGGTATTGGCAAGCAACTGTTCGCAAATCAAGCCACTCAGCAGGCCGCGCAGGCCCGGGAGGCGGCCGAGTTGCAGGCTGCGCAAGCCCGGCAGGAAGCCACGCGGCGGGCCGCGGCAGCGGAGGCTGAGCGCCAGGCCGCCGAACGCAGGGTGGTTGCGCAGGGGCCGAAAGTGCCCGAACTGCCGGTCGTTGAGCGCAAGTGGCAAGGCGAGTATCAGCAGTACCTGGCCGGTGTCGCGCAGCAAAACGCGCCCGTCCAGGCCCGTAATAAGGTTATCGACTCCTACAGCAACCACTTGCAGGCCCATCCAACCGAGGAGGGGGTAAAGCAGGTGCTGCAAGCGATGAAGGCCGACCCGCACATGGCCACCCTGAAAGCGGAACTGGAACGCCAGCTGGCGGCGCGGGCCCACCGCGCAGACCAATGGGCGCGCAGCTACGGGAAGCAGGCTGAGTTAGAGCAGCGGGCCAAGGGCAACTTTTTGGGTTACAAGAATGCCGCCGCAAAGGAGGCGGCCGAAAAGCTGGAGTTTCTGCGGGACAAGGCGCGGCCCCTGCCGGGCCTGTTGGCTCCCGACTTGTTGGCCTTTGCCCGCGCTGCGAAAGCGGCGGACCAGGCAGCGCCGGCGGTGGGCTTTGAGGCCCGTACTTACCACCAGCCGGAACAGGTAGGCATGAGCTTGGCCGCCTACGCTGCCAAGCGCGAGGCCGAGCGGCAGTTGGTGGTGCGGGTGAGTGAGCCGGCCAGTGAAATCAAAACCACCGGCCGGGCCGAGATACTACGCAACACGCTCACCAGCAAAGGCGCGAGCGTAGCCATGAGTCATACCGTCGATGCCCAGGGCAACCGGGTGAGCGAGGTAGTGGTACAATACAGCTTGCAGCAGTCCCGCAGCGAAGTGAAGGACATCAGCATCGTGCTGGATTGGGCCGCCAAGCAGCAAGGACACGAGCTAAAGGAGAGCGACGCGGACCGGGCGCAGCGCCAGGGCCCCGGCCAGCGCGACGCATCGGCCCAGCAGGCGCAGGCCCGTACCCGGGACAAGGGGCATGGGTTGGGGTTTGGGGGCCGGTAGCAGGGAGGCAGTCCGCCTGAAAAGCGCCGCGAAGGCCGTGAGAACGGTGTATTTGCGCCTTGGCCCGACCTGGCGCCAGCATACGCGACGCACAGGCGGTTTTAGCGCAACCAAGGCGGGATGAATGGCCTTGAATCAAGGCGAACAAACACGGTAAAAACGGCTCTGGCAGCTGCTAAAACGAAGTTTTAGGCGTATCTTGTAGGATGGAACAACCCCTCAAAAAGCCTTCGTTTTGGGCCGAAACCGGCCCGCAGTTTACGCGCTACAATGAGTTGAATACTTTCCTGCGCATGTCCAGCTTTGCGTGGCACGCCGAGCTGGCGTGCCGCAAGTGGTTGGAGCGGGGCGCGACGTTTGCGGGCGGGCTTGATACCCCTAAAATGACCGCTTGGATGTCCTTGCTGAGCTACGTAAATCCCCCGCTGGATGCGGGCCAGGAGTTCGGCATCTCGCCCGGGGACGAGCCCGAGGTTTCCATCCTACGGGCGTACCAGCTGCTGCTGACGGGCCTGAGCGTGGAACAGGTCGCGGCGCGCATGGAGGAGAACCCCCTGCCGGATACCCTAACAGACTTTCTCGTAAGCGGCTAGGGACGTGGAAATGAGGTGTATCCCCTTGTTTTCCGAAACCGAGCGGGCCCCAACGCAGCGGCTGAATTTGGTGCAGGGAGCTTTTGGCGGGTCGGCCAGTGCCGACAGCGCACCATCGCCCGGGTTAATACAGCTTTGCGAGGGAGCATCTGTCGCCGAAGCAGCCCACAACGGCCCCCTGCCCTCGTTAATTGACTTCCTTTTGCAATTGCAAAATCTTATTCTATGACGACTGAAACCGCCGCCCTTCCCGTTTATTCCGCTCGCGAGCAAACTGCTGGGCAGCGCCAGTACCTGATTGACATGGGCCGTTCGTGGCAGGAAGCCCAGGGCGCGACACCCGGCCCCGTTGCGGAGGCCGTGTACGCCCGCTACGTCGCCGGTGAGTTGACGCTTACCCAAGTAACCGACGAGCTGGTGCGCTACTACGCTCAGCAGCGAGAAGCCCGGGAGCAGCTGGGGAAAGAAGTCGCCAAATAGGGCCTTATTTTCTGACCCAAACTCCGGGGTATCTTTGTTCTAACCGTGTACTAAAGCGCTTGGCGATGGAATCCGAACTGACCACTTTCCTGACGACAATCGACACGCCGGCCTTTCGCCGCGACAACCTGGCGAAAGTGCGGGCCAAAGCCGCCGCGGCCCAGGGTAGCCCAACTGCCCGACTTCCAGCCGCGGTGCCAAGCTCTGAACCCGTGGAGTCAGCTTTGCCAATGACCCACTTACAAGCGGCGCTGGGCGGTAAATGAGCCCAGAACCGCCGGTACTGCATATTTTCGGCGGCCCGAACGGGGCAGGGAAATCGACGCTGTTTGCACGCTTCCAGGAAACCGCACGGCAGCCCATTGAACAGGTAAACGGCGACGTGCTCCAGCAGGAGCACCCCCAGTTGAGCGGCTTCGAGGTGGGGGAGATAACCGCCGCCCAAATTAAGGAGCTGTTAGCCGCGCGGGCATCCTTTTCGATTGAAAATAACCTGGCCACGGCGGACAACTACAAGCTGATTAAGGGGGCCAAGGCCGCCGGCTACCGGGTGGAACTGGTGTACGTCGGGTTGAATTCGGTGGCGGAGTGCCTGTTTCGGGTGCAGCAGCGGGTGAAGGAGGGCGGCCACGACGTGCCCCCGGCCATCATCGAGCACCGCTACCACCAATCCCTATCCTTGCTCAAACAGCATTACCTCTCGTTTGACCTTATCCGGCTGGTGGACAACACCGACCGGGATATGGGCTATCAAACGGCGGCCCTCATTGCCAAGGGAAAGGTGCTGGAAGTTCAGGAAGCACCGGCTGCTTGGGCAAAAAGCGTGGTCCGGCACATTCAGCAGCGCGAGGGGTTCGTGCAGCTGTCGTAGCCCCGGTGAGCGACCTTTCCAGCAGTACGCCCGGCCATAAGGCAGCCGTGCAAGCAGCTGGCATTCGGACAGCTAAAGCATTTTAATATTAAAGCATTTTACTATGGATTTTCGCGAAAAGGCCATCCAACACAACTCCTTCATTGCCTACGGCGATGAGCAGGGGCGCATTCTGCGGGAGTACCCCGTAACGGGCGAAGTTTACGAAGTGTCGCCCGGCCGCAAGACCCTGACCCTGCTTTCCGTGCACGGGGCCCCGGTCAGCCCCGCCGACCAGGTGGTAAAGCCCCTCAATGACACGGCGGAAATCTATATCCGAACCCACTCGGACTCATCCGAGGAAAAAGCCCATTTTGGGTATCTGGTGGACGTTGCGGAGATGGATTTCACCACGCGGACGGAGTTTGTTCACTCGGTTGAGACGGGAGGCCCTGCATACGAGCAGCTGCGCGCTATCGGGCACGAATGCACCTACAGCGACGGGACCGACCCCCGCGCCGGTGTCCTGCAAAACAGCATCGACACCAAGGAAGCATTCATTCAGTTGTGCCGCATCATCGACCCGGCTTTGGCGAAGCAGGAAGGGTGGTAAAGTACCGCGCCGGCGGCAAACGGCCAATGCGTCCGCGGAAATGCCCACTTGCTGCCCGACAAACGCGGCCATTGGCGACGGTATTAAAAGCCAAAAACCCTCGCAACAAACTCGTAGGAGTTGGCGCGAGGGTTCCTGCGTAGTGGACTGCGAAGGATTGCAGTCGAAATCTCTGCGGTAAAACTGCAACTGGATTACGTGTTTCTATCACTCGCCTTCTCCGTGCTTGTGGGGCTTTAAGGGGTTCTGCTTCCAAAAGGATACTGTTGGCGAATTGGTTTTAAGCCATTGCTGGCGGAATCAATCGCTCGAAAACGGCCTGACGTGTCTGGGCTAAAGGCACTTCGTTTAACCAGTCAACGATACGGCACAGGTTCATCGCCGTCGCGATAAAGACGTGCTGTAAATGGGTTTTGGCCAGGCCCACGTAGCGTGAACGGCGCAGGCCAAAGCCTCGGCCCCCTTGCGAGAGGGTGCCTTCAATGCCTGCGCGCTGATTATAGCGCAGGGGCCAGTCCGCCTGACTGTCGCGCGCGCGGGCAGCTTGTAAGGCTTGATAGTGCGCGGCGGCTCGTAGCTTAATGGCGCGGCGTTTCATGCGGGTACACTGCGCCCGCACGGGACAGGGCCCGCAGTGCTTACAGGAAAACTTGATAAACACGCGGGGTTGGCCTTTTTCCAGCGTCCTAATCCAGGATTGTGACGGATGTCCCTGAGGACAAGTGGCTTGCTGCGCGTCCCAATCCGCGTGGAAATCCGCCACCGCATACCCCTGCCCCGCTAGCGCCTGCCATTTCTGGTCTTTCCGCGCGGGCCCGACTAACTCCACGTGGTGAAGTTGCTGACTCTGCACCAGCAGTTCGGCGCTCACATAGGCGGTGTCAACCAACTGCTGCGACGGCAGTAACGACTGGTCAGCCAGTCCCTGTTGAATTTGGGGTAAGGTAGCCGAATCCGCTTCCGTGCTGATGGTCGCGGCTACCTGCGCAATCAAATGCAGTTGGTCGGCTTCGCAGGTTTCACTCAAATGGACTTTATAGCCCACCCACGTAGTCGTGCGTTTGCGGCTAAAGCGTGCTTCTATATCGTAGGGAGAGCTGATGAGCTGCGCGGAAGGTGGTAATTCTCCCTGATGCTCCACGAGCCAGTTGAGTTGGCCGTCCACCACCTGAAACTGCTGTAGCCAGATTCGGCGCAGGATATCAACGGCCGGCAATTGCCACAGTGAGGCGGCCTGTTCATCCCGTTCTATTCGCTCTAGCAGCCACCAGCCGTCCTGACCGACTTGCTGGGCGTAAGCCAATCGCGCTGGTTTGGTGTGCGGCAGGCGATACTCCTCGGCGCGAGGGCCGTACCGGGCGGCCCACTCCGGTGGTAGCTAGCAGGCTAACCAGTCGGGCAAGAGCATGGCCAAGCTGTTGAGCGTGAAGCGTCTCCCCCACGCACTCCAAACGGTTCATATCCTGAACACGAGCCAGCACATGGGTCGAGTCCGTTTGCTGTTCGCCCCCGGGTTTCAGCCACTTATGGTCCTGGCAACAGACCAGCAGGTGCGTGAGCAGGCGTTTGTCGGCCTTGCCGGCTACTAACCGCTGGCGAAATTCAGAGAGGACGCTAAAGTCAAATCCGGTATCGGCCGCTTGGCGGTCAGAGGGATTTTTCGCGAATTGCAGCAGCGTCACCACCGCTAACTGCCAGGGAGCCTGGGCCGCCTGCCCGCGTTGCGAAAATAAGTCGGCAAAGAGAGCGTCGTCGTACAGGGTGCCCAGGGTATCGCGCAACTGAATATAGCGATTGCCGCGTGGGAAAGCCGCCTGTGCTACCTGGCGCGTTTGGGGCGGAATAGGCGTGCTGGGTTGGAGATGAAGGCTCATGAGCAGAGGCAGTTAAGATGCCTCCGAAAATAGCCTTTTTACCCCCAAACCAATTCGCCAACAGTATCCTTTTGCAAGAAGAAACCCGTACGCGACCTGCACCTGCGGCTCTTGAGCACGACTGAAACGGCCCTGACGGCGCACCTGGTGCGGACCAAGGGTGGAGACAACGCTTTCCTGCAGGAACTGCACCATGCGCTGTAAGAAAAGTTTGCGATAAACCATTGCACGGTGCAAGTAGAGGTGTTAACCCCCATTCTGGACGACCACGGAGCCTGTGATTAAGCAGGTGCCGGTGTCGGCGCTGGCCCGAATTCCGGCCCCATTCTTGTCCAGCTCCGCCCGCAACGGCTTCTCCGTTGCTGCTTTTTGATGCAATCGAACCACGTTGGTCGCTGGACCAAAACCTTTCCGCTGCGGGTAAGACGCCTGGGCGCCAACCTCGGCCCCGGCATCGTCACCGGGGCCAGTGACGACGACCCCTCCGGCATTGCCACGTACTCGCAGGCGGGCGCCGCATTCGGGTTGGCCACGCTCTGGACGGCGCTGCTGACTTACCCGCTCATGGCGGCCATGCAGGAAATGTGCGCCCGCATCGGCCTCGTGACGCAGCAGGGCCTGGCCGGCACCCTGCGCAAGCACTACCCCCGCTGGGTGCTTTACGGTCTGCTGGTATTCACGTTTCCGGCCATCGTGCTCAACATCGGGGCCGACCTGGAAGGCATGGGCGCGGTGGCCCACATGCTGCTGCCGCAAGTTTCTACTTTTGCGTTTAGCATCGCTTTTACGGGGCTGCTGCTGGCGGCCATCATCGTGTACCCGTACCAGAAGCTGGCCAGCATTCTCAAGTGGCTGTGTTGCACACTGCTGCTTTATTTGGTGGTACCCTTTCTGCTGCGTCTTAACTGGGCAGACGTGGCGCGGCACACGTTTGTGCCGACTATCCAGCTCAATAAGGATTTTGCCAGCATCTTGGTGGCCATCCTGGGCACCACTATTTCCCCCTACCTGTTCTTTTGGCAGGCCGACATGGAAGCCGAGGAGATGCAGCACAAGAGTGTGGTGGCCGGCCACGGCCGGCGCGTGATGGTCAACAAGCGCCTGATGGGCATCATGCAGGCCGACGTCAATTTCGGCATGCTCTGCTCGAACCTGATTATGTTTTTCATCCTGCTCACTACGGGGGTCGTGCTCTTCTCGGCGGGCATCCACCGTATCGACACGGTGGAGCAGGCCGCCAAGGCCCTGAAACCGCTGGCGGGCGAGTCGGCCTACCTGCTGTTTGCCGTCGGTGTTATCGGGACCGGGCTGCTGGCCATCCCGGTCCTGGCTGGCTCACTTTCTTACGCCGTGGCAGAAACGTTTCACTGGCGGGCCGGGCTCGACCGCAGCTTCCGGCAGGCTCCCGGCTTCTACCTGACCATTGTCGTCTCGCTGGTGGCGGGCCTGCTACTCGACCAGCTGGGCATCAGCCCCATTCAGGCGCTGCTCTACACCGCCATTTTCTACGGGCTGACGGCCCCCGTCATGGTTGCCATCGTGCTGCACCTGGCCAATAACAAGGCCATCATGGGGGAATTTACCAACGGCCGGCTCTCCAATGCCTTAGGCTACACCACGCTGGCGCTGATGAGCGTAGCGGCGGTGGCGCTGCTGTACTTTCAATTCGTAGCTTAAAAAGCGCTGGGCTTTCCCAGTGGCGGGGGGCCTTACTGCTTGCTTTTCCCTGATGACGACTCCACTCGCTGACCTTATTCAAGCCGACCTGCTGGAAGCGCGCACCGTGCTGGAGCGGTTCACCGCCGACCCTTCGACCGCGCCCGTGCTGGAGCGGGCCGCCCGCCTGCTGGCGACCTGTTTGCAGCAGGGCGGCAAGGTACTGAGCTGCGGCAATGGCGGCAGCCTGTGCGATGCCCAGCACTTTGCCGAAGAGCTATCGGGCCGCTACCGACAGGACCGCCCGGCCCTGGCGGCCATTGCCCTCACCGACGCTGCGCACCTGACCTGCGTGGCCAACGACTACGGCTTCGAATTCGTTTTCAGCCGGTACGTGCAGGCGCTGGGCCGGCCCGGCGATGTGCTGCTGGCCATCAGCACCAGCGGCCACTCCCCCAACGTACTGCGCGCGGCCGAAGCAGCCAAAGCGGCCGGCATGTTGGTAATCAGTCTCACGGGCAAGGACGGCGGCGCGCTGGCTGGGCTCAGTGACGTGGAGATTCGGGTGCCGCACACGGGCTATGCCGACCGCATTCAGGAGGTGCACGTCAAGGTGATTCACATCCTGCTGCGCCTGATTGAGCAGCTGGTCGCGTAGGCTCGCCTACCAGTTATACTGGCTCAGCGCAACGGCCACACCGGCTAACAGGTACAACGCGAAGCGCTGAAGCTTCTGGGCGGGCTTATGATGGTCACACATGGGGCGGTAACATAGGGCGGCTAACTTTCGTTGCCTACGGGCCGGCGTTTCGGGCGCCTGTTTCCATCACTTTGCCATGTCCTCCCCTGAACCTACCTCTGCCGACCTTACGCACCTGGTACGCTACGTGCTGACCATCGATAATATGTGCGCCCCGGATTGCATTACCTGGGTGCGTGCGCAACTGGCCGGCCTGGGTCTGATAGTAGACCGGGTAGTAGTGGGTGAGGCGGAAGTAGCCACTACCCAGGCCAACGGTCCCCACCAGGAACTCATCCGGGCCACGCTGGCGGCGGGGGGCTATCACCTCGTGCACGTAACTACCAAAGTAGGGTAAGGCTTACCGATTAGCCTGCCAGTAGGCAAAGGCCGCGGGGGAAAGCTCTACCAGTAGGTACGCGGCCAGCGGCTGGCCGCGCTGCGCCAGCACGTAGCGCCGAAACGGCAGCCGGTCGCGATTGGCCTCAAAGCCACTGGCGGCCACGGCCAGCTGTGCTTTGGGAGGCAGATGGGAAAGAAAAGCGTCGAACTCGGCGGCCGTTAGGTCGGCCTTCTTATAGCAGCGAGGGGATAGAATTACTGCAAGCTATTCCGAAGCCGGTCCAAAAAGCCGTAACTTATTGAACCAGTTACGTTTTGCGTCTTGCTTAACCAACTAGTCCCGCAAACAGGGTTCAGAAAGACAGTCTAAAAAGAAACAGTCATTTGGCTTAGTGAACCTGACTTTTTGAGCCATGTAAAAATGGCATCTAACTAAAATTCAGTCACATATAATATAACATTTGTCCTTAGAGTAAGTTTATCCCCCGGCTGCTATAAGAAGGCCAGGTCCGAATCAGTCAACTGCTGGTAGTACGCTGCCTCCGTCTGAGCAATTTATTCCGGTAAGCTCATGTGGAGAATAAAGAAGAAAAGCACAAAAAAGGCCAGCGCTGCTAGACAGCGCTGGCCTTTCTAAAGACCCGGATGGGTTAGCTACCGGCCTGCTCGTGGGCGTGCAGCGGCTCCTTATCACCGTGCTCGTGCGAGTGGTGCAGGGCGGCCTCCTCGGCGTGTTTCTTGGCGTGGGCCGCGAAGCCGTAGGCCGTGTAGCCGTGGTGCGCGGCCTTTTCGTGGTTGCCCTGCTTGAGGTGCTCCGCGGCGGCGCGGT
>Ga0265798_10011873_pt1 | contig 10575 bp, 7 predicted proteins | sample P3T30metagenome_FD_192430 | JGI IMG/M metagenome (GOLD analysis project Ga0265798, IMG submission 192430) | Plant litter microbial communities from East Loma Ridge, Irvine, California - P3 T30 | ecosystem: Environmental > Terrestrial > Plant litter > Unclassified | place: USA: California... | reverse complement strand
GAACAGATTGGTTGATCTGGTCCAAATCGCTTCCCTCAATCGCTCGGTCAGGTTGGGAGCGACCGCGACCAAACTGACAACGAGCAGGGCGAGCGATAGCTCGGCCTCCAAATGATGGACGGGTGAATAGGATCAGGCCGCAAGTTGACTGTTCAAGCCCATTCGGCCCGCCGCATCCATGCAATAGCCGGGGTCGATCTCGATCCCGATGAACTTCCGATCACATTGCAGCGCTGCCACTCCCGTCGAACCGCTACCCATGAACGGATCGAGGATGATTTTTGCAGAAGTGGTCTCGATTACGCGCTTGGCAAGCTCAACCGGAAAGGGTGCAGGATGGCTGTTGTTGCGCTCGTGCTTCACCTTCCACACGTCCTTCATTCCCGATGCCGCCTTGGAGCGCAGACGGAATCCCGGCTTGGCGAAGATCACGATCCACTCATGGCAAGGAAGGTAGAAAGACTGGTTGAAGTTGAATCCGCTTCCCCGGTCCCAGATGACAATCTGCCGCACGGGCAAACCCGGATTGAGATCAAGAGGCGTTTGGAGCACGCCGTTCTGAACGCGCGGCTTATGATTGTAGTAGATCGCACCATCGTCGGCCAGCAAACGCCAGCACTCACGCAGCACGTCCTTCTGCCACTCGATATACCCAGCGGGATCGCGGGCATCATCATAGCTGGCATATCCGTTGCTCAAGTCCATGCCCTTCCACTTTCCGCTGCTTGCGGCACCGCGAACCTTCCCGTCGCTCGACCGACCAAGGTTGTAGGGAGGTGAAGTAAAGACCAGATCGACCGAGCCGGTCGGCATCCGCCGCGTAGTGTCGAGGCAGTCGCCGTTATAGATGGTGACCTCGTTCGAAGATGCCGTGGGCAACAGCGCATGGACGTTATCGTTGGCCGATTTGGCAATAGTTTCGACCGGGGGGACGATTGGCGTCACGTCGGGCGTGGCCTGATCGGCCGTCGCAGCGACACGTTCCTGCGCGGTGAGGAAGTAATCATCGGTCATTTCGACGCCGATGGAACGCCGACCGGAACGCAACGCCGCAACGCAGGTGCTTCCGCTGCCCATGAAGCTGTCGAACACCACGTCGCCTTCATTGGAGTAGGTGCGGATCAGATACTCCAGCAAGGCGAGCGGCTTCTGGAAGACGTGGTGATGGCTCTCATCCTTGGGGCAATAAAGCGTGCTGCGAGGATTGCTGGTCGTGCCCTCATATTCCAAACCGGGATTGTGCTTCACGCCATGCAGATACTTGGTCTGCTTTGCGGCGCTGACCTTCTTCATACCCGCCGAGGTCTGTCCAAGTGGATTGTAGGTGTAGCGGCGAGCCGACCGGCTCCTCTGAATCGTAGTCCCGAGACTGAAGACGAGAATATCCTCGTGCTGCTTCAACGGACGATCCTTCGCAGACATATTACCAGTGGCGCGATTCTTGATCCAGATGAGGTTCTGCTTGAACAGGTCGAATGCGCCACAAACCAGCTTGGATGAGAAAGGCTGGGAGCCGAAAAGGATGATCGTGCCGGTTGGCTTGATGATGCGGCGATACTCCGCCCACATCGCCTCCAGATCAATCGTGGGGTCGATTGCGAGGCCGGTGGTCGCATAGGGCGGATCGGCAAGGATGAGATCGACCGAGCCATCCGGCATCGACTTCATGATTTCGAAGCAGTCCCCCTGATGCAGCACGGGCGTGAACTTCTCGGCGGGCGGCGGGGCATCGGCCACACGCTGCCGCACGTCCGTGATCGCATCGGGTGGCATTGCCCCGCGAGCACGTGCGCGGCGAGTGCTGCCGGTAGTGGCTTCGGAGACAATCGCGTTGTCGGGCCGGTGCTTGGAACGAGGCGAACGGAGCCGCCAGCGAACGGGGGCGTCGGCAGCCTCAATCAGGTCGGGATGCTCGACCTCCAACTTGGCAAGACGCTTGTAGACCGTGCCGTAAGCAACCTGCCGTCCCTCGGAGGCCATCTCGGCGCGGATGGCATGCGCGCTCCGCCATTCGGTGCAGAGGGCGTCGAGGAACAGATCATCAGGGATAGCAATGCGAGTGGTCGTGGTGCTACCACGAGGCGGCGTGCTGGGATACTCCACAACCTCGACGCTGATCTCGTCCGCGTCATTCGCCGCCTCGGGAAGACTGGCGGCGGGCTGGTTGACCAGCGCCCGCAGCCCGTCGAAAAGGCGCTGATACTGGCTTTCCGCCGAAGTGGCGCGGTCATTGGCGGCATCAAGCTGCGCAGTGATGGCCGCGCCAAGTTGGGTGAGGATATCGTGGATCGGTTGGGTCATGCGTCACCTCGTCGTTTGGGGCGACCGACCAGATATCGCTCCTCGCAGTGATTCGTCTCCAGCCCTCACGTTTAGATGTGGTCGTTAACTTCACATTTAGTGGGCGAGTTCAAACCCTTCCGATGCAGGAAGAGCGCGAACGCGGCAGAATCATCGGGTTGAAACAAAGGCGGCTTGCCACCGCCGAATGGGCGGCGAGCTTCGTTCCGCTTCTTGCGGAAGCGCGTCGAGAACTCCCGATTTATACGGACACCGGAGAACCGTCTAAAGACGCATACGCGCGGTGGCTCACTGAAAACGGTGTTCTCACGCGACGACAGAAAAAGATATGGCATTCGGAATCAGTGCGTCGCCTGTTCGATATCCATATCGGTCTCATTGATGAGGCAGAACGCGAGTTCGAAATCGCAATGGCGATCGTGAGATTCAAAATGCGCTATGCTGATCCTGCTGCGCGGAAGGCCCTTGCGACCGAAGAAGAAACAGCGACGAATGAGCGGGCATCCGCCATTCGCGATGCACTGCGACTTGCCGCTGATTTGCGTGGGCAGACCTATGAGGATCGACCGGTCCCAGAAAGGCTCCCACTGAAATCGGTCGTGCGAACGGGCCGCCGACAGCGGCGAACGGCACGGCAAACGGCTGACGCCGAGATCGCCGAGGAGCAGCTTTCGCTCTTCTGATGCGCCGCAAACGCGATAAATATGTCCATGGGAAAGCAGGCGAATAACTGGCGGCACTACGTAGCGCGCAATACAGGTGAATGCACCGTGGTGAGGTCCGAGGGAGACCGGGAGCGCATCAGCTATCAACTCGGCATCATCGAGACCGGCAACAATCGCGTTTTTGCGGGCTATTTCATCACCGTCACCTTGGGTGAGGATGAGGAAATCACAGGCGAAGATTCAGGATCACTTGTCGCGGCCCTGTGGCGGCTTGCCCGCAATGTGTCGGCTCGTGGTCTGCGTTTGCGGTGTGCCGGTATGAGCGGTCAGTGGCGTGAGAGTGGTCTCTCGCAGAACACGGGGTGGGGCTATTTCGGACGCCATCAGCAGCCCATGCACATGATGGACCTCACGCCGGAAGGTGGCGGTCCTGATACAATCGACGAGATGATCCGCGAGGCGGTCGGGAACATGAAAATCGGTCTCACCGAGAAGGCGGCCTAATCGTCCCACTTCTCGTCCGGGAATAGCTCATCAAGTAGCGCAGAGGCGTCTTTCGACATTCTTTCCTGCTCGGCAACGTAGGCTCGACCCTTATCAGTAATGCGGAACTCTCCGCGATCAACGCGCTCGATCAGCCCGTCTCGGCAGAGCCGTCGCCGATCTTGAAGCGCATTCGAGATGATTTGATCGATCTTCGTCTCGTTCGGACGCTTGGCGGCTCGTTCCAGATCGGCAGGGACAAGCCGGATGCGCTGGCGCACCGAGTGATTGATCTCGGCTGTGGTAAGCGTGCGGCGACCGTGAAGGATCGTCAAGATCACATCCTCGACATCCTCCTGCGTGTTCGGTCGGAGTTCTCCCATCACCAGCGTTTCCCCCCCCCCTATGCGGTTGCCGACGCTGCGGCGGGCCAGATTTGCCGAGCCGTCGTGAAAAGCGTGTTTGCGCGCGCCTGCATCCCGGCTTCATCCCATGCCCCGGCGTGATCGCGCAGGAGGCGAGCATTGAGTTCGAGCTTGCTGTGGAGTTGCAGCCCCTTCCGCTTCGAAGGGGCGTCATCGGCGGCGATCCATGGACCGTGGCTAAACTCCTTGTTCAGCGAACCGCTGATGAGGGTGAGGTTGCCGATCCCGTGCAGCCACCAGTTTCGATCCTCGCGCGTGGTGACGGTCTCATCGAGAGGCCAATGCGCTTCCCACGCCTGCGGCAGGATGTGCTCGATCTCCAACTCGTCGAAGTTGAATGACAGGACGGGTTCCGACTTGGTGCCCTCCCGCTGATAGCGCTCCTCGATCGCGCGCAGGATCATGAGGACGCGGTTGCGACGAAGGTTGCCGTAGAACTTCTTGCGGCACCACTCGGCTTGGAAGGCTGCATCATCGGGCCATCGGTCGGAGCCCGTGGACTCGCCAAGCGCTTGAAGAATGGCTGGGGCGGCGGGCTGACCTTCTGGAACGGCGGCGACCCGATCGAGCAAGGTGATGGCGAGCGTGCCGTAGCCGCGCGTCTGATAGCCACAGACCACCCGGCGAACGAGGTAGCTTTCCAGCGCGACACCGGCAGCGTCGCGGTCGGCAGCGTCCGATCCGGCACGCCCCATGAGTTCGAGCAGCAGCGGGTGAAATACCACGATATCCATCACGCCGAGGCGACGAAGGAAGGTGTCGAACCGGCTATTGCCCATCGGGTTCTCGATCAGGCGAAAACGCTTCGCGTCCTCTGCGATATCCGCCATCAGGGCTGCAACGTCGAGCTTCCCTTCCGGCGTGCGCGGCCCGCCTTCGCGCACGAATGAGAGAAAGCGATCATAGAGGTGCTTCGCCGGAATGGGCTGGCGGACGTGACGGGTGAGCCAGTTGCCGAGGAAGGTATCGACACGCGCGCGCGCCGCGTGTCCGGTCCCAGTAAGAGCCCGCCAGTGGTCGATGTCGCGATCAAACGGTTGCCAGAAGTCGAGGTAGAGCTTGTCGGTGGGAAGCCCTTGGCGGGTGCCTTCCCACAGCAGCCAGTTCTTGATCAGATCAGCGGGGAGCAGCGGCGTGCCGTGGGCGTTCAGCGTCTCGAAAATCGCCTGCGGTTCGTCGGTCGTGTCGAGGTCGAGCACGATCAGGCGCAGGTGGTCCTTGAGCGCGCTGGCGAGCGCCATGGCACGAGCACCGTGCGGCTCGACCATGAGCCAGCCCCGGAACTCGTCGCGAAAGTAGCGATACGCCTGTGCCATGCGGCTGTCGGGCAGCTTTGGCGCTTCGCTGACCGTGCTGTCCATCACGTCGCGGAATGCAGGTCGGTCCTCATTCGTGGGCCAGACCTTGTAGCGTTCCTCGTCGTCAGCGTAGGCGGGATTGCTGGTCAACGGCGCGATCTGGCGGGAGGCAATATCGACCGCACGGGTCGCATCCTCGTCACCTGCGACCGTGGACCGCAGTTCATCGAGCGCATGCTCCGCTGCCTTCAGCACCAGTTGCAGTGTTGTGAGGCGCTGCTGCCCGTCGATGACCTCTCGGCGCGGCAGGCTGAAGGTGGGGTTGAGGGTCTGGTCGAGAACTACCGTCCCAAGGAAGTGAGACGAGACCAGCTTGCCCTGCGCGTTCAGCACGCGCTCGGCAGCTTCCCGCACGTCATCCCACAGCGGTTGCCACTGGTCTTCCTTCTTCCAGACGTAGGGCCGCTGGAACAGCGGCACCGTGTAGCGCGTCTGCTGGGTGAAGACGTTCATCACCGATATGTAGCTGGGCTGCATTCATTCCCCGTTGAAGTTCCCGCCACTGGCGGATCAGATCACCAATCGCAGCCGAGGCTTTGAAAGGGCTTCTTCCGCCAGATCATACATCTTCACAAACTCGGGCTCATGCAGCGGCACGAGGCGACTTAACTCCGACATGGTGAATCCCAGATCATCCAGATGCGCCTTGATGATCGCGTTAAGGATGGTCGGTCGTTCGTGAGGAAAATCTAACTCGGGCGGCTCTTTCGTCCGCCACCCTCGGCTGCTGATCTGCTGCCAAAGGTATCTGTTCTGATTGTCAGAAAGGTAGCCGAGTGCCTTTGCGCGCATCAACAATGCCTGCATCGCGACCCGCCATTCAGGTTTTAGGGCGGCGAGAAGCTCAAGCGTGATGCGCCGACCGGAGAATGCCTCGCGCATTTCACGCTCTGGCATGAGGAGAGCCGACGCGAAAGCGTTCGCCTCATCCTCCATTTCAGGCGTTGGAAAGCGATGCATCACGAGGTGCCCAAGCTCGTGAGCGAGGGTGAAGCGCATTCGGTCGGCAGGGTGGTTCCTGTTCAGCAACACCAATGGCGGCTGACCCGGCACCCTGAACGTCATGCCGCTAATGGATGCGCCGCTAAAGTCCGATGTTCCAACGATCACACCGGAACGCTCGACGAGCGCCGTGAGGCTCTTGACCGGCCCAGACGGCACGCCCCAATGCGCCCTTACGACGCCAGCGATACGTTCAGGAGAGCCGTATTGCTCCACCTCCAGCGAGGGAAGCTCGCTCGTGGGAGCGTAATCGACCGCATCCAGAAAGCGCCGCACATGCATGACGCGGAGGTTCATCTCCGAAACCACCATGTCGAGATCGCGCGCCGAGATGTCTGCCTTCGCCCGCAACATGGGGTGAACGCTCACAGGCGGGCCATATACGGGGTCGCGGAGATCGAAGAACTCGCGCGGCAAGCTATAAACCGACGCAGCCTTGTGCAGAAAGGCATCGTCGGGTTCCGCAGGTCCATTCTCAAAGCGTGACAGGACCGGCTGCGCGATGCCGATCCGCTCGGCAGCCGCCTTCTGCGTGAATCCCAATCGCTGCCGCGCCAAGCGCAGCATATCGCCAACGGTAGACATGATCGCTACTTCGCTTCGGGCTTGGTCTTGGGCTGGACCTTCGGCTTGATCAGATCGCTCGCGTCATCGGACTCATCATGCGGACTGGTCGGAGCCAGCGGCGTAATCGCGCCCTCACCGGCGTCCGCAACGATTTCATACTCCCATAGCAGACGATCGCCATCACGGGCGACAACCAGCACCCGCTCGACCTTGGTCCAGATCGCGTTCGGCTCCCAAATCAGTTCGATCTTCGCGGTCTCGGGCGGGAGGCCGGGAAGCGTCCGGTCAGCATCCATGAAAGCCATGGCAGCCTGCGTCGGGATATTGCAGCCGAGACCGTCATCCCCAGCCTTCTTGAACCGAGCAGCCACGCCACCGATGACGAACCTCGCGGTCTGCGCCTCGGTCTTCACGAAAACCTTTTCCTCCGCGCCGAGCACAGGGATGGCCCGACGCAGGATGGCGTCGAAAATGTCGTTCGAGTTCGTCCGCGAGTAGAGGTTGGGCGCGTATCCCTTCGAAATGCGATACGCCTGCGTGTCTCGCCACTCGGCGAAGCCGTCCATCACGCAGGCGTGGATTTTGCCATGATAGGGCGTCAGCGCCTGACGGACGGCATCAATATCAGCGGCCACACGGACCTCCCCAGTTCAGTTTGCCAGACGCTACCTCTCCGGTTTTGCAAAATCAATCCAAAATATACAAAACCTATGTGGCGACCGTTTGCGGCTGCTCGATGGGTGCCACTATGTCGAGAGCGGGGAGAGAGCGAACGATCTTCATCGTTTCCAAGCTGACGGTGATCATCCGCTGAAACAGCAGTAGCGGATAAGCCGGATCGCCCACGGTCTCGATGGCGTAGCGGTTGGCGTCGTTGACGATGCCACTGGCCTTGTCGGTCTTCACGCACTGGCGCTCCATCACCCATTCGAGCGCGGGCTTTCCGTTCACCACATACTCGTAGGCGTCCAGCGGGATGCCAGTCATGGTAATGTTGGCGTTGTAGATCACCGTGGTCTTGTCGAGCTTCGGCCGCTTGCCCGCAAACTTCATCTGCTCAACCCGATAGAAGGCTTCAGGGTTATCGATATGGGCGAGCCGTAGATCACCCTGCGCGATCGCCACCGGATAAGGCTCCACGTTCTCATAACCGATGTGAAGGTCGCCCAACTTCCGCCCTGCCTCAATGAACGCGCGGAAGCTCTCGATGCCCTTTACGGCCGGGATGCGAGGCAACTCCTTCGAAAGGTTTTCTACATACCGCTCTCGGTAATCTGGCGAATGGAGAAGACCATAAGTGTAGTAGAATAGATCATCCTTTGAGATCGTCTCACCGGGATAAAAAGTCTGAAAATGCGCCAGACCTTCATCAGTGATCCCATCTTGCTGCTCGTTCTGGTCGGTAGCGTTGAGCTGCCCTAACAGATTCCCTTGCTCCGCATCAGATACATTTCCACCGTAAATATACCGTGGGAAGCACTGCGTTCCACCGTCAGTTTGTTGCTCGATAAGCGAGTCAACCATCAAGGCAAGCTGTCCTTCACCGCTCCATCTGTTCTTTATTACAATGAGGCGGTTTTTCGATTCTGCTTTCGGAAACAGCTTTGGCATCTGAAGAACCATTTCGTTCAAAATGCGGTCATAGTATAGCCATTGCCGAGTATACGGTCTGTATACAACGGGAGCGAGACAATCTTGCCTGTGATTGATTGATTTGTTTTTCGCAAGAGAGGATTTCAATCCTCGACTCCAGCTAATCTTTTTCGGATCAGACACTACAAAATGCGATGCTGTTTCATCACGTTCTTTGGTGTTTGCAAAATGTGGATGCGCCGATTGGAAGCGATTTCTCTCGCTTTCGTAAACCGCAATCATGCTTTCCATATTCTTATTAAGCAACGATTGAGACGGGTTGATTACCCACGCATCGCGGTTGGTCATTATTCCCCCAGAGAAGTTTTCGAACAACTTTGTTCTGGTTGATCCACTCTTGTCTCCGATTGAGATAAAGTCATTGAAACTACCATCGCGCTGACCGAGCCAATCTCCGTGCGCATCAGGCGTAATCTTTTGCCAGCCTTCGGCAGAAGTTATCCCGCCTATGCTTCCAAATCTCTGGGTAATCTCAAGTTTGTCTTCGCGAGAGAGGTAATCGCCGATATCGTGAAAGCGTATATTTCCCTGATCTTTCACTGACGGATTCTTTACCAACAGCGTGATCGCAACAGGAGTGCGACTACCAGAGCCGAATATTTTCCCGCCCTCGCGCTTTGATCTCTCGCCTGATGTTCGCTGATTTCCACGTAGGTGAAAAACATAAATGTTCGCAAACTCATCGGCCAAGCAACGACGGACTCCTTCCGTTGAGGTGCTGTCAATCCACCCAGCATTGCTTACGAACGCGACTATCCCGCTATTCCCAACGCGATCGCTGGCCCATCGAATCGCGCGGATGTAGCTATCGTAGAGGGAGTTCTTCAGTGTCGCTTTCGTCCGGCTCGCATAGGTTTCCCGAATACGCGCGTCGAGTTTGGGGTAAGGCACGTTGGCAGCATTGTCATTCGCACTACCTTGACCAGTCGAATATGGAGGGTTTCCGACGATCACCCTGATATCAAGAGCCTTTTGGCGGGTGCGGCGATTGCTATTGTCCGCCATCAAATCGCTGATGAGATCGCGATCCTGCTCGTAAAGCTGAAAGGTGTCAGTGAGACAGATGCCCTCGAACGGCTTGTAATCCCCGCCCGACATCGTGTGATAGACGGCCTCAATATTGATTGCGGCGATGTAGTAGGCGAGCAGCACGATCTCGTTTGCGTGGATTTCGTGCTGGTATTTGTGCGCGAGTTCTTCCGGCGCGATCAGCCCCGACTGGAGCAGGCGGGTTATGAAGGTGCCGGTGCCGGTGAACGGGTCGAGGATGTGGACGCCCTTGCTACCGAGCGTCTGACCGAACTCCGACTTGAGCACCTCATTTACCGAGTGGATGATGAAATCGACCACTTCGACCGGCGTATAGACGATGCCGAGCCGCTCGGTCATGCGGGGGAAGGCGTTGCGGAAGAACTTGTCGTAGAGTTCTACGACGATCTTCTGCTTGCCCGCCGCGTTGTCGATCCCGGCAGCGCGCACGCGCACGCTGGCGTAGAAGCGCTCAAGTGACTCGGCTTCCTTGCCGAGGTTCTGCTCGTCGAGCGCGATGAGAACCTCCTCCATCGCGACCGAGACGGGGTTGTTCTTGGTGAAGCTGTAGCCCTCGAACAGCGCCTCGAAGACCGGTCGGGTGATGAGGTGCTGTGCCAGCATCTCGATCGCATCATTCTCGCTGATGCTCTCGTTCAGGTCGTCCCTGATCTCGGCAAGAAAGCGCTCGAATGCCGCGCGTCCGGTCGATCCCGGCTGCTGCACGATAGCGGTGATGCGGGTGATATGGGTCTGGGCGATCTTGGCGATATCGCCTGCCCAGTCCTCCCAATAGTCGCGCCTTCCACACTTCTTCACGATTTTCGCGCGGATCGCGGTGGTGAACTCGTCGAGCGTGAAGGCAAGCTGGTCCTCACCGCCCTTGGGCTCGCTGCTGCCATCGCGGTCGCCACTATCGGTCGATCCGCCACCTTGACCGATGCCGATGCCGCCAGCCTTTTTCTTGGCCTTTGTCGGCAGCTTGTCGGAAACCGCGATTACCTCGATCTGACCGCTGACATCGACGCCAAGGTCCATCTTGTTGATGGTGGCATCAAAGCGTTCGTCATGGGCACGCATGGCGTTAAGAAT
>Ga0265798_10011871_pt1 | contig 10576 bp, 7 predicted proteins | sample P3T30metagenome_FD_192430 | JGI IMG/M metagenome (GOLD analysis project Ga0265798, IMG submission 192430) | Plant litter microbial communities from East Loma Ridge, Irvine, California - P3 T30 | ecosystem: Environmental > Terrestrial > Plant litter > Unclassified | place: USA: California... | reverse complement strand
ATCGACGAAGACGTGCTGGAAACCATCCAGGACTACCGCGTGGCGGCCGCCGAGCGCAACGTGCTCTTGAACGTGGTCGGCCTGCGCGAGAAATACCAGCACCATGACAGCATGGAATTCGTGCCGTTCCTGGACAAGGCAACCCGCGATAACCTGCAGCCCGCCGAGATCCTGCATCTGCTGCACACCGGCAACGAACGCTTCCGCGCCGGCCACGTTACCACGAAGTACTACCAGGACCAGGTCGACGCCACGGCCGGCGGCCAGAACCCGATGGCGGTGATCGTCAACTGCATCGACTCGCGTACCTCGCCGGAAATCATCTTCGACGCCGGCCTCGGCGACCTGCTCACGATCCGCATCGCCGGCAACGTGATCAACCGCGAGATCATCGGCAGCCTGGAGATCGCCCACAAGCTGGGTGCCAAGCTGATCGTGGTCAAGGGCCACTCGAGTTGCGGCGCGGTCGGCCTGGCACTGGCCAACGAAGCGGCGAACAGCGTCGGCTCCATTACCGGCAAGATCCGCCGGGCGGTCGACGACTGCGGCTGCGGCGCGCATGTGCCGACGGGTGCCGACGGCAAGAAGGTGCTGGACCAGGTGGCGCGCCAGAACGTCGAGAATTCGCTGGCCGACATCATCGAGGGCAGTGCCTTCCTGCGCGAGAAAATTACGCGCGGCGAAATGGGCCTGGTCGGCGCATTCCACGACATCGCCTCCAGTACCGTGCATTTCGGCGAACTGGTGCAGCCGTCGGACTTCGACCGCTATCGCCGTGATCCGGCGAATCTCGCGGCCTGATCGTTGTGAAATCCGCCAAGGCACATCGCGTGTCTTGGCCAACGGCAGTGCCTATGGCTTGCCAGGCTTAGTGTTAACTGGACTATTGACTGCTGAAATTTCCGGTGGATGCAGTCAGGATGGCCCCACAAGTCGTTTTATGCCCGTCATAGGCAACGGCGATGCCGTCGATGACATGCGTCGAATCGCCTTCGGCAACAGTGCATTTGTCGTGGCCCTTGATAGGACAACTGCACACGTCGCCGACACAGGCGACCGGGATGCCGTCCACTGTGAAATGGGTTGCGCTTACGCTCACCACCTTGCCACCGTGGGACGTCGCGTCACCGAGGCGAATCACGTTAGGCATTGCCTACCCTTTCTCATGCGAAGAAGCCTCAGGACTTGGACCGTCTGTACTCGTTTCATCCAGAGCGTTTTTAATAATAGAAAGATCACTAGATGAAACATGTGCAATCGCAGCTGACCGTGCCTCAACGTCGGCACAAATAGGTGAATCACCATAGCTGGCCAGCTTCCAGACTGTCGCCATACTGTAAACCGGTTGTTCCCCCTTGAGCTTTTGCCATAACGATGGCTTCCCATGTGTAACCGAATGGGGCATCTGTTCGCCGGCCTTGATATGTTGGCGCCGGCCTGCTACGCGATCATGTGATTTATCAGGCTCCCACCAACCGGTTTGCGGGCAGACGCGACCGGTTGCAGCAAGCTCGCCAAGAGGAACGCGCGGTATCATATCAGCGCCAGAACTCTTGACGGTCGTAACAATTGTTGGCCGCAGGCGAATTGTGCTGGTGATCTTATCCCAGACTGCGACCGCTTCTTCGTCGGTCAGACTGGCTTTGGTTGCACCGGCGACGTTGTCGGCGACTCCGGTCTGCATGCGTACATCTGCGTATGGTTTCATTGGATCAGACGGCACCCCCCGGAAATCCATACCGAAATCATGAAACGAATGTATATCTGGCTGCTCTGCCGAGCGTGCTAGAGCTTCGAAACCGTCAATCCAGCCATGAATCTGACGTTTCCCCTTTCGCAGATATTTGGTTTTTAGCTGCGGGTGGTTAGGGTCGTCGGCCTTCAAATTCGTTTCCAACCTTTCAAGCTGCCATTTCAGCGAGCTACTTTCAGTGTAATGAGGATTCGACGGCCCCACAAAAATCGAGAGATGAGTATCGGGGAATTCGTTAAGCCGAAACCCGATACGAATTAGATCCTGAGATTGCTCGCTATCACCTCTAGGCTCATCCTGAAGGAAAGCGTATTCAATGCAATTGCCGGGCTCGGTTGGTACTTCGTTTTCGGTACGTTGACGAAGACGTTGCGCGATGCTAATTATATCTGCAATCGTTTGATCTTTTTCTTCTCTTAAAGGACGGCTACTTATCACAACTCCGTCATTGTTCAACCTGAAATATCCGTTGATTCTAAGATCATCAATAGATTGAAAATCCTCATAACCAGTTACAATTTTCCCTTTGGGTTGTTCCACGACGCCCACGGATAGCAATAAAGGCACATCATCGTGATTAATGGCCTTTTCGCTTTTTAGATCATCAATGAATTTTTGAGCTAAAATTTTCACTTCATCTGCGCCCATAGGATAAACCCTGACGCTCAGCGGTATGTCAACATTGCCCCACGCGACAGTTGACGATGCAGGCACATCGACCATGAATCGCCCGAAGCAGACCGTTTTAGTTTTTTCGAACACTGATTGCAGGCGAGGTGTAAGTGCGGTCATATTTTGTGTCTTCCATTCTTTTGGATTGTCGTCGCAGGCAGCCAACAGCAGAACGGGAACGGTTAGAGCAGCGACGCACACGCATTTAATGACGGAAAAATTCATAATCTCGCCTTCATCATTTCCATGTTGCACTCTGGGCAATTCTTACGATGCTGTACAAAGTTGATGCGATTGCCCGGGGATCTTGGTAGCTGCCCTGATGTTCGTAACCAGTCTGGCGGAACACTCCCTTAAATATGCCACTGTTCAATTGATAGTCGGCGGATCTGGATGGTACGGTTTGGTCGCCTGGTGATGAGGCTGGTAGAATAGTGGCATGGATCGGAGCGGGCATCTCTTCGTTATCTGTAAAAGGTCGAAGCGCTTTATTATTAGGGCTCAAGGGATCCCAACGAACCAATTCAAGTTTGCCTTGTCGGGTATCGCTTAGGATAGGCCAGTTCGGCCAGCCAGTAGGGTCGGCACAATTTTCGTCAATTTCCCATATGACCTCACCGAAACTTTTCCTTTTTCGATCGGCGCCATAATGTGCGTAGCTGTTCGGATGAAATGTTTTAGCGATGTTTTGATGGAAGCTCTGGGCTCGATTGAGATAGTTGCATGTTCGTTTGAATGTCCCGCCTCCATCTCTTGCCTGCATTCCGGAAGGATTAATCCATTCTTCACGAAAGAGTGCATACCATGCGCCCTGCACCTTGTAGATTTCACCATACGGATCGCCCTGCTTCGGCCAGGACTCCAAGTCACGCCCCTTGTACATCACGTTGCCATAGGACTCAGTGGGCAATAACTCCATTCCACCCTGCGCATTCGCCAGGACCGCCGTCACTTCGTCGCCATGGTTGCCAGCTACCTTAGCGGTAAGACTATCTTTCGGACCTCCGAGCAGGCCAGGATCCTCGAAGCCCGCTCTCATGCGGCTATAAGCGGCTGGTGCACCAATCGCAGGCATTACGCCATGGACAATACCTAAGACCTTATCCTGCAGATTGCCGTATTTGGGGTGGATTAGAGCCCGACCAACCAATCCTCCCATGGAATGTGTCACGACGATCACCTGATTGCATTCGTAGCCAGACTGTTTCAGGTCATCGATTACTTTCTTGATTCGGACAGCTATTATTCTGGCGCTATCGCCGTTGGACTGCAACCAGTTATAGCCGAATGCATATACGGCAAACCAGCAACCGGTAGCAACCTTCTTTAGCTCATCTTCGGTCAGTGCCTGCTGCGACAGCTTTGGATCAAGACCCCAGACAACCGGATCCACCCCAACGACGTCGCGCCACTCTTGCCGTACCTTGCTTTCAAAAAAAGTATTATTGAGGCGCATTTCGAGATGCTGCAATAACTCTCCGTAGCTCTTGAAAAACACCTCGCCCCAGCCCCGCTCTCGCGCCTTTTGTACGGCAGTACGCCTGTTCTTTGCGGTTGGCGGATCATCGGTCAGTAACGGAGAACGAAAATTCTTGTCTAGGCTCACATTGCCATGTCGGCCGTCAGCGCTAATTTCGGAAGGCCCGGTTGGATCATAAATATCAACCGTGGTCTGTAAAGGATCTAATCGCAATTGTCGTTCGGACGGTTTCTCATTCGCAGCGCTACTGATGTTTCCAGGGCCAAGGGTATCAGGCCGCCAAGCGATATTGTCCTTTCTGCGCGTTTCTTTTTGCCGCTGCGCACTAATTCGCAGATTCGATCCCATGATCCCCGGCAGGAAAATTATCGGCAGCACGCGCTTGGGTAGAAACCTAGCGCATTGAGGTTTCTTGTCCTGCTTCGGTGTCGCAAACCCTTCCACTTTTTTTACTGTGCTGTTGTCATTTTGCGCGGGCAATGAGCGCTCAGCAGTCGTCATCGTATTTATCCTATGAAGTTAGTCTTCAAGCACTTCGATGCTGTAGCGCGCAAAAGGAATGGTGCTGGTAAAACGTTCGGTAAACCCATTGGCATCAGTACTGCCCTCGAAGATCCGTCCTTCTTCGGTAGTTATCCGGTAGCGTTGATTCTTCATGGGCTCATCCGTGCCCACCCATCGCAGAACAGTCTGCTGGTCATGATCGAATTTACTCACTGGCGACTTTGCAGCGGTTGGACTGCCACCACCTGGGCCGACATGTGCGAACTTTGACGATTTGATCGCATGTTCACCGCTGCTCTGCTGCGTGATAGCGCCACCACCAATGTCGACTTGTGCGCCCTGCGCTATAAAGCGAATCTTGGGTGCCTGCAACACGATTTCGTCGTTTGCAGTCAGGACAATGCGTTTAGAGGACGTAAGCTCAATGTCATCCGCATGAGTCTGCAATTCAAGCTTACCGCTGGCGGCGATGAGCTTGATACCAAGGCGATGGGCGAACAGGCTAATATTTTCCGATGCGCGTGCAAGCAATTTCCGGCCGACGGAAAGTTGTGTATTGCCAATACTGACCATGTCGAGATGCGTCTGCGCACCGATCGCGATGTTGTCCTGGCTCGTTACCGCTACACCCGCAGGAGCAGACAGTGCTACCACAGGTTGGCCGCCGGCACCCATGGCGCCCTTTTCGGTATTGCTGCCGGATTCCCAATCCTTCAAATAACCGAACAGTTGCTTGAGCTCCTTGTCATCGGTGTCGTCCGCGTAATGTGTCGAAGCCAGCTCGGCCAGTTGCTGTTGTACGCCTTGCAGCGCTTCGACCAGACCCGTGAGCTCCGCACGGTCAAGCTGTTTGCCGCTGGCACGCTGACGCGCAGCAGCGCTGATGAGCACACCTTGCGCACCGCGCACCGCTACGGCATGGTCGCTGCGCAGTTCCGCCCCTTCGCCGCGTGCTTCCCCTTTACCCTCGTTACGTGGGTGGGTAAGCCACCCGAGATTCAGTTCGCTATGTCCATGCTGGGACGACAGCTGCGCATTGATCTGTCCCGGCGTGTCGTCCAGACGCAGCTGGTTGTAGCGGGAGCCCTGCACTTCTTTGCTCTTGATGCCGGCTAGGTACTTGTTACCGGGCAGGCTGCCGGTATGGCTGAAGGAAGGCGGCGGCGCCGTGCCGCCATAGACCCGGGCCACGATGATCGGCTTATCGGGGTCGCCTCCCAAAAAATCGACCATGACCTCATCTCCGACACGCGGCAGCATAATGGTCCCCCATTGATTGCTGGCCCATGTGCTGGCCACGCGTACCCAGGCGGAATCGCGGTCGCTATCGCTGGCGCCGGCATCCTGCGCATGGCGATGGTCTTCTGCCCTCGTACCGGGAAAGCGCACCTTGACCCGGCCATGCTCGTCACAATGCACTTCTTCGCCGGGCGGGCCGACCACGATGGCACTCTGCAGTTGTGGACGAGGCAGGTCGATGCGGGGATCGAAAGCGGGTACGATCGGAACGCCGCGACGCACGCACGAGAAGCGATTCGTATAACGCATGCCACGTTCCGCGCTGGCTTGCCGCAATATGTTCGCAGCGGCACCATTATCCCAGCGGTTAAGCGCAAACAGTCGCTGTATCCGCTCATCGAGCGTCTTGGGAAGATTGTTTTCCGCGTCGACTCCCAGGCTCGTGACGACGAATTCGCGCTCTTTCTCTGGATGTAGGTCGATCTCGGGATGGCCGCTCAAACCGATCCATTGCCCGACACATAGTGCGCGTACACTGCCCTCGCCATGAAAGCACTTGGACTCGTACTCGCGCCGCTTCATGCGCAACTCGCCGAGATCCCGATAATCGTTGCCATTCGCTCCCGCGTGTGGCACATCAACCAGGTACTCGTCGAGACTAACTGCCATCCGGTTGCCCATCGTGCCCTGGTCGATACAGGATGGTGTGTTAGCAATCGTTGGACGCCCCTGCATGTAATCCCAACTCGAACGGCTGATCTGGCCCGGCGCCAGTTTGCGCAGAGGACTCCACCCGAAAATGGTATCGCTTTGCTCGGTACCATCGTCCCGGTGATAGCGGACGGTGCCAGCCGCATTTTGCGGCAGCGTGAATGCGTCATCGAACAGCACCAAGGTATGGCCGGGCATATCCTGGTTTTGTGTATGGCTGGCTTGGCCAGCCCGTATGAACCACGCAATGCCACGCCGCTTCCATAACCGGCGTAAGAAGTCGGCATCGGATTCGTTATGCTGCATCGTGAATTCCCGGGCCGGGTATGTACCGGTTACGGACGACCAGTCCACATCGAAGGTCTTGGCCAGCAGTGAATTGTTCCGACGCCATTCGTCCAGAATGACTTGGGTAATATCCAGTTCGTTCTGATTGCGGAAGACACGTGTATTCGTGCGGTACGCGATCAGCACCAACGCGTCACGCACTACGAGTTCATAGCTTGCAAGTCCGCCGTCGCTCTGACCGGCAGCGGCTTGTACCACAATGCCGCACACGGTACGCAGATCGCCTCGATCAGTCACAAACTGAAGCTCGACCGGTAATGCGATGAATTCCTTTAACGGCAGATCAACTCTTGTCGATACGCAAAAAAGCCGGTATTCCAGACCACCGCACACGGTTTCGCTACCAGTCACACGTTTGACCAGCAAGACATCGTCAAGCACACGCTTTTCTCGCCACAGCCGTAAATGAATGGGGCGATTCGCCTCGGTCACGCCGGACGGTCCCTGGATCAGATCCTTCAGATTCATACGACACCGTAGTTTCGGCAATTGTGAGAAACCAATGGTACGTAACCGCAGTGGCAATATCTTTGATACCGGGGCGCTTTTGCGTTAGATCATTATTAGATTGGTGCGAGTGTATGGGAACTTCCACATGCTCTTTTCTCCCGCAATCGTCAACATGGCAGATATCCGTGAAGGACTTATCGCAAGTTAGCGAGGTACAGGTTCTGAGCTTGTCTTCGCGAGCTCAACATGGGTGCCTACCTGCGCGGAAGTCGTTCCCGGCGGTGCCAGGCACGACGGTTCAGGCGTTATCGCTGATGGAATCAGCCGCCGGAATTCCACCACCCACACCAACGGATCGGCATCCCAGCTCCCCACGCCGTTGATGCCTTCCCACACCACCCGGTATGCTCCCACCGGATCGCCGGCCGCCGGCTCACTCCCCCGCGCCACCCCTTCCGCCAGCGCATCGGCCACGCTCACTGCCTGCAGCCGCTCGACGCGCACCGCGACGATCTCGAGCAGGATGCGGCTGGCCGCGCGCGGCATGAACAGGGCTGGACGGCTATGCCAGGCCGGCGCGCCGGCGACGCGCGCCGCGTGCGCGTCGGCACCGGAGCGGTCGGCTTCGTAACGCCAGGCCAGCCCGCGTGCGCGCGTGAGGTCGGTGAAGAACCACTCGGCGCGCCCCTTGGCGGCGTTGTGGCGGGTCTGCCAGTGGCCGAAGGCGGCGAAGCGTTCGCGCACCCACAGCAGGTCGCCCGGCTGTCCGAACGGATTGCGCAGCCGGGACAGGTCGGCGCCGTCCGCCGGCTGCGGACGCAGCGCACGCCGGGTCTGGGTCTTGGTGCCGGCCAGCAGGGCGGCCACCATCGGTGCCGAAAACATGATCCCGCGCGCAGCCTGCCTCACGGCCGGACCGGGCGCGGGTCCGGGTTCAGATGCCAACTCAGGCCCAGGCGCCTGCATCGATCTCGGCGACCGCGTCGAATGCCGGCTTGCCGAACAGGTAGCCCTGCATCATGCGGACGCCGGCCGCCGCCAGGTAGTCGCGCTCGGCCGGGGTCTCGATGCCTTCGGCCAGCAGCGCGATGTCCATGCCGGCGCACATCGCCTGCACGCCTTGCAGGATCGCCTGGCGGGGCTTGCTGGCATCGATGCCCCTTACCAGGTGCATGTCGAGCTTGAGGATGTCGGGCTGGTAGTCGGACAGCAATTCCAGCCCGGCATAGCCGGCGCCGAAGTCGTCGATCGCGGTCGAGAAGCCCATCTCGTCGTAGGCGCGGATGATGCGCACCAGGTGGTCGCGGTTCTGGACCCGCTCGCCCTCGGTCACTTCAAAGATGATGTTCTCGACCGGAAACGCGCACTCGCGCGCCGCCGCCAGCGTCGAGCGCATGCAGGTGGCCGGGTGGTACACGGCATTCGGCAGGAAGTTGATGGAGATGCGTTCGCGGATGCCGAGGCGGGCTGCCGTGCGCACGGCGCCCACGCGACAGGCCTGGTCGAACAGGTACAAGTTGTCGCGCGTGACGCGGCGCAGTACGGCGGCCGCGCCTTCGCCGTTCGGACCGCGCACCAGGGCTTCATGGGCGATGACCTTGCGTGCGGCCACGTCGACGATGGGCTGGAACGCGAAACGCAGTTCGAAGCCGAGCTTCTGGCCCTTGCGGCACTCGACGCACGCTTGTACGTCACTCGGCGGAATGGACTGTACGGATACCATGATGACGGCCCCTACCGTAAATCCTCAGTATGCATCAACAGTAGGGACGATGGCGCCGTCTTGCGCCATCCGCGCGACTCAGTGCCCGGTGCCGCCGGCCGCAGCAGTCTGGCGCAGTACCGCAGCCAGGGCCGCGTCGAGCGCCCGTACTGCCCTTTCCACGTCGGGGGCGTCCAGTGCCGCCAGGGCATCCGCCGCGCCATGCAGGCCGAGCGTGGCGCAGCCTTCGCGCAGGCGCGCCAGCTGCGCGCGCGCCTGCGCGAAGGCTGCGGCCTGGCCGCCGGCCAGCCGCTGCGGGATGTCGGCAGCGGCGCCGGCCAGCTGGCGCTGCAGGCCGCCGAGGTAGAGCAGCAAGCGAGCGTCGTCGATGCCGAGGCGGCGCGCGGTCGCCTGCGGGTCTTCCGCGGCGGGGGCGATGCTGGACGGCACCAGGCGCACCAGGTGCGCGCTGACCCGGGCATGGTCGAAGGGCTTGACGATGTAGCCGTCGGCGCCGAGGCCGAGCGCCTGCTGCATGCTGGCGGCGTCGCCGGCGGCCGAGACCAGCACGAAGGGCAAGCCGGCAAGGCGGGCGTCGGCCCGCACCCGCGCCAGCAGTTCCATGCCCGACAGGCGCGGCATGCGCAGGTCGCAGAACACGAGCGCGGGGGCGGCGTCGTCCTGCAGCCGGGTCCAGCCCTCCTCGCCATCCTCGGCTTCCAGCACGTCGAAGGCGCCGGCGCCGTCGACCAGGTGCATCAGCACCATGCGCGACACCACGTCGTCGTCGACGATCAGGACGCGCCTGGCCTCTCCTTGCGAATATGGTTCCATAGCAAATTATAACGAGCTCAGACGGTACTGGCCTCGAAGCGTGCGAGCAGCGCCAGCAGCTGCGGCAGGCGCCGCCGCACGCTGTCGAGGCGGCCGGCGTCGGCTTCGCGTTCGAGTTCGCCGCACAGCGTGTACAGGCCATCCTCGCCCAGGTAGCCGGCGCTGCCGCGCATGCCGTGCAGCAGGCGGCCGGCGCCATCAAGGTCGTCGGCGTCGAGCGCTGCCTGCAACTCGGCGCGGCGGCGCGGCAGGTCGGCCGTGAAGGCGCTGCGCATGCGCTCCTGCATGCCGGTCGGCGCGGATGCGGGCGCAGGCGCGGACGCAGGCGCATCCGGCAGGGCCCCGGTGAATACCCCGAACATTGCATCCAGGTCGGCGGTGCTGGGCACCGGCGCGGTGGCTGCCGCCGGCGCACGCGCCTCGCGCGGCGGCATCGGCGCCAGCGGAATGCCGCGCTGCAGCTGGCGTTCGATCGCACGCGTCAGGTAATAATGCAGCTGGGTGTCGTCGATCGGCTTGGTGAGGAAGGCGTCCATGCCGCAGGCCAGGTAGCGCGAGCGGTCTTCCTCGCTGACGTTGGCGGTGAGCGCGACGATCATCAGGTGCTGGTCGATCACCGGCGCGTCGCGCGAGCCGCCTTCGCGGATCAGGCGGGTGGCGCTGGCGCCGTCCATCTCGGGCATGCGGCCGTCCATCAGGATCATGTCGTAGCGCGTGTGCGCGCAGGCCCGCACCGCCAGCAGGCCGTTGTCGACCACGTCGACCTGGTGGCCCAGCTCTTCCAGCATCATGCGCACGATGATCTGGTTGGTCGGGTAATCCTCGGCGCACAGCACGCGCAGGCGGTGCGTGTGCGGCTGGCGCGGGGCATTCGACAGCACCG
>Ga0265798_10011869_pt1 | contig 10577 bp, 10 predicted proteins | sample P3T30metagenome_FD_192430 | JGI IMG/M metagenome (GOLD analysis project Ga0265798, IMG submission 192430) | Plant litter microbial communities from East Loma Ridge, Irvine, California - P3 T30 | ecosystem: Environmental > Terrestrial > Plant litter > Unclassified | place: USA: California... | reverse complement strand
GGGGGGAAATGCATGAAAGTGGGATGATTTGAGGGTGAAAGGCGGGCAACATGTGCATGACCTGCATGACATGCTGAATGATGAAAGACGGGAATGTGAAATGTGGGTGAGAGGAATCTTCTTGTCTCTGTGACTTACCAGCGAGTTTGGGCGCCGCTGACGGCGCATTCAAACGGTGCGTTGTTGCTTTTCGAGGACGATGTGCGACGCTTGGTGAAAGCGCAGGCAAGCTTGATAAGATCGTTGACGGTTTCTGTTGGTGGTTGAGATGTCAGGTTAGCATATGCATCTTGTCAGACTTGCAGTGGTGTCTTGGCCATGCGAGCCTGATATGTGTTTGGACTGGTTTGACAGCAACTCAATCGGGGGATCGAGCTCTCGAATCTTGGATGTTCGGAGCTGATGCCGTTCCACTCGCAGCAGTGGGATCGTCTGCGGCAGACATACACAAGCTGCAGCGGCACTTGCGATAGCTTGGGTGTTGAGTGAGCTAGGGATTATCAGGACTTACTTATCATGAGCTTACTTGCAGGCTGTTTGCTGCTTGGCAAAGACTTGATGTACGAGTAGCTCTTCTGCGCGACTTCATCAAATGCACAGTACATGTTGACGACGACTGTGGCGACGGAGTTGTAGCTTGTCGATAAGTGCATGGTACGCATCTGTAGCTTCAAAGCATTCAACGTTTTGCGATAGTATGTTTGACCCGGCAGCTTGGAGAACTCGACTGTGATAGAGTCCTGGACGTTGGTAGTCTTGCGGCGCTGCATGTCCTTGCTCAAGTCGAGCGTGGTGGTATTGATCGCATTGCCACAGTATGGGAAGTCAGTCTCTGCTGGTAGTCGATCGATTGCAGAGCCGTCAATGTCGATGTCAAAGTTTGCCCTGCTCTTGTCAGCTTTCACTTGTACACCAAATTCTGGCAGCCCGGCATGCATTGTCCGCATGAATGTCTCCGCAACATGGCGATCTGTCGTGATGATGAGAAAGTCGTCAATAAGTCTCATGAGTAAGCTGTTCTCATTGTTGACAAAGCCGAGCGCGCTTTTTTCTAGCTCAGTGTAGAAGTAGCTGCACAACAGACTGGAGAGAATTGATCCTTGGGGGATGCCTTCCTTCTGACGATAGTAGCGATTGCCGAGCTTGACAATGTTCGACTGGACGTGCTCATGCAAGAGATCCAAGATTCTTTGTCGATACTCTGGTCTTTGCACGATACCACCTTCGTAGGCAGTCCGGGTACGGCCAGCTACGGTTTCAGAGTGGATTTCAGCATCCAGGTTGAAGCCGCTGCTCTCAGTTGTGGCTTTCGTGAAGTGTTTCCATGATGGCTTAACCCCGAATCCCGGTGTCTCTTTGTTATGGCCACCGAGTAGTTTTGCTCGCGAATATCGCGTGAGATAATACTCGTTTGCCGAAAGTATGGTCTTGGCTAAGCTGAGCAATCGCTTTTGAGGAATCGTGTCAAAGCACGATCGAACGTCGACCTTTGCAAAATAGAGTGGTGATGTTATCGGCCCTCGGGCACTCAGCGATTTCCGGAAACTCTGCAGCCGCAAGAATATGTCGTCGACGGAAAACAGTGCCGAGCCAAGCATGTCTGGCCGACTGGTCTTTTCATAGTTGAGTATGCTGAAAGCAGGAGTCAGAATGCTGTTGATACTCTTTCCCAGTGCCTGTGGTCCATTCTTGTGTCGTTGCACCCGCCGTCGGAGGTTGATAATAGGCCGCATGCCCACTTCCTTCGGCAACAGTCGGACTTTGCTAACACCAAGAGCACGCTGTGCCATGGCATTGCTTAGCTCCACTGCACTGCACTCCTCGAACATCTCGAGCTTCAACGAGCTCAACGCAGGTTCGGAGAGCGACTTCCACACATCATGGCGGAAGTAGAATAGCTGGTTGCGATGCGCGCTTGACTCCGTCACGTAAAAATGACTCCAGATCAGGGGGACCAGGTACGAGTCGAACACGTAGTACAGCAGCTCAGCAAGTATGTCTTTGCGGGTCTCGAAGTCGGGCTTGGACATCTTTGACTTCTGAACGGCCTTGGGCAGAGCGAGCCATTGGATGTCATTCAAAGTAATACCTTGCACCACGTCGTGTAGACTTATTGTCTCATAGCGGCGGAGGCGGACGAAGTTGTCAATGCATCGCATGATAGCGGCAGAGTTGCGAATCTCACCTTCGTGATCGCCAAAAATTTCAAGTGGGAAGACGTTCCGGATGGCAGCTCGACAGAAAGCAGATACATTCCCCAGTGGGGCAGCCTGTCCAAAGGTACTGCGCTGGCCTGAGGTACCATGTTGCGGGCGTGGACAGTGGTAGTCAAGCAGCATCCTGTAAGAACATCTGCTCTCCCGTCTTCGCAAGCGCTCCACTAGATGAAAGCACTTTCCTCGCAGTCTGCGAGGTACCCTATCTCCAAGTAGGGCTGGCTTTCGAGGTCGATACTTGCGCTTCGTGCGTACATGTGCGATCTCCTGCTCGCGTACGGTGTAATCCATGACCTGATGCGACGTATTCCGCATGTCTGTAGATGAAGTGAAGGCATTATGAAGGTCAAATTGTCGTGGGAATATGTATTTCATGACGTGGATGGTCTCCGCTGTGTCCGTCAGGTTACGATAGCGGCGCATGACATGAGCATGGGTCATGCCGAATCGAACGTCGCCGTTGGATTTCAGAGACGGTTTGGCGTAGAGCATACGATGCCGCAAGAAGCGTATATCTGAGAGTTTGCGTTTTCCCGACAGCGCCGCATGGGTCACAGAGTTTTGTACGGGCAGATTAGCTTCCCGAGGCTCTGCTTGCTTTTTACCAGTTTTGAGATCGCAAAGAGGAATTCCACAAATCTGCCTCACATTACTGCTGCCGTGGACCGGTCGGTATAAACCGCAATTAAGGAGCATTTCACTCAGAATGCGTTCCGCTCCACGTCCCAGCAAGTCCGGCAAGCTAGACCAAGGCTGGGTGCGAAGCTCTTGGACATGCGGATTTTCTCCTTTGGCAAAGATACCGGGAAGACCAGGCACAGCTCTGGCCTCTCCACCGGTGCCAGCCGACCTCTGAAATCCGTCACAAAGAACGTGCGATGGTCGGTAGGATCCAATGTGACGACGGAACAGTGAAGAAATCACGAAGTCTACGATCTGTGGTTGATCAGCTCGATTGAAGGCGTGGTGACACGAAGGAGTCGTGTCTGGGAGGAAGGAACGTCAACGCATGGATCCTACCTCGGATTGCCGCAAGCGACATGCACTTGGGCTGATTGAAATGTCTGTCTCTGAAACCTCCTGAGTCCAGGCAGAGAGGTCTGCATCGAGTTGGTCGAGATCCTGCAAAGGGACGCTCTTCGCGGTACCAACTAGTATGCTGTCCAGAATTTCAACGACGCTCTGTTCAACCAAGACGCTCTCATCCTGCGCCGGCTGCAGACCATATCGGAGTAGTCTTCTACGACGCTTCTTTGCTGTCTTCGGCAATCGCGACGCCAGATAAGTCCTCAGACTGTGCACTCCGTCATAGTACTGCTCGAGCAGTGGCGTGACTGGAGGCTGCTGGTCTCCAGCGGTTCGTTGCCGCTTGGTCGGACCGCGAGCATTGTTTGACTTCCGCTTTCGCTTCATCCTCGATGTTGCTGTCGCTGTATCGGGTGTGCCCAGAGCGACATGCGACTAGGTCATGGTTTGTCGATCAGGGTGATGTCAAGGGGTTTCCTAGATAAGGTGTCGTCGCGCGTAGAGACGTGTTTGGTTCGCGACTCGGCTTTTGCAGCCCTTCACTTGGACAAACGCCGAAGCTTCGACTTTTGACTTCACGCTGAGTAATCCTCTCGCCACTCGCTTTCCCGAACTGGACCTTGCAAGACAACGACCACGACAGAATTACATTGGATACCGGTTCCCATTACTACGCTGAACTCGTCTGGAAGAACAGTCTCGTGATATCTCCAAAGTACGCGTCGAGGCCCACCTTGCGAAGCGAGTCCGTAGCTTCCGGTAACGTCACTATATACGTGTAGCCGAGAGAACAGGTATCGAGAACAGACGAGGCTATAAGTCCATCTCTTGGCCTTTGGAGATTTCTTCAAATTGTCCTTATGTGGAGAATACTACCATCTTCAGTCATCACCAGGCAATCCAGACTACAGCACATCAGGACCATGGCGACAGCAGCTCGAGTACATCTCACGGCCCACGAGCAGCCAGCATTCTCGTTGTCACAGCACAACACACCGGACAAGGCGAAGACGGCATCAGAGTTGCTCCAGAAGAACCACGATGACTTCCACATGTTTTTCAACAGCGATGGGTTCCACAACCATATTGCACATCACCTCTTGACCGCCTACGCTTTGGCCGCCTCCCCTGAAGAGATCCAGCAGCATTTCAAGAGCAATCAGTCTTATCAAAGGCCGCTAGGATCTTACGACCAAGGGATTGTAATAAATATGCAGGATCCCACCGAGTTCATCAAATACTTAGGTGACGAACACCAGTATAAGAATTTCCTCCAGTTCTTCAAAGGCGAGATTGACAAGATGGGTTGGGAGGCAGCGGTCAATCGCTATGTCTTCTCCGACGATGAGGTTGCCAAGAAGATGCTCCCTCTCATTTTTGCTGGCTTTTTGCATCCGCTGATCCATCTTGGGTTCGGCATCGAATTTGAACAACCGGCAATTATTGCTGAAGCTCTCGCTCAAGCGGCCATACACTCCAGTTGGATCGCCAAATTCTTCTCATCAGCTGAGCAAGCTGCAAACAAGAATAGATCAGGCCCTTCGAAGTCAATGGCGGAGCTCCTTGACGAAGTTCGCAACGACAAAGTGATCTATGATGCTCCTCGCTGGTCCGATGGCAACAAGATTCGCGACGGCATTTTGGCGCGTGCTGGGGAGCGCATGGTCAGCTACACCTCTCAGTACCACGTGAAACCCGAAGAGCTCGAAGAGAAGACCGCGGAGATGATCAACGCAGCAGCATACTTCACAGGCGGTGCTCAACGCAAACGCCACGTTGTCAAATTCGACTTCTTCTACATGCATTGTGTCAATTCTAGCATTTTCTACACCAGCTTGTTGAAGCAGAACTGGCTCAGCGAAGCGAACAAGGTCCGGATGCTGGAGTGGAAGGTATGGAACGACCTCGCCATGTATGCCTCGAGGAAAAGCCCTGAGATTCACTTGGACGAGGTCAGGAACTACAAGCCAAAGCAGCCCTCTGATTGGGACAAAGTGATCGAGAGGGTAAGAGGCATGGAGGACGATGGTCATGCGTCGAAGTTGGTCAGGGCCCTCGCTCACGGTCAGCAAGCATGTGCTCCTTACGAAGACAACCCTGAGTTCAGACTGAAGAAGGACGACTGGCTGCAATTGGCGCACATGGCGATCGATTCCGTCCAGACTGAAGGGCCTGAATGGGTCCGCTCGGCAGGATTCGATGAAGCGTGGGAGTCGGTCCCGCTTCGATCACAATTGTAAATCACGAATCACCCTTGCGGCTTTCCTCTGAGGTGCATTGTATGTAACCAAATGTCTTAGCAGACACATCGTTCAACTACCTACTGAAAAGGTGTCTCCCGCAATGCCATTTCCGTCTCTCTTGCCGCGTCATAACCGTACAGCCATGACTGCACAACGGGACACTGCCAACGACTCGGAAACTTGACATCGATCTCACCGCCCAACTTCGACAGCATCAACTCATCACGAGCCTGCTGGTCGGGCCCATTCGGCATGTGAAAGTCTTTCCGCTGAGCAAAGGTTTCCCGCACAATAGCCTCCCCTCGCTTCTTCCGCAATCGTTGAAACATATCCAAAGCCTGCGGAAGCTGGGCCTTCGACTCAAGTGCCGCGAGCACGTGGCCCAAAACAGCACCATCTTCGAGTGAACTGTTGGCGCCCTGAGCAAGGTAAGGTAGCATACTGTGAGCGCTATCGCCGATGAAGACGAAGTTGCTCTTCTCGCTCACCCAGCTATCAAGCTCCGACCGATGCATGAGCTTCCATTTATCGACAGTCTTGACGTGATCGAGAAAGCGATTGAGAACCGGATCCCACTCCTCAAAAATCGCCCTCATCTCTTCCACCGAGCCGCTTTGCCTGGCAACTCCAGCAGGCAAGTTGTCCGGAACCAGAAGGACGATATTGAGCATCGTTCCGCCTCGCACGGAGTATGCCACAACGTGCGCTTCCGGTCCGATCCAGAAGTTGCAGGACGGATTCGCCACCCAGTCGTAGAGCTCGTGATCGTCTTCCAGGTCTTCGAGCCGTAAGACGATCCTGTAAGCCAGGTCTCCGGTTGGTAAAGGCTCGTCCGAAGTCCCTTTCGCAGCGAGGAACTTCTCCCGGCTTTTAGACCACAGACCATCAGCAGCGACGATGAGATCCGATCGCAATACTTCACCGCTCTCCAGTCGAAGCAGCGGCGTATCGAAGTCAACGTCCATGACTCTCGCTCCCAAGCGTACTTGTACTCCGAGCTGCTTCGCTCGCTCGTAAAGCGCAATCTGCAAATCTACTCGGTGCAGATCCCAAAACGGCGAATCGTACTTTCGGCGCATGTCGGAATCGAATCTGTCTGTGCGTGAGAGTATCTTGCCGTCCGAGTACCTTCTCACAGCCAAGTAAGAAGGCTCGGCGGCTTTCGACTGCAATTTTTCGTAGACGCCCCATTGTGCGAAGAGCTTGCTGGCGTTGGGTGTGATCTGGAGGCCGGCGCCAATCTACGAGTGCTCTTAGTACTCCCAATGATAGTATACAATCCCAAATGATGCACGTACTTCAGCGAGCTCCTTGGCGGATTCAGTGACGAGGACATTGTGTCCTGCGAGAGAGCATGAGATGGCGGCACTTAGTCCTGCGAGGCCGGCGCCGACGATGGTAATGTCAAGTGGGGATTTCGATTTTTTGCGCTCTGCCATAGCTGTGGAGATCAGAAGTCTGTATCGCACTCGAGTTTGTGAGTTCTTAAACACATCTTATGTTGTCGTGTTGTCGATCAAGGTCGATCGAATGGGGTTGGGTGCCACTTAGGGCTTTCTCGGTCCATGTTCGCCCTTGCCGAGGTCATGCATGTAAAGTCACAGATGCGGTTGCCAAACATGGCAGTTGTGGATAGATAGCTTTGGAAAATCTAGTGACCTTCATTTAGGACGTGCAATGTTTCGAAATGTCGATTGAATAGGTCCAAGTCAAGTGGCAATGCGATCAGCTTTCGCTTGCTATGGAACCTCATTTGCTAATGCGGAAGCACTTTCTCGATACTTATATCTCAACCAGGAGGTCTCGTTACAAAGACATACTGTAGATCGGCGATGCGTACGAATGAAGCAGTATCAGGGTATCAGCAGCCCATCCGCCGATTGATTCCGTCTATCACTTCACTTCACGACGCGTCGGTGGTTTACTCTAGACTCTGCCTGGTCTCTGGATAGAGGGTAAAGCACTATTGACCCTTTTCGCTCACTCCCAATCTTGACTGCAAGTCTTCACTGCAAGCCGTCACTCCGCATGCTAGAGATAGGTATCTCGTGCTACGGGATAGAGCCGTTCCCTGTAATGCAACGCAGACGGTGAGCAATTGGAGCCAATTTACAAAGATCCGTTGTTTCCCACAAGGAGTGAAGTGAAATCGTTTTAGATGACACTCCCTCTCGGATCTGAGCCGGACGCTTTGTGCCTCAGTCTGCAATCTGCCTCCCTTTGTAAGGCCGTTTGCTGCAGGACGGGTGGTAGGAGCTTTTCTCGCATATATCTCTTCACGGCTTCCACTACTACACCCGCAACAATGCCAGTCACAAGATCGCGCGCTTTGGAAATCGCAACCACCATGGCGCCTCGCAACTCTGACCCGCAAGGTCTCGCCGAGCCTGTGATGCTCGAAAAAATCGACAAGCTCTTCGCCTGCGGCGTGGGAGAACTGGTCGACCTGCCGCAAATCGTCGTCGTCGGCGATCAATCTTCTGGCAAGAGCAGCGTGCTCGAGGGTCTGATCCAGAAGCCACTCCCTCGCGACGCCGGCCTCTGCACTCGCTTCGCCACCCAGATCGTCTTTCGCAGAGAAGCCCACCAGCAGGTCCTCGTTTCCATCATCCCCGACCGCGACGCTACAAAGGAGCACATCGACCGCGTCAAGAAATGGGGAAGATCAGTGCCGGATCTCGATTCCGATACGTTCAGCGAGATCATGAAAGAGGTAAGCGCTTCTTGCCACTGTCCGAAGTGCAGAAACTAACACTTTGCTAGGCACAAAAGGAGATGGGTTTGTCTGGAGACGACGACACCGAGCGCAGACCCACTTTCTCGAACGACGTCCTTCGCCTTGAGATCTCTGGTCCTGATCAACAGCATCTCAGTGTCATCGACGTGCCAGGAATCTTCAAGAGTACTACCGAGGGCCTGACCACCAAGGCCGACATCCAACTTGTGAGGAACATGGTGAAAGGCTACATGGACAACCCTCGTTCCATCATGCTTGCGGTGGTCCCGGCCAACGTCGATCTGGCGACACAGGAGATTCTGGAGCTCGCTACAGAGTCAGACCCTCACGGAGACCGCACTCTTGGTGTGTTGACCAAGCCAGACCTCGTCGACAAGGGTGCAGAGTCAGGCGTGCTCGACCTATTGAAAGGCCGGACTCGCCGCATGAAGCTAGAGTGGCACATCATCCGCAACCCCGGTCAGAAAGAGCTCCAGGATGCATCCATCGATCGTGGTAGCCTTGAGACGGACTTCTTCCGCTCAAGTGAGCCGTGGAGCACCGTGGACAAACAGAGAGTTGGCATCAACTCATTGAGGCTTCGTCTCAAAGAAGTTCATTCCACTCCAGTGAAGAGGGTCTTCCCCAAGGTAAGTGATCCACCCCGCTGCGGCTAACAGACATTGTGCTGACTTTTGTGCAAGGTGAAAATCGAGATCAGAAGTAGGCTGGATGCCTGCCGCAAGCAGCTGAGCGACCTGGGACCTGAACGCGACAACCAGCTCAAGCAGATGGATTACCTGACGAGAATCTCGGTCGGTTTCCAGCGACTCGTCACCCTTGCACTGAACACCACCCACGGTGCCGACGATGCGTTCGAAAACGATTGGCTCCAGCAGTCATGACTCGCATGAAGTCGTTCTCCGACGAGATGGCGAAGTACGGTGAGGCATTCGCGTTCAAGACAAAGGACGGCGACACTTCCAACAACAAGGCACCCAGATCTGGACAGGTCTTCGAATGTCGCAAGGAAGAAGATGTGGCCGAGCTCATCGAAATTCTCCACCCGCAAACAAGCATGCAGTTCCCAAAGCGTGAAGGTATCATTGATTGAATTCAGGAGATCTTCACAAGCAACCGAGGATTTGAGCTGGGCACCTTCAATGCCTCGCTCCTGGCTACCTGCATGAAGAAGCAGTGTTCGAAATGGGAGGACATCAGCATGGGCTTCATGAGCGATGTCATCGTGATGGTCCATGAGTTCATAACCTCGGCTCTGAAGGCTGTCTGCACCGATCCAAACATTCGTGAGACGCTGATCAACAGGCTTTCCGATGAACTCATCAAGCGCTACCAGAAGTCGATCGCAAACACCCAGTTCATCCTCGAGGTAGAGTGCAGTGACATGCCGATGACGCACAACCATTACTTTAACGACAATCTCCAGAAGAGGCGAGCTTGTCCATAAGCTGCAGACATCATAAGAGTCCGACTAACGTAAACACAGACGCCAAGGAAATGCTGAGGAGGACATCAAGAAGCACCAATACGCAGACCCCCGTGGAGCTGGGTTCGGCATGGTGGTCCAGGTCACTCAAGCCACTCAAGCCGCTCGCTCCATGAGCAACGACGAGTACGTCGTGCAGGAGATTCATGACATTCTGCAGGCGTATTACAAAGTCTGTCGCAAGACGTTTGTCGACAACGTCTGCAGACAGGCGGCACTTCATCACCTTCTCCTGTGCGAGGAGAGCCCGCTCAAGCTGTTCTCGCCTCTCTTCGTCAACCAGCTGTCCGTGTCCGAGCTTGAAGAACTGGCCGGTGAAGAACCTGGTGTGAGGAGGGCTCGCGTAGAGCTCAACAAGGACAGGAAGAGCTTGGTTGACGCCATGAAGATCCTGGCGAGCGCTTAAGGTGGCCAGAAGACAGGCTGCTAGAGGTTTCGAGCCGACCGCTTCGGGAGATGTGGCAGGCGCTTTTGTGAGATGGACCAGGCGTGGTTGCTTTGGCGGCGATGCGGGAGAGCTCGTCCAGTGCTTTGCTGGGTAGCATTGAAGCCTTGTAGCTACGTTGTACTATTGAAAATTCATCGTCGCCTCCGTTCGATATGTGTCTTTCTTCGTGGCCGTAACGTGTGGTGCTCTGAACAGTCTGATGCAGACCATGATGGGTGGACAACGGCATCTCTCGAAGTCTGAGAAACAGCTTTGCGGAGCGTGATCTTCATCCTCGGCCAGTGATCCTTCCCCAAGAAAGTGCCGCCAGCTGGAACGCGGTGGATGTTGGCCCGACAAGTGGCTGGGCTACAAGTTAGACGAGACGACGGCTGAGCCGACATAAAGCCTTTTTGGCGAACGAAGCTTCAGGGTTAGGGTT
>Ga0265798_10011867_pt1 | contig 10578 bp, 9 predicted proteins | sample P3T30metagenome_FD_192430 | JGI IMG/M metagenome (GOLD analysis project Ga0265798, IMG submission 192430) | Plant litter microbial communities from East Loma Ridge, Irvine, California - P3 T30 | ecosystem: Environmental > Terrestrial > Plant litter > Unclassified | place: USA: California... | reverse complement strand
TAACAATTGGACGCGAACTCGACGAGGCGTCGAGATATTTCCACAGCGCTGCGCACGATCGTTCAAAATCCCACGTTTTCTTTCCCCATAAAATGCATCATCATCTCCATCATCCAGAAGTCAATTCAGATAAAACTTCTCACCGCCTCCGCATTCTCAGGCCTAACCCTCAGCCCATTAATCGAAAAATACTGCACCCTCTCCTCATCCTGTGCCGGCGTTCCCACGCGCTTTCGTTCCCGAGTCTTCTGCACGACGTCGATTTGCATGCCGGGCGGGAATCGAGATGCGGGGGCGGGAGATGGGGTGGAGGTAGTTGGTTGTGGGAAGAGGAGGTAGGTGAGTAAAGCGAGGGCGGGGATAAAGGAACAGAGGATGTTGTGGAGGATAGGGTGTTGGCTTGGGTGGTAGTTGGTATAGGTTTGGAATGTGGGGTTGTTGAGGATGAGATGTATGAGTTTTGGAGCGGTGTATGCGAAGATCGCAAAGATGAGGAGCATTGTTATGCTAGTGAAGCGGTGCATGATTCTGAGTTGATGTCAGATCGTGGTTGCGATGCTGGGTTGAGTTGGGTGTTGGGGTCGAGATCTTACTTGAGACAAAGGCATTGTACGAAAGTGAGATCCGTGAACGTGAAGTGAAAGCGTGAAAAACAAGACAACATGACAAAGCCCAAGTGAAAGAAATCTCTTTGTCACGTTGCTCAGTTATTGCGTTCAAGCTACTCGACGAATTCAAAAATCGTAACATTTTGACACGTCTAATTACCACAATGGACAACCGCACATAACCGCTCCATGTTCCGCCCCCATACGTTCCCATACGCTCGTGTATACTCGACTACGCTTGAAACACAATCACAATTATGATTACGTGTACGTCTGCGCCATATTCCCCACCAAATACAGCTCCGTCCTATACAGAGGGGAAAGCATAAGACACACCGTGATCAGTAGTACTAGCACGAGCCCGAGATATTTCGCAGTGGAAGTGATGCAGTCCATGGCGGGCTGTACGTGCGTAGTGTTGGTATTGAAGAAAGGTTACAGTATTTTGGGAAATATGAATAGGTCAAGGTGTGGAGATGAGTTAATACCATGACTCACTTACTTGTTGCGAGATTTGATACGCCGCAGTCTTTTTGATTTCATAATCATGCCCCGACGCGGACCTCGCTCGCGCACTCGTTACATACTCGCCTACCACCGGAGTCGCCGACAGAGTGAGCACACACAGTGCCTGCACCGTCTCACATGTACAAATCCAATCAAAAAACCTCAACCAATCGCTCAAATACCCTCCAAAACTTAATATCATCACACGCACCGAACAAGAATAACGCCCAGATATCCCTCAACACCCCCATCTCTTATGATACCTATAAACGCCCAATACCTCCCTTCACTTCAACCACCCCCTCCCAACCCTACATCATCCCCACCCCAACCACCCCCTCAAACCCCCCAACCCCCTCCCCCGCACTACTCAACCGCGCACACAAACTCAAAAACACCACCGTCTCCGTCGCCGCCAAATAATTCAGCGTCTCCAGCAAAATCTTCAAATGGCGTGTGAAATTCTCCTCGTATTTGAGCAACAAGTCGAACATTTTGTCGACGCGATTGGGGTCGTAGGAAAGTGGTTTGGTGGCCGGGTGGAAGGGGTTGGGGTGCGTGGGTGTGTGCGGGGTGTTGTAGATGGTTAGGAGGTCGGGGTCGGCGTTGATGAGGTAGCGGGAGAGGGAGTATGTGAATGTTGCGAACATTTCGCAGGTGGACATTAGTTTTGTGTTGAGCTGTTTGGGGGATGGATTAGTTGTTGCCTTTCTCTCGGTTTGTGGTTTGGGGGCGTACCTTGAGGAGCTTGCTGTTCGTGAGCATGCATTCTTTCAAACACGTAGCCAGGAAATCAACGTGATCTTGCATTAATTCGTCGACTGTGCGCTTGACTTGCGGTCCGCCATTCTCGTCATCGTTTGTCTTGCGCTCTTCGTTTACACGGGACATGAGCGACGTCCAGTTCGGCTCAATGACTTCGGCGGTGCAGTAGTACGTGAGCTGCTGTACGAAGACGAGCATGCGCGCTCGGAGAGTCCATATCTTGCGCTTCCAGAGTTCGATGCGTGGGTTGCGGGAGCGGTGCTTCCATGCTGCATTTTTGCCTTGCTCGCCCCAGCACTTTGAGAGCTCGGTTTCAAGATGCTTTAGGCTGAGGAGGTATCGGAAGAGGAGTTGGTATCGGGTGAGTGTGACTCTGCTGACAACGAGGGACAGAGGGAAGGGCATGGCGTAGTCGAATTGCAGTGCTTGGAAGCCCGTGATGTCCTTGTCGTTTGTGATTGGTGCGGTGTTTGCGGGCGTGTAGGTTGAGATTGAGGTACCAGCTTCTTGATCTAATCCTTGCACGCTGACAATCTTCATCAACCAGTTTGTCAGTCCAGTATCGTTCATTTGCACCTTGATGTCCTCTTTGTAAGGGTCTTCTACGGCGACTGAGCCAGCGTGTCGTGTTGCGAGGTCCAATAGTGATTGAAGCTTGCCCACATTGACGTTCTTGGCTGGCTTCTTGAGCTCTAGCTCGCCCATCTCGAGAAAGTATGTGAAGAAGTCGGATCGGTCGAGGAAGAAGTAGTGCTTGAGTGATCGTAATCGTGCGGGTAGTTGATGTGTTGTGAGGAGGAGATTGAGGAGGGAAGAATTTGCGTATGCGTAAGAAGAGCTGACATTGTCGAGAAAGCGAGGGTCGTCGAAGCTTGTTGGCGCGTCCTGCACGATCTGACTGACATCGACACCTCCACATTCGCGGACTACGTTGAGGTACTTTCCAGCAAGAAGTACCTTGTCTTTGACGGCCTCTAGTTGTGGCGGTACTAGGGCGTCTCGCATAGTGTAGCGCTTTTCCCAGTACTCATCTGTGTAGTCCTGGTCGAGTCTCTCGCGCTTGATGCTCCTTTGCTCCTTGATGAGAAACTCCGAGTGTGGGTCTTTGATGCCACCATGATGTAGCCACTCATTCAACATGGCCATGTACGGTCTGCTGGCTTCTCGCAGCAGTGTTGTGAGTAGTGTTCTTGCTGCCGGATCTCCAGACATGGACGAGAGCCGCCGTGTGATCAGGCTGAGAACACTTCCGCCCTTGCACAGCTTCTTCGTCGCATTGCCTCCTTCGCGAAGTGATTCTAAGATGTTTTCAAAGTCGTTGCTGTCGTCGTCGTCGGCAGAATCGTCGTCCTTCTCGTCTTCCAGTATGTCGTTTGCCTTGAGCAGCTCAATGCCGGTCGTGTACAGCTGGAACAACATGTGGCTCGTTGATTTCGTGTGGAGGTTCAGGACGTGAAGGGTGAAGGCGTCGTTTGTAAGAAGCTGGTGCTCGAGCTGGGCGATCAAGGTGAGGTAATCCTTCATGAGCCGCCGTATCGCCGCGCAAAGCGCATGATTGACTGCGCCGTACTGCTCCCTGCTCAATACCTCTATACATTCTTCGACAGCGATGTAATGTGTCGCGGTCTTCAGCATCGACTTTGTCAAATCCCGTAAACTGGGATCCAGGCCAGGCAGTATCCTGAACTGCGGTCCCACCAGACGCTCTTTCTCTTCGTGTGGGTTGTATGTGTCGCTGAACCGTATGTACTGGCCCTCAAAGCCCATGAAGACGAACAGCAGATCCTCGATGATGGCCTTCTCCTGCGCGTCTAGCGATAACTGTGCCAGCGGTGTGGGCTGCAGTGCGACAGGTGCGGTAGATGCGAGCGGTGGTATCGATATGCGCGTCGCAAGCGGTGCAGTGGTGTGTGGTACAAGAGAAGCTTGCGGTCGCCATGGCGCTTGAGGCTCTTCGGGTGTATTCTTCTCTGAGGTCGCTGTCCGAGGCCGCCTCTCTGGCTCTTTCGCCGGCTTCTCTGTGCGACTTCTTGCGTTGACGCGGCTCTCACTCGAGTGCTTCAACGGGCTTCTTGTCCGCCGAATCTCAGTCTCTCGCTCGCGGACTTCTCTCTTTTCCACGCGCCTTTCGCCAGTTATCACAGTGGAACCACTCATCGCATGCGACGCTTTCCTGCTGCTCGAGGTTGGGACGGTCCCTTCAGCGGCGCGGGGTCGCGCAGTCGTCGAGTACGCCGCATTTGCGGAGCGGCGGTCAGCGGTCGTCGAAGATTTCATGCCGGGTGGGTTGCGCGAAGACATGTCTGCGAGGCCTGTGCGCCATACGATTCGCGGTTGCTGTTGATATATTTGTTGTCGTTGCACATCACTCTGCATGCGATGACAGTATGGTGGGTCCCGCTTCGACGCGTCCAGGGTTCGCTGGTGTCGCGCTAGTGATCTCCACACGCGACAGCATCTCACCTTTTACTTACTCTGAGTAAATCAACAGTCGCAGTCACTCTGTACATGAAAGGCATGGAACCGTGGGTTCAGCAAATCTAGGGCAATGCCCATATCGATTGTTCCTATGCAAAGTCCGACGCCTCGATGCAATGCGTCTACGAAGTATCTAAACATCATATCGCCCTCTTCCCTGCCCAATCACTTCATTTCCAAACAGTCTCCCAGCATCAGCACAATACCGTGCCTCGCCGTCACCATCCCTTCCGACTTCGCTGCCCCAGCACACGAGCACAGCATCAAGAATACCTCCCAGGACGCCTTCCATGGCACCTAGTGCGCCCCAACCGATCGCAGCACTGATCAGACCGACAACATAGGCATACAGACTGCCCTTGTAAGGTACCTTGCCGTCTCCAATCTGCATCATGTGAGCGGTCGACACCCATCCGCCGAAACCGAGAGAAAGTGTTATGACCCATCGGATGGCGTGGAGAAGCATCTTTGCTAGGCGGTACGACTGGATCGATGGTCTGCCGTTGTTCTTGAAGTCTCGTGGACCAAGTGTAGTCGTTGGTGATGCGGCTGAGATGAAGCTTAATTGCGCAAGACCTCGTGCAGCCTGGTTGAGCGGTACGCCGTGTATTGATGCAAAGGTCAAGGTGAGCGGGTTCGTTAGAGCGGCCACGGGCGTCGGCACCATCGAGTAGGCACACATGCTAATCATACCGGCTATGCGGCGCGGAAGGACGATTAGTGGCAGGCGTACAGCGAGCGAGATGAGTGTCTGCATGCAAATAGTGCCGGCCATGCTGTATGTCGCGTGGCTGATGGAGGCCTGGACCACTGTCCACGCAGCAGGCGTTGGTACTGTATTGCGGTGAAAGTACCATTGGGAGACAGTTGCAGCGGTAGTCGCTCGCTGAACACCAGCAATGACACTCAGTGTCCAGAAGTAGTCCAAGAAGAATGCGATGCCCAGCCACCACGTGCTAGCATCGATGATCCACCGGGATTTGTTGCTGGCAAAATGTCCTCCCAGGAACAACCGTGTGAACATGAGGATCCATACCCATGACCAGAGAATGACTGCTGCAAGTGTCACGATGCCCACGACAAGAAGTGGGAATTGTGCGCGCAGGATCTCGCCCGAGAACTCTAGCATGCCTGCGGCCTTGTCGAGCGAGTGCCGTCCTTTCCACGATGTGTAGATCCAGAAGAAGCAGAGTGCTAACGGTCCAAAAGATAGCCAGCGCATGAGCCGGTCCTGAGTGCTGTCGCCATGCCAGTTGCCCTTGAAACTTGATATGAAGGGATACAGAAAGAAGGAAAAGGATATGATTGGCACAGCAACCAGTATGAGCACAATCAAGCGCCGGGCGAAAGACCGTAGTAGCGAAAGCCATAGCAAGCCAACGACTACTGAGACAAGCGAATAGACGGCGATTAGGTGGAAAGACGACCGAAGCACCGTATAGATGGTGTCTCCTATGGGATTCTTCTTACTCGGTGGCGATTCTTGCAGTAAAGAGATGAAGAAGACGCCAAAGATGGCGCACTGTGCTATGATCCACAGCTCGGCCCAGAAGAAGTTGTGTCTTGGGGGTACAGTTGGGTTATCAGGCACAACATCGGGCACCGTCTGGCGATCGGGACTTATCGGCCGCGGGTGCTCCAAGTATGTGTCCTCGTCCGTCTCTTGTGGTATCGAAAGCGTCGTTCGTATGAGACTGCGGCCGCGTTTTGGTCTTGGCGCATTGCGAAGTTGTTGGTACGATGGAGGAGGCTCTTCTTTGTGACCCAGCAGTTCATCTCTGTCTAGCTCTTCTATGCTCCCCCGATCTGTGGATTCAAGTTCGACGTCTACCAGTCTTCCTTTGCCTCCACCACTCTGCTCTGTCGACTCTGAAAGCGGAACACTCGAATCTCGCTCCTCCTCTTCCATTCTCGTGACGGTGTTTGATCTTCCTCGTGCAGGCTTGTCACCTCTCCAGGAGCTCTTTATGCCTCCTCCAAGTCCGTATCCGGGGACCGTATTCTCTTCCCCGTCGGCTTCTATTGTATCGTCTGATCGGTGGATTCCATCATCTTCAACTTCGGATGACTCTGACAAATTGCTAGCGCCAAACTGCCGCCGTGACCGTTGCAGGGCGTAGTGGTCTGCCATCTCGCGGTCGTGCTCGCCATGGTCGTCCTCTTCCCGGAAGTCGTCTGTGGCCGAGTAGAAGAGCGGCGCGGGCGCATTCGAGGTTCGAGAGGCGAAGGCGAAGCGCGACATGGCCTGCGAGTTGTAGGGGTTCGGCATGTTGCGGCGCTGGAGGTAGGCTTGTGCTGCGCGAGATGACGGGCGCTGTCTGTCGGCTGGGTTGCGGTTGAAGGGCGACTCGGGCTGGCCGCCCAGCGACAACCGCGACTGAGACTGGGAGAGGAACTTGGAGGCATCTGATGGCTTCACGTCAGTCACGCGGGTCTGAAGAGTGGCTGTCACACGTGCGTGATAAGGCGAGGGGACTTACATTCGGAGAACATGGTGGGCGGGTGAGGAGGTGAGACGTCCGGCTGGCTGTAGAAGTGCCCGCAGGCGACCAGGCGGTGTTAGTGCGGGTGCAGCCTTGGGGTGTGAGTCGCGAGCAGGTGCTGGGTCAGCGGTTGTGAGGCGGGCGATCAGCGAGTACCACAGGCAACCAAGGATGACGCAGCTGAACAGACATGCAGCGTGGCGCGGGTGTGGCACGTGAAGAGGGTTCAAAACAGTAGCGATGGTGTGCGTGAAGGTGTATGAATAGCTAAGAGAAGGAGTGGTATAGGTCGGATAGGTGTAGGAGTAGGCGTGTTGGCGGGCGCGTTGTCGCTGTTCGTCATGTCGCGCCGGTACGATAGATAGGTTCCGTATCGATGGCCGCTGGACCAGCCTTGCTTGATCCGATTAGCTCCGGCTATCTACAACACTAGAACATCACATGGCCTCGATGCTTCCTGTCACGCCTCGCAGTCTGAGAGTGTCTACTGTCGGCGTGAGTGCAGGCGTGACAAGTTTTGTGGTGGAGCGCAGTGACAAAGGCTCGCAATCATGTGCTGCTTCCAGCCACCTTTTCATGGCTTGAATGAGCCTTGAAACTCTTTTCACAGGTCATGTTTTGGATGCCCTTGACGTGTAATCTGACTATAGAGAAGGTTTCTAATCGCAGGCTAATGGTATCAACAAGGTCCATTGCTGGGAGAAGGGTGTGAAGATGCGATAATCGGACGAAGCTCGGGTCTGCCACTCAGCCCTACAACCACTACCACTACTATACACATGCGATTGCATCGCACCTAAACAGCACAGGCGATGCGCAAAGCTCGGCAACACGTTAGACGCTCAGACACCCGCTCCGATGTTTTGCTGCTTGCGATTGAGGGGCACGCATCATGTTGACGTCGATTTGATGTCAGTTGGTGACGCTATGATATGAGTACTGAAAAGCTCCTACAAAGCTTCCAGTCGCTTGAGCACACGATCCAAAAAGCTACTACATCTTGTTTCAGATAATACAGCAACTTCAAAGCCCCTCTTCAATCACGTCAAAATGTCTTTCAACCCCGATGCCGTTTCCAATCAGGGCGAGTTCATGGGACACACGGCCCCACAGCGCGGCGAGAGGACTGGTGTGAGTACATAGTTCCGACACCCTCAATGTGCCTTTTCCTTCATGCGAGTCGTTCACCTCGTGGAAGGTCCTACCATTTTGTACGCGAAGAAGCTCTTCTAGCATGAGACTGACATAGTCGCAGCACCAGCCCGGCAAGCTCGTAGGCAACGATGCCGTACCCGAGTTCCACGCAGAGACCCTCCCCGCAGGCACAGCTCCAGCATCAGCGACCTACCAGCCCAACCCCGACCTGAACAACCAGAAAATGTACCAATCCGCCAGCGAGACCATTCCTGGCGCAACATCAGGAGACGTTCACACTGGCCTCGGTCACCCAGGCCAAGGCCAGACGTCCAACGAGACCCGTCATCCCAAGCAGGGTGGCAGCGGTCTTGCTGGCCTTGCATCAGGTCTCGAGCAGAGCAATGTACGCGAGCTGAAGGACGACCCGACACACGCTGTTCAGAGGAATCTGGGTGATGTGCCGGCTGGACAGAGGGGTGATGTTGGTGGGCCGCCAGCGCAGGAGCGAGTACCGGAGAAGGCGACGAGCGTTGCGTCGGATACCCACGTCCCTAAGAAGGTATGAAAAGTTGTTAGTGGCATGGACTGCATGATTGGCATATCTGAGTCTTTTGAATGAAATAATAAGATCAAACGAGGTATTACAACCTACTACACTGTTCTTTTGTCTCGTGTCATCATAACATCCACCTGCTGTTACTACTCGAAGCCACCCAAACAAAAAATGTCGCTCCTGCGGGAAAGGTACATTCGACCGTGAAATGACTGGAAGAAAGTAAGGTAACGAAAGAAGAAGTCGCATCAAGCTCACATGAACACCATGCCATGTCACTGTACGTAGAACGGACAATCCGCCAACACGGTCGCGGTCGAAGCGGATGTAGTTGTTGCGCGAGTACGGGCATCGAATTCGCTTGCTAACTCCATGCAGGTGCGCCACGCTAGACAATGACCGCATACCTCATTGAACGTCTGCCCAGGCCTCCGTTTCCATCTCTCCACACCTCCACAAACCCTGCCATTACACCATCCGTGCCTTAATCCGACACGCCAAATAACATATCCCGTACCTTTTACCTGACCACCGCGTTCTAGCAAGCGTGCGCCTCTTCATACCTCTCAGCGACCCTCGGCCATCTCCGCGCAACCGCTTCCCATGTCTCAGCCATGGGACTACATAGCCAAGATTGTCTCGCTGGGCGACTCGGGATGCGGTAAATCAAGTGTACTTATTCCTACCCTCCACTATACTACCTCTCTAACCCCCGCAGCTCACAGTCCGCCTCTGCGAAGGCCGCTTCTCCCCACACCACGATGTCACCATCGGCGTCGAATTCGGCTCGCGCATCGTCCCCGTCGGTCCCCCCGCCTCCCACTCCCTCAGCATCAACGCGCCCTCCAAACCCTCACAAGCGCCCCTCCCGTCAGCGAAGGACCCACCACAGAAGCACATGAAGCTCTCGTTATGGGACACCGCCGGCCAAGAAACATACAAGAGCATCACGCGCAGCTACTTCCGCGGCGCATCTGGTGCTCTCCTCGTCTTCGACATCTCACGCAAAAACACGTTCCTCAGCGCAACGAGCTGGCTGCACGATCTGCGGCAAATCGCCGAGGAAGGAATTATAGTAGTGCTCGTGGGCAACAAGAGTGATCTCGCATCCTCGTCGACCGTATCAGATTCCGAAACAGCGAATAAGCGCCAAGTCACGAAAGAAGAAGCAGAGGAGTGGTGCAAGGCCAATGGTGTGATGGAGTACGTTGAGACGTCAGCCAAGAACGGCGAGGGCGTGGAGAGAGCGTTTCTGGAGGTCGCCGAGCGGATATATCAGAATATTGAGGCGGGGAAGTACGATTTGAATGATCGGAGGAGTGGAGTGAAAGGGCCGGGCGCGGGTGGGAATCGGGCGGGCGTCAATCTGAGCATGAATGATAATGTGAAGAAGGGCAAGCAACAAGGTTGGGGAAGCTGTTGTTAGTGATAGGAGAGAGGAGGTGTACATAAGACAGCGCAGGTACATTTGGTTACAAAGTTGCATAGCATGGCGTTTGGGTAGCGATCCTATGGTAAATGATCATATTTCATCTTTCGCTATATCGACACCTGTTCAACTGTATGTCAGGTGGATCCATCGTCTCCAACAACACAGCCATCACATATCAGACCTGAGGTCAATTCTCTAAGATTGCGCGTAGAGTCCAAAAGCTCTTACGCACCTTCCAAATCCGGCAAGGCGCATGTAGTCTCTTGGGCGCGTTCCTGCGTCATGTACCAGAGCCTCACTTTGTCTCGAATATTCCACATTGAAAGCACCAAGTACTATATATCAAGCTGGGACGAGCCCCATTGTCGTCTTGAATATTCTATCTTGCTGCATGCAATTTCTTCCAAGAACACTTCTCCACTCACGATATCTCATCCGCGGAACACCACCACCACCACCAAATCTTCCAAGTCCCCCCACATTCAAATCACAACACCACCGCAAAATGTCATCCTCAGACCCCCTCACAAAAAATTGCTCACCCCTCTACCAAAAAGACGGCCACCTCTATACCCACACCTCCACCATAACATCCACATCTCCCCTCTCCTCCCT
>Ga0265798_10011864_pt1 | contig 10579 bp, 11 predicted proteins | sample P3T30metagenome_FD_192430 | JGI IMG/M metagenome (GOLD analysis project Ga0265798, IMG submission 192430) | Plant litter microbial communities from East Loma Ridge, Irvine, California - P3 T30 | ecosystem: Environmental > Terrestrial > Plant litter > Unclassified | place: USA: California... | reverse complement strand
TGAGCGAGTCGATGATCTCCGCCCGCGACAGCCCCGTCTGCGACCGCAGCGGATCCACGCGCTTGGCGGCGGAGGTCGTGCCCTTGTCGCTCATCTTCTCGCGCCCGATGCGCAGGACCTCGACCATCTTCTCGCCGTCCATGTCGTAGCTCATGGTGGCGTGGTGCAGCAGGGCCCCGGTCCCGAGGCGCTTCTGGGCAGCCCCGCCGATCTTGCCCTTGGCGGAGGTGATGTCGTTGAGCGGCTGGTAGAACGCGTCGATGCCGAGGGCCTTCAGCGCCTCGATCACCCACTCGTCCAGGAACGCGTACGAGTCGGCGAACGTCATGCCCTGCACCAGGGCGGTCGGCACGTAGAGCGAGTACGAGATGATCGCGCCGGCGTCCATGAACATCGCGCCGCCGCCGGAGATCCGCCGGACGACCTGCACGCCGTACTTCTCGGCGCCGGCGGGGTCGACCTCGTTCTTCAACGACTGGAAGCTGCCGATGACGACCGCGGGCTGGTCCCACTCCCAGATGCGCAGGGTGGGACCGCGGCGGCCGGCCCCCACCTCCTCCGTCAGGACCTGATCGAGCGCCAGGTGCTCGTTCGGGCTGATCGGGCCCTCGTGGACGACCTGCCAGTCGTAGTCGTTCCAGGTCGAGGCGCGCGACAGGGCGCGGCGGACGGCGACCCCGACGGACTCGGGGGTGAAGCCGAGCAGCACGGCGTCCTCGGGAAGCGCCGCACGGACGGCGGCAGCGACACCGGCCGAGTCGGTCGTCGCGGGCAGGCCGTTCACGGCCGCGTCGATCAGCGGGAGCGCATCGTCCGGTTCGAGGAAGAAGTCCCCCGCCAGGCGGAACTCCTGGATGGTGTCGTCGACGACCTCCAGGTCGACGACGACGAGCTTGCCACCTGGGACCTTGTACTCACCATGCACGTCGTCAGCCTAATCCTGCGGTCGCCGCCACAGGCCGGACCGGTGTCGTCAATCCACCACCCGGTCGAGCCACTCGACCAGGTGACCGATGACCTCGTCCCGGTTCGTCTCGTTGTAGACCTCGTGCCGCGCGCCCTCGTACACCTGGACGGTCACGTCCGACAGCCGTCCGCGCCGCCGGTACGCCTGCGCCAGGCGCTGCACCGACCCCGGACCGCCGAGCGGGTCGTCGGACCCGACCTGCAGGAGCATCGGCAGGTCGTGCGGGATGCCGCGCCGCGGGACGCCGAGCAGGCGGAGGGTGTCCGCGAGGCCGAACAGCCCGATGACGTCGGCCTCGACCGCGAGCGGGTCGACCCCCATCGCGTCGATGACCGCCCGGTCGCGGGTGAGCCACTCGAACCGGGTCGGCCCGAGTGCCGCGTGCCGCTTGTTGAGGTCACCGCCGTTCATGGAGCCCGGCATCCGGTACGCGGAGCCCGAGAGGACGACGCCCTCGTACGACTCGCTCGACGTGTTCACGATCCGCTGGGCCATGAGCGACCCCCAGGAGTGTCCGAGGAGCACGAGCGGCAGGCCGGGGCTGTCAGCGCGCGCGACGGAGCTCATCTGCTCGACGGCGGCGATCGCGGCGCGGAGCCCGCCCGGACCGAGTCGTCCGAGCTTCGAGCGGTCGTCCTCCCACTGGAGGATGCCGGTGCGGCCGTGTCCGCGGTGGTCGTTCGCGACGACGGTGTAGCCCGATCGGACGAGGTCCTGCGCGAGCGGCTCGTACCGCAGGGAGTGCTCGCCGACGCCGTGGGCGAGCTGGACGATGCCCTTCGGTCGGCCGGCACGCCAGGTGGAGTAGACGATCTCGACGCCGTGCGCGTCGACGAACGAGGAGTCGCCGCGAGCAGCTGAGAACCTGGGCACGTGAGCATCCTCGCAGATGCTCGAACCTGTTCACCGCCCGTTCACCCGGCCGCGGCGCACCGGGCCTAGCGTCTCGCCCATGGACGTCCTCGTCACCGTCGTACTGGTGATCGTGGTGGCTCTCGTGTTCGACTTCACGAACGGCTTCCACGACACCGCGAACGCCATGGCCACCTCGGTCGCCACGGGAGCCCTCAAGCCCCGCACCGCTGTCATCATCTCCGCCGTCCTCAACCTGGTGGGCGCGTTCCTGTCCACCGAGGTGGCGAAGACCGTCTCGCAGGGCATCATCCGCGAGGGCCAGGACGGCATCCACATCTCCCCCACGATGATCTTCGCCGGGTTGGTCGGCGCCGTGCTCTGGAACCTCGGCACGTGGTACTTCGGCCTGCCGTCGTCCTCCACGCACGCGCTGTTCGGCGGGCTCATCGGCGCCTCGATCATCGGTGCCGGCCTGAACTCGGTCGACTGGGCCACCGTCGTCTCGAAGGTCGTGCTGCCCGCGCTGCTCTCCCCGGTCATCGCCGGGCTGATCGCGCTGGCCGCCACCTACCTGGCGTACACGATCACGAAGAACGCGACGACCCACGGCGCCGCGACCGGCTTCCGGCACGGGCAGACGATCTCGGCCTCGCTGGTGTCGCTCGCGCACGGCACGAACGACGCGCAGAAGACCATGGGCGTCATCACGCTGACCCTCATCGCCGCGAACTACCAGCAGGCGGGCACCGGCCCCGAGATCTGGGTGATCCTGGCGTGCGGCCTGGCGATCGCGCTCGGCACGTACATGGGCGGCTGGCGCATCATGCAGACCGTCGGCAAGAAGATCTCCGACGTGCAGAGCCCCCAGGGATTCGCGGCGGAGACCAGCTCGGCCGCCACGATCCTGGTGTCCTCGCACCTCGGCTTCGCCCTCTCCACCACCCACGTCACGAGCGGCTCCGTCATCGGCTCCGGCCTCGGCAAGAAGCTCGCGGACGTGCACTGGGGCGTCGTCGGGCGCATCGTCATCGCCTGGGTGATCACGCTCCCGTCGGCCGCGGTGGTCGGTGGCCTGGCGACCTGGCTGGCCTCGACGTCGACGGTCGGGCTCGTGATCGTCGCGGTCCTGGCCCTCGCCGGTGGACTGACCTTCTACACCCTGGCCCGTCGCAAGCCGATCTCGGCGAGCGACGTCAACGAAGGCACCACGGAGCGCGAGCCCGTGGCTGCCGAGAGCTGAGAGGCACGCTGATGACCATCGACTTCTCCGCCATCGCCACCGTCGCAGGCGTCGGGTTCGTGTCGGCCGTGGGGGTCGTCCTGTTGTACACACTCGGCCTCCGACTGCTCGGGGTCGGTCAACCGGCCGATGCGAGCGGCGAGCGGACGCAGTACCGCGACGAGACGCCCCGGAGCGGGACGACGCCGCCGATCGCCCTCGCCGGCGCCGGGCTCTGCTTCGCGGTGTGCGTCGCCGCGGTCCTCTACGGCATCTGGATGACGATCCCCCAGTTCCACTGACCCGTGGGACGCCGGTGTCTCGCGTACACACCGGTGTCTCGCGTTCACACCGGCGTCTCGCGAAGACACCGGCGTCTCGCGTACACACCGGCGTCCCGCGTACACACCCCCGTCTCGCAGCGAGCACACCCCCGCCTGGGATGATCGCCCCGTGACCCATCACCGCCTCGAGGCCTCCACCACCACCGCCGTCGACGTCTTCACCGCCGAGCGCTCCCCCGTGCTGACGACCACCGCCGGGGACACCGTCACGGTCCACACGCTGAGCGCGGCCGGCTACACCGAACGCCAGCAGGAACCGGGCGTCGACGTCCCGACGCTGATCGACCCGCGCCGGGGCCACTGCCTGGTCGGCCCGATCGCGGTGGAGGGCGCCCGGCCCGGCCAGGTCCTCGCAGTCCACTTCGACGACCTCGTGCCCGATGACTGGGGCTACACCGGCTCGGGTGGCGTCGACACCGAGCTGAACCGGGCACTCGGACTGGCGGACCCGTCCACGCGTGGCCCGCTCCTCTGGGACGTCGACGCCGCAGCGGGCACCGCACGCAACCAACTCGGGCTGGGGGTCCGCACCGCGCCGTTCCTCGGGGTCGTCGGCCTGCCACCGGAGCCCACCGGCGAGCACTCCACCATCCCGCCGCGCCCGGTCGGCGGCGGCAACATCGACTGCCGCGAGCTCGTGGCCGGCGCGACGCTGTACCTGCCCGTCACGGTCCCCGAGGCGCTGCTCTTCGTCGGCGACGGCCACGCGGCCCAGGGCGACGGCGAGGTCTCCGGCACCGCGGTCGAGTGTGGCATGACGACGACGATGACGCTCTCGCTCCTGGACACCGCACCGGTCGAGGGCATCCACGCCGACACCCCGGCCGGCCGCATCACGTTCGGCTTCGACGCCGACCTGAACGCCGCCACGGCGACCGCGCTCGACCGGATGGTCGACTGGATCGCCGGCACGCACGAGATCACCCGCGCCGAGGCACTCGCCATGGCCAGCGTGGCCGTCAGCATGCGCGTCACCCAGGTCGCGAACCGCACCTGGGGCGTGCACGCCCTGCTCCCGCACGACGCGATCCTCGCGTAGTCAGCCCCAGCGCCGGACTGGAGGCTCGGCGCACGTTCCCGACGTCGGGAACGTGCGCGGAGCCTCCAGTCCGGCGCCCGTGGTGCGCGGCCCTTCCCACATCACCCGCGATGGAGAGCGCGATCGCGCGCAGGGGGTCAGAACATCCGACCTCCGACGCGCGATTCGACGTGCTCCGCGGGAAGCGGCAGCGCACGCGCGGAACGACCCGCGCGTGCCCCGGCCCGCACAACCTCAGTGCGCGGAGTACCCGCCGTCGACCAGGTGGTAGCTCCCGCTGATGAACGAGGCCTTGTCGCTGAGCAGGAACAGCACCAGCGCGGCGACCTCGGCGTCGGTGCCGAGGCGCTTCGCGGCGTGCTCGGCCTCGAGCGCCGCGAGCTGCTCTGCCGACAGCGACGACCGCACCAGGGGCGTGTCGATGAAGCCCGGACCGACCGCGTTCGTGCGGATGCCCTGCGCCGTGTACTCGAGCGCCGCGACCTTCGTCAGGCCGACGAGCGCGTGCTTCGACGCCACGTAGGCGGCGTTCTGCGCGAGCCCGACCGAGCCGAGCACCGAGGACATGTTCACGATGGCACCGCCACCGGAAGCGAGCATCGCCGGGATCTCGTAGCGCAGCCCGTAGAAGACGCCGTCGAGGTCGACCCCACGCACGCGGTCCCACGCGGCGACGTCGTACTCGCCGATGGGCTGCGGGGCGGCGCCGATGCCGGCGTTGTTCACGGCGAGGTGCAGCCCGCCGTAGGTGTCGACCGCGAACTGCACGGCGCGCTCGTTGTCGGCGGCGACGGCCGAGTTCGCCGTGAACGCCACGGCGGTCCCACCGGCCGCCTCGATCGCGCCGACGACCCGCTCGGCGGCGTCCTGCTTGATGTCGGTGACGACGACCTGCGCGCCCGCCGCAGCGAGCTCCTTCGCGATGGCCTCGCCGATGCCGCTGCCCCCACCGGTGACGATGGCGACCTTGCCCTCGAACTCGGACATGACCTGCTCCAATCCTCGGCAACACCTGTTGCCTATACATCGCACGATACACCGGTGATGCGTCCTGCGGCCCAACCAGTTCGTTCACTGAACTAATGAGTTAGGCTGACGACGTGACCCACCTGAGCACCGACTTCCGCGTGGCCGTGAACCGGCTGTCCCGGACGCTGCGTGCACAGAAGGCCGACAGCACGATGAGCGACGCCGTGTTCTCCGCGCTCGCACGACTGCACCGCGAGGGCCCGCTGTCCCTGGCGGACCTCAGTCGGCACGAGGGCGTCACCCCACCGTCGATGACGAAGACCGTCGCCGCCCTGGTCGAGCTCGGCCTGGCGACGAAGGCCGACCACGGGGACGACCGCCGCAAGGTGCTCATCGCGACGACCCCGGCCGGAGCGGACTTCGTCGTCGAGACCCGACGACGCCGTGACGACTGGCTCACCCCGCGCCTCGCGGTGCTCACGCCCGCCGAACGCCGCGTGCTCACCGCGGCCACCGACATCATGAGGAGGCTGGCCCAGCCGTGACCGCCATGTTCCGGTCCCTCTCGGGACGCAACTACCGCATCTGGTTCGCCGGGGCCCTGGTGTCCAACGTCGGCACCTGGATGCAGCGCACCGCGCAGGACTGGATCGTCCTGACGCAGCTCACCCACAACGACGCCATCGCGGTCGGCACCACGATGGCGCTGCAGTTCGGGCCACAGCTCCTGCTCCTCCCCTGGACCGGGCTGGTCGCCGACCGCTTCGACCGCCGCCGCACGCTCATGGTCACGCAGGCGCTGATGGGCCTGCTCGGCCTGGGCCTCGGCATCATGGTCGTCACCGAGACGGCGACCCTGCTCTGGCTGTACGGCTTCGCCCTGGCGCTCGGCATCGTGGCCGCCTTCGACACCCCGGTCCGCCAGGCCTTCGTGTCCGACGTGGTGACCGGCGAACAGGTCTCGAACGCGGTCGCGCTGAACTCGGCCTCGTTCAACGCCGCCCGGCTCATCGGCCCTGCGGTCGCCGGCGTGATGATCGCCGCGGTCGGGTCCGGCTGGGTGTTCATCATCAACGCGGCGTCGTTCGCGGCCGTCCTCGGCGCCCTGGCGTTCGTCGACCCCGAACAGCTCGCCGACCGACCGAAGGCGAAGCGCGGGAAGGGCCAGATCATCGCGGGCTTCCGGTACGTCCGCACCAGACCCGACATCATCGTGGTCCTCGCGATGATCTTCGTCGTCGGCACGTTCGGTGTGAACTTCCCGATCTTCACGTCGACGATGGCGCGGGTGGAGTTCCACAAGGGCGCGAGCGAGTTCGGCCTGCTCAGCTCCGTGATGGCGGTCGGCTCGGTGCTCGGCGCGCTCCTGTCCGCCCGCCGTGACCGCCCCCGGATGCGCCTGCTCGTCATCGCGTCCGGCGGGTTCGGGCTCGCGTGCACGGCGGCGGCCCTCGCCCCGACCTACTGGACCTTCGCGATCGTGCTCGTCTTCGTCGGCCTGGCGTCGCTGACGTTCATGACCACCGCGAACGCCCTCGTCCAGACCACCACCTCCGCGGCGATGCGTGGCCGTGTGATGGCGCTCTACATGGCCATCTTCGCCGGCGGCACCCCCATCGGCGCCCCCGTCGTCGGCGCCGTCGCGGACGCCTTCGGCCCCCGCTGGGCGATCGGCGTCGGTGCCGCGTCCGGCTTCGTCGCGCTGGCCATCGCGCTCGTCTGGCTGGTCCGCCACGAGCACTTCCGCCTCCGGTACGACGCCGACTCGCGGCTCCACCTCGCCGTCACCCACTCGATCCCGGTCGTCGGCGCGCCGAGGTCAGCCGCCGAGGTCCGACACGACCTGCAGCGGGACGAGGCCCTCGCCGACCGTTCCAGCGCCTCCTGACGGTCCGGCACCCCGCCGGACGGGAGGCTCCCCACCGGTCCGCCACCGAGCCTCCCGTCCGGCGATTGCCGCCGTCCGGCAGCGCGGCGGAAGCGACACCGTCCGTGCATGTGCGCGTCGCACCCGCGCCTGCCGTGTCGCTCGATGCGCACGTACCCGATGCGGTCGTATGAGGCGACACGGTCGGTGCGGACGCGCGCCGCGATCCTCGCTGCCCTGTCGCCCGATGCGACCACATGCAGCGACACTCCGCGTGCGGCAGCGCACGCGACCGACGTCAGCGAGCGGGTTCGGCGACCGCGAAGACGCGGTCCTCGAGCGCAGCGGCCACGCGTTCGGCGACCGCGGCCAGTCGGGCACCGGCAGTCCTGGCTGCGTCGACGGCCTCGGCCGGAGGGATCTGCTGCAGAGCGCGCCGGGCGTCACGGAGGTCGGCGAGTTCCTCGGTGACGACGCGCGAGGCGACGTCCGCCAGGCACTCCTCGGCACGCTGCGTCAGGAACAGCACCGAGCGGGGACTGCGTTCGTCGAGGAGCAGGAACGCTGCCGCCTCGGTGGCGGGTGCGCCCGGGTGCGACCCGCGGTGGAAGGCCTCACCGGCGCCGCACGCCCGGAGTGCCGTGCCCCATGACGTGGCGGACGTGGGTTCGAGCAGGTCGGACGCCAGGAGCCGCGCGGTGGCGGCGCAGCGTGCCAGGGACCGGCCGAGCGTGAAGAACTCCCAGACCTCGTCACGGCTGGCGTCGCCCTCGACCACGCCGATCGCGAGGGCGCTCCGTTCGCGCACCCAGCCGAGGAACTCGTGCTCCCGGCCGGAGGCGATCTTGCGGGGCATCCGCGAGCGCGTGACGTTGAGGCAGTCCCACAGCTCGGTCGAGACGACGTCCCGGGCTCGGCGGGCGTCGTCCCGCGCCACGGCCACGGCGTTCGCGATGGACGCGGGTTCGTGCCGGTCGAGTGCGAGTGCCTCGAGGGTCGTCGAGCGGTCGAGGACGGTCGCGGGACGGATGGCCGCACCGGCGACGACGCGCAGTTCCCGAGCGATCGCCGGCTCTCCGGCTCCCGTGGCCGGATCGGACCGCGTCAGGTAGACGTCGAGCAGCCGCGCGATGACGTCTGCCCGCTCGACCGCCGCACCGACGCGGAACACACTCCCGGCGAGTCGGCTCAGCACCGCGGCTCCTGCATGCCGTGAACCTACTGACCCCGCATTGCGTCGGTGTTTCGAGGCCGCGTCACGGGTGTTGCGAGCGCGTGGACTGGCTCGGTCGCTAGACAACCTAACTAGAGCGCCTAGAATCTCGACCATGAGTTCCGAGGTGACGACGAACACCACGGGGTACTGGTACGGCAACGGGTCCCGGGTCGACGCGGTGGACGTGCTGAACGCCCTCCGGCGCTACCGCACGGCCGAGAGCGCCGCGCAGCGTCGTGCGCGAGAGGCCCTGGGGATCGGCGAGAACGCGCTCCTGGCACTCCGGGTCCTGGTCGACGCCGAGGCCGACGGGCACGCGGTGAACGCCAAGGAGCTCGCGGAACGCCTGCAGATCACGCCGGCGTCGACGTCCGCCCTCGTGGACCGACTCGTGCAGAGCGGCCACGTCGAGCGCCGCCCGGACCCGAACGACCGCCGGGGCGTCATCCTCAGTGCCTCGGGGTCGTCGATGCGCCGTGCCATCACCGTCATCGACGAGCTGGACACCCGCGCGTTCGCCGTCGCCGAGCACCTGCCGTCGGTGGACATGGCCGTCGTCGTGGAGTTCCTCGAGGAGATGACCTCCGTCGTCGACGAGATCGACGCCGACAAGACGGCCAGGCGCGCTGACGGACCCCGCTCGGTGCCCCCGCAGGCGTAGCCCAGCACGCACACTCGGCTCACCACGGCACGCGTAGCCTGCAGTCATGACGGAAGCCCGGCCGCACGAGCCCGAGGACGACATGCCCCTCGCAGAACTCGATGCCCGAGCGCGCGCGAACGCCGCACTCCGGCGCATCCGGGACGGCTCCGACCCGGCTCGTGAGGCCTTCGACCTGGCGAACACGATGAACGACGAAGCCGTCGGACGCCTCGGGACGAAGCTCCGACGGCTCTTCCGTCGCGACTAGTTCGGCGTGCTGCTCAGAAGGCCGTGCTGACCGCCGCGATGTCGTCCTTGCCGTGGCCGGCAGCGCTGGCGTCCGCATAGACCCGACCGAGCGCGTCGAGGAGCGTCGTCGACACCCCGTTCGCCCGGGCGGCATCGGTGATGAGGCCGATGTCCTTCCGGAGGCCGTCGAGGGCGAACTGCGCGGGGAACTCCCCGGCCATCATCGACGCGCCCTTCGTGTGCGCGTAGGCGGAGTCGCTCGCCGAGCCCTCGATCGCCTGGAGGAACAGTGCCGGGTCGATGCCGAGCCCCCGCGCGATGGCGAGGGACTGTCCGGTCGCCGCCGTGATCGACGCGATCCAGGCGTTGGCGGCGAGCTTCAGCGCGGTGCCCTCGCCGACGCGCTCACCGGCACGGACGGTCTTGGCGCCGATCGCGTCGAGCACCGGGTCGATGGCGTCCAGCGTCGCCGCGGGACCGGCGGCGAGCATCGTCAGCTTGCCCTGCTCCGCCGGGGTCTTCGTGCCGAGCATCATGGCCTCGACCAGGGTGATGCCGTACTTCGCCGCGATCTGCACGACGGTCTCGCTGCCCTCGACCCCGACCGTCGAGGCCTGCACCCAGACGGCGTCCGTCGGTGCGTCCCCGGCTGCCTGCTCGAGGACGTCGACCACCGCGTCGACGTCGAAGAGCGTCAGCAGGACGACCTCGGCCTCGGCGACGGCGCTGCCCGCGTCGTCAGCGACGGTCGCACCGTGCTCGGCGAGGGGCTCGGCGCGCTCCCGGCTCCGGTTCCACACCGTCACGTCGTGTCCCTCGCGGAGGAGCGACTGCGCCACTCCGGCCCCCATGGCTCCTGTTCCCAACACCGTCACGCGCACCGTGTGTCTCCGTCCTGCCGGTCGGCTCGGTGCCGACGGCTCGTCGAACGGTACGCGGCGACGACGCCCGGTTCTCAGAGGAGCCCGTGGGCCCGGAGCCAGACCGCCGGGTCGACCGGGCGGCCCGACACGATGACCTCGAAGTGCAGGTGCGGACCGGTCGAGACGCCGGTGTTGCCGACCGCCCCGATGCGCTCCCCCGCGGTCACGACCTGCCCGACACGGACGGCGATCTGGGACAGGTGTCCGTAGCGCGTCTGCAGGCCGTCGGCGTGCTGCACGAGGACCTGGTTGCCGTACCCGCCGAGCACGCCGGCCGACACGACCACG
>Ga0265798_10011862_pt1 | contig 10580 bp, 8 predicted proteins | sample P3T30metagenome_FD_192430 | JGI IMG/M metagenome (GOLD analysis project Ga0265798, IMG submission 192430) | Plant litter microbial communities from East Loma Ridge, Irvine, California - P3 T30 | ecosystem: Environmental > Terrestrial > Plant litter > Unclassified | place: USA: California... | reverse complement strand
GCCCAAAGATATCACCGGTTCCGCCCGTGTGTGTAAGGAGGTGAGCAACAGTGACCTTCGTGGCAACGTCCGGGTTTGGATAACCGGTCAAGTAGCGGCCAATGGGAGCATCCAAGTCAATCTTATTCTCTTGAACCAGTTGCATTATGGCTACGGCCGTGAACATCTTGCCCATCGAACCGAAGCGGAACTGCGTATCGAGAGTGTTTGGTTTGTGGGTCGTTCTATCCGCTAAACCATACGCCTTTTGAAAAAGTATGCGTCCCGAATGAGAAATCAAAACTGCGCCCGAAAAATGGTCTTTAGCCGCTTTGCCACCTACACGCTCTTCCACAGCTTTGACAAGCATACGAGACGTGAGCGGTTCTGGTCTCACGTAGCCAAGTGGTGCTTCGTCGGTTAGAAATGCGCCGACAAATTCAGGTTTTTCGGAGACGGTTGCATTTAGTCTAAACTGTGTAACGGCGAACGAATCCGCGTTCCTATCAAAGACCCAAATGTATAGGTTGTTATTATCAACGGATTTTACACCGCATAGTTGAAGGTTGCTTAGAAAGCTCCTCATTTCCAACCACTCGGCCGGGCCACCGGGAATCTTTGGTCCTCCATCATTGATTAAGGCGATGAAATCGGCGTCATTCGCCGTTTTAGAAGCTTGAAACCAAGCTTCAGACATCCGTAGCGCGGAAACAATTGAGGGAGGTTGAGTTCCAGCAGTCGGTTCAACTCCGTTGCAGATTGGCAACGACGAAGATGGCTCCGAAGGGCTCGTAGAAGCTAACATCATCGCGAGAATAGGAAGGAGCATCCACCAGCCTTTTCGTTGTGGTTGGGTGTATCCTGATTGGTTTGAAGCTTCTGTGCCAGCGATTCTGACGATCGACGATCTATTGATCGGCCGGTTTTAGCGATAGCGGTCGAGCCGGCTTTCCCGAAAGCGAACGTAGATCGGGGAGTCTCGCCGCCTCGATCGCGCTGACGAACGCCTGCGGGTTTCGCTTTCCCAAAATCTGTTCCCAATTTCTCTTTCCCGAAATAGCCAATCGGAGACGGAGAAACGGGAAAGATCGCGCTGAACGAATGGCCGTTATTATTGGGCGCCCGGATCGCCAGCCTGAACGTCCGGGTTTGGGCGGAAGCGGAATGGCCGGAATTGGTGGAGAACGGACGGTCCGCGTCCTGTACCAGCGTAGCAGATCCAGAAGCGGCTACTTTAAAGGGCTTCCGATTGTTACTAGGGTCGCAGCATGAGCGAAGATCCACTCTTTCCGCACATACGAAAGGCTTGGCCGTTTGGCTGTCTTACGGTCGGGCTTCTTGCATCTGGCATCGGCAGTATTGTACTGCTGGGCAGTGTGTTGGGTACGTGCGATCCCTCAATCGGTTGTGCTGAAACGCATATTCTGGCCAGACTAGGGCGGGTGCTATTGATCGCTTCATTATTCGCCGCACCCATATGGCTGGCCTGCGGAATTCTGAGGAGGCTGGTTTACCCTTCGGCTGGTGCATTTACGACCAACTTTCTTCTGACGTTCGTGGTGGTTCTTACCGTGGTGCTCTGTTTCAGCCCTGCCGTCGACCTTCTATTTAGGATCGATAGATGAGAACCCTGATGATCGCAGCAGATGTGAGCGGTCCGCCTTCGATCAGCATCGGTCGGCGCATTTGTTACCTATAGCCATGTAAGCTGCCATCAAGGCTGCGGCCTGCGCGTCTGTGTTTTGGCGTAAGCGGAATGGCCGAAATTGGGCGGAAGCCGAACGGCTGCTTTGCCGTATAAGGGGGGCCACTTAAGGCATACTCTCAGCGTTCCTACTCTGGCCGGTCCGATTTCCGCCGAAAAATCACGTCAAGAATTTGACCCAGATTGGCCCTTTGGTCCGCCTAGAGTCTTAACCAAGGAAGACCAAACGGCACCGCAGAAGCTTCAATGAGGGTTGAAGCTCTGCTTTTTGTGTCTGCCTTAGGTGCGCCCGCAAGGCGGTGTCGGCGCATTGCAGTACACCGCTGACAAGTGTTCCACAAACGATCGAGTTTCGGGAATGTCTGCATTGAAGAGTAGCCCAAGCGATCTGTGATCGAGACATAAAGCGATAGGTGTGGCTTGAGGCCTCAAGATTGAGGGCAGCCGCCCCAGAACCCGTTAATGGGGCACCGTTATTGGTGCCGTGTAATGGTCTAGCCACGCAAGCGTCTCATTATATACGTCGCGCACGTTGGCGGGTGAGGCGGCCAAACTATGGTTCTCGCCCCAGTAGCGCAGCAATCGGGCGGTTTTCCCCTGACGGCTAAGGGCGAAATAGAACGGCTCGACCTGCGCTAGTGGGTCGCGGATATCGAGTTCACCGTGAATCATCAGCAGCGGCGTGTGGACGCGGTCGACATGCGCCAGAGCAGACCCGCGCGCCCATCGTTCGGGCGCAGCATAAGGCGGCATGTCCCCGTAAGCGTTTTCGTAGATTGACCAGTTCGCCGACTTTTCGTCCTCGAAGCCCGGATAGCCGCGTGCTGCGGGGTCAAACTGGCCCCATGCCTGTGCCGGGTCGGTAATCCCGGCTACCGCGATTCCGGCGCGAAAACGGTCGCTTTGCGAGACGAGCGCATAAACTGTGTAGCCGCCGAAACTCTGCCCCATCACGGCAACCCGATCTGGGTCTGCGATGCCGAGAGCTGCAAGTTTGTCGATCGCAGGCATTACACCGCTGGGAAACGAGGCGTACACATCCTCCTTACCGTCGCGCGCAGTTGGAATCGATGGAACCAGTACGACATAACCGTGCGCTGCGTAGAGCTGGAGATTGTAGATCCCGGGGGCATAGCGGTTTAGCCAGAAATCATCCAATCCGCTCACCTGATACCCGCCATAGACCCAGGTAAGCACAGGATAGCGCCGGCCGGGCCTGTAATCAGGGGGAAGTATCACCGCTGCTTTAAGCGGGGTTCCAACCGTAGAGCTATAGTCGATAATCCGTCGTTCGCCCCACGCTACCGCATCGAGATGACGGTCGAGCGTCAACAGGTCCCGCTGGGCACCACTTTCCAGACGAGTGTCCCGTAGGAATAGACCCGCTGCCGTCTGTTCGCTCCAAATCAAACCGCGATTGCTGAACCCATGAATTTCACTCGGCACAAGGCGCGCCGTGGCAACGAGACGCCCATTTGTCGCATCGATCTCGTCGAAAGTTCCGTTCGTGGTAAGCAAGACCGTAGACGTCCGCTGCGCCGGATCTTCAGGGAACAGGATCGCGGCGTCCTTTCGCAATGCATTGCCGATCGGGATAAGCGAGGCAGATTTAGGGTCTAGTTTGGCAAGGCGACCATCGGCCGCAGCCGTTAACACGCCATCAGTACGCCGACGGAAAGTGGCAGGGCTTGCCGTCAGCGCCGCAGTAACATTTACTGGGGCGCGTTCACGGGTCGCAAGCCACCAATCATCTCGTTTCCCATCTTTTTGGCGTGCGCGAAGAAGTAGGTGTTTTGCGTCGCTCCAAAGCGCGATCGGCCGCCCGGCTTTCTGACCGAGCGACGAGGTCGTTGTCACGAGGCCTTTGCCGATCCCGTCGACGGCTACCGAAGCGGCGTCCAGCACGAACGCCGTACTAGTTCGGTCCAAAACCGCACTGCGCGCGCGGAATGCGGCATGTCGACTATCAGGCGACCAATCGAGCATTTCCAGCGGCAACCTCGCCGCAGAAGGCAGGGCAACCCACCGTACTGGCGCATTCGATGTGAGATCGACCACGCCTAGCCGCTTTTCGACATGCCAATCGCCATTATTGAATGGTGGGGCGACGCCGTTCGTGAAGGGCAGCTTTCGTACCGGCGCTAAAATTAAAATTCGCCGCAGATCTGGTGCAATCGATACCGTCAGTTCGCCCGAGAAGGGATAGATCGGCACGTCAGCTACTGGAGCCGTAATACCGCTCCGCGCATCTACGATCGTCAGTGTCGCGCGCCACTGCGCCTCATCGCGGGGGACACGCGCCTCCCCGCTGCCAACCGCCGTGACGGTCGGAGTACGCCCATCGCGTAGGGCCGCACGCGTCCGCACCGCCTCATCGAACGGGCGGCCATACTGGTCCAACAGTGCGGAAACCTGACCTGACGGCAACATCAGTGCAACCAATCGATGATCGTCAAGCCAAGCGAACCCGGCATTTTCGTCGTCCGAGCGGCACGTGTGCGCGATTGACCCGCCGTCAGCGCCGCCACGCACGTCGAGCGGGTAAAGGCCCGACCCGTAGCGGCCCTGAGTCATGACAGCAGCTGAAGACAATCGGCGGAGATGTCCGCCAGCGCGGTCCCACACGTAGAGCCTGACGTTGTCGCCACCGCGAGGCTCGACGCCCTCTGGACTGGTCGAAAGCATCGCAAGCATCCGTCCATCAGGCGACCAGGTTGCGCACCAAAAGCCCGCAGCGTTTGCCGCCCCGTTGGACAGATTGCGCCGCTCGCCAGTTCGACGTGAAACCAGCCAGACGTCGGACCGCGAGGGATCGGTTTCGTAGGCATTGCGCCCCGCCGTCTCCCCCGCACGTGCAGGCCGTGGGACTACGGCGGCCACCCACTCCCCATCCGGGGATGGTGTTACTCGGTCGAGCGCAACGGTATCGAGAACGTCGTCGATCGTGAGTGCGTGGCGCGCTGGCGCCATGCCAAGCAGCAGCGTCATGAGAACGCCGCCAAGCACCTTTTCTAATCTCACGTCGATCCTCCTGCGACATTCGGGACTTCGCCGTCGCTGCCGCTGCTTGACCAGAGCCCAAAACGCCGATGTCCTTAGCGTGGCAGGGCACCAGATGGACGGCAAGATCGGCTTTCAAAAATGAAGGGCGGTGGAGAAGGCCGTCGGTGTTATCGTAATCGATCCAAAGTAAAAATGGCGGGGCTGGTAACGATGACTATTAGCGCGATCAGAAGGCCGCCACGTACCGTACGCGTTTACAGAGCGGGAAGCCGCCAAAAGCCGAACCTGACATAGATGGTACTATCTTTGCGTTGAGGGCCCCTTTTACGTTACACAATCGAGCATGACCCACACGCTGATCGGATATGCCTGCTGCTCCACTGACAAGCAGGACTTAACTGCCCAGCAGGACGCACTTGCGAAGCTCAGCGTCGCGCTCGATCGCATCTTTAGCTCTTTAGGGATAAATGAATACTTATGATGCTTCCTATCCTACTGGCTGCCGCTTCAGTGTCTACACCGCCCTGTGCGACAGGAGTATGGACCACAAAGGCTAGCGGACAGACGATTTTCAAACTGGAGATTGAAAACAACTCGACTGGCACAACAGCAATATGGACCCGGCCCGATCATTTTAAGTTTGATGGCGACACATTCTCAAACATAGATGGCCACGTGGTTCGACGTGTGGCTAGCGAAGTGCACGTCAATGATGGTGACCTTATCCTCAGCTTTGAGGATCCTGAGCCCAATTCAACGCCTGACATACTCCGCGTTCGTTGCGCGCAGGTAGGACATATTTCCGTTACCTTTATGGGGCCGGACTTCGATCCTTTTGACTTTGAAAAAACGTCGAGTAACGAAGCGCAACTAGGACCATGGGACGCCAAGACAGCCTACACGCGGGAGATCTTACGCAAGACAAACGTAGAAATGACTAACATATTTGATGCTGATCAAGCCGATCGCCAAGCTGAGCATATCAATCGGTCCATTGTCGGGCCAGCGGACGAAAAACGCAGGCGACGCACGCAAGAACTGCTAGACTCCGGGGCGCTTCAAAGTGGCGAAGACTTTTACCACGCGGCCTTTATATTTCAGCATGGCAGCAAAGCTGATGATTATTTAAAGGCCCACCTATTATCAATGGTAGCTGCAGCTAGAGGGAATGCGGGAGCGATCTGGATATCTGCCGCGACGCTCGACAGATATCTTCGGGCCATTGGCAGACCGCAAGTGCTGGGTACCCAATTCACGGCACCTAAGGGCAGCCCGGCAACTCAAGAGCCTTACGACCGCAACCTTATATCCGATGCCATGCGCAAGGCGCTTCGTGTCCCACCATTGGCGGAGCAGGAGAAGTATCGACAGGACTACACTATGCACGAAGCTAAGAGCAGGACTCCGTGAGGTCGCGCCGGAGAGAGGTGACTCAGGGAAGCTGAACAGCAGGGATAGGTGGATTGCTGATCTGACAGCGGCCATGCTGGCCGCGAGCAGGAGGCAAGATAAGCAAGCGACCGAGACGGAACCACAGCCCGGCGTTCGAGGCGACGGTAGCGTTAGCTGCCGTGAAGGGGCGAAGGCGCTAGCCGCATCGTCCAATACACGACAGTGCCCACGCTCCTTTGACGTAATTAGGGCCGGCCCCGGCCACGATCGTCGCATCTGCTAATGGACGATAGCGACCGAGCCGGCTTTCCTACAAACGAACGTCGGGCGGGAACCTACCGCGTCGATCGCGCTGACGGACGCCTGCGGGTTACGCTTTCCCAAAATCTGTTCCCAATTCCTTTTTCCCGAAATGGCCAATCGAAGATCGAGAAACGGGAAAGATCGCGCTTAACGAATGGCGGTTATTGGGCGCCCGGATCGCCAGCCTGAACGTCCGGGTTTGAGCGAATGCAGACTGACCGCTTCGGATTAATGCCGATCAGCAGTGCGAACGTCGCGACCTGGTGGAAAACGGACCGGCCGCTATTGAATGGTCGGGGCAGATAGCAGACATTCTAAAGATGCCCACCAGCCAGCACACGATCGTCAATAAGCAAGATGGTCCAATCTATATCTCGATTGAGCCATGGCCGGAATGCTACGAGCTTGAGCCCGGCGATCGGCTGACGCTTTCCTATTGGCTCCCGCAGACCGGCGACGCGTTGGAAATTCAGTTCATCAATGAACGCGAACTTGTGCTGTGGCCCACGGAGCTTGATCCGAAACCAGTTGTGCTCATCAATGACGCGTCCGCCGAAGGACGAAGCTGGAAGTTCAAACACCAGTAATTGCCAGGTGTATTGATCTCGGGGGTGGAACGTCCAGGATTGGTGGATAACGGCCTGACCGTTTTCGGGTAGATCGGCGGGTAAGCGGAAGTTCGCCAATGAGACATGACCCTAGTTTTTCCCACCCCTTTGCTCATCCTGCATGCTTGAGGCGCTCAACAGTCCTACCAGCGAAAACAATGGCTCAATGCTTGTATGGATACGGAACAAAGATGAGGGGCTTTCTCGGCGTTGGGTCTGATAGCCGTCGTTCCGACGTTCTATCAGTGGCTCTTTGCGCCTTCGCCCGTGTCAGATATAGTTCGGCATCTGTTACCATTGATCGAGCCGCTTCTGGTGATAAAGGTGCGGTTTTAAACTGGATCGCTGCCGCTGGCAGACTTTGCAGAAGTACCGCGCACTGGAAAAATAGTCTAAGTCCGTCTGGTGCCGGGCAAAACATTGTATAATCTTTATCTAATTTCGTTTGCAAGCTATTTGACGTATATTGATGAGATCCAAGCATATACCCACCACCGAAGCTTTTCCCGGTAAATCCTCTGCCGAGATCAATGTAATATCTAGCGTCAACCGGGCTACCCGACTTTGGCTTGTCCGGGACTAATCGAGCATACGCACGCTTCTTTGCTCCCTCCTCTATTCGCGCCTCTACGGTTCCTTCTGGAAAAGATAGTATTGTGCCATTATACTGAAACGGCGCTGTATCCGGCACTCGTGGTGCTGGTGCTCCACAGCCAGTTGATGCAAGCGACAGCAGGCATGCAATGGCGGGGCCTGAATGAGCTGACATATGTGCTTCCATGATCGAGGGATGCGGTCTTCAGCGCAGTGAAGTAACAACGACGTGCACTTTAGGGTTAGCTGTTGGACCGCACGAACGTCCGCAACTGGGCGCTTTGGGTCATTCGGCGCGATCGGCGTCGGAATGGCTGAATGTGGTGGTCAACGGACAGGCCGCTTTCGGGTACGAATGGGTCGATACCTGCCATTAACAGAAGCGCCCACACCGAAAGGAGATCACGTGCTGAGGAAAGCCCGAGGCTAAAATGGCGGGGGATACCTCCGATATATTTGTAAAGAGATGATCGGTTTGTAACCTGTCACCTCCACCACCCACGTGTCATCTTGCCAAAACTGAAGTTGCGTTGCCGGTCCGCGAACCGAACTTGGCAAATCGACGTTACCCAGATGGCGCCAATTGAGCCCGGCCAGCACGCGAACTCCATCGCACCGGTTACCCGCAAGAGTGGTGTCGTCTAAGCAAGTGACCGGAACCGAAGCACGGCCCGTCTTTGCTACCTCGATTGAGAGATCGAGAACGGCCTCGACAATCCCGCGACCGAGCTGTGGTTCACTCGGTGGCAATTGTGCAAAGTTTTCCACGCGAGCGCACGCGGCATCCGTCGCCATTTGATCTAGAACGGTGGCAAGCGGCGCTGCATTTACAGCAAAACGGCGCCGAGGCGCATTCGCTGCTTGCTCGGCCGCGTTCTGCGGTATCTTCCCGTGGAGCGTGTCGAAATTAACAAGGATCCGGCGTGCGATACAAAACCTGCCGCCAGCAGCCGTCCCTGCTTCGTAGAAAAGGACATAAGATAGGGGCGTTTCAGGGAAGCCCTTCATCGACCGCCCCACCTCGACCTTGCGAATATCACCGTGCGGAAAGCCCCGCAGAAGAATCGCCTCCAGCTCTCGCGGCGACATCTGCTCTGCCCGCTGTCGGGTGAGGATTACATCTTGCGGCCCGATCGTAACCGGATCGCCCTGGGCGATCGTGGGAATTGACCAACAGAGACCAGCACCAAAAACCGCCAAACGTAACCACATGGTCGGCCTCACCTTTTCGGCTGCCTATCAACCCAAGCTGCGTATCAACCAAAAGAGCGGCAGCTTTCAGGCACTGTCACAGAACCAATGAGGGTCGACAAGTGAGCGTTAGCGGTTATTCGTCGCGATCGGCTCTGGAGCGGCCGGAATTGGTGGAAAGCGGCCCGTCCGCTCTCGGGCAGCGATCCTCGTAACCGGACGTTCGTTCAGGAGGGGGACAGCGGGCCAAAGGACCGGTTCCTGGTGGTTAGGCGACGGGCAGCTTTCCGCCAGCTCGAGCTAAAAACTGCCGTTCCCAATCTGGCGACCGCTAGCTGCATAGCGTATCAAGAGGAATGCTTTTGCGATCAACACGGACGGGCCGCGCAGTCGCGGTGCTGCTCCTCGCCAGCACGACCGTGGCAATCGCGCAGGTCAGTCCGCCTCGGCCACCCGACTTCGTAGTTCCCTCGCCGCCGCCGGAAGCCCCGGCGCCCGTCACCGCAGCGACAAAGCTGCCGGCTGGTTACCTCGACGCGATAGGAAAGCGGCTTGGCCTCAACCCCTGCGACTATAGCGTCTCTCGCCGTGCCGGCAGGCCCATCAACGCGGTTGCGCTGGTAGAGGCACCGGGGCGCGGCTGCGTGGTATGGGACAGCTCATCCGCGGTGGGGATCAACAGCTTTCTTGGATCAATGAATGTTGATGGCATTCGCGTCCCCCTGATCGGGTACGCGAAGAAGCTATCCCCGCCGATTACACCGTCCGTGCTCGTTCTCGACCTTGTCGGAGGGCCGGCCGGTGACATATCTCCGGGCTTGAACGACTCCCTCCAGGAAGCGCTAGTTCACCGTGGCGCCATCGTCGTGAAGCCTGCTTATGCCGGTACGAGGCATCGATCACGCTACCCCGCTCCCGACCTTGACGATGCCGTCCGGGAGGTCGTGGAGATCGTCAGGAAGTTGCACGGAGCCAATCCGCACTCCAGGCTCATAGTCATGGGGGAAAGCTTGGGTGGATACATCGCTGCAAAGGCAGTTGCCTCGCAGCATGATCTTCCGGTGGACGGATTATCGCTGATCGTTCCCTTAGTTTATAGCCCCGACCAAGCGATCGGAAACTTCAGGCGTCTTGCCCACGCTTCCGGACACGCGTTTACGCCCCTTTGGATACGTTCAGTCCCTTCACGTAGCCCTGTTCAGCCGATCGATGGACCAACCCGCCAGCGCGTCAGCGAGTACAAGGCTGTTTCAAGTATGGACCTGTTCCAGGCGTATTTTCCAGCCAACGCTCGTACAATCGGCCTGTTGACTTACCTGACCGGGAAGAACCGCCTTCCTACGTTGATTGCTTATGGTTCCACTGACGAGCGTGTCGGCATCGAGGTTCTGCAAGCCGCAACAACGCTCCCCAGCAATGTCCATCTCCTTAAGCTCGATCGGAGCGGACATGCGATCGACGCTGTCGCTGCCGAGCGCATAGCAACCAGGATATGGTCTACTTTTCCTCTCGCAAGCCATAAGGATTAGAGCAACTGAACGTCCGCTTTCGGGTGTCTGCGTCAGCAAGAGGATCGTCCACAACTGGGCGATTCCAGCCCGTCCGCTTTCCCGCCCGATAGCTGCCGGTCAGCTTTTCGGCGCCATGGACGCCCGCGAAGGGTCTGAACAGCAATAGGTGGTGGCTAACGGACATTCCCATCAGGCTGCCGCGGTTCATATGACCAACCGCTATAAGCAGCGTCAAACTGGACAGCAGTTGCATTGAAGGTGCGAATTTGCTCCGCAATACGTGCTTCTTCTGGC
>Ga0265798_10011861_pt1 | contig 10581 bp, 7 predicted proteins | sample P3T30metagenome_FD_192430 | JGI IMG/M metagenome (GOLD analysis project Ga0265798, IMG submission 192430) | Plant litter microbial communities from East Loma Ridge, Irvine, California - P3 T30 | ecosystem: Environmental > Terrestrial > Plant litter > Unclassified | place: USA: California... | reverse complement strand
TGGATTTATACTACGTCTTATCGTAGTCCTTTCTATATCAGAAAATTGCTTTGGGTCTACGGTTTGCGAGCAGATGGTATCGTCAACCAGACGCGCCACAACAAGCACGTTCGAGTTAGAAGTACGAAACATCCGCCGACCTTTGGCATTGATGTACTAATTGATGATTCGCGGGGTGTGCAGTTGGAAGGCCAGCGCTTCGGATTTCACGTTATTCAGGTAGACCCCGCTAATGCTGATTGGGTAAGCACTACCCAAGCGCAGTTACTCGCGCTTATTACCCACTCAAAACTGAGTTAGCTGTTTACTATGCGCTACATCCTTCTCAACAAGCCCTACGAAGTCCTCACGCAGTTCACCGACGAGCACGGGCGCGCCACGCTCAAAGACTTTGTGTCGGTGCCCGAGGTGTACCCCGTGGGCCGCCTCGACTTCGACAGCGAGGGCCTGCTGCTGCTCACCGATGATAAGCAGCTGCAACACCGCCTCAGCGACCCGCGCTACAAGGTACCCAAAACCTACTGGGCGCAGGTCGAGGGCGTACCCACCGAGGCGGCCCTAGGTCAGCTGCAGCAGGGCGTGCAGATTAAAGACGGCTTCACGCTGCCGGCCGAGGCAGTGGCCTTGCCCGAAGCAGCCACCGCCGACTTGTGGCCGCGCACGCCGCCTATTCGGTACCGAGCCAGCATCCCGACAAGTTGGCTGGCTCTCACCATCTCGCAGGGCATGAACCGGCAGGTGCGCAAGATGTGCGCCGCCGTGGGCCTGCCCTGCCTGCGGCTGGTGCGCGCGGCCCTGGGCGAGCTTACCATCGGTACTTTAGCGCCCGGCGAGTGGCGCGACTTAACACCCGACGAAGTAGCGGCGCTACGCAAAACGGCGGGCGCGGGCCTGGCGCAAGCTGCGCCCGCCCGCAAACCAGCCCGGCCGTTCAACTCCTTTAAAGGCCGTCGCTTTTAAGCTACTTACTCTATGAAACGTCGCCTGTTGCTGCTTGGAAGTTTGATTTTTGTAGCTGGCAATGCCGTGGCCTTCATGCACGCCTGGCGCTTCACGCACTTTACCGACGAGCCGGGCGTGCACTCGCCTACCCCCGAGCAACTGACTACTGCGCATAAGCTGTGGGTGCTGCTGACGGGCGTTCATAACCCCCGGCCTCAAAGCCAGCTGGCGCCTAGTTTTCAAGTCGAAAACGTAAGCATTCCTAGCCCCAACGGTACACTAGCGGCTTGGTATGCCCAGCCAGATACGGCGGCACCTAGGGGAACGGTGGCTCTCTTTCATGGCTACACCAGCAGCAAAGCCCACCTGCTGCACGAGGCCGGCTACTTCCGGCGGCTCGGCTACGCGGTGCTACTGGTAGACCAAGCCGGCAACGGTAATTCGGCTGGTAACCGCACTACTATTGGCTACCGCGAGGCCGATGATGTGGCCGCTACCGTGCGCTACCTGCGTGCGCGCCAGCCAGCCGGCCACCCCGATTCGCTGGTGCTCTACGGGGTAAGTATGGGCGCTGTGGCCATCATGCGAGCCGAGGCCGAGCTGGGCGTAAAGGCCGATAAGAACATTCTGGAGTGCCCTTATGGCACCATGCGCCAAACAGTATATAATCGCTTCCATTCCATGAAGGTGCCGGCCTTCCCGCTGGCCGATATGCTGGTGTTCTGGGGCGGCGTGCAAAACGGCTTCTGGGCCTACAGCCTGCAAGGCGAGGAGTTTGCCCGCCGCATTAAAACCCCTACCCTGCTGCTATGGGGCACCGCCGACCCCAAAGTAACCCGCGCCGAAACCGACGCCATTTTTGCGAACCTAGCCGGCCCCAAGCAGCGCCAGGATTTTGAAGGTTCGGAACACGAGCCGTATTGGCTCAAGCACCCGCAGGAGTGGCAAGAGGTGCTGGCGAGGTTTCTAATTCCGCATTAATCCCGACCTGGCATCATGCCCGCTACCATCATCGATATACTTGACTGGCTTCGGCGCGAACACACCCGCCTAGGCATCACGCTTAATCCCCCAGCTACTGAAGGCGGAACTGCTGACTTTTGAGCAGCAAAAGGGAGTGCGGCTACCAGCTGATATGCGGGCTTTTTACTTGTGCTGCAATGGCTTTGAGATGAACAGCGACTTGTTCCGCTTCATGCCGCTGGCCGAAAACCTAGATGACGACTGGAATTGCCTGTTGATGTCTCCACACGATTTCTTTGTGGCAGAATACATGATTTACGCCGATGCCTGGGCACTGGCGCTAGATGCATCGGCTCCTGCAGGCTATATTATTTATAATGCCTTAGAAGACCTCACGTTGACAACCTCCTTCGCTGAGTTCTTGGAAGTGGCCATACACCACGGCGTCCATGGTAACGACGGCCTCTACGACTGGGCAAAACGGCTGTCACCGCCAGTCAGTCCATTACCTACCTTACCCGACCCAGTATCGGTCCCAACCTTATCACCACCCCGTAAGCCGTGGTATAAATTCTGGTAAGCGCAACCGGTTAGGGGTAAAACAAAACTTGCCCCCACCTATCGTTGCTACAATAGCCATGCAACAATTGGTGAGGGCAAGCTTTGCTACAACTGCTCTAATGCGCCGCCAGCGGCCGTTTAGCCGGTAGGTCGTCGGCGTAGTGCGTGTGCTCGGCGCGGTAGGTGCGCTCGAAGATGAGCGGGAAGATGAACAGCGTAAGCACTGTGCCCGTGAGCAAGCCGCCGATAACCACGATAGCCAGCGGCTTCGAGGTTTCGGAGCCGATGCCGGTGCTGAGGGCAGCCGGCAGCAAGCCGATGATGGCCATGAGCGCCGTCATCACCACGGGCCGCACCCGGGAGGCAACGCCTTCCGAGAGGCTGCGGTCGAGGCTCATCTTGTGCAGCATATTCTGTTTGAACACGCTGATAAGAATCACGCCGTTCTGAATACAAATACCGAACAGCGCGATGAAGCCAATACCGGCCGAAATCGAGAAGTTGGTGTGCGTGATGAGCAGCATGGCAATACCCCCGATAAGCGCAAACGGTACGTTGAGCAGCACCAGGCCAGCATCTTTCAGGTTGCCAAACAGGATGAACAGAATGAAGAAAATGAGCGCCAGCGAGATGGGTACTACCTGCGCCAGGCGTTGCGAAGCGCGACGCTGGTTTTCGAAGTCGCCGGTCCACTTCATGGAGTAGCCTTTGGGCAGCTGCACTACCTTGTTCACCTTGGCCTGCGCCTCAGCAATGGCCGAACCCATATCGCGGCCCCGCACCGAGAACTTCACAGCCGAAAAACGGGTGTTGTCGTCGCGGTAGATGAGGCTGGGGCCAGTGACGGGCTTCACGTCAGCAATCTCATTCAGGGGCACCGTTTTGCCACTTTGGGTGGGCACCATAAGAGCCGCCACCTCAGTGGGTGTTTCGCGGAACTGGGGCTCGTAGCGCACTCGAATGGGGAATTTGCGTTCGCCTTCGTACATCTGGCTGGCCTGCTTGCCGCCCACGGCCATTTCGAGCACGGCGTTGGCATCGCTCTTACTCACGCCGTAGCTGGCCATGCGGCGCTCGTCGAGGTCGGCATGCAGCTCGGGCTGGCCGATGTTGCGCAACAGCCCTAGGTCGTCGATGCCGTCTACGTGTTGCAACACCTCGTACACCTGGCGGGCTTTGCCTTCCATCAGCTTGAGGTCGGTGCCGTAGATTTTCACCGCAATCGAGCCCTTCACGCCCGAAGCGGCCTCCTCCACGTTGTCGGTTATAGGTTGCGAGAAGTTGAAATCTACGCCGGGGAAGCGGTTCAGCTTCGCCTTCATCCGCTCGATAAGGTCTTCGCGGTAGGCCTTGGATTTCATCTTCTTCTGCACCTCGTCGGTGTGCTTTATCTGCACCAAAAACTCGTTATTGTAGAAGCCCGTGGGGTCAGTGCCATCGTTGGGGCGGCCGGTTTGGCTCACCACGTCGCTGACTTCCGGGAAGCTCACGAACACGCGCCGCATCTCGTTGCAAAGCTTATTGGAGGCATCGAGCGAGATGCTGAGCGGCAGCTGCGCCCGCACGTATATCGAGCCTTCGTTGAGCTCGGGCAAGAATTCGGTACCTAGGAACTGAAACATCCCCACCCCTACTGCCACTAGCACAGTGGCAAACAGCAGGCTCGCCGTTTTGCGGGCATACGTGAAGTCGAACACATTTTTGGCGCCCTTGCTGATGCCGCGCACAATGAAGTTATCCTTCTCGCGCACGTCCTTGCGCAGCAAGATGCTAGCCAGCACCGGCACCAGGGTCAGCGTAAAAATTAGGGCACCTAGGAGCGCAAAGCCCAGCGTCCAAGCCAGCGGCGAGAACACCTTGCCCTCTACTTTTTCGAACGAGAAAATGGGTAGCAGCGCCGTGATAATAATGGCCTTAGCGAAGAAAATCGACTTGCCCATGTCGCGGCCGGTCTTTTTAATCAGACCCAGCTTGGCGAGCTTGTTGAAGCGCTCCATGCCTACCTCGTGGGCTTTGTGGTCGAGCGCCACGAAGAGCCCTTCCACCATCACCACCGCACCGTCGATGATGATACCGAAGTCGATGGCGCCCATGCTGAGCAGGTTGGCGCTCATGCCCCGCAAGCGCAGGCAGATGAACGCAAAGAGCAGCGCCAGCGGAATGATAATACTCACAATCAGCGTCGTGCGCCAGTCGGCCATGAACAGAAACACAATCACCGTCACGAAAAGCATGCCTTCCATGAGGTTGTGAATCACGGTCTCGGTCGAGAAGTCGATGAGCTGCTGCCGGTCGTAAAAGGTGCTTATTTTGACGTCGGGCGGCAGAATCTTCTCATTCAGCAGCTGCACCTTGGCTTGCAGGCGCTCAATGACTTCCGAAGGGTTCTCACCCTTACGCATCACCACGATGCCTTCCACCTTATCATCCTCCAAGCCCCGGCCCACGCGACCTAGGCGCGGCAGCGCCGACTCAGCCACTTTGGCCACGTCCTTAATGAGGATGGGCACCCCGTTCACGTTCTTAACGACCGTGTTGTTGATGTCCGAAATATTGTTGAGCAGGCCGATGCCGCGCACCACGAAGTTTTGCTGGCCCTCGTTTATCACGTCGCCGCCTACGTTGATGTTCGAGCGCTGTACGGCCGTGTAGAGGTCGAGCGGCGTCAGGCCAAAGTCCTGCAACTTACTGGGGTCTACCGATATCTCGTAGCTCTTCACCTCGCCGCCAAAGCTGTTAACGTCGGCCACGCCGGGCACGGCCTTCAGGTTGCGCTCAATCACCCAGTCCTGAATGGTTTTCAGCTCGCGGGTGCTTTTGTTCTTGCTGGTAAGGGTGTAGCGATAGATTTCGCCGGTGGGGCCGTAGGGCGGCTGCACCTCGGGGTCAGCGCCATCGGGCAGGTCAGCCCCGGCTAGCAGGTTGTTTACCTGCACGCGGGCGAAGGCATCGTCTACGCCATCATCAAAAATCACCTTTACTACCGACAGGCCGAAGAGCGTGGTCGAGCGCACGCTGGTTTTCTTCTGCACGGGGTTGAGCGCAATCTCAATGGGCGCGGTCACGAACTTCTCAATCTCCTCAGCCGAGCGGCCGGGCCACTGCGTGATGATAGTGATTTCGGTGTTCGTCACGTCCGGAAACGCCTCGATGGGCGTGTTCCGGTAGCTCACCACCCCAGCGATAACCGCCACGAGCGTGAGCAGAAAAATAAAGCCCCTGTTTTTGAGGGAAAAGGCAATAATGCCCTGAATGAACTTATTCATTTATAAGTCGATAATGACTTTATACCTTCTGTAATCGCCTGTTATGCAGCGCGCAGCGAAGCATGACCTAGGCTACTTAGTCATTCAACTCGTCGTACACGAGCAGTTGGTTTCGGGTGATAATGGCCTCGCCCGGTTTCAGGTCGCCGGTCACGTAGCTCACGTCGCCCACGGTTTTAACTACCGTCACGGGGCGGGTATCGACCTCCTTCTGGCTTTTATACACAAGCACAAAATGCTGGTCTTTATCGAACACCACCGCGCTGGCAGGCACGGCCAGGCCCTTTTGCGTGCCCGTGTTCAGGATGCGCACCTGGGCATACATCTCGGGCTTGAGCAGGTAGCCGGGGTTAGCCAGCTTGATACGAACTTTCAGGGCTTTGCTCTCAGGGTCGAGCACGTTGAACACCTTATCGACTACACCGGTAAAATGCTTGTCGGGGTACGATAGCGTGGTAATATCGGCCTGGTAGCCAACCTTTACCTTATCAATATCAGCCTCAAATACGTTGGCCAGCACCCACACCTGGTCGAGGTCGGCGATGGTGAAGAACTTGTCCACGCTCGACGTCGTGTACTGCATGTTCTCCGTCACGTCCTTGTCAGTGATAAAGCCCGAAATCGGAGCCTTTATGGTGTAGTGTCCGCTGCGGTCGACACCGTAGATGCCGAGTTGCTTGTTGGTTTTGCCTAGGTTACTCTGGGCTTTGCGTAGCTCTTCACGCGCCAGCACTACATCGCGCTCGGCGGCCAGGCCGGCCTTAAACTGGTCTTCGGCTACGCTTAGGTTTTTGCTGGCGATAGCCAGGTCAGTGCCGGCGTTAGAATTCTGATTTTGCACGTCGGCGATTTCGCCCGAACGTACCACCGCTAGCACCTGGCCTTTGGTTACGTGGTCGCCAAGCTCCACGCGCAGGTCTTCGACTACGCCGCCCACTAGCGGCACCACGTTGGCGGTTTTGTCGCCGTTGGTCGTTACCTGGCCCGAGTATGACTGCTCGCTACGCATGGGCTCTAGGCGCACCGTGTCGAAGGCCAGCTCTTTTAGGGTTTGGTTGGGCAGAAAAAATTGCTTGGTGGCTTGGGGTTCTTCCTTCGCGGTATCGGCCTCTTTGTGGCACGCACCGAGCCCTAGGGTCAGGAGGAAGAGAATGGTCGAACGATTCATTATTTCAATTAGCAATGAGCAATTATCAATTAATAGCCAGCGGGTTATAAATCAGCGAGCAGCTAGCGGCAGTCAGTTGGCTGCTCACTGCTAACTGCTCCTTCATAATCGACCTATTCCGCCTTAAGCAGCACGCGACCCACCGCAAGATTCACGTTCTCGAACGCACGCATTCGATTAGCGCGCAGCGTATTAAGCTGCAGCACGTTGTTTTTGTAAGCCTCGTAAAAGTCGAGGTATTCCACGATGCTGATGAGGCGCTTGGTGTAGCCCTGCTCGATGTTGTCGATGAGGCGCGAAAAGGGCGTGGTATCGCGGCTGGTGTGCTGGTAGAGTTCATCCTGGCGCTGGGCTACCTGGTAGGCCTCGTGTACATCGCGGCGCACCGTGAGCTGCTGCTGGGCGGCTTCGGCCTGGGCCTGCCCTATCTGCGCTTTGGCCGCCGAAATGTTGCCTTGGTTGCGGTTGAAGATGGGCACCGCCACGCCCAGCGTTATCGAGTTATAGTTGTCAAAATATGACCCTAGGCGGTCGTAGCTGTAGCCTACAGCCAAGTCGGGCGTGGCCACGGCCTTTTGCAGGCGCAGGTTTAGCTGCTGGCGCTGCACTTCGGCCTGGCGGCTCAGTAGGTCGGCGCGGCGCACCAAGGCTGTGTCGATAAGCTGCTGCTCGGGAAAGGCGCTCAGCGACAGGTCACGAACGCGGTCAGGGTTGACCACCGGGCGGTACACGGCGTTGGTCGAGTCGCGCAGCAAGATGTGCAGGTCGGCCTGCGAGTTGGCCTGGTCTGTTATCAGCCCCACACGCTCGGTTTCGAGTGTGAATAAGAAGGCTTTCAAACGAATAACTTCCTTGAGCGCAATATTTCCCTTCTCAAACTGGCTCTGGTAGAGGTCTACAGTGCGGCGCAGTTGCGGAATCTCAGTGTCGTACACCCGCAGCGTTTGGCGGCGGTAGTGAATGTCGTAGAACGTGGTGCGCAGTTGGAAGCGTAGGTTACGAACAAGGTCTTCGAGGTTAAACTGCTCGACCACAGCCTGCTGCTGCTGGGCGCGGCCGGCCGCCATGCGGCGGCCCGCCAGCGCAAACAGCTGCTGCGCCTGAATGGCTACTTGGTTGCGGCGCAGGTCGGGGTTGTCGCCTACCGCGCCCTGCCGGTGGATGGCCTGCTGCAAGGCATTCTGGTCGAGCGTGATGGTCGGGTTGTCGATGAGGCGGGCCTGCACAGCCAGCGCCTGCTGCGCCGTGATGTTATAGCGCTGGGCCAGCACTTGCAGGTTGTTTTGCACGAAGCGCGCTTCGGCCTCGGGTAAGGTCAGGCGTAGGGTGTCGGCGGCCGAAGCAGCAGCCAGCGGTGCCTGGGCGTGGGCAGCGGGCGCTAGCGCAAGGCTGCCCAGCAAGAGCCCTAGGTACCAGCCCGACCGACGGCGGGCGGTAGGCATGAGCGGCGCAGTCGACGTGAACAGATGATGAATGGCGCTCCTAAAAATTCCTTGTAAAATCACTTTTTTGCTTTTTAACCGGGCGGGGTATCCGGACAAAGCTAACAGGAAGTTTTCAGACTTGATTCACTCACTAATACTATTCATTACAAACTCATTTTTAGGGTATTAGAAACAGATTAGAGATGGATTAAAAACGGATTAGAAAGCCGTTTACCAAGCAATAAAAAGCCCCCAGCCGAGGTGGCTGCGACTTCGATAATTCACTTTGCCTTAAATCGTTATTTGCGGCGCTCGCGCTCCTGGCGGCTACTAGAATCCACTCGTACACGGTAAGCAAAATAAGTAGCAATAAAAGCGTAGCGTTGCTACGTCTGCCAGCACGACGATGGCTAGCAGCTTCTGAATGTCAGAGCTAGTACTCGTGCTGATAGCGGCCGGCAGCAACCCTAAGCGTGGTTATCACCACAGAGTGCAGCCGCGACCTGGCGCCGTGCTTGATGGCGGGCACCAGCCTGCCAAGAGCGAGGTTTATGGGCGGTGCATACTCTCATCAAACGTCACCTCGGCCACTGTGCCGCGCCCCGGCTCCGAGCGCAGCGTGAGCTTGCCGCCGTGCAGCGCCACAATGCGCTGGGCCAGCGGCAGCCCCACTCCGTGCCCCACCACCCCACGCACGCTCGCCGCCCGGAAAAACGGCTGGAATACCTGCCCTAGGTCCGCTTCGGCGATGCCTTGGCCAGCATCGGCCACCCGCACTACTAACCCGCCCCCAGCCGGGCGGCGCAAACTGAGCGTGACGCGCTGCTCGGCGCTGGAGTACTTAAGGGCATTATCGACTAGGTTGCCGAGGGCGCGGGCCAGTAATACGCGGTGGCCTTTTAGCTCGAATACAGCGGGGTCATCGGGTAGCTCGCTTAGGTCACCTAGGTCCACTTGTACGCGGCTGCGCTGGGCAGGCGCCACGGCTTCACGCACTTCCCACAGCAACTCGTCAAGGCGGATGTCTTCGGTCAGGGGCATGGCCTCGTCGGCCTGGGCCAAGTCGAGTAGGTTATTTATCAGCTGCTTAAGCTGCTGCAACTCGGCCAGCACCGAAGTCGCGCCTTCCTTATACGCCTCGACCGAGCGCTCGCGGGCCAGCAGCACTTGCAGCTCACCGATGCTGCTAGTGAGGGGCGTGCGCAGCTCGTGCGAGGCGTTGCGCACGAAGGTGCGCTGGCCGTCGAAGCTGGTTTCGAGGCGCCCGAGCAGGCGATTAAAGGTGCGGGCTAGGCGGCGCAGGTCGTCTTTTTCGCTGGTGCGCAGCGGCTCGGCTACCCGCAGGTGCAGGTCTTGGGCTGTGATACGGTCAACCTGGTCGTTGAGGGCCGCGATGGGAGCCAGCGCCCGGCCCGCAAAAATCCGCCCTACGGCATATATTAGTAGTAAGCTCAGCACAAAAATGCCGCCCATAATGGTGGCCAAGCTGCGTAGGCGGCGGTGACCGTATATGTTTTCGGCAGCGGCCACTATCACGTAGTCACCCTGGTTGTCGCGGTAAAAGATACCAATGGCCTGCCGCGTACCTAGCTTGAAATACACCTCTTTGTTGAGCACGATGCGCGCCAGCAGCGCATCGCTCAGGCGCACGCGCTCGTCAGCCGCCACGAAGCGCACCCGGCCTTGGGCATCGTAGACCTGCAAAATCTCGTTGCTGAGTAACTGTAGGTACTTCTTCTCGAAGTCGCGAAAGGCGCTGGCGCGCATCTCGTCTTTTTCCAGATAGATATAGCTTGTTACCTGTGCCCGCTCGCGCAGCCGCTGTTCAAACTCGCGCTGTGAGGCGCTGCTCTGGAGCAGAAATACAACCGTGAGCACGCCCAGCAATAGCACAGCCACCACACTCACGAATAGCCAGGTCAGACGGTTGCGGATAGTCATGGGCCAGGGAAAGCTCGCAAATTACTGGTTGGGTCTTCTTAATAGTATTTTGTCAGTACTCCGCTAGGGCTAGCTGCAGGCCACAGCTTGTTTAAATAGGGGCCAGTAAAGCGCTTTCTATTGCTTTATAACTGCCGAGACGCGGCGCTTTGCTGTTGCAGGAAAATTCAATACAGCGTCTGAGTCTGCCAACTTCAGAATTTTTGCAGATTTGGGGTCATTTCGATAGGGCATTTCCCCGCGCTAAAGTGTTTTAGCAAATACTGACGTGTTTTTTTTATGCCTTTCATGAAGTCAGCATGATTGATTATTGAAG
>Ga0265798_10011860_pt1 | contig 10581 bp, 10 predicted proteins | sample P3T30metagenome_FD_192430 | JGI IMG/M metagenome (GOLD analysis project Ga0265798, IMG submission 192430) | Plant litter microbial communities from East Loma Ridge, Irvine, California - P3 T30 | ecosystem: Environmental > Terrestrial > Plant litter > Unclassified | place: USA: California... | reverse complement strand
GGTGGGCGAAAAACTTGGCGAACCCGGACGCTTTCATGGGGCGTTCCCTCTCAATGGCGACAGGGGTAGGACCGCGAATCAGCTCAGCAGTTCAATACTCTTCCATATCTAACGAGGACAGCGCCTTTTGCATAAGCTTGTATTTATTTAGTCGTTTGGCATGCCCATCCTGGCAGGTATAGTTCGTTCTCCACAGGATTACACCGCTCTTCGCAGCGCACTCAGTCATGACGCATTCGCAGCACCGCACTCCACCAATCCGCCCGGCGCTTCCGCCGGGCATGGTGCAGCCGTCCTGTCGAATGCGGCGCTTCTGACGTCCTGATTCATACCGCCGACTCCCGTACCCGCTTGGCTTAGAAGGCGGGGCAGGGAGCGCACGCCTGCGTCGTCCTGATAGGATGCGCAGGTAGACCACCGCCCAGGAATACCATGTTCAGACCATCCGCTATCGTCGTGGCGCTCGCCGCTGCATTCTCGCAACACGCCGCCGCCCAGGACATCGAAAAAGTCATCGTCACCGGCTCGAATATCCGCACTACCCAGAAGGAGGGCGCCAGCGCCGTCCAGGTCATCACTGCGAAGGAACTCGCCGCAACCGGCAAGTCCAGCATCGCCGACGTGATCCGCTCGATCTCGGCCAATAGCGGCAACAGCTATAACGAACAGTTCACCGGCAGTTTCTCGGCCGGCACCGCAGGCCTGTCGCTGCGTGGCCTGGGCCAGAAGAACACGCTGATCCTGGTGAACGGCAAGCGCGTCAGCCCTTATGCCACTGCCCAGAACCTGCAGGAGGTATTCGTCGACCTGAATAGTCTGCCGATGGCGGCGGTGCAGCGCATCGAGGTGCTCAAGGACGGCGCTTCGTCGGTTTACGGCTCCGACGCCGTGGCCGGCGTGGTCAACATCATCCTGTATAAAGAATTCAAGGGCACCGAGATCAGCGCGCAGTACGGCGGTTCGACCGAGGGTACGGGCCAGAAGGACAAGAGCGTCACCCTGCAGACGGGATATGGCTCGCTGGTCGATGACGGCTACAGCATCGTGTTCTCGGCGGACGCGCAGTGGCGCGACAAGCTGCAGCAGGACCAGGTGGGCTGGATGGCCGGCAGCGATTTCCGTGGCAATCCGAATGGCTCGCTGGCGTGGGTTCCAACCAATTACGTCAACAACGATCCGACCCAGTGGCTGGGCGGCGCGCAAGGCGACCTGGCGGTGCAGCCCTACGGCGAGATCACCCCGGGCCGCAGCGGCAACGTGCTGGCCTACAATCCGGCCCAGTACAAGACCCTGATCCCGGGCATCCAGCGTGCCCACGCTTCGCTGCGCGGCACCGTCAAACTGGGCCAGGACCACGAAGCCTATGCCGAAGTGCTGTACGGCCGTTCGCGCGCCGACCAGACCTTCAGCGCGCCGCTGACCGTCGGAACCGGCCTGCGCGCCTGGAACAACACGACCCAGCAGCTCGATAACATCAATGTGGTGCTGCCGGTCGGCCACCCGAACAACCCGGGCACGACGCCGCTGCCGTTCAACGCCACGCTGTTCGACCTGGGCCCGCGCATGAAGCAGGGCCGGGTCGAATTCTTCCGCGCGCTGACCGGCGTGAAGGGCTATGCGGGCGGCTGGGAATACGATGCCTCGATCGGCCATTCCGGCAGTAAGCTCAAGGAGACCGTGCAGAACTTCGTCAACCGCTACGAGTTCGAGAAGGTGCTGGCGGACGGCAGCTATGATTTCGTCAACCAGGCCAACAACAGCGAGGCGGTACGCAACCGCCTGCGCCTGTCGACCCTGCGTCCGGCCGAATCGAAGCTGACCACGGTCGACCTGTCGGCGACGCGCGAACTGGCCCAGCTGCCGGCGGGCGCGCTCGGCTTCGCGGCGGGCGCCCAGTGGCGGCGTGAAGAGATGGGTTCGCAGACCTCGAGCGCAGTGTTGTCGGGCACTGAGCTGCGTCCGGCGATCAATATCATCGACGGCAGCCGCGACGTGGCAGCGCTGTTCGCGGAGCTGAACGTGCCGGTCCTGAAGGACCTGAGCCTGAACCTGGCCGGGCGCGCCGACCACTATGACGATTTCGGCAGCGCCTTCTCGCCCAAGGCCAGCGCGCGCTGGCAGGCGGCGCCCTGGCTGCTGGTGCGCGGCACGCTGTCGCGTGGCTTCCGGGCGCCGTCGCTCCCCGAGATCACCAACTCGACCTCGGTCAGCTACGGCAATGTGGTCGACCCGCGCGACCCGATCTCGCCGACCCAGGCGCGCGGCATCACCAACCTGACCGTCGCCAACCCGGACCTGTCGCCGGAACGCTCGACCAATGCCAACTTCGGCATCGTGATCGCGCCGAACAGCCGCACCAGCCTGGGCCTGGACTTCTACCGCATCCGTACCAAGGGCGTGATCGGCACCGAGTCGGCCGACAACATCATCGCCAACGAGACGACCAGCCCGCAAAAGATCGTGCGCGACGCGCAGGGCCGTATCCTGACGCTGTACCGCCAGTACGCCAACCAGGGCGACCGCGTGGTATCGGGCTTCGACATCGACCTGCGCCACGTGCAGCCGCTGCAGGCCTACGGCAAGCTGACCCTGAACGCGCAACTGAGCCGGGTGATGTCATTCGAGCAGCCGCTGGCGGTCGGCCTGCCGCTGACCGAGGGCGCCGGCAACAACTACTTCGGCTCCATCCCCAAGTGGCGCGGCGTGACCGGGCTGACCTGGGACATCCAGGACTGGTCCAATACCCTGGTGTGGAACTACGTCGACGGCTATGACCAGACCACGCGTGCGGACGAGCAGGTCAAGCCTTATGGCACCTTCGATCTGAACCTGGCGTGGAAGGCCAGCGAGGCGGCCACCGTGAGCTTCATCGTGCATAACCTGGGCGACAAGCGTCCGTCGTGGGACTCGTCGACGGCGTTCTTCGACTACACCCAGGGCGACCCGCGCGGCCGCGTTGCGTCGGTGAAGGTCAATTACCGCTTCTGATCGAGCGCCGGTGCATGCGGTTTCGGTCGATGCCGGAACCGCTTCGCTCTCTCCTTTCTCCACTTCGTCGCACTCAGGCTTGCAGGCGCCCCGCCTGCTGGGCACAATGGCTCACGTTCTTGTCGATCAAGCAAAGCGAGCCAGCATGTCCAGTACGACCTTGCCAGTATCATCAAAGCGGCGTTCGCGTCTGCGGCGCCTGGTTGCCGACCTGCCGCTCTCGATCGGCATCAGTGCGCTGCTGGCGGCGTTCATCAGTCTGGTGAGCGGGCAGTTCCTCGAAAACCTCCTGGTCTCCATCCTGATCGGGCTGGTGTCCTTCACCATCGTCAATGGCGGCCGCCTGCTGTGGTGGGACCGGCCTGACTGGGGCATGCGCGAGTGGCTGCCGTTCATGGCGCTGGCCGTCGTTGCGTCGCCCGTAGCGCATTTCAGCGGCCTGTATGTCACCGGACAGCTGCTGGGCATCCGTGTGCCGACGCTGCCGGAGTATCCGACGGTCGGGCGCATCAGCATGATCATTTTTACGCTGCTCGGCACCACCCTGATGGTGGTGCTGGTGATGAACCGCGAACGGCTGCGCCGGATCGAAGAGGAGCACGCTGCCGCGCGCTTGCGCGCCGAGATCATCGAACGCCAGGCGCTCCAATCCCAATTGCGCTTGCTGCAGGCGCAGATCGAGCCGCACATGCTGTTCAATACGCTGGCCAATCTGCAGGGCCTGATCGCGCTCGACCCGGAGCGCGCCAGCGGGATGCTCGACCAGCTGATCCAGTACCTGCGGGCTACCTTGAGCGTGTCGCGCTCCGAGACCACCACGCTGGAGCAGGAGTTTGCGGCGATGGCGGCCTATCTGGGCCTGATGGGTGTGCGCATGGGCGAGCGGCTCGCATATCGCATGGACTTGCCGCCTGAATTACGCACGGCGCGGCTGCCGACCATGTTGTTGCAGCCGTTGGTAGAGAATGCGATCGTGCACGGCCTGGAGCCGAAGATCGATGGCGGCGCGGTGGTCATCACTGCCGGCGCCGCCGACGGCAATATCGTGATCGAGGTGCGCGACACCGGCCTGGGTCTCGGCCATGCGCATGACCGGCGCGGCAGCGGCGTCGGTGTGGCGACCACCCGTGAACGCCTCGAGGTCCTGTACGGCGCACGGGCCACGATTTCCCTGCTGCCAGCCGAGCCCCAAGGTACGCTGGCCCGATTGATTCTTCCCCTGGAGCTCCACCCATGACACGCGCACTGATTGCAGAAGACGAACCGATTCTCGCGGCCCTGCTGGCCAAGACCTTGCAGCAGCTGTGGCCAGAGCTGGACATCGTCGCCATGGCGCCGAATGGCCTGGCAGCGGTCGAGCAGGGATTGGCGCTGCGCCCGGAGGTGCTGTTCCTCGACATCCGCATGCCGGGCCAGACCGGGCTGGAAGCCGCGGAAGAACTGGCCGAGCGCTGGGAAGGGCCGGAGCCTTTTCCGTATATCGTGTTCGTGACGGCCTTCGACGATTACGCGGTCGAGGCATTCGAGCGGGCGGCAGCGGACTATGTGCTCAAGCCGGTCAGCGCGGCGCGGCTTGGCAAGACAGTCGAGAGATTGCGTGCGCTGATCGAGGCGCGGAGCACGCCGGCTGCGGGCCTGCTCAAGGCCGATGCATTGGGCCAGCTGGTCGGGCAGCTGCAGGCGTTGCTGCCAGCGCCGGCGGCGACCGAACGGCTGACGACGATACGGGCGGCGGTCGGCAATGTGGTGCGCATGATTCCGGTGTCGGACGTGGTGTTCTTCCAGGCGGTCGACAAGTACGTGAATGTGGCGACGGCCGAGAGCGAGGCGCTGATCCGGCTGCCGCTGAAGGATTTGCTGCCGCAGCTGGACGCGAACCAGTTTCGCCAGGTAAGTCGCAGCATGGTGGTCAATATGCACCATGTGAGCAGTGCCGGGAGGGACGAGATGGGCAAGGTGACGCTGAATCTGCGTGGGCGGTCTGACAGGCCGCGCGTCAGTCCGGTGTATGCGCATTTGTTCAGGCAGATGTAGCCGTCGCCTGATTGATAGGTCTAAGTACTCACCCGGAAATAAATGTGCTTTTGGCTTCCATAACCGGCGCGTTGCTGCGTTGGCTTGTGCTTGCAGTGCTCGCACTGCGGCGCACTGCGGCGCACTCGCCGCGTTGCACCGCATCCGGTTCTGTTCGCCAAAATTCACGTTTATTTCCGGTCGAGTACTTAGTCGATTTCCGGAACGAAGAACGCCTGGTCGACGTGGCCGTCATCTTTATCCGTTTCGAATACCAGTAGATAGCCTTTCCCGACATGCTCTCCACCGTGTTCGGTCCAACAAAGTATGCGGGGTTAGTATCGTAGTCATAGTAGCCGGTAGGAGTTCCGAGCAGCGCCTCGATGTCTGTGCGATGTAGTCTGGTAACGTCGAACTTGCTTAAGAGTGATGCTGTCAGTTCGCCCCGTTCCAGCTCAGCAGCGACAGCCCAGGTTTTGAGTGTGAATTCGCGCGAGCCAAGTTTATTCGCCTGATTTTCGACAGAATTCCAGGAGTCAGAAAAAATCGCCGCAATCAGTAGAATCGACAAACAGGATCGCATCGCAAGATCGTGTCCAGGTTTCACTCTACCTCCGGGACAAATAACACACGCTCAATGTGACCATCGTTCTTATTTGCCTCGAATACAAAGAGGTAACCTCTGCCATGAACATTCGTCACACTATCCGGGCCGACGAAGTACGCGGGATTATTGTCATAGTAATAGTATCCGGTTGGCTTCCCGAGTATTTTCTCGACGTCGGTCCGATGAAGTGAGGTCGGATTGTACTTTCGGAGAAAAGATGATGTCATCTGACCGCGCTCGATTTGCGATGCATTTGCCCAGGACTCAGGTGTGAATTCGCGATTTCCGAGCTTTTCAGCCTGGTTTTGGGACGAGTTCGTCCAGCACGCAGTGAGGAAGGTCGCCATTACAATAGATATAAATCTTCGTTTCATCTTCTGCCCTCAGGATTCGATAATTTTCAGCTTTCCCGATGTCAGTGCGGCCATGCACCTTGAAGCGACAATCTGATCTTCGCCACCGAACCGACCGATGTTGAGGCCGACTGCATTATTGTGGAGGTCCATCGCTTTCTCGGCAGGAGGGTTGTCGGGAAAGTCTTCATGCGCTTTTGTGTATCTCAGCGCGGAACCGTAGCCGATATCGCGACTTACTAGTGCGGACCAAAAGCAGTGCCGAAATGCGTCCGATGCTGTGTTGCGGGCACCACCTCTGAATCTCCGCTGGCTTTCGAACAGGGCAACGTCTACTGCGTGCCTGATACTTGGAGCCTGTTCGGGGAATAAAATAAGATGAATTTTCTCGGCTGGAGTGAGCTTTTGTAACAGTGCGGCGTACGTTTCTTGCATGGCCGGGCTCCTTAGGTTGTTGTTCTCCAGTTTTTCATGTCGATGGTTCAGGCAGGTTAAGGTTGCTCAACTGAGACCCGCGTCTGCCACGATCGACACGTCGCGACGAGCCGGATTGGGTAAAATGCCGACTTTCGCTCTTTTGAATAACACCATGGAACTCCGCGCCGCCGCGCTTAACGCGCTGCTGGAATCCGATCCCGTCGCAAAGACCTGTGCAGTCGGCTTGCTGACCGCCGCGTGCCGAGCTGGAACGGTGAGCATCGACACCAGCACGCCCTTGGCAGCGCCACCGGGCATCCCCGGCCGCCCGATCCGCCCCGAACTGGTCCCGCCCCTGCAGGTCGGCCGCCGCTCGATGGCCACGCCGGAAGGCCGCGCGATGCTGGTGCACGCGCTGGCCCACATCGAATTCAATGCCGTCAATCTGGCGCTCGACGCGCTGTGGCGGTTCGCGGACATGCCTGAGCAGTACTACCTCGACTGGCTGCGCGTGGCCGACGAGGAGGCGCTGCACTTCACCATGCTCAATGGGCACTTGCAGACGCTGGGTTACGCGTATGGCGACTTTCCCGGCCATGACAGCCTGTGGGAGATGGTTGCCAAGACTAGCGACGACGTGATGGCGCGCATGGCGCTGGTACCCCGGACGCTGGAAGCGCGTGGCCTTGACGCCATCCCGCCACTGCGCAAGAAGATCGCGCAGGCCGGAGACCTGGCTGCGGCGCTGATCCTCGACCGCTTGCTGGTGGATGAAGTGGGCCACGTCGAAATCGGCAACCGCTGGTATTTCAGCCTGTGCGCGCAGCGCGGCCTGGAGCCTATCGCGACCTACGACGAGCTGACGGCGCGCTACAAGGCGCCGGTGCTGAAGGGCCCGTTCAATATCGAAGGCAGGCGCCAGGCCGGCTTCACCGAGGCCGAACTGGCACGCTTTCGCTGATGGATCTTGATGCGCCCGCCGGTACCGGCACCGGCTTCCTGCTGACGCGCCACTGGCGCGACACCGCTGCCGGCTGCGAGGTCGAGTTCTGGCTCGCGACCGATGACGGCCCGCGCTGCGTGCGGCTGCCCGTACAAAAGCCGGTCGCCTTCATTCCGGAAGAGCAGCGCCCGACCGTCGAGCAGCTACTTCACGACGAGCGTGGCTGGGAGCTCAAGCCCCTCGATCTGCTCGACTTTCGCCATCGACCGGTTGCGGGCCTGTACTGCCGCAAATACCGGCAGCTGATGCGCATCGAGAAGAACCTGCGCCAGCACGGCCTTGACGTCTTCGAAGGCGATATCCGTCCGCCCGAGCGCTACCTGATGGAGCGCTTCATCACCGCGCCGGTGACTTTCACCGGCGCCCCGGTTGAGAACAATCCCTTGCTGCTGGTCGACGGCATCCTGAAACCGGCGCCCGGATACCGCCCAACGATCCGCACCGTCTCGCTCGATATCGAAACGACTTTCCAGGGCGAGTTGCGTTCGATTGGCCTGGAAGGCTGTGGCCAGCGCGTGGTATACATGCTTGGACCGCCAAACGGCCAGGAGACCAGCCAGGACTTCGACCTCGAATACTGTGACACCCGCGTGGCGCTGCTCGACCGCCTGGAAGCATGGTTCATTGAGCACGACCCCGACGCGATCATCGGCTGGAACCTGATCCAGTTCGATATGCGCGTGCTGCAGAAGCACGCCGACCGCTACGGGCGCCCGCTACGCCTGGGCCGCGACGGCAGCGCGATCGAGTGGCGCGAGCATGGCGGCAAGCAGGAACACTACTTCATCTGCATCGCGGGCCGCCTGGTGATCGACGGGATCGATGCGCTGCATTCGGCAACCTGGAGCTTCCCGTCGTTCAGCCTGGAAAACGTCTCGCGCACGCTGCTGGGCGAGGGCAAGGCGATCGACAATCCGCACGACCGCATGGCCGAGATCGACCGTATGTTCGCCGAGGACAAGCCGGCGCTGGCTTATTACAACATCATGGATTGCGTGCTGGTCACGCGCATTTTCGACAAGACGAAGCTGATCGACTTCCTGCTCGAACGGGCCAGCGTGACCGGCCTGGCGGCCGACCGCAGCGGCGGTTCGGTGGCCGCGTTCGAGCATCTGTACATGCCGCTGCTGCACCGCCAGGGCCGGGTGTCGCCGAATATCGGCGATGTCGAGGGCGCCGACAGTCCCGGCGGCTTCGTGATGGATTCGCGGTCGGGCCTGTACCATTCGGTGCTGGTGCTGGACTACAAAAGCCTGTACCCGTCGATCATCCGCACCTTCCTGATCGATCCGCTCGGTCTGGTCGAGGGCTTGCGCGAGCCGGAAGAAGCGACGGTTCCCGGCTTTCGCGGCGGGCGCTTCTCGCGCACCAGGCACTGCCTGCCCGGCATCGTGACCCAGGTGTGGGCGGGCAGGGAAGCTGCGAAGAAGGAGAACAACGCGCCGCTGTCGCAGGCGCTCAAGATCATCATGAACGCGTTCTACGGTGTGCTGGGCACGACCGGCTGCCGCTTCTTCGACCCGCGCCTAGCGTCGTCGATCACGATGCGCGGCCACGCAATCATGCACCGCACGCGCGAACTGATCGAAGAGCAGGGCTACGCGGTCATCTACGGCGACACCGACTCGACCTTTGTCTGGCTGGGCAAGGCGCACGCCGAAGCCGACGCGCGCCGCATCGGCCAGGCCCTGGTCGAGCATGTCAACGGCTGGTGGCGCGCGCACCTGAAGGAGGAGCTGGGCATCGAGAGCGCGCTGGAGCTGGAATACGATGTGCACTTCCGGCGTTTTCTGATGCCGACCGTGCGCGGATCGGATGAAGGCAGCAAGAAGCGCTACGCCGGCCTGGCTGCGACGAGCGACGGCGGCGAAGAGATGGTCTACAAGGGCCTCGAGTCGGTGCGCACCGACTGGACTCCGCTCGCGCAGAGCTTCCAGCAAGGACTGTACGAGCGCATCTTCAAGGGCCAACCGTACGAGGACTATGTGCGTGAGCTGGTGGCGCGCATGCTGCGCGGCGAGAGCGACGAAGACCTCATCTACCGCAAGCGCCTGCGCCGGGCGCTCGACGACTACGAGCGCAACGTGCCGCCGCACGTGCGCGCCGCGCGCATGGCCGACGAGCACCACCTGCGCCAGGGGCGGCACGCGCTGTATCGCAAGGGCGGCTGGATCCGCTACGTCATGACGCTCAACGGCCCGGAGCCGATGGAAGCGCGGCGCTCCGCGATCGACTACGAGCATTACCTGACACGCCAGCTCGAACCGGTGGCTGATGCGATCCTGCCTTTCCTTGGCGACAGCTTCGCGAACCTCACTAGTCCACAACAGACGTTGTTCTAGCCAGCTCTGAGCATCAATAGCGAGGGCCTGATGTGACCGCGGCTCCGCAGATGCGATCCCGGCTCTGCACATGAAGTCAATGCGGTGAGGCCACCTAGGCCTGGCGCACGCAACGCCGCGGCGCGGCGATACTGCGGTGCATCAGATAACGGCTGCCCGGCATGAGTAAGGCGCCCGCGAACAACAGGTCGCGCCACAGGCCCTTGCCATCGTGCTGGAAGCAAGGCGTCAGGCCACGGCTCAGGGACTGGTAGGCGCGGACCGTGCGCAGCCGGTTATGCGCGTAGCGGGCCGCGCCTTCAATCGCGCCGTCGGTGTCAACGCACGCAGCCAGCACCAGCGCATCCTGCACGGCCAGCGTGGTGCCGACCAAGCTGGGGACTCATCGCATGCGCCGCGTCGCCGACGATGCAGATTGGCCCGGACGCGAGCCGCGTCGGCCGCGCATGGTGATAGCTGGCGAAGGCGAGCTGGCTGTGCGAGTCGATGCGCTCGACGGGCGGGCGTGACTCGGGCCATAGCGTCAGCAGTTCCTGCTTCCAGCCGTCGAGAGGCGCCGCGCGCCAGGCCTCGTGGCGGTCGCGCCGCATGCTCCAGCACAGCGATACGGGGCATTGGGGTCACATCCGGGGCATTGGGGTCACATCTGACATTCGGACACGGCCTCGACAATTATGAGCCACGGCAGGCTGGCCCGTCTCATTTCAGTTCAGCCCGCATCCAAATGTCAATGTGACTCTGGCTCTTGCTCTCCGTAGAGCAGCCTACACACACTTGAAAGTGAGTTCAGCCTTTGGATAGTTCCCTAGAACGAATGGCGGCTTGGCTTCCTTCTCGCTGGTGATTGACGCTGTCTTA
>Ga0265798_10011859_pt1 | contig 10581 bp, 8 predicted proteins | sample P3T30metagenome_FD_192430 | JGI IMG/M metagenome (GOLD analysis project Ga0265798, IMG submission 192430) | Plant litter microbial communities from East Loma Ridge, Irvine, California - P3 T30 | ecosystem: Environmental > Terrestrial > Plant litter > Unclassified | place: USA: California... | reverse complement strand
GGCCAATTTTTTTAGCCATAATGCCAGCGCAAATATTGCCAAAGTTGCCGCTCGGCACGCTTACCACAACAGGCTTGCCCAGTTTTGCCAGGGCTGCATAAGCAAAAAAGTAGTAGAACATCTGCGGCAGCCAGCGTGCAATATTTATCGAGTTGGCCGATGTAAGGCTTATGTCTTTCAGTTCTTCATCAAGAAAAGCTTTTTTTACCATGTCCTGGCAGTCGTCAAACGTACCGTTAACCTCCAGTGCGGTAATGTTCTGGCCCAGGGTAGTGAGCTGCTTCTCCTGCACATCGCTTACTTTTCCGCTTGGGTAGAGTATAACCACATTGATGCCTTCCACGCCTAAAAACCCGCTGGCTACGGCGCCGCCGGTATCGCCCGAAGTGGCTACCAGTATGGTTATCTGTTTATCCTCGCCCTGCGTAAAATAGTTAAGGCAGCGCGACATAAACCGTGCACCCACATCTTTAAACGCCATGGTAGGCCCGTGAAACAGTTCCAGCGCATACACATCGTTTTCAACCTTTACCACCGGGAACGGAAACGAAAGCGTTTCTTTTACAATGCTGCGCAATACCGCTTCCGGTATTTCATCGCCCACAAACGTAGCGATGGCGCGGTAAGCAATTTCTTCGTTAGTTAAGTTTTCAAGGTTGGCAATCAAATCTTCATCAGGTTGTGGTATACTTTCAGGAAAGTACAGGCCTTTATCCTGCGCAATGCCGGTTATGGCGGCCTCTTTAAACGAGGCGGTTATATCGTGGTTGTTTAAGCTGTAGTATTTCATAATATCCTTATTCCTGTTGGGTTAATAGCCGATACATGCACATCAAACGGCAATCCTGTCGGCGTTAAAATGGCAGCCATGGCCTGTGCTGTTTTTTGAGCGGTTTCTAATCCTTTGCTTAGCGCAAATACCGATGGGCCGGCACCTGATATCCCGCCGCCAAGTGCGCCTGCTGCCTTTGCTGCGGCTTTAAGCTCGTCAAATTGCGGTATCAGTATGCTGCGCATGGGCTCTACAAGCTCATCGTGCAGGCAACGCCCTATTAAGTTGTAATCATTGGTGTACAAGCCACTTATCAGCCCGCCTAAATTGCCGCATTGTATGGTAGCCTTTTTAAGGCTGATGGTTTCTTTAAGAACCGACCGTGCGTCTTTAGTCTTGAGCTCGATTTGCGGGTGGATGACCGTAACATATAATTCTGCCGGTGAAGGCAGGGTAATAACATCCAGAGGCTCATAACCGCGTACGAGCGTAAAGCCGCCCAAAAGGGCAGGGGACACGTTATCGGCGTGCGGTGCGCCGCTGGCCAGCGCTTCGCCCTGCATGGCATAGTATATCAGATCTTTGTTCGTCAGCGGGCTGCCCAGCAATTGGTTGATGCCAAATACAGCACCCGCCGCACTGGCCGCACTGCTGCCTATGCCGCTGCCTGCCTTGATATTTTTAGTTATAGATATTTCAAAGCCGCAATCGGGTTGCAAATAGGCTATAAGTGCCAGTGCAGCTACACCCGCCACATTTCGTTCTGTTTCCAGCGGAAGGTCGGCGCCAATTATCTCCGTAATGCGTATGCCTTTTTGAGCCGATTTAGTAATCGTCATTTCATCGCCCACGCTCTCAAGGCAAAGCCCCAGCACGTCAAAACCGCAGGAAACATTAGCAATGGTAGCCGGACTGAATATTTTTATTTCGTTCATTTATCTTTTTTCGACACGAATTTCACAAATTTCCACGAATCAAATCAGTCTTAAATTCGTGAAAATTTGTGAAATTCGTGTCTGACTTTTTAATTCTTGGCTATGTCTTATTTATTTCCAATCCTAATCACATCGGCAAAAATACCTGATGCTGTTACAGCGGCGCCTGCACCGGCACCTTTGATGATAAGCGGCTGATCGGCATAGCGGTCGGTATAAAACAAAACAATGTTATCCTTTCCTTCAAGGTTATAAAACGGGTGCGAAGCGGGAATGAATTGAAGCCCCACATTAGCCTTGCCATTTTCAAACGTGGCCACAAACTTTAGCCTGTCGCCCTGCGCCGCTGCTTTTGCATACAGTGCATCAAAATGCAATGCGTTGTCTTTAAGCGACTGTACAAAATCGTCGTTATTAGTGGTTTCCATACACGCATCGGGCAGGAAGGATACGGTGGCAATATCGTCAATTTCAAAATCATAACCGCTTTCGCGGATAAGGATAACCAGCTTGCGCTTTACGTCAATACCACTTAAATCAATTTTTGGATTAGGCTCTGTATATCCCTCAACCATAGCCTGTTTAACCACGTCAGCAAAAGCAGTACTTTTATTAAAATTATTAAAGATAAAGTTAAGGCTGCCCGATAATACCGCCTGTATTTTATGCACCCTGTCGCCGCTGGCAATAAGGTTTTTAAGCGTATCGATTATGGGTAGGCCGGCGCCAACATTCGTCTCAAAAAGGAAGGGTGCGTTATACTGCCGGCTCAGGTTTTTGAGTAATTTATAGTTTTCATATTCAGATGAGCAGGCTACTTTATTGCAGGTAACCACGGCAATGCTGTTTTTTAAATACTGGGCATAAGTGGCGGCCACATCATGGCTGGCGGTGTTGTCAACAAAAATGCTGTTGCGCAGGTTAAGTAATTTTATCTGGCGTATAAATCCTTCGGCACTGGTCTTTTCGCCGGCAGGCAAAAGTGCTTTATAGGAAGCCAGGTCAATGCCCTCCTCGTCAAAAATCATAGTGCGCGAGTTTGATAACCCTGCAATACGCACGTTGATGCGCAGGTTATTTTTAAGGTAATTGTACTGGGTTTGTATCTGGTCGAGAAATTTATCGCCCACGTTGCCCACACCCATAACAAACAGGTTAAGCTGTACGGTAGCATCTTCAAAAAAGGTTTCGTGCAGCGTGTTGAGCGCTTTTTTTACGTCTTTACGGTTTATTACCGCAGAAATATTACGCTCGCTGGCACCCTGTGCTATAGCCCTTATGTTGATGTTATTTTTGCCCAGCGAACTAAACATGCGCCCGCTCAGGCCCTGGTGGTTCTTCATGTTTTCGCCCACCACGGCAATAATGCTCAGGCTGTTCTCGGTAATGGCGGGGTATATCTTTTGCTGCAGTATCTCGAAGTCAAACTCGGCATCTATTGCTGCTTTGGCTTTTTTAGCTTCGGCATCTGCAATACCAAGGCAAATGGAGTGCTCGCTCGATGCCTGGGTAATAAATATTACGTTGATGTTTTCTTTACTAATTACCTCAAAAAGGCGCCTGGAAAATCCTGCCATGCCCACCATGCCCGGGCCTTCCAGCGTTATAAGGGTAATGTCATCTACATTACTAATGCCGCGGATGGGGTTGCTGCTCTTCACTTCGGGCACCTTGCTCACAATACTGCCGTGGGCATCGGGCTCAAACGTATTCTTTATGTGCAGGGTAATGTCTTTGCCTAATATGGGCTGGATGGTAGGGGGATAGAGCACTTTGGCACCAAAATGCGACAGCTCCATGGCTTCCTCAAACGTAATGTAAGGGATGGGCTCTGCCTGTTTTACTATCTTTGGGTTGGCGGTATAAATACCGTTTACATCGGTCCAGATTTCCAGTGATGGCACCTCCAGCGCAGCGGCCACAATAGCAGCGGTATAGTCGCTCCCGCCGCGGCCCAGGGTAGTGGTATACCCCTCAGCCGACTGTGCTATAAAGCCCGGCATCACGGTAATTGCTGCTTTACTGCTTTCAAAATACTCAAAAACCAGCCGGTTGGTCACCTCAAAGTTTACCACGGCCTTACCGTAGCGGCTGTTGGTTTTTATCAGCTCGCGGCTGTCGGCCAGCACGGCGTCTTCGCCCTGCGCCTTTAACACCTCGCTTATTATATAAGATGACAACACCTCTCCAAAAGACAGGATGAGGTCTTTTGTTTTTTCAGATAGTTCGCCCAAAAGGAAACAGCCATCCAGCAGCGTTTCCAGGTGGTTCAGCTCGCGCTTGGCATGGCTCAACACGGCACTCTGGCCGGTAACAGGCACCAGGCCTTTAATGGCCTCCAGGTGGCGCATTTCAAGCTGTGCCAGGATAATTTTGTAGTCTTCATTTTTCTCTGAGGCGGTGACGGCCGCGGCCAGCAGTACATCGGTAACACCGCCAAGGGCTGAAACCACCACAATAACGGGTTCTTTTTCTTTCTTTTCTTTAACAATGGCTATTGCCAGGGCTATATTTTGGGCATTTGCAACGGATGTACCGCCAAATTTGATAACGTTCATATGCAATTTTTTTCAGACACTAATTACACAAATTGCACTAACCAATCAGTGCAACTGTATAAAATTGATGTTGTTATTTAAGTTGTTTATTGGGGTAAATTCAGGTGGCCGGCTATTTTTGATAGCCGCAAAAGCGTGGATTATATGTAAAATTACACCCCGAATGGGGTAATGGTGGTTGTGCCTGTAATTGTAATAGCAACAGCGCCGGTAATACCGGAGCCTGTAGTAGTTAAATATTTGTTGCTGTTTACAATCATATCCTTACAAATGTAATAAATTTACAAGGCAGGCGGCGCTTTGCTGCACTTTTTGCGGAATTTTTACAATTACAACATTAATACTGGCAAATGAAGATTTTCGAAACTTTAAACATACGCGAGGCTGATAAAATAACAATAACCAACCAGGGTATAACACCATTTCAGCTTGTTGAACGGGCTGCCAATGAGGCTTTTTTATGGATAAAAAAGCACTGGCCTGATAAAGAAACCACATTTCATGTATTTGCAGGGCGGGGCAATAACGGTGCCGATGGCCTTGTGGTGGCAAAGCTGCTGCATGATGACGGCTATCCGGTGCGCATAGATATTGTGGAAGATGCCGGCAGGCCCACACCCGAGTTTGAAACGGCTTTTGAAGATCTGCAAGCAGGCGGAATGGAATTTAACAAAAGCCCGGAATATTTTTATGAACCCGGTAAACTTATTTATATCGATGCGCTTTTTGGTGTAGGGCTTAACCGAGAGCTGCCACAAAGCGTTGTTGAAATAGTAGCGCGTATCAACAACTGCAACGGTGCCGTAATTTCTATAGATGTACCATCTGGGATGTTTCTGGACAAGCCTACAGAAGTTGCCGTTAAAAGCGATTATGTGTTAACGTTCCAGTTTCCTAAGCTGGCTTTTTACCTGCCGCACAATAACCGCTTTATTAAAACCATACAGGTGCTGGATATTGGCCTTGATAAAAAATATATAAAAAACACCCCGTCTGACTATCATCTTATTACCAAAAGGGCCATTGGCCTGCGTTATAAGCCTGTGCACCACCACGCACACAAAGGTACGCAGGGACATGCGCTTATCATTGGCGGAAGCTATGGTAAAATGGGCGCGGTATGCCTTTCGGCGAAGGCCGCATTAAAGTCGGGCTGCGGGCTGGTAACGGCTTATATACCCAAGTGTGGTTATGACATTATGCAGGTTTCTTTTCCGGAAGCTATGGCGCTAACCGATGGCAAAAAACACATTACTAAAATAGGTTTTGACCTGGAGCCTAAAGCTATTGGCGTAGGCCCGGGAATGGGGCAGCATCCCGAAACACAGCAGGCGCTGTACGATTTCCTGAAACTTAATACCATACCGCTGGTTATTGATGCCGATGCGCTCAATATCCTTTCTTACAATAAAAAATGGCTGGATCTGCTGCCCGAACACACCATACTTACACCGCATCCTAAAGAGCTGCAGCGCCTTATAGGCAGTTGGGAAGATGATTTTGATAAGCTTGGCAAAATGAAAGCTTTTGCAAAACAGTATAAACTCGTGCTGGTGGCTAAAGATGCCCATACCATGATTGTTACCGGTAACGATGTGTATATAAACCATACAGGTAATGCGGGGCTGGCAACCGGCGGTACCGGCGATGTGCTTACCGGTATTATTACCGGCCTCTTAGCACAGGGTTATGCCGCTGCAGATGCCGCCATTGTGGGCGTTTACCTGCACGGGCTCTCGGCAGATATAGGTGTGGCAGAAACAAGTGTACCGGCATTTATAGCCAGCGATGTAATTAAATATTTGGGCAGGGCATACCTGAAAATTGAAGCAGATTGCCGCCAGAAATGAAAAGTTGTCAAAAATGTTGTTTTTCTGTTGCAGAATAGTGAATTTTGGTGTCTTAAACATTGCACACCACTATGGACACCATACATTATATTAGCTCCGATATCCTTTCCCTTGAAATCCTGAACGACATCCTTTCACAGGATAAAAAACTTGCCCTTAGCGAAGAGGCGCGCGCCAATATTGAAAAGTGCCGTACCTACCTTGACAACAGGATGCAAAAGCAGGATACGCCCATTTATGGCATAAACACCGGGTTTGGATCGCTATATAATGTAAAGATAGATACAGAGAATTTATCTCAGCTACAGGTAAACCTGGTTAAGAGCCATGCCTGTGGCACGGGCGATGAGGTGCCGCAGGACATTGTAAAGATAATGCTGCTGCTAAAAATACAAAGCCTTAGCTACGGCCACAGCGGCGTGCAGCTGCAAACCGTAGAGCGCCTTATAGACTTTTATAACAACGAAATTTATCCTGTAATATATACGCTGGGGTCGCTTGGTGCCTCTGGCGATTTAGCACCGTTAGCGCACCTCTCTTTGCCGCTTATAGGCGAGGGCGAGGTATATGCCGATGGTTTCCGCCAGCCGGCTAAAAAAGTACTGGAGCGCAATGGGTGGGAGCCGATAGTGCTTAAAAGCAAAGAAGGCCTGGCGCTGCTTAACGGCACACAGTTTATGAGCGCTTATGGCGTGTATGTGCTGCTTAAATCGGTTAAGTATGCCTATTTGGCCGATGTTATCGGGGCAATATCTTTAGAAGGGTTTGACGGCCGTATAGAGCCGTTTAACGAGCATATACACATGATACGGCCACACAAAGGACAAATTGTTACTGCAAGGCGTTTTAATGACCTGCTTGAGGATAGCGAAATTATTGCCCAGCCCAAGCAGCATGTGCAGGACCCTTATAGTTTTAGGTGCATACCGCAGGTGCATGGCGCTACCAAAGATACTATTGACTATGTTAAAAGGGTATTCAGGACCGAGATTAATTCGGTTACCGATAACCCCAATATTTTTATAGAGAGCGACCAAATTATCTCTGGTGGTAATTTCCACGGGCAGCCATTGGCACTAACGCTCGACTTTTTAGGCATTGCGCTGGCCGAATTAGGCAGCATATCCGAAAGGCGCACCTACCAGCTTATAAGCGGCCTGCGTGGCCTGCCGCCATTTTTAGTGAGCAACCCCGGCCTAAACTCTGGGTTTATGATTCCGCAATACACCGCCGCCAGCATAGTGAGCCAAAACAAGCAGTTGGCCACGCCCGCAAGCGTAGACAGCATAGTATCATCTAACGGGCAGGAAGACCACGTGAGCATGGGTGCTAATGCTGCCACTAAGGCACTGCGCATTGTAGAAAACCTTGAGCGCATACTGGCCATTGAACTTATGAATGCCAGCCAGGCTTTGGAGTTTCGCCGTCCGCTGAAGTCGAGTGATTTTATCGAGATGTTTATTAAATCGTATAGAGAAGAGGTGCCGCTGGTTACCGAAGACCGTATACTGCATTATGACATAGAAAATACGATTGCCTTTTTGAACCACTTGCAGATTGATGACAGTGTAATTGAGTAAAATAATCAGGATTTGAATTTAAATAAATCGAAAAGGCTGTGTGCAGAAAGCATACAGCCTTTTTGTTATGACAAATTATAACATCTAACTTTTTATTTTTCTGTTGACGCAGTTGTGTTGTTTTTTTGTCTGCCGTCAATACTGCTTATGTAGTTAATAAAGGCACTATTATGTATAGCGTATATTCTCTCGGCTATTTTATAGCACTCGTCAGGATTGCGTGCCGGCAGGTTATTTAAAGGATTTTTATGCATATCAACCACAATATTGGCACTTTTGCTAAATAAACTCATACGCGAAAAAACTACCAGGCTATCAGACTGGACATCATAATAATAGTTTTCTTCGGGGGTATAAATTATTTTGACCGATGCAAAGTTAAGCTTGTTCTTCAGCAGGCGTTTTTCTTTTTTGGTAAGTGCAAGGTCATTTAGTATGCCACTTTCAGGAGGTGCCACATTGCTGTATTGCGAAAAGATTTTTTGGGCAATGGTAAGCAATTCCTCCTGATGCCGTATGCTTTTCCGAATGGTTTTCTCCTGTATATTACAAGATATAAACAGCATTGCGGCAGAGGCTAAAAGTAGTTGCTTTTTCATAAGGTTACTTTAATTATTTGCATTTCAGCGGGTATATAACAAATATCCTGCGTGAGGTTTTTTTTTTCATACCAGGAGATTAGGTTGCCAATGTAATGCTTTTTGCTTACAAATAATTACAGCGGCGCCTTTTTCACGATGTCACCTTCCTTAAGGTTTTTACCCAGGTAACCCTCTACATAATCAGCGGGATAGGATGCGAGCCATTCGGGTGAATCTACAGGGCGAAGTACGTTAAAATGCAGGTGCTGGATATTAGTAAACCCAGTGCGGCCGGCGATACCTATAGGGTCGCCCATACGCACAAAGTCGCCCACGTCAACAAGGCTCCCGTTTTGCTTAAGGTGCGCATACTGTGTGTATAGCCCCGAATGTGCGTGGTAAATGGTAATAAAATTGGCATAATCGCGCCATTTTTCGCTATTGCCGCCCTCTTTATAATTCCTGATAACACCCACTACATACCCATCTTCGGCGGCGCATACGGTATCGCCCTGCTGGAGGTTAAAATCCATGGCATATTTAGAGTATTCATCTTTATGCGAAAAGTTGCCGTTATAGCCCTGTATTACGGTATAACTGCTGCCGGAGAGAAACGGGAGGGTAAACTTTACGTTCTGAATTTGCTGATTTGGGTTGCCAAAGCCGTGGTTTATCAGCACGCTTTGGGCCTGTTTTTGCGTGGCAGGTATTTTTATCAGGGTATCTTTGGCAAAAGCAAGCATTATGTTTTGCACAGGCTTAAGCGTTGCAGAAAATGCTTTATCTGAGCTGGTAATTTTAAAACGTAACGGACACCGTAACGGATTTTCAAGGTATACCGTTAAGGTATCATTATCATACTTAGCCCATGATTTTTCTACCCACTGCCAATACTTTTCTCTAGGCACGCTTTTGCAGGAAACAACAAGCAGCATAAGCAATAAAAGAGTAGTGGTGTAAAGTGGTTTCAATACTAACGTTTTATTGATTTTGTTTAGACTTTACATATACATGCCTTACGTGATTATAATTTTTTCCGTCTACGGTATGCATCTTGCCCGTATGAATTATAAGGGTATCACCACTATGTACAAAAGTAGCAGCCTGTTTGTATTTGTTTCCATACAGCGTAATGTCAAAAGCCGTGTCTTTGTTGTCTTTGCTATGGCATACAGGAAAATAGGTCTCAATTTTTTGTTGCTTTTTATTATAGACCGTACAGGCAATATTATTAAAAATTGTATCTGCCTTTCGGTTATTAACTACTACCGAAGGCATTTTTTTAAGATCTTTTACATCATTGCAGGTGCTGAATACAAGCACATTACCCAGCAGCTCATCATCAACATCGAGTTGTATTTTAAGAACGTCAGCGGTAGAATATTGGTACACCCATTTTCCGGGCAGGTCTTTACGAATGGATTTACTTCCAAAAAATACAAACAGCGCAAGCAGTGAGGTAAGGAGCTTCATGAAAGTAATTATTGGTTTATATTTATAACGCTTTTATGTATACAAAAGTATATTTTATTCAATTGTAAACTCATAAGTATTTACTGACCAGAAAGGCTTGCTTACATAGTCCATTATTTTAGGCCCTGAGGCACGCATGTAGTAACCATCGCTGCCACGGCAGGTAATTTCGGTAAACTCCCAGCTTTGATATTTATCGCGTGTGGGGCCACCCATGCGCACGGTGCCTAACGTTACTTTATCATCCGGCTGTAGCTTTAAAACGGCGGTTTCGGTAAGCGAATCATAACTAATAATATAATCAGCAGCTGTTTTGGCCTCTTTGGGGCTGCTTACTTTAATGCCATCAATAATGTTTTCCCTGAAATAGTTATCAGGGTTTGTATCGGTATAAGGATAATTGAGCTTAAGGGTTACGGTTATTGTTTCATCAGTATCGTTAACAATACTACCGTTGTGCCTGCGCCCGCAGCCCGTAAGGAAAACTAAAAGTAACAGGAATAATACTGCCCGACTCATTACTTGTTCTCATCTACATGCTCAACCACAAACACCTCGTCAATCCGCCTGAATTTTGGGTTGTTTGCTACGGTAACACGCTGCATGTAAGAACCTTCTTTAGGCTTAAATATTTTAACGGTCATGGTGCCGGCCTTAAGGGTATCTTTATTTCGTGCTGCAGTGGCTGCAGTGGGGCTTACAGTATAGGTACAATCGTCAAGCCATACAATGTCAAAGTCATACACTTCGGCATCATCTTCCATTTTTTCGGTTTGTATGTTGCCGTCGCGGGTTATAATACATACTTTTTTACTGGCAGGATCAGTCACTT
>Ga0265798_10011858_pt1 | contig 10581 bp, 11 predicted proteins | sample P3T30metagenome_FD_192430 | JGI IMG/M metagenome (GOLD analysis project Ga0265798, IMG submission 192430) | Plant litter microbial communities from East Loma Ridge, Irvine, California - P3 T30 | ecosystem: Environmental > Terrestrial > Plant litter > Unclassified | place: USA: California... | reverse complement strand
TTGCAGCCCAAACCAAACCCCTGACATGTGAGATGGCGGTATCGAGTGCCAAGGCGAGCGTCATTGGTGAGAAACCAAACGCTTCAGGCACGAATGAGACAACCTAACCCCACTCACCCACTTCCACCCTCGACTGACACGTGCCCTCGCGAGTTATTACTGCTCTCTCTTAGACACACGCGTTGAAATACGACTCGGCACCCGCAACACGAACTCCGCACACGGCATCCTACCCCACAATGTCGCGACGGCCCAACCCTGCCGCTGATCGGGCGGAACAGAATCGCGCCACGCTCAAGAACTTGGTGAAGCTCGAGGGCAACAAGACGTGCTCCGACTGCAAGAGGAACAAGCGTGAGTTATACAGGATCTAAGAATAATGCGCCTTTACTGATAGCTACTGCAGACCCACGATGGGCCAGCTGGAACTTGGGCGTCTTCATCTGCATTCGGTGCTCAGGAATCCACCGTGGCATGGGAACACATATCAGCAAAGTCAAGTCGGTCGACCTCGATACCTGGACCGACGAGCAACTCCAGAGCGTGCTGAAATGGGGCAATGCGCGAGCCAACAAGTACTGGGAGTCGAAGCTGGCGCCTGGCCATGTGCCATCCGAGGCAAAGATTGAGAACTTTATTCGCACAAAGTACGAGTCGAAGCGATGGGTCATGGAAGGGCCTATGCCCGATCCCTCGACTTTGGAGGCGGACGATGACGATATTGTAAGTGGGCCAGGATAGCTGCATGGGATAGCAACTAACAGAGTGTAGCCATTAAAGAAGGTTCAGGAGAAGGTCCAAATAGAACGCTCCGCATCGCAACGCCTAGCTCAGAGCTCTAGCCAGCCTCCCCCTCCCCCGCGACAAGCACAGCCGCCGCCAACCATCGACCTTTTCGGCGACGACCCCGTTCCTCAGCGACCGAGCACCGGACCCCCGATTGCAGCCAGAGGGCCTCCCAAGGCAGAGACAGCCCCACCGAAACAGAACAAGGCAGGCGATTCATTGTTGGGATTGGACTTTCTCGGCGGATCATCTTCTGCGGCACCGTCTCGTCCATCTAGCACAGGTCCTGCTGCAGCGGCGCCGTCGAGACCAGATCTCAAGCAGTCCATCTTATCGCTATACGCTTCCAAGCCTGCCGCACCACCCCAGCCCCAGCAGCATGCACGCCAAGACTCATTCGGTGGACTGGCGTCACCCCAAGGACAGCAGTCGCCCCAACAGTCGGCCTTTGGTGGCATGAACGATGCCTTTAGCAGTCTGTCTTTCAACCCTGCTCCGGTAGCTAAACCCTCACCTTTCTCCGGCCTCGACAGCTTCTCCAGCGCAAAGTCACCGCCTTCAACATCTTCCTCCAACATGTTTGGTGGTGGCGGCAACTTCTTTGATTCCAAGCCTGCTCCCCAGACCCAATCGCAAAGCCGCACAATGAGTCCGTCAGGTGGTATGGCTGACTTCAGCGCTTTCTCCTCCCCCGCCCCATCCAAGCCTGCAGCTCCTGCAGCAAGCGGCATGAACGATCTTCTGGACCTGTCTATGCCCTCTGCACCGGCGCCTGCACCAAGAGTCACTTCCCCACCACTCGCATCGCCACAAGCGAGCTCAGCATTCAACCTGTCTTCACCAGCACCAGCACCCGCTCCCAAAGCAGCGCCCGCCCCTGCGACCGTGAACTACTCGGGATTCTCGAATATGGACGCCTGGGGTAGCAACGACGTATGGGGTTCTTCTGCTCCGAGCCAACCCACAGCTCCATCCACGGCATCGCACGCCCAGCCTACGACCCCCGGCTGGGGCGCACCACAAGTAACCCAAGACGACGATTTCGGTGGTTGGAGCAGTGCCGCACCTACCACAACCACGCAGACGACTACTACAACTCACACCACGACCACTCAAAGTAAGCCTGCAGGAGGATTTGGTGGCGGAAGCGATGATCTCTTCTCCAACGTTTGGGAATAGAAGTGGTGTGTTGGATCCGTCTTTGCATGCTACACGTACTTTAATTCGTATCCTTCAGAGCGTGAAATCAAGATACGGCTCTGGATGGAGCGTAATGTACATAGTATGATGTTTATAGAACGCTGAATCGAAACCGCAATAGACATGCCCCCAAAACGCCAGATATGCATATGACCCGTGCCGTGCCCTCTGTGACACATAATTCCTGCTTGCCCATCCCGTAACCTTTGCCAGCATTCCCATGTCGTCGCCTGCGTTCTCAACCTCATGCCCTCTCCTAGCCCTTTACCCTGACCTCACCCCGCGACCTTATCCCGCGACTCTTGTTAGGCATGTTCCTGTATGAGCTTCCATCTTCACGCACTCCATCTTTCCTCAAAAGATCAAATGCCAGATCCAATACAACACCACCACAGTCCCTATTATTATGCCCGCCAACTTCAGAATTGCGACTTTGTTCCCGGATGAAGCCATGCGTGTGAGGCGTGTGGCGGAGCCTTTGAGTGATGTGCCGAAGGAGGAGAAAGTATCGCTCTGTAGGATAAGATGTCAGCGTGGTGTAATGAGTGCTTAGGTTGTGACAGAGTCGTCCTGTTGGTACCATGATTGGGAACCATGAAGGGGTATTGTAGGGTCATGTGGGGGTAAAATGCCGTGAAACGCATGCTTCTTGTTGGACTGTTCATGGAAATACAGTCTTATATAAAGAATGGAAGTGATGTGACGGAAGACGTTGCGCTCTCGCGCAGGAGATACGCAGGTAACGTACTGTGCTGTCGATAACATGTTGATCGCGCGCATTATCGTAGATGTCTATCGTTACGCCCCGCAGCGCAGATACCTTCGAGGCAAGTTCATCGAGGCGGGAATTGTTTTGTTGTTCGCGCTCGTAGGCTTGCGACATTGTTGCGGGTTATCGGGGGCGCCCGGTCTTCGTTCCAGGTGTCTTTTGGGGTTGAGAAGGCTATTGTCGAAGTATGTGCAGTCGCGTCAATACGGGATGTGTAATGCTTCCTTCTCGGGCTTGCTGGGTGCTGAACGTATCTTTGAGGCGGTTCCGGGATCGTCTGGTAACCTTCATACGCGACTTGCCATGGGTGACGTTCGGGCGCCAAGGGACCCTGAAGGAATGGGGCTAGCGTCAATGGGCGGGTTCACGCGTGCCCACGCGGGTCTGGGGAAGCTGCGCTCCGCCCATTCTGCAACTCCCAAACGTCTGCATACTTTCTGCTGTCATCTTCTTTCATCTTACCTGTTATCATGGCCTTGCAAGTACATCGACCGCGCCGATGACCTCCCACTATCTAGCGCACCAATGCATGTGCCTAAATGCAGCAGCAGCAAAGTACTTCCACACCCCTTGCGCAGTACCTACCCATCGCCATCGGAGAACAGCGTACCTAGGTACTGTCATGTAGCACTACATCCAACGACAAAGCACCTGAAGATCAACATTCTGGAAGATACGGCTAAAGCCAGCTCTCACCTCTGATTCGCGCGTCCCTGCACGCCGCAGTCTCCAAGCATGAGAGATGCACATACGACAACCCAGTAAAGGCTGCGATTCTGCATGGCTTTCAACTCGAAACACTGCGGGGTCACTCACTCGCTGCAGTGTTCTGAAAATATGTGCCATGCATCTACTGCGCCGCAAAACGCAGCATCGCTTGCCAGGGGAATAGCAACCATCACAGCAACGCCATCCAGCTACCTGCTGCGGGGTAGGTGTGGTAAGTCGTTCAGCCTATATCTTTTGGAGGGCTTAGATACTTGGACTCCGAGGATGTGTTTGCCCATAAATAGTATACCGATACTATCTGCGCCAGCCTTGCTTATCTCCCCACGAGTTCGGTCTCTCCATGGGGGCCATCATGATGGGGCCGAGACATTTCCGCATACCGGCACTGCTTGATCGTATATGCGAGGTCAAGGCCGCAAGGCTGAGGTTGAGAGCGCAGTCTGAGTACATCCACAGTCTCACCACAACGGCGAGATGCATACACTTCTCGTACTCGATCCCTGGCTTTGGATCTACCTTCTCTCCCCTCCTCTCAGTACTCCAATAGCACCCCGTACATCATCCCTACCACTCACAGTCCTCCCACAATCTACCGGGGAATGTATCGTAGCCTGCATGTCTTATTACCGGGAGACACACACAAAGTACAAAGTAGGTCACGATTACCGTCGCAGATGTACCAGAGCCTAGTTCATGTAAGTGAGAAGGATGCTCTTCCTTACAGTATCGCCGGTTCTGGTATGGTGTTGGTGGCGAAGCAGTGTACTGAAGCATTTTCGGTTGCATCCCGCATATTCGGCCCCCGGTTGTGCTACGCCGCAAAGCCTCTTGCCGTTTGACGGTACATACCCGGATGTACTGTGGTGGGGTGAGGAGTGGTGGTGTATAAGTGAGTAGGTTTGGTCTACTCGAGATGTAGCAAGTCTTTGGCTGTTGCTATTCTTCTTGAGTCATTTCAGACGCAAAAGTTCGCTTCGATTCTGCATCTATTTCTGCGGACACAATGGCGCTACTTCGCAATCTTCTCTTGTCCTTTGCCTTCAACTGGGCTCATGCCGCGGTCACTCCACTCGACTCGTCCGTACAGGTCCGCAATGCTCCCGGCCACTCTGTCGAGGATACATACCATGCCATAAAGCGCGGCCTAGCTCTAGCCAGTCTAGAGAAGCGGGATTCCTTCAAGGCTGAACCCATGAACATAGCGAGAAGCTGGAGTGGTGCTACTTTGCTATCGGTGTGAGTACACATCTACAGTATTCGTTACGTCGGCGGGCGTTAATTGTTCGTACAGGGCACTCGAACCAAATCCGCTACAGGAGCACGAGAATGGGACGACGACAGTCGAAGCTGGTATAGAAGTCACCTGCCGGAAATGCTACGTCAAGGGAGTTGCCTCTGCTGAGCTCACTATCGACGGCGAGTTCGACGCTGGCGAGCTCCTCAACAACACCATCAACTCAGTCAGCACAGCAGTGCAAAACTTCACTGACAGATTCGAAGAGAAACTAGGCGATGCGGTAGAACACGTCATGGACAACTTGACCCTCAGCGACGGCATTGACAGGTCAGACTTTGAGTGGCCAACCTTCGATCTTGCATTCGACCTGAACGTTCCGACCATCGACGCAGCCAACCTACACTTACAATTCGATGGTATGGAGCTTTACCTAGAGATTGGAACCGTTCTCAATGCTGGGGCGACATATGAAATCACTCTTTTTGCTACACAAACTCCTGTCGGTATGAAGATAGGGCCGAACCTGATGCTCGGTGCGGTGCTTAGTATTGATCTTATCTTGGCTGTGGAAGGTGCCATCGACATTAGCAGTGGCTTCCATGTCAAGCTGGACGATGGTGTCGCGATAGATCTACCCTTATTTGGAAATGAGGTTGCCGATATGACAGTGTAAGTCTCCTCTACGACCACACATTCAACAAGTGTCCAAATGACTGACCATGTGCAGCAACGGGGGACAGTTCGAATTTCTGCCTGTCACCCTCGAAAGCGCAAGCATTACTATGCAAGCAGCCCTCCGTATCGGTGCTCACTGTGGGCTCGAGGTTGTGATGCCAGAGCCACCACCAGGTTTGGGCATGCTTGACAAGTTGACTCCACAAGTCGAAGCTGGTATCGAAGTCGCCATCTACGCAAACATAGCCGAGTTCAACACAAATGTTACGTACGCTGCAGACGACGAGGACTGCAAGTTGAAAGTCATTCAAGAATATAACTTCGCTGTAGGCGCGATCGCTGGCGCATCAGTCGCTGTCGAATGGTTCAACGAGACCAAGACGTGGGGACCGGTGGCTGAAGCATCTACCGCCATCTTCACGACCACGTTGGCGGAAGTATGCGGAATGCAAGGCAAGCCAACTCCAGCACCGACCATTACACCAGGTCCAGAAAGACGTGAAGGTCTCACAGCAACCGTGATAAGCACCGAAATCACCAGAAGCGGTGTCAGCTGCAAGATCCAAGGGCCTGCCAACTGCCCCAACTCGCAGCAAGTCACTACGAGCAAAACGTTTATGTCCATCATCACAACGTCAGTAGCACCAGGAGTTGAAGCGACATGGCCAGTGGAAGCATCTGATACCGTCAAAGAGACCGTTGCATTCGGCACGCAGGCAAAGACTATGCGGGCTGTATCCGGCAAGCCAACTCCGTACGTCGCTCCGCCCGACGAAGACGGCAAAGATGGAAGCGACCATGTACACGATCTCGTTAACGGCTCGACTGGAGGTGTCAGCAACAAGGTCATCATTGGCGTTTGCGTGGGCTTAGTTCTGCCTATTCTGATAGCCATCATCGGAGCTGTTATGTAAGTCTAACCTCTCACAAGTGTCACGATACGGGGACAGATACTGACTTATCGTGACATAGCTTCTTCCGTAGACGCAAGAGGTATGCTGCCGTGGGCGGACCTGCGGCACCTATGGTCGCCGAGCCTTACACCGGCCACAACGACTATAAGGACCGGATTGAGGAGTCGAAGTCACCTAACAGTGGTGTTTCGGAGATGCGCCGTTGATTTCCCCTCTCTCAGTGCTGTTCACAATTTCCTTTCGGTGCTGTCCAATGATGCGATGAGTCTTTCCTTTTCTCGTTAAGTTCGGGTACTCTGTCGGCGTCTCACTTGTCTCTTTATGTTTTGCACAGTCATCAACCAATCCAAAAATCACGGCTATATACCTTAGACTTCAACTCATTTCATTGCTCCCACGACCCCCCAGCGTGAAGCAGCTCGCTGACCCCGCTTGCGGGACCGTGCGGAGATAGCAAGCGGACCGATGACCTTGTCCGGCTTAGCTCGCGACGTCACTACCACCGAAGCTCACCACTGAACCTCCGTGATCTTCATCCTCCACAACTTATCCGGAAGCTTCACCATGGCAAGTGGATCCGTTCTATGCAAAGACAGTTTAAGCCGACGGCCAAGTATCGCCGAGACAGCCACCCCGCACGCTGCATGGCGGGGAAGTACCTCTGTAGGCTAATGTCCTGCGAAAAACGCTCTACGGGCAGCGGTTTATGTACTGCCCAGACGGGCCGACCATTGTGTTTCTTCCGTTTATGACGGAGTGTGTGCATGGGACGGAGGGAAATGACCCGTGGTGTGCTCTATCGCATCGTATGGTTCTGCTCGGGTACAAAGTAGCTGTGTATCTACTGTCTTCGTCGTTCACGCTTATTGCTCATCCTTAGTGACAGCATCGGTGCCATCAACCATCAGATGAGCTAGTTCTGAAGTTGATATATTCCCCAACATATCACCACCCATCAGGATGACGGGTTCCTTGCGAGCGCTGTACAACTCGTACAGCATCCTACTCCTCGGCTTCTTATTCTCAATCTGCTTCGACTCCGCAGCCGCTCATGTGGTGTCTAAGCCGCGATCTACAGCATCAGGCCGTCAACGCACTTCGCTAAATGCAGACTGGCGATTTGAGCGATTCACCTCGGATCCAGATGGCCTGAGTTATGAGGGCTTGAAGCCGTGGGTGCTACCTTGCGCGAACGACTTCATCACTGGAGAAAAGTACGAGAGACCATCCGGTGCCGCTCCCGGCGCCAATGTCAGCTATGTTCAGTCGAGCTTCGACGATTCCGCATGGGAAGCTGTCTCGCTCCCGCATGACTGGGCTATCTCCGGCACATTCGACGCCCCGGGCGTTGAGGGAGGTCAAGGTCGTTTGCCGATCAATGGAATCGGATGGTACCGCCGCACACTCTCCATGGATGCGGAAGTCCTCCAATCTGGCAAATCCGTCTTTCTGGATGTCGATGGAGCTATGTCGTATGCTGCGGTATGGCTGAACGGTCACCTCGTTGGTGGATGGCCATACGGCTACAACTCTTTCCGTCTGGATCTTACTCCTTACGCGAACGCTGGAGAGAACACACTCGCTATTCGCCTGGACAACAAGCTCGACTCATCGCGCTGGTACCCGGGCGCTGGTATCTACCGTAATGTTTGGCTTGTCACTGTCAACCCAGTGCATGTTGGACATTGGGGAACCTACGTCACTACTCCTAGCATCTCGGAGGCGGAGGCCACTGTCGAGATGGTCCTCGATTTGGAGAACAAGGGTAACAGCAGTCAACATGTTGAAGTTGTTACCGAAGTCTTCGAGCGCGACGCGACGACAAAACAAGCTACTGGTGAAGCTGTCGCAAAATTCTCTGCTGCGAACACGGACGTCGCAGGCCATTCCAAGAAGGCAGTGCATGGCTCAGTCACGGTGCCGAACCCCAAGCTTTGGGGACCGCCACCTAGCCAGAAGCCCAACGAGTACGTCGCTATCTCCACCGTATCAGTCGGCGGAGAGGCTATGGACACCTATGAAACTGTATTTGGTATTCGCTCAGTCACGTACGACCCAAACCAAGGTGTTCTCATCAACGGCGAACGTATCTACGTTCAGGGATCTTGCAACCACCATGACCTGGGCGCTCTTGGAGCAGCTTTCAACACCAGGGCTGCGGAACGTCAGATCGAAATCCTACAAGAGATGGGCAATAACGCTCTTCGCACGTCTCACAACCCGCCTGCCCCCGAGTTTCTCGATCTCGCCGATCGATACGGTCTCATGGTCATGGATGAGATCTTCGATACCTGGAACTTTCCCAAAGTGGAGAACGACTTCCATCGCATCTTCCAAGAATGGCACGAGCCTGACCTCCGATCGTTCATGCGCCGTGATCGTAACCACCCCTCTATTATCTCATGGAGCGTTGGCAACGAGCTTCCTGAACAAAGAAACTCTACTGGTACCGAAACTTGCAGGACACTTCAAGACATAGCCCATGAAGAAGACCCTACCCGCCAAGTGACCATCGGCATGAACAACGCTAACGCCACTACTGGAATAGCAGCCGTTATCGACATCGTCGGTTTGAACTACCAAGGTGAAGGCAAAGGAGACTCCTGGGTGAGCACCTTCCCCAGTTTCAAACAAGAATTCCCCGAGAAGATGATCTGGAGCACCGAATCTGCATCCGCACTCAGCACTCGCGGCAAATACCTCTTCCCCATCACCGCAAACAAGAGTGCCATCGTAGGCGGCGGGCCTGGGGAAGGCGGAGACCCAGAGAACAGCATTGTGTCTTCATACGATCTCTACGCACCTGAATGGGCCGCTTCACCCGATAAAGTCTTCGAACAGCAAGACAGGCATCCATATGTCGCTGGTGAATTTGTCTGGACTGGATTTGACTACATCGGTGAACCCACCCCATACGACAACTCAAGCCGCAGTTCCTACTTCGGTATCATCGACCTGGCTGGTTTCAAGAAAGACCGCTTTTACCTCTACCAAGCACGCTGGAGACCAGATCTACCCATGGCCCACATCCTCCCCCATTGGACGTGGCCCGAAGATCGCATCGGCGAGATCACACCCGTACATGTCCACACTTCTGGTGATGAGGCAGAACTCTTCGTCAACGGTGTCTCCGCAGGCCGTCAATCGAGGGGGAAGTACGACTACAGACTCCGCTGGGATGGTGTGAAGTACCGTCCCGGCAACATCAGCGTCGTGTCGTACAAGCACGGCGAAGAATGGGCCACCGCATCTCAGTTCACAGCTGGTTCAGCCGCGTCGCTGAACGTGACTGCTGATCGCACGACGATCACTGGTGACGGCTATGACCTTTCGTTCATCACTGTCTCCGTGCATGACGAGAACGGTATCTTGGTGCCGATGGCGGATGATGAGATTAGTTTTGAGGTCTCGTCTGGCCCGGGTGTTGTCGTTGCTACTGATAATGGTGATCCGACAGACATGAGCCCGTTCCCGGAGACGACGAGGAAGGCGTTTGGTGGAATGGCGCTGGCTATCGTGAGGAGCGAGGCGGGTGCTAGTGGGGAGATTGTAGTTGAGGCGAAGGCGGAAGGGTTGAGTGGTGGGAAAGTTGTTCTTACTGCTAATTAGGTAGTAATGTATGATGCATGAAGGCAATTAATCTGAATAACTCCATATGATATTCGATAGCACCATTATCTCAAGCTTGAGTGCAAGACATGTCGACCATCGCTTGGCCCGGCAAGTCTACGCTGGCTTGCATGTGTTCACGAAACGAAATCTATGAGCTAATAATGAATGTTGTAAGTTTTTGGTGTATCGGGAGACGCGACCTGATGTTCTGGCGGGGTCTTACTCCCGGATGCGATGTGAGAACGTAATGCATGTCGACTCTGTTGTCGCAAAAACCGAGATGCCGATAATGGCGTATACTTCCAACACCAATTTCATCCCATCTTTGTCGAGATAGAGAGAATTTTCTCGTTGCCATAGCAAAGTCGCGGGTCGGCGCCCGCAACCCACACATATAATATTGTGATCCCACCCGACTTCTGCTTCCTCACCACATCCACACATTCGAGTAAGTCCCCTACCTTTTGCACCTTCTCTCATATCCAGACACTCACATCATCGCAGACTAGTCACAATGCAAGTTGCCACTACTCAGAAAGTCGTGAATGCGCTCTCTCCTGCCCGCCGCGTCCCCGACATGCGCCGCGCCGCAGTCAACACTAATGTCACTGCCAACCCGGTCAGGCCGCTGTACCAGCGGCTCCATCGACCAACTTCTT
>Ga0265798_10011857_pt1 | contig 10582 bp, 14 predicted proteins | sample P3T30metagenome_FD_192430 | JGI IMG/M metagenome (GOLD analysis project Ga0265798, IMG submission 192430) | Plant litter microbial communities from East Loma Ridge, Irvine, California - P3 T30 | ecosystem: Environmental > Terrestrial > Plant litter > Unclassified | place: USA: California... | reverse complement strand
CGACTTCGCCGCGACCCGTTCTGGTGCGCCGCCGCACGACTCGGTTTGACATGGCTCGGCGCTCCGTCTTAGCCTCGTAACTCCGCCGCATACGACAGGGCCAGGATCATGCACAGTATCGCCGCGCTCGCCCTCCTGCTCGCGGCCGCCGCGCCGGCCGACCAGACGAGAGGCAGGGACGCAGCCGAGAGAGCGGCAGATCCGGCCGACAAGGTGATCTGCAAGCGCTTCACCAAGACGGGCTCGCTCGTCGACAGCACGCGCGTGTGCAAGACCAAGGCGGACTGGCAGCGCGAACGCGACAATCTGCGCACCTCCACGAACTCGACAGCCTGTCAGCCTGGCGCGACGGTCGGCTGCTGACCGCTAGCCGAGCAGCGGTGCCGGCGGCGTCATCGCGATGCCGAAGGTTGCCGCGACCTGCTCGGCCCAGCGCACCACCACCTCGATCTCGCGCGCGTGGAGCGCCGCGGCGTCACGATGCTCGACCGCGCGCGCGGTCGCGTCGAAGGCGTTGCCGAACTTGGAGTGGCGCGTGAACGCCGGCCCTGCGACGATCGCGTCGAGCGCGGTGTCGTCGAGCCGGAGTCGGTAGAGCGCCGCCAGCGCGGCCAACGCCTCGCGCGGGCGCGCCATCAGCGTCGCGCTGTCGAGCGTGCGCACCCGCGACGGCCCAAAACGCTGAACCAGATCGGCGAACAAGCGATGCTGGCCGAGCCAGCCGAGCGCGGCGACCTGCAGGTCGGTCAGCGCGAACAACGCGCGCGCGTCATGGCCGAAGCGCGCCAGCCCGTCGTCGAGCATGCCCGCCAGAAGGGTGCGCACCCACAGCCTTCCCTCCAGCTCCTTCTTCGCCACCGAGCCGAGATAGGTCGGCAGCGGCGCATGGAGCAGCAGCGCGGCGCTGTCGGGCCGCAGCGTCAGCAGCGCGGGCGCGAAGCCGTTGGCGATGGTCGAGGGCTTGACCACCACCGCCTCGCCCGGCGCGAACGGGCGCGCCAGCAGCGCGAGCGTGTCGTCGAGCACGGTCGCCAGATCAGGGCCGGGCTCGCCGCGCCGACGCCAGCCGATCAGGTCGTTGAGCACCACCGGCTCTTTGAGGCCCATCGCGGTGCCGGGTCGGTCGACCGCGCGCGCCAGCAGCGTCGAGCAGCAGAAGGCGGAATGGAAGATCCAATGCAGCGGCACGGGCGCGGGCGCGGCGGCGCGCGCATCGGCGCGACGCACCACCAGTGGCGCCGTGCTGTCCTGCGGCAAATACTCGTCGGTGAGAAAGGTGGCGGCGCGGTGCGTCTCGCGCGGCACGCGCCGGAAGTGGAAGGCGTCGTGACCCGGATCGTAGCGATGCGCAAGCCAGGTCGCGTCGAGCAGGGGGAAAGGGGCCGCCGCCATGGCCGCGCTGTGCGCCGGCACGCGCGCGATTGTCCAGCCCGCGCGATCGGTTATCATTCATGTTATGAACTCGGCCCGATCTCAGCAGCATCTCGCCGCCGCGTTCGCGGCGCGCGACGCCGGCCGCCGCGATGAGGCGGTGCGGCTGTTCCACGCCGCGGTCGTGGACGGGGCCGAGCATCCGGTGGCGCTCAACGCGATCGGCGTCGATTCGCTCGCGCGCGGCGCCTTCGCGGCGGCGGCGGACTGGTTCACGCGCGCGATCGCCGCCGATCCCCTCGCGCCGGAACTGTGGATGAACCTGGCGCGCGCGCACCGCTCGCGCGACGACGCCGCGGCCGAGCGCGCCGCGCTGGAGGGGGCGCTCGCGATCGACCAGCGCCACTTCATGGCGCTGGTGCGGCTCGCCGAGTGGCACGAGCGCGCGGGCGAGCAGGACGAGGCGGCGGAGCGCTGGGGCAATGTGCTGACGATGGCGGCGCTGCTTGACGAGCGCTCCCCCGCGATCGAGACGATGCTCGAGCACGCTCGCGACTATGTCGCGGCCCAGCGCGCCGGCTTCGCGGCCACGATCGACGCCGCGCTGGCGCCGGCCCGCGCCGCGCTCGCGCCGGCGGCGCGCCGGCGTATCGATGCCTGTGTCGACCATGCGCTGGGCCGGCGCCAGATCTACGCCAATCACTGCGCCGGGCTGCACGTGCCCTTCCTCCCCGCCGACGAGTTTTTCGCGCGCGAGCTGTTCCCGTGGTTCGACCGGCTTGAGGCCGAGACCGCCACGATCCGCGACGAGCTGCTGCGCGTGCTGGCCGAGGACGCCGACGCGCTGCGCCCCTATGTCGCGATGAAGCCGGGGACTCCGCGCAACAAATGGTCCGCGCTCGACGGCTCGCTCGCCTGGGGGGCGCTCCATCTGTGGCGCGACGGCAGACGCGACGACGCGGTCTGCGCGCGCGTGCCGCGTACTGCCGCGGTGGTGGAGGCGCTGCCGCTCTCCGATCTGCCGGGGCGGACGCCGACGGTGTTCTTCTCCATCCTCGCGCCGGGCGCGCATCTGCCCGCGCACACCGGGGTGAGCAACGCGCGCGCGATCGTTCACCTGCCGCTGGTGGTGCCGCCCGACTGCGGCTTCCGCGTCGGGGGCGAGACGCGCGAGTGGGAGGAAGGCCGCGCCTGGGCGTTCGACGACACGATCGAGCACGAGGCGTGGAACCGCTCCGACCGGCCGCGCGCGATTCTGATCCTCGACGCGTGGAACCCGCACCTCACCGCCGAGGAACGCGCGATGCTGCGCCAGTTCTTCGCCGCCACCGCCGACGCACCCAAGCGCGAGATGGCGCGGCTGCGCGTCGGGGAGTGAGGGGGCACGGGGTGTGTCGCTCGCGAATTGCGCGGAACGAGGCGGTGAGGTGCGCAGTGCCGCTTCAGCAGGCGCCGTCCCCGGGCCTTCCTCGTCACCCCCGCCCCTTACCATACCTCCTCGCCCCTCACCCGTCGACCTCGCCCCCTCCCGTCGACCTCGTCCCCACCGGTCATCCCCGCGAAGGCGGGGATTCAGACGCGCGGACCTGTCGATGGAAGCGCGACGTCAGCGCATCTGGATTCCCGCCTTCGCGGGAATGACGAAGGGGCGGGAGCGCGCAAGAGAATGAGCGGAGGGCGCGCAGTCCTGCCGCCCACCCCGCACGCGACCCAACTTCCCCCGCCTTCGCAAAGCGCTGCGCCGCGTCTAAGCCAGCGCACATGAGCATCGTCACCACCGCGCCGAAGCGACCGCGCCTCGCCTATCACCATCACGCCGGCATCGCCCCGACGGTGATCTTCCTGCCCGGCTATGCCTCCGACATGAGCGGCACCAAGGCGCTCGCTTTGGAAGCCTGGGCCAAGGCGCGCGGACAGGGCTTCCTGCGCTTCGACTATGGCGGCTGCGGCGCCTCAGAGGGCAGCTTCGAGGACCAGTCGCTCGCCGACTGGCGCGACGACGCGGTGGCGATGATCGACCATGTCGAGGGGCCGGTGGTGCTGGTCGGCTCGTCGATGGGCGGCTGGGTGATGCTGCTCGCCGCGCTGGCGCGCCCCGCGCGCGTCGCCGCCTTGGTCGGGATCGCCGCCGCGCCCGACTTCACCGATTGGGGCTTCTCGCAGGACGAGAAGATGTACCTGCTCGAGCACGGCCGGCTCGAGCGCGCCAACCCTTATGGCCCGGCACCGACCGTCTACACCCGCCGTTTCTGGCAGTCGGGCGAGGCCAACCGGCTGATGTCGGGGCCGATCGCGTTCGACGGGCCGGTGCGGCTGCTGCACGGCCAGGCCGATCCCGACGTGCCCTGGCACCGCTCGGCCCGGCTCGCCGAGCTGATCCGTTCGCCGCACGTTCAGACCTGGCTGGTCAAGGACGGCGACCACCGCCTGTCGCGCGAGGACGATCTCGCGCTGCTGATCCGCGCGGTGGAGGATGTGGTGCCATGATCCCGCTCGTCGCGCTGCTGCTCGCCGCCGCTGCCCAGAGTGCGACGCCGCCCCCCGCGAGCCTCGGTGTCAGCGGCAGCGACCCCGCGGCGGGCTGCGTCGCCGAAACGCGCCGCGATCCCGCCGCGGCAGAGGCACGCGCGCGGCGCGGCGGCGCGGGGCTGCGCGGGTGCCTCGCGCTCGCGCTGGCGGCGCAGGATCGCTACGCCGAGGCGGGCGCCGCCTTCGCCGAGGCGGCGCGCGGCGCCGAGCTGGCGCACGACTCGCACGCGGCGGACTATTGGGCGCAGGCGGGCAACGCCTGGCTCGCCGCGGGCGACGCCGCCAAGGCGCGCGGCGCGCTTGACGCCGCGCTCGCGGCCGGGACGCTGGTGGAGCTGCAGCGCGGCGAGGCGCATCTCGACCGCGCCCGCGCGCTGGTCGCGCTGGGCGACACCGCCGGCGCGCGCACCGACCTCGACCAAGCGCTGACGACCGCGGGCGACGACCCGCTGGTGTGGCTGCTCTCGGCGACGCTGGCGCGGCGCGCCGGCGACCTCGGCCGCGCGCGCGCCGACATCGCGCAGGCACTGCGCCGCTCCGCCGACGACGCCTCGGTCCAGCTTGAGGCGGGCAATATCGCCGCGGCGGGCGGCGACGCCGATCGCGCCAAGGCGGCGTGGCAGGAAGCGGCGCGGCTCGCGCCCGACTCGCCCGCCGGTCAGTCGGCAGCGCAGGCGCTGACGCAATTCGGGGGGAAATAGGCGGGGTCGACGCCAAGAAAGCGTAGCTGCCGCGTCGCCCGCTACTCTGACCACCCCGGCGGACGCCGGGGTCCAGTTGGGAAGGTCGTCGTGAGAGCCGCCAAGCTCACCCATTTGGACCCCGGCCTGCGCCGGGGTGGTTATGAGGCTGGGCAAGGCTGACCTGGTCAGCGAACGTCCGCCTTGGAACCACAGCGCTCCGGACGACCAACGGAAGGTAGAATGACCCAATATCTCCACACCATGATCCGCGTCAGCGACCCCGACGCCACGATCGCCTTCTTCGCGTTGCTGGGCCTTGAGGAGGTGCGCCGGATCGACAATGAGGCGGGGCGGTTCACGCTGATCTTCCTCGCCGCCGAGGCGGATACCTTGATCGGCGACCGCCGCGTCGAGGTCGAGCTGACCTACAATTGGCCGCCCGCCGACGGCAGCGCGCCCGAGGTCTACAGCGGCGGCCGCAATTTCGGCCATCTCGCCTATCGGGTCGACGACATCTACGCGACCTGCCAGCGATTCGCCGACGCCGGGGTGACGATCAATCGCCCGCCGCGCGACGGCCACATGGCCTTCGTGAAGACCCCCGACGGCATCTCGATCGAGCTGCTCCAGGCGCGCGCGCCGCTCGCCCCTGCCGAGCCCTGGGCGTCGATGCCCAACACGGGGACGTGGTGATGCTCGAGATCACCCGCGTGCCGGTGCTGAAGGACAATTACAGCTGGCTGGTGCGCGCCGAGGACGGCGCGGTCGCGGTGGTCGATCCCGGCGAGGCGGCGCCGGTGCTCGACGCCGCCGCGGCACGCGGCTGGACGATCGGCCAGGTGTGGATCACGCACTGGCACCCCGATCACACCGGCGGCGTCGCGGCGGTGAAGGCAGCGACTGGTGCGACCGTCACGGGGCCCGAGGCGGAACGCGCCAAGATCGATCCGCTCGACCGCGGCGTGCGCGAGGGCGACTCGCTCACGCTCGGCCAGCATCGCGCCACCGTGTTGGAGGTGCCGGGCCATACCGCGGGGCATATCGCGCTCCACCTCGCCGAGGACGCGGTGATCTTCACCGGCGACACGCTGTTCGCGCTCGGCTGCGGGCGATTGTTCGAGGGCGATGCGGCGCAGATGTACGCCAACATGCGCCGCCTCGCCGCGCTGCCTGACGCCACCGCGGTCTATTGCGGGCACGAATATACGCAGAGCAACGGCCGCTTCGCTCTGACCATCGAGCCGGAGAACGCCGCGCTGGTGGCGCGCATGGCCGAGATCGACCGCGCCCGCGCCGCGGGTGAGGCGACGGTTCCGAGCACGATTGCGGCCGAGCGCGCGACCAACCCTTTTCTTCGCGCGCGGGACGCGGATACGTTCGCACGCTGGCGCACGGCGAAGGACTCGTTCTGAGACGCGGATGACCCACTCCTCCCCGCCCGGCGGGGAGGGGGACCGCCCGGCGCAGTCGGGTGGTGGAGGAAGCTTCCCGCACACGTAACGGTTCGCGTGCGAAAGGTTGCCTCCACCAGCACGACCGTCTGACGCGTGCGAGCTTTGGCGTGCCCCCGGCACGCCAAGATCGTGTCCCAAGGACACGATCTCGCCCGCACGCCCCCTCGCATGTCGCGCCCCGGGTCCCCATCTCAGCCGATATGACCGACGACCTCCTTCGCCTCGGCCTGATCGACGAGGACGATATCGTGCTCGACGAGGCCGCGCTGCTGCTCGCCCTGCTCGACCACCCCGACGCCGACCCCACCCCTGCGCAGGATCTGCTCGAGGCCATCGCGACCCGGCTCGACGTCACCGGCGCCGACGCCGAGACCTCGCTCGAGCGCGCCGACGCGCTCGCCGAGGTGTTCGCGGGCGAGTTCGGCTTCGTCGGCGATTCCGCCAGCTACGACGATCCCGCCAACGCCGACCTGCTGCGCGTGCTCGAGCGCCGCCGCGGGCTGCCGGTGAGCCTCTCGATCCTCTATGTCGCCGCGGCGCGCCGGCTCGGCTGGAGCGCCGACGTGCTCGACGTGCCCGGCCACGTGCTGGTGCTGATCGAAGCCGAGAGCGAGCCGGTGATCGTCGACCCCTTCGCGGGCGGCGCGCGCGTCGGCGCGGAGCGGCTGTCGGCGCTGCTCGAGGCGGCGCGGCCGGGGCGCGCGGTGACCCATGTCGCCGCCATGCCCAACCGCGCGGTGCTGGTGCGGCTGCTGCAGAACCAGGCGGCGCGCGCCGAGCTCGCCGGCAAGGGACGCCGCGCGCTTGAACTGTACCAGCGCATGACAGTGTTCGCGCCTGACCAGCCGCACGGCTGGTGGGAGCGCGCGCGGCTCGAGCTGGTCGACGGCGACCATGAGAGCGCGCGCCGCAGCCTGGGCGCGATCCTCGAGATCACACGCGACGCCGAGCTGCGCGGCAAGGTGACCGATCTGCTAGAGCAGCTCGGCGGCGAGTGAAGCGGAATTCCGGCTTCACTTCCGCCCACCCATACTGCCGTCATCCTGAGTTTGTCTCAGGATCCACCGGGCCGCTGGCTCAGCGGCGTGTGGGCGCGCGGAAAGGTGGATCCTGAGACAAGCTCAGGATGACGTTGGAGGCGGGGGGGGCGCCTGCCCTGCCCGCCTGCCCACTCCTGCCCGACCTACGCCGCCTCGACCACGCGCGCCCAGGCGGCGATCTCGTCGGCCGCGTGACGTTCCACCACCAGCTCGCCCGCGACACCTCGCGCGGGATCGACCGTGACGCTGCCCTCCCACTCCCAGGTAGCGTTGCCGTGGAGCGTCACCATCGCGTCCGCCCCAGCCCGCGCGCGCACCAGCCCGCCGCGGTTGTACACGGTCAGCGCGCGGTCGAACGCCACGCGCCCGGTCAGCCCCGCGGCATAGGTCGAGGCCGCCATCGCGCTGCCGCAGCTGTCGGTCAGCCCGACGCCGCGCTCGAAGGTGCGGACATACAGCCGGTCCTCCCCGCGCACCTCGACGAAGGAGACGTTGGCGCGGTTCGGCAGCCACGCCGGCGCCGCCTCGCACGCTTGCCCGACCGCGACCAGCTCGGCCTCGTCGACCGCGTCGACGAAGGTAACCAGATGCGGGTTGGGCATCGCCACCGCGGTGAAGGCGCGCGCGCTCGGCAGCCGCGGCACCGTCGCCTCGACGATCCGCGCCGGCGCCTCGCGCAGCGGCCAGGCGGCGGCGTCGAGCGAGGCCGGCCCCGCGGTCTCCGCGACGGTGTAGACGCCCGGCGCGAGCGCCTCGGCAAGCGCCACCTCGGCGTAGCTGGTCTTGAGCCGCACCGTGGCGCGCTCCAGCCCCAGCGCGGCAAAGCCAGCGCGCGCGACGCAGCGCAGCCCGTTGAGGCAGGTCTCGGCCTCGCTGCCGTCGCTGTTGAACATGCGCATGCCGAAGGCGGCGCGTTCGTCGCCGCGGGTGAGCAGCAGCAGCCCGTCGCCGCCGACCGGGCCAGCGCGGTCGGCGAGCGCGCGCGCCACGCCCGCCCAGTCGGTGCCGTCGAGCGCGGCGTCGCGCGCGTCGATCAGCGGGAAATCGTTACCCGAGCCATGGCATTTGACGAAGCGCAGCCGCATCGCGCCTATGTGTCCGCGCTGGCGGCGCGCGGCAAGGGGCGGGATCACGGTAGCCGGTAATGATCCGCCAGCCGGTCGAGCGCGAGCGACAGCACCAGCCGTCCGCTGCGCGCCGGCCAGCCGAGCGCGCGCTCGCTGTCGGGCAGCGACTCGCCCGCGCAGACCACCCGCCACAGCACGTCGGCCAGCCCGCGCCCCGCGGCGCCGACCGCGGCGTCGAAGCGACGCTTGGCGGCAAGCTGCGCCTCGCCCGGGTCAAGCGTGGCGCCGGCGCCGTTGTCGACGCGCGGCGCCCAGCGCATCGTCACCGCCGGCGCGAGCTGCGCGCGCTCGTAATCGGCGCGCAGCCGCTCGCCCGCTTCGGCCTGGCGCCCATCGATCAGCCCGCGCGCGGCGAGCCACGCCAGCGGCGACTCGCGCCGGTTCACCGTCACCGTCCGCCCGCGCCGCGCGCCGCGCACCACCGCCCCGCGCCGCCCGCTCGAGTCGATCACCTGGTCCACCAGCTCGCGCATGTGTCCTCCCTCGTCCATGATGCGGCGACGGGGGTGGCGGATGTTGGACGATGTAGGACAGCGACGAGGCCCGCGACGGCACGCTGCGCCGATCTTGGTTGATGACTTGGATCGCGTACTATCCCATCTCGGGACCATGTCGCCGGACCGATTCGCCAAGCTGACGACCCGGCAACGGGAGTGCCTGCGCCTCTACCATCAGCGCTATCGCGTGAAGGAGATCGCGCGCGCGCTCGCCATCTCTGAGAACACCGCGAGCGGATATCTCACCGAGGCGACCGCGCTCCTCGGCGTCGGCGGTCGCCCCGCCGCCGCGGCCGCGCTGGCCGCGTATGAGGCCGCCCACCCCGATGCGAGGGGTCGCTTCTCGGTGGGAGACCCCACCCCCCTGCCCGCCGCAGAGCCGACCCCGCCGGGCGATGACGCACCGGCACCGGCCGCCACGGCCGGGACGGGAGCGCCGACCCAGGCCCCCGCCGTGCCGTGGCTGCCGTTCCGCAAAGGGGATGGTAATGACCTCACTGTCGCACAGCGCTTCTTCTGGCTCGGCGCTATCATATTCGGCCTCGTCACCGGCTTCGGTCTTTTCGCTCTCTTCGTCCGCACCCTCAGCGACGTCGTCGCGCAGTTCGCGCGGTGAGTCCGCCTCGGTCGAGGTCGAGGCGGTCGCCACGCTGTTGCGCGAGCTCGAGATGCTGCAGGATCGCGCCTTCGCGGTGTGCGGCCGGCTCATGGCGGCGCTCATCGACGCGCGCATTGAGCAGAATATCGCGCCGATCGTCGGCAAGTCGATCCGTGCCGGGATCAGCGATGTTGCGGTGCAGATCAGCGGCGCGCAGGGCGCCACCGCCGACGTCCACCGCCTGCTCGAGGCGCTGGCCAAGGCGCGCGGGCTCGACGTGCGGCTGTACGGCGATACCGACAAGCAGGATCCCCGCCCCGGCTTCACCGCCTGAGCCGCGGCGGATCGAACGTGATCAACCCGATTGGGAAAGCGGCCGATGACGCGAGTCCTCGTCTTCGCCGCGGTGCTGCTGGGCACCTGCCTCTATGCCTTCCGGCGCGGCGGCGGGCCGGAACGCTGGGTAGCGGCGCTGCTGCTGACGGCGGCGATCGCCTCCTACCTGCTGCCGCACGTGCGCGGCTACACCTACTTCCACGTGGAGTGGCAGCGGGTGGCGATCGACACCGCTCTGCTCGCCGGGCTGGTGGCGGTGAGCCTCGCGGCGGACCGCTTCTGGCCGCTGTATCTCACCGCCTTCCACGCGCTGACGGTGATGACGCATGGCGTGCGCGCCTACGATCCAGCGGTCCTGCCGATCGTCTACACACGCGTGGCGGCGTGGCTGGCCTATCCCGGGCTGCTGCTGCTGGTGATCGGCGTGGCGCGTCATCACCGCCGGCTGCGCGCGGGCGCGCGCGAGTTCGACTGGACCTTCGAGCGGCGGAGGACGGTCGATGAGGCACGAACCTGCGACGCGCGAGGAGCTGGGCTGCGCGATCCGTGAGATCGAGGCGCTGCTCGAACGGCTGCGCGCCAAGGAGGCGCAGCAGCCGGCACCCGCGCCTGGGCTGCTCGAGCGCGCCGAGCTGATGTATCAGGAGCGGCGCTCGCGCGACCGGCTGTTCGGGACCGACCTGTTCGGCGAGTCCGCCTGGGACATGCTGCTCGACCTCTACATCCATCGCGGTCGCGGCGCGCTGGTGCCGGTGTCGAGCGCGTGCATCGGCGCCGCGGTGCCCCCGAGCACCGCGCTGCGCTGCCTCGGCAAGCTCGAGTCGCGCGGTCTGGTGGTGCGCCGCGCCGACACCGACGACCGCCGCCGCTCGCTGGTGACGCTGAGCGGCAAGGGGCTGCGGATGATCGAATTGTACCTGGCGAGCAGCTGGGTCGGGCTGGGGTGA
>Ga0265798_10011856_pt1 | contig 10582 bp, 10 predicted proteins | sample P3T30metagenome_FD_192430 | JGI IMG/M metagenome (GOLD analysis project Ga0265798, IMG submission 192430) | Plant litter microbial communities from East Loma Ridge, Irvine, California - P3 T30 | ecosystem: Environmental > Terrestrial > Plant litter > Unclassified | place: USA: California... | reverse complement strand
GTCGACGAGAAATATATAGTCGAAGCTCGTTTCATAAAATCGGAAAAGGAAAAGCCATTCGAGATGAAAACGACCGGTGACCGGCGTCCGATGTACGTCAAATTCGGCGAACTTCATTTCGAGCTCGACGGAAAAACCCATAAGCTCAACATCTTCCGCAACATCGGGCTATCCAAAAAAAGCGGGTATGAGGACCACTTGTTTTTGCCTTTTTCAGATCTGACGAGCGGCAAGGAAACCTACATCGGCGGTCGCTACATCGATTTGAAAATCCCAAAATCGGACAAGATTATAATCGATTTCAACCGCGCCTACAATCCGTACTGTGCTTACAATCATAACTATTCCTGTCCGATCGTACCGCTTGAGAACGACCTGAAAGCCGAGATCCGGGCCGGGGTTAAAAAATTCCACGATTGATGCGCTTCCTGAATTTACATACGCATTCTCAGACGCAGAACCCTCAGATTTTCGAATTGGTCAATCAATATCCGGATGACTTTGACGAAACTATCGAGCATTATTCGATAGGAGTCCATCCGTGGCGGATAGCTACCAACCGGCTCGCATCCGACCTTAAAATCCTGGAAGATAAACTATCAGATATCAAGTGCCTGGCAATCGGGGAATGCGGGCTGGACAAACGCATCGATGTACCGTTTGACCTGCAGCTTGAGGTGTTCGAATCACAACTTATATTGGCTCAGAAATTCAGAAAACCCGTAATTATTCATTGCGTGGCGGCGTATCAGGAGGTTATCGAAACAAAAAAGAAACTGGATGTTTCGGTTCCGATGATCATCCACGGATTCTCGAAAAACCGTCAGGTTGCAAAATCGCTTCTCGACAACGGCTTTTACCTGTCGTTCGGGAAATGGCTACTCCGGAACCCGGAACTGGAAACGGCATTTGTTTCAGTGGCAAACGATCGCTTTTTCCTCGAAACGGATACGACGGAAGAAGGAATCGAAAGCGTTTACGAGATCGCGGCAAAATATAAAAATATGGAGATGGATCGGCTGAAGAGGGTTGTGGCGGATAACTTTAGCAAAATTTTCGGATTTGAAATTTAATGAATCAGGCGTTAAATCGGAATACTATCGAACAACTAATTTAAAATCGAATAACGAAATAGTAGATGGCACAATGGCAGGAAAGAGCGGAGTTGCTCTTCAAACCCCAAGGTTTACAAAAATTGAAAAACGCCCATGTCCTCGTCGTCGGGCTTGGCGGAGTCGGATCATTTGCGGCGGAATTCATCGCAAGAGCGGGCGTCGGAAAAATGACCATCGTAGATGGGGACACCGTAGATATTACGAACATCAACCGCCAGTTACCTGCTTTACATTCTACGGTCGGGTTGTCGAAGGTCGATGTCGTAGGCGACCGTCTGATGGATATCAATCCGGAACTGGAGCTCATTCGTCTTAAAGAATTTCTTTCTCCGGAACGCGCTTACCAACTGGTTTCCAAAGAATTTGACTACGTCGTAGATTGTATCGACAGCGTGACGCCAAAGCTCAATCTGATGATTTCGGCCAAGCGCCAGAAGGTCAAGATCATAAGTGCAATGGGCGCGGGCGGCAAACTTCGTGCAGACAAGGTTCATGTCGCCGATATCTCCCAAACCGAAAACTGCTTCTTCGCAAAGGCGATTAAAAAGCGGCTTAAAAAGGACGCCAATATCCGGAATGGCATCAAGGTCGTATACTCCAGGGAAATCCAGGATCCGGAAAGTCTGCGCACCACCGACGGGAAAAACTTCAAAAAATCGTTTTACGGAACGAGTAGTTATCTGCCGGGATTGTTCGGCCTGTACTGCGCGGAAACCGTCATTCGCGGCCTGCTCAGGAAAAGTGAAAATCCGGGCTCTTGATCCTTAATATCTAAACAAACAGCAATGAACACCATAAAAACCGTGATTTTTGACATGGACGGCGTCATCGTCGATACCGAACCGGTTCATCACTATGCCTATCACGAGCACTTCAGGCAGCTCAACATCGAGGTCAGGCCGGAATTGTACGCATCGTTCACAGGTAATTCGACGAAAAACGTCTATGAAAAGCTGAAACAGATTTTTGGGATCGACACGGAAACCTACGACCTGATCCAGGTCAAGCGAGGGTTGTTCAACAACGCATTCGATACCAAGGAGGACCTGTATTTGCTCGAAGGCGTCGAGGATCTGATAAAGGATTTGCACGCGAACGGGATGCAGCTGATCCTGGCTTCATCTGCGGCTAAAGTCACGATCGACCGCGTCTTTACACGGTTCGGATTATATCCGTATTTCTCTCATATCGTCAGTGGAGAGGATTTCCCGAAGTCGAAGCCGGATCCTGCCATATTCGTCGAGGCCTGGCGTCTGTCCGGGCACGCCAAAACGGAATGCATCGTCATCGAAGACAGCACCAATGGAGTGAAAGCCGCCAAAGCCGCGGGATTGTTTTGCGTCGGATATCGCAGCGAACATTCAAAAGGCCAGGATCTGACGGATGCCGACAAAATCATTTCGCATTTCGATGAACTCAACTTTGAAGTGGTGAAAGGATTAGGAGGTTAAGCGTTGCTGACGCTCATCTGTTTAAACCTTCCTTGTAGACGCGCAAACACCGCTCCCGTGCTTCTTTGTGGTCCACCATCGGTTCGGGATATTCCGGGGTTCCGAACTCGGGCACATATTTTTTTATGTATTTATAGTCCTTGTCGAATTTTTTTAACTGCTCCTCCGGGTTGAAGATCCGGAAGAAAGGCGCCGCATCCACACCGCTTCCCGCGGCCCATTGCCAGTTCCCTACATTGCTCGACTGCTCGAAGTCGAATAATTTTTCAGCGAAGTAGGCCTCTCCCAAACGCCAGTCGAGCAGCAGGTGCTTACACAAAAAACTGGAAACGACCAGACGCACCCGATTGTGTACGTAACCCGTTTTTGCCAACTGCCGCATGCCCGCATCCACCATGGGATAGCCTGTTTTTCCCTGGCACCATTTTTCAAAATCTTTCTCAGAATGCCGCCATTTGATGTGATCGTAATCCGGTTTGAAGGCTTTCGTCGTCGTATGCGGGAAATGCCATAGAATCTGCATAAAAAATTCACGCCAGATCAGTTCCTTGAGATACGTGATGTTGTTTGCAGATGCCGCTTCCGATACCGCTTCCCGAATGCTCAGGGCGCCAAACCTCAGGTACGGGCTGATGCGAGAGGTTCCTTCGACAGCGGGAAAATTGCGTTTTGATTCGTATTCGCTGATGATTTTCGGGGTCAGATGATAATCGAAAACTTCCAATTCCGATTTCGTGAATCCGATATCTGCCAGCGACAAAAACGGATAATCGTGACCGGCCAGTTTCGACAGTTTCTTTTCAGATGGAAAACGCTTCAGATCCCTTTTCCCAAATTCCTCGAGCCAGCGCTTCGAATACGGCGTATACACCACATACGGCTCGCCATTGTCTTTCACGACTTCCGACTTTTCGAAAATCACCTGATCCTTGAACGTGTGAAACCCGATGTCATTTTTTTGGAGCAATCCGCGAATCTTTTCGTCCCGGGACCTGGCATACGGTTCGTAATCCTGGTTCGTGAAGACATTCGAAATCTGTTTGTCTGCGATAATCTTTGTAAAAATGGCGACGGGATCGCCGTGAAAAACCGCGAGCTTGCGTTTGTGTTTTTTCAGGTCCGAATTCATTCTTTCCAGCAATTGATGGATGAACGTTACCCGATGATCGTCTTTTGGAAGGTCGTCCAGAATATTCGAATCGAAGATAAAGACCGGGAGCACGTCCTGATCCGCATCCAAAGCATGGAAAAATCCGCAATTGTCGTAAAGACGCAGGTCGCGCCGGAACCAGAAAACGTTCATATTATTTAAATTTCCCCGAAGAGTTCGATTAATTTTTTGCGCCGGAATTCGAATATTTCCTCCAGTTTGGGACGCACGATGACCGGATGGGCGAGCCGCCCTAGGAAACCCATCGGCACTTTGTAATGGACGATATCGGTCATTTCGCATCCGGTTTCGGTTGGCTTCAGGAAATGCTTATGGTGCCAGAATGCGTAGGGCCCAAAGCGCTGTTCGTCCACAAAATAACGGCCTTCGTCAACGTGCGTGATCTCGGTGACCCAATTTATCTTCAACCCGAAGAGCGGCGTGATCGTATAATCAATAATTTGCCCGGGAAACATTTTCGCCTCGTCTCCAGACAGCGTTTTAAATCCCATGGACGCGGGCGTAATCACCGACAGGTTTTTGGGAGTCGCAATAAATTCCCACAAGGTTTCCGGCTTTTGCGGGAACGCCTGTACGGATCGGATTTGGTATAACTTCATTTCCTAAAGGTAGCCCTGTGGAGCGATTGCGGCAAATGTTTGGACAAAATACAATCTGATATTACATAAAAATTAACAGATCGTACAACCTATATTCGTAATTTTGGAATCATTTCAAACCAACAAGTAACATGAAAAAAATTATTATCGCACTGGCCGTCCTCATCGCCAACTTTACGATTGAGGCTCAGGTGAAAACGCCGGCTTCAAGTCCGCACGCCACCATTACGCAAGTTGTCGGCCTGACCGATGTCGAAGTCGATTATTCCCGTCCAAGCCTTAAAGGTCGCACCGTGTACGGAGATCTTGTCCCGTTCGGGAAAGTGTGGAGGACCGGAGCCAACAACAATACGACGGTCAGCTTCAGCGAAGATATCGTGATCGATGGTAAGACCTTGAAAAAAGGAAAGTACGCCCTTTATACGATCCCGAAGATCGACAGCTGGGACGTGATTTTCTACAATGAGACCACAAACTGGGGAACCCCGGAGGAATGGAGCGATGCTAAAGTTGCCCTTAAAACATCCGCGAAGCCGTTCCAGTTGAACCGCGTGGTGGAGTCGTTTACGATCGGCATCAACAGTCTCGACAACAATTCCGGTGTGCTTGAAATCATGTGGGAAAAGACACTTGTTCCGGTAAAGTTCGAAGTTCCGACGGCCAAAACCGCTTTGGCGAGTATCGACAGAACGTTGAGCGGACCGTCTTCCAACGATTATTTTTCAGCCGGGACTTATCTGTACCAATCGAACGGTGACCTGAACAAGGCCCTTACGTATGTCAACAAAGCCATCGAACTCAACAAGGAAAAACCGTTCTGGATGACACGCCAGAAGTCGCTTATCCAGGCGAAACTCGGTGACAAAAAAGGCGCTGTGGAAACGGCGAAACAATCATTGGCGGCAGCCCAGGCGGCTAAAAACCAGGATTATGTGAAGATGAACAACGAAAGTATTTCGGAGTGGAGCAAAGGGTAATTAGATAATTAGATAATTTGTCAATTAGATAATGTGATAATTAGATAATTAGATAATTCGGCAATTAGATAATTAAGCTGTTATACCAAATAAAAAATCCGGGTCAGAAGATGATCCGGATTTTTTTGTGTGTGATTTGCTGATTGGAATTTTGGGTCAGATGGTATGCTTTTCGTCGATTTTTTTCCTGAAGACCGTCGCTTCGAATAGGATCGAAAGCAGGATCGCCATCATCGCTCCGATGAAATTCAGCCAGAGATAGGCCACCGTCTGGGACAGGTACACGGCAATGACCGTCACCTGGGTGATGCACGCGGCATAAAATATAGCTTTTGCCCTGACGTATTTCACGTAGAATCCGACGAGGAAAATTCCAAGAACGGTTCCGTAAAATATCGATCCGACGATGTTCACGAGCTGGATCAGGTTTTCAGAGAGCGCGCTGAAACAGGCGAATAAAATTATGATGACACCCCAGACAACCGTAAAAAACTTGGTCGCGTTCAGGTAATGTTTTTCTGATCGAATGCCCTTGACATTGCGCTTGTAAATGTCAATGGCGGTCGTCGATGCCAAAGCGCTCAGTCCAGAAGCCGTACTGGACATGGCCGCCGAGAGTATCATCGCGAGCAGCAATCCTACCAGTCCGTGGGGCAGATAATTGAGGATGAAGTGCAAAAAGACGTAATCCTTGTCGTTAGCTTCCGCTTTCGGATCGGCCTTTTTTATGAGAGCCTTCGCCTGGTCGCGCAGATCGGCTTCCCGTGCGGAAAGCGAAACGAGCTGCCTTCTCAGGATAGGGTTGTCGTAACCCTGGTCGAGATGTTCGATATAGATCAGGTTAATTTCTTTTTGCTCGTTGTTCAGGACCACGAGTTTCTTTTCCAGGGCGTGATATTCGTCTATGTATTTCGATTTTTCGATTACCGTTTTGCTGTTCGGATTAAAGTTCAGCGGACCCGGATTGAACTGGAAAAACACGAAAACCATAACGCCCGTAAACAGGATAAAGAACTGCATCGGGACTTTGAGGAATCCGTTCATGATGAGTCCCATCTGGCTTTCGCGGATGGATTTCCCCGAGAGGTAACGTCCGACCTGGCTCTGGTCGGTACCGAAATAGGCCAGGGCCAGGAAGAATCCGCCCGCGATCCCGCTCCAGAGCGTGTAGCGTTCCTCAGGGTCGAAGCTCAGGTTGACGACGTCCATTTTGCCATTGGCACCCGCAATGTGCATTGCATTGGTGATTGTCATATCGTTTGGCAGATAATACACAATAAGGAAAAAAGCCATGAACATGCCCAGCATGATAATGAACATCTGTTGCTTTTGGGTGACGTTGACGGCTTTCGTTCCGCCGGAAAACGTGTAGATGATGACCAAGATCCCAATGATGATATTGAGCAGCGTCAGGTTCCATCCGAGAAGCGACGAAACGATAATCGCCGGTGCATAAATCGTAAAACCGGTTCCGAGTCCGCGCTGGATCAGGAAAATGATGGCCGCCAGTGAACGCGTCTTCACGTCGAAACGCTGTTCCAGATATTCGTAGGCCGTAAAGACCCGCAGTCGCTGGAAAATCGGGATAAACGTCAGGCTGATGATCACCATGGCGATTGGCAATCCGAAATAATTCTGAACGAAGCCCATTCCGTCGGCGTAAGCCTGTCCCGGCGTCGAAAGGAACGTGATCGCGCTGGCCTGGGTCGCCATAACGGAAAGGCCGACCGTCCACCAGGGGGTTTCGTTTCCGCCAAGGATATAATCTTCGACGCTTTTGCTGCCCCGTGTTTTGTAAACGCCGTAACCCACGATAAAGAGTAGCGTAACCGATAGGATAATCCAGTCAATCTGGTGCATTTACGAGAAGATTTGCATTAGGAAATAAAAAATCAGGATGTAGGCCGCGTTGGCCAGAAGCACCCACGAATAGCTTTTTTTCCAACGGTTTACGTTTTTTTCTCTCATAACTGCTTGGAATTTCCGATCGAGATCATGTTTGCGATTAATCTGTACGCGCCGGAAACGCCTTCGGGCAATTCACGGAAAAAGCTCAATCCGGTGTAAATGTAGTGGCCGTTCCCGTAATTTGCTACAAGAATGGCTCCGTCTTTTGGGGACTCGCCCTTGTCGTTGGACGAAATTACCGGCGTAAACGCTTTATCCCATTGGTTCGGATAATACAATCCGCGCTCCTGGGTCCAGCCTTCGAAATCAGTTTTGGTGATTTTGTTCGGATAATTTAATATCGGATTGGAAGGATTGAGGAAACGGACCTCGCTGCCCTCTTCGGTCACGCGATCCCTCGAAAGCCTGAGCGGATAGGGCGACATGTCCTTTGCCATGAGATCGTCGAGCGTGTTGTATTGCACAATCATCGTCTTGCCCGATTTGACAAAATCGAGTAACATCGCCTGCTTGAATTCGAGTTCCGTAATAACATTGTAAGCGCGGATTCCGGTCATGACGACATCGAAATCCTTAAGCCGCTCCGGATTGATTTCCGATGCGGAAAGAAGGACGACATCGTAACCCATCTGACGCAAACTGTTCGGAACCTCGTCTCCGGCGCCCATGATGTAGGCGATTTTTTCCTTGCCTGTCTTGATGTCGAGCCTGATGAATTTCGCCTCGGCATCTTTTATGACCTGCTGTTTTGCGATATGCGGATAGGAAATCGCGGTGCGTTCCTTGCCGAGTTTTTCATTGCTGACGGTTGCGATGCTTTTGATCCGGACTTCCGATGCGTTTGCCGACGGCGTCACATCAAAGGTCACGACAGCCGATTCTCCTTTGCGCTTCAGTGAAAACGGGACTGAAACGGGATTTGCTTTCCAGTCTTTGGGTAAATCCAGGGCGAGGTTTCCGCTGATTTCCTTCTTGCCGGAAGTGATCTTAACGCTGATCTTTTTCGGTTTTCCATCTCCGAAGATCGCCACTTTATCGAGGATCGTGCTGGTCACGGCCGGTACGATGTCGAACGGTTCGTATACTTCGCCCTTAACATCGTCGTTGAACTTGTAGACGACCGTCCGCTCGAACGGAATGCTCATATTGCCGATGCCGATGTTGAACGTTACTTTGACCTGTCTGGAAATATCAGGGTTACCGATGAGATTCGGATCGCTGACTTTGTACATGCCGACCGTCCCTTTTTCGCTCAACCAATACGGCTCGGTAAATTTCAGGTCGGACGGCAACTCCAACGCCATGTCGAAACTATTGGCTTGGTTGGTTTTAAGGTCTGTTATCTGAAGCGTCGTAACAGATGAAGGAAACGTGGAGACACTGTTGAGCGTCATCGGAATATCGCATCGGTTGATCGCTTCGATCCTGAGTTTGACGGACGATCCGGGAGTCGCTTCCGCATCGGATGCCACCGCTTCCAGGTACAGTCCGGCGCAAGCGGCGATGATTTCTTTGATTTCATCCGACTTCAGGGCTTTCCAATGTTCGTCCGCGAGCTTTTGTATCAGTCCGTATGCCTTGGCCAATTCCGGAATGCTTTTCGACGGATCCCTGAAATCGAACTGCTTTTCAACTTTATACAGTATTTCACCGATCGGCTTTCCGCCCTCGACGCGGTTCCATGAAGTGTCGATGCCTTCGAATAAGTCGGTTTTATTCTTGGGTTTGTCTCCTTTGAGGTACTCCAGATATTCGGAGTCTTCCCCTCTGACGCCCGTATTCCCAAAGCCTTGTGACTTATGGCTGCTCCGGCTCAAAGCGGCGATTTCCTGGTTCGATTTGCCAAGCGATTCGTAATAAACTCCTGTCGGCAACTGGACAAGATTTGTTTTGTCGGCCTGGTCGAATTTTTCCTTGCTGCCGTAAAACCACCAGGACGTATTCATGTAAAGCCGTTTGGGCTGCCAGCTTTTGGCGATTTGAAGTTGGTTCGGATACGATTTCGGATCGGAAGCGAGATCGAACGCCTCCATACTCAGCATAGCCGACGACGTATGATGGCCGTGCGTGCTTCCCGGAGTACGGTGGTCGAATCGATTGACGATTACGTCCGGGCGGAATTTGCGGATGATATACACCACGTCCGACAACACTTCGTCCTTATTCCAGATCTTCAGCGTCTCATCGGGATTTTTTGAATATCCGAAATCATTCGCACGGGAAAAAAACTGTTCGCCTCCATCGATTTTTCTTGCTTCGATAAGTTCCTGGGTCCTGATCACGCCTAGCATTTCACGCAATTCCGGGCCTATCAGGTTTTGCCCGCCGTCGCCTCTCGTAAGCGACAGATAAGCGGTCCTGGCTTTCTTTTCATTGGAAAACCACGAGATAAGACGCGTATTTTCGTCATCCGGATGGGCCGCAACATATAAAACCGATCCCAGAAAATTGAGTTTTTGGATTTTTGCATGAATTTCGACCGCACTCAGCTTCTTAGGCTGCGCAATGGCCGGTTGCATACTGAAAAACAAAAGAAAAATAAAGGAAAATGTATGTCTGAACATTTGAAGTCGTCTGATTTGGCAATGGTTTCCAAAAGTACTAAATAAGCGCAAACAAAAAAAGACGCCCGCTGGCGCCTTTGTGTTAATGGTCGTGTCTGTCGTGATGTTTGTGGTGCTTGTAGTGTTTTTTATAGCCCCGTCCATGGCCGTGGCGCTCTTTCACGTAAACCGTGCGGACAGGAGCATGGTATCTGGGACTGCCGTAGCGCGTCCTATGTGATTTATAGTAGGAGTAGGGAGCGTTTCCGTGGTAGTCGGTAATGCAGACGGTGCGCCCGCGGTGAAGATCATAACCACGATAGGCGGCAGGAAGCGACCTTGACCGGATCCAGGCGCCGCGATCGAGGTAAATGAACTGGGCAGCCGGACGATCGTAATAAACCTGAATGTCGGGCAGATAGTAAAACTGAGCCTGTGGAACAGGGGCCGCGATCCAGGCGGGGGCGGGTGCGTTGATGTTGACGCTGACGGAAACCTGTGCGTTGGAAATGGCGGTGAATGCAAGTAAAATGCCGAGGGTCAAAAATCTGATGGTCTTCATAACGTAGCGATTTAGGTTAATGTTACGAAGCGGTTTTCAATGACTGTGCCATTTCAGTGATTGAAATTCAATAAACCGGCATTTCTTGATTTTGAGTAAACTAATTTTGGGAAGTTGCATTCAGGGCAATGGACGAGACGATCCTTTTCGGCTTCAGCCGGCGTTTGTGATCCCTGAGTTCTTTCTCGAGCGAATGGTTTTCGATTACTTTTTCGGGTCCGAAATAAACGGTATTTTCATGATGGCTCGCGCATCC
>Ga0265798_10011855_pt1 | contig 10582 bp, 10 predicted proteins | sample P3T30metagenome_FD_192430 | JGI IMG/M metagenome (GOLD analysis project Ga0265798, IMG submission 192430) | Plant litter microbial communities from East Loma Ridge, Irvine, California - P3 T30 | ecosystem: Environmental > Terrestrial > Plant litter > Unclassified | place: USA: California... | reverse complement strand
GCGAATGCGATATGCCTGTGACATAGAGGCTGGCTGACGCACCTTTATCGCGGGCAAGCGCGCTCCTACAAAAGGGAATATTCAGCCCTTCTTGTGCGCAAACAGCGCGTCCAGCTTTTGTTCAAAGGCGTGGTAATCGATGCGCTCATACAGTTCCATGCGGGTCTGCATGGTGTCGACAACGTTCTTCTGCGTGCCGTCGCGGCGAATCGCCGTGTACACGTTTTCGGCGGCCTTGTTCATAGCGCGGAAGGCCGACAGCGGATACAGCACCAGCGAAACCTCCGCCGACTTCAACTCTTCCGTGGTAAACAGCGGCGTCGAGCCAAATTCAGTGATGTTCGCCAGAATCGGCGCCTTCACCCGCGACGCGAACAGTTTGTACATCTCAAGCTCGGTGATGGCCTCGGGGAACACCATGTCCGCCCCCGCCTCGATGCACGCCGCCGCACGGTCCAGTGCGGATTCCAGCCCTTCTACCGCCAGCGCATCGGTCCGCGCCATGATCACGAAACTGTCATCGGTGCGCGCATCGACCGCCGCCTTGATGCGGTCGACCATTTCCTGCTGCGAGACGATTTCCTTGCCCGGACGGTGGCCGCAACGCTTGGCGCCCACCTGATCCTCGATGTGCATGGCCGCCGCGCCGAACTTGATCATCGACTTCACGGTCCGCGCCACGTTGAACGCCGACGCCCCGAACCCGGTGTCCACGTCAACCAGCAGCGGCAATTCGCAGACATCGGTGATGCGACGGACATCGGTCAATACGTCGTCCAGGCCGGTGATGCCCAGATCAGGCACACCCAGCGAGCCGGCCGCCACACCGCCGCCCGACAGGTAGATCGCCTTGAAGCCGGCACGTTGCGCCAACAGCGCGTGATTGGCATTGATGGCGCCGACCACTTGCAAAGGATGCTCGCTCGCGACGGCATCACGGAAGCGTTGGCCGGCAGTCGTTCTTGAAGTCATTGTTCACCTCGGGCAGGAGTGGCTTGATGGCGTTGTTCTTGATAGCGCTGTTCGATATTGCGTTTCGATGCGCCGATATGGCGGCGCATCAATAATTCGGCCAATTCTCCGTCGCGGTCGGCGATGGCATCCAGAATGCGATGATGCTCAGTGAAGGCCTGACGCGGGCGATTGGGCGTGGTGGAAAACTGGATGCGGTACATGCGCACCAGTTGGTAAAGCTCGCCGCAGAGCATCTGGGTCAACGTGCTGTTGCGCGCGCCCTGAATGATCCGGTAATGAAAGTCGAAATCGCCTTCCTGCTGGTAATAACCCACACCCGCCTGAAACGCCGTGTCGCGCTCGTGAGTCTCGAGCACACGGCGCAAGTCGTCGACTTCCTGAGCGGTCATGCGCTCGGCAGCGAGCCGGCACGCCATGCCTTCCAGCGATTCGCGAATTTCGTAGAGCTCCACGAGTTCGGCATGACTCAAGGACACCACTCGAGCGCCAACATGCGGAACGCGCACCAGCAGGCGCTGGCCTTCGAGACGATGGATCGCCTCACGCAGCGGCCCCCGACTGATGCCATAGGTACGCGCCAGTTCCGGCTCGGAAATCTTGCTGCCCGGCGCAATCTCACCTTTAACGATCGCAGCCTGGATGCGCCGGAAGACGTTCTCCGACAACGTTTCCGAATCGACCTGAGCAATCGCTGGGGTTTCGATGGAATCCAGCATTGTCGACACCTTTTAATGGAATGCGGCTAAAGCTAGTCAAATACTCCCTTCCAGTCAAAGGTAAATTAGCGATTGTCGACAATCGTCTAATAACCTCGAAGCATGAAGCCTTTTCCCACAGGTACTGTCCATCCAACCCGTTACTGGCGCCATAAAACCTTCATGCTAGAATGCCGACCGCATCAGCCTGCCTGACCCTGCGATCAGGGACGTCCTTGCGGGCCGCGGCGCTCAAGCCAGTCCGAATCCCGAACTGACGTCAGAACCGCTCCTCGTTTCCCTCCACCCTGCCAGGACCTATGAGCCGCCATTCCCTACTTCTTCTCTTATGCCTGCTCCTGTCGGGCGTGCTCCGCCCGGATTCGAGCCTGGCAGCCGACAAGACCGTCTATGGACTGAACGAGTACGCTGAACTGGCCGGCATTGACCTTCAAGTCGCGGCAAAACTGGACACGGGTGCCAAAACGGCTTCGCTGAGCGCGCGCGACATCAAGCGTTTCAAACGTGACGGCGAGTCCTGGGTACGCTTCTACCTGGCCATCGATGATGCCCACGAACACCCGATCGAACGGCCCTTGGCCAGGGTCAGCAAGATCAAGCGCCGCGCCGGCGATGTCGATCCCGACGACGAAAAGAAATACACCTCGCGGCCGGTGATCAGCCTCGATGTGTGCATGGGCAGGGCTTCACGAACCATAGAAGTGAACTTGACCGACCGAAGTGCATTCCAATACCCGCTTTTGATTGGCTCCGAAGCGCTCAAACGCTTCGACGCGCTGGTCGATCCAAGCCTTAAATATGCAGCGGGCAAACCCGCCTGCGTCACTGATGCTCAAACCGCAGAGTAAACACATGCGCTCTCTAACCCTTCATCTGAAAATCCTGATCACGGCCCTGGTGGCACTGGGGATCGCGATCACGGCCTATCAGATATTGGTGCTCGGCATCCCGGTGACCGAAGACGAAACCGACGATTTATGGAACATCGACGCCAAGGTCGAGTTCGTGGCCAACCCGAAAGATTCGGTCAAGGTCCAGATGTATGTACCGCCGCTCTCGCGCGACTACATCAGCCTCAACGAAAGCTTCATCTCCAACAACTACGGTGTGAACGTCAACCGCGCCGATGGCAATCGCAAAGTCACGTGGTCCGCACGACGCGCCAACGGCAACCAGACGCTTTACTACCGCCTGGTGTTGACCAAGCGCTACAGCGGCGAAAAAGCCAAGGTCAAGGGCCCGATCTTTCGCGACAGCATCGCCGTTGAAGGCCCGGAAAAAATCGCCGCTGACGCCCTTCTCGCTCCGATCCGCCAGCATTCGGCCGATGTCGAAACTTTCGTCAGCGAGGCCATCCGACGCGTTAACAATCTGAGCGACGACAACGTCAAGCTGCTTCTGGCGGGCGACACCTCGGTGCAGAACAAAGCTCGCATCACCGAAATCCTGCTGTCCATTGCTCACGTTCCCGTCGAGAAAGTCCACACCATCCGCTTGGTCGCCGACCAGCCGCAGACACCCGAGCTATGGTTGCGCAGTTTCAACGGCAAGGACTGGCTGTACTTCAACCCCGAGACCGGTGAAGCCGGCCTGCCGCAGGACCGTCTTCTATGGTGGATTGGCGACGACAACCTGATCACCGTCGAAGGCGGCAAGAAAGCGGCGGTCAGCTTCAGCCTGAATAACAGCGAGATGAACGCCATTCGCCTCGCCAAACTGACTGACGAAAGCACGGACGCCGACTTCCTCGAATACTCGCTGTACGGCCTGCCGCTGCAAACCCAGCAGACCTTCATGATCATGGTGATGATCCCGATCGGGGTGTTGGTCATTCTGATCCTGCGCAACCTGATCGGCCTGCAGACCCTGGGCACGTTCACCCCCGTACTGATCGCACTGGCGTTTCGGGAGACACAGCTGGGCTTTGGCATCGTCCTGTTCACGATCATTACCGCGCTGGGGCTGTCGCTGCGCTCCTACCTTGAACACCTCAAGCTGCAGATGTTACCCAGATTGTCGGTGGTGCTGACCTTCGTGGTCGTGCTGATTGCCGCCATCAGCCTGTTCAGTCACAAGCTGGGGCTTGAGCGAGGCCTGTCGGTGGCGCTGTTCCCGATGGTGATTCTGACCATGACCATCGAACGCCTGTCGATCACGTGGGAAGAACGTGGCGGCAGCCACGCCATGAAAGTCGCCATCGGCACGCTCTTCGCCGCTTCGCTGGCGCACATCATCATGAGCGTCCCGGAGCTCATCTACTTCGTGTTTACGTTCCCGGCCATTTTGCTGATTCTTGTCGGCTTCATGCTGGCAATGGGTCGCTATCGCGGCTACCGACTGACCGAACTGGTGCGTTTCAAGGCTTTCTTGAAGGAAGATGTCGAACGGGAAAACGCCAAATGATCGGCTGGTGGAAAACCTGGAAGGCTCTCGAAGCAAAAGGGATCATGGGCATCAACCGGCGTAACGCCGACTACGTGCTCAAGTACAACAAGCGCAGCCTGTATCCCATCGTGGACGACAAGATCATCACCAAAGAACGGGCCATCGCTGCTGGCATTCATGTCCCTGAAATGTACGGCATCATTTCCACCGAGAAAGAAATCGAGAAGCTCGACGACATCATCGGCGGACGCAGTGACTTCGTCATCAAACCTGCACAAGGTGCTGGCGGCGACGGCATTCTGGTGATTGCAGACCGCTTCGAAGAGCGCTTTCGCACCATCGCCGGGCGCATCATCAGCCACGAAGAAATCGAGCATCAGATTTCCAGCATCCTCACCGGCCTGTATTCCCTGGGCGGACACCGGGACCGTGCGCTGATCGAGTACCGCGTGACGCCCGACCAGATCTTCAAGAGCATCAGTTACGAGGGCGTGCCTGACATCCGGGTGATCGTGCTGATGGGTTACCCGGTCATGGCCATGTTGCGCCTGCCGACCCGCCAGTCCGGGGGCAAGGCCAACCTGCACCAGGGTGCCATCGGCGTCGGCGTTGACCTGGCCACCGGCCTGACCCTGCGCGGCACCTGGCTGAACAACATCATCAGCAAACACCCGGACACCACCAACGCGGTGGATGGCGTGCAGCTGCCCAACTGGGACGGATTCATGAAACTGGCCGCTGAATGCTACGAGCTGTGCGGCCTGGGCTACATCGGCGTCGACATGGTGCTGGATCAGGACCGGGGCCCGCTGATTCTGGAACTCAACGCCCGTCCGGGCCTGAACATTCAGATCGCCAACGACTGTGGCCTGACGCATCGCACCACAGCCGTCGAGCAGCGACTGGCCGAGCTCGCCGATCAAGGCAGACACGAGAGCCCGGAAGAACGCGTTAAATTCGCTCAAGCATTGTTCGGGCACGTTTGACGGGCATGTGATCAATGCGCCTCAACACAGCTCAGACCCGACATAGCCTCTAGGACTCAACCCTCCCGGAGGACTACAATCGCCCTCCGCTGCCACGACTGATTTACCTCGAATGCCAACCTGCTCCGTACACCCGCTTGCCTATCAGGTCGACCCGACCGGGTATTTCTCGATCATTCGACACGCGCCCGGCGCCGTGTTGCTGGACAGCGGCCGGCCCGAGGCTGAACGCGGGCGCTTCGACATCCTCAGCGCTTGGCCGCTGGAGACGTTGGCGCCGGCGGCCGATGAAAGCGGCACCGCCTTCCTGCAGCGACTGCGCGACCGTCTTGTTCAAATGGGCGAGGCGGATTTACCGGAAGGAAACCCGCTGCCGTTTGCCGGAGGACTGATCGGCTATCTGGCTTACGATTTTGGCCGGCTGCTCGAACCCCTTCCCTCGCAGGCCATCGATGATCTGCATCTGCCCTTGGCCCGGCTCGGGCTCTATGCATGGGCATTGATCAGCGATCACCAGACGGGCACCAGCCAACTGGTATTCCACCCGTCACTCATCAACGATGAGCGTCAGCGACTGATCGGTCTATTTGAGCAACGACTTGCCAAAGACGACGCACGTTTCCAGCTGGCGGCTGCTTTTGCTCCGGACATCGCTGCCGACCAGTATCAGCACGCCATCGAGCGTATTCATGCCTACATTCACGCAGGCGACTGCTATCAGGTGAATTACGCGCAACGCTTCCGGGCCAAATATCGCGGAGATCCGTGGGCGGCCTATCAGGCATTGCGTGTCGCCTGCCCTACCCCGTTTGCCGGCTATCTCGGCCTGCCCGATGGCGACGCGGTGCTGAGTCTGTCGCCGGAGCGCTTCGTCAAAGTCAGCCAGCGCCAAGTGGAAACCCGCCCTATCAAAGGCACCCGACCACGGGGCAAGGATGCGGCCGAAGACGCGGCCTATGCCGACGAACTGCTGCGCAGCCCGAAAGACCGCGCTGAAAACCTGATGATCGTCGACCTGCTGCGCAACGACCTGGGTCGCAGCTGCCGCACCGGCTCGGTGAAGGTGCCGGAACTGTTCAGCCTCGAAAGCTACCCGAATGTCCACCATCTGGTCAGCGCCGTGACGGGCGAACTGGCGATGGGCAAGGACGCACTGGACCTGATTGGCGGCAGTTTCCCCGGCGGCTCAATCACTGGCGCGCCGAAAATCCGCGCCATGCAGATCATCGATGAACTTGAGCCCAGTCGTCGGGCGTTGTATTGCGGGTCGTTGTTATACCTGGACGTGCGCGGCGAGATGGACAGTTCCATCGCCATTCGCAGCTTGCTGGCCAAAGACAGGCAGATAGTCTGCTGGGGCGGCGGCGGTATCGTCGCCGACTCGCAGTGGGAAGCCGAATACCAGGAAACCTTCACCAAAGTTCGGGTCTTGATGCAGACGCTTGAGTCGCTGTAACGCCCATGAAAATGGGCGCTGCAAAGCTTACAGACTCAACGCCCGATTTGACGCCTTGATGAATTCCTTTTTCAAGGCGTCAAACGAGTGCACGGCCGGGAACTGCGGAAATTCCCGAATCACATTGTCAGGCGCATGAAACAGAATCCCGACATCGGCCTCACCCAGCATGGTTGTGTCGTTGTACGAATCCCCCGCTGCGATCACGCGGTAATACAGGCTTTTGAAGGCCAGCACCGACTGACGCTTCGGGTCTTTCTGCCGCAGCTGGTAACCGACCACACGTCCCGCGTCATTGGTCACCAGACGGTGGCAGAGCAAGGTCGGGAAACCCAGCTGGCGCATCAGCGGCTGGGAAAACTCGTAAAAGGTGTCAGAGAGAATGACCACCTGGAACCGTTCGCGCAGCCAGTCGACAAAATCCACCGCGCCCTCCAACGGCGACAGCATGGCGATGACTTCCTGGATGTCAGACAGCTTCAGCCCATGCTCGTCGAGAATGCGCAGGCGTTGCTTCATTAGCACGTCGTAGTCGGGGACATCGCGTGTGGTCGCGCGCAGCGACTCGATACCGGTTTTTTCCGCGAACGCGATCCAGATTTCCGGGACCAGCACACCTTCCAGGTCAAGACAGGCAATTTCCACAAATCACTCCTTGTGTGTTCAGTCATGCGACGTCGGGGAAGCAGCACTCTAACCAGCTCAACGGGCAGTGCGCAAACTCAGGTTTCAGGCAAATCGCCGAAGGTTTTTGTTACCATCTGCGCCACTACGAGCGCTCAAGCGCCGCATTAAGAGCGCTTACGCGCCGCCACCGATTAGGAAGCCGCCTGATGAGCCATCCCTTCGACGTCGCCGAGATTGCAGCGACCTACGCTAACAAGTCCGCCCAGGACATTTTGAAGTTCGCCTTCCAGCACTTCGGCGACGAACTGTGGATTTCCTTCAGCGGCGCGGAAGACGTGGTGCTGGTGGACATGGCCTGGAAGATCAACAAGAACGTCAAGGTCTTCAGCCTCGACACCGGCCGTCTGCATCCGGAAACCTACCGCTTTATCGACCAGGTCCGCGAGCAATATAAGATCGCCATCGATATCGTTTCACCTGATCGCGAAAAGCTTGAGCCTTTCGTCAAAGAAAAGGGACTCTTCAGCTTTTACAAGGACGGCCATGGTGAATGCTGTGGCGTGCGCAAGATTGAACCGCTGCGCCGCAAACTGGCCGACGTTAAGGCGTGGGCGACCGGCCAGCGTCGCGATCAGAGCCCGAGCACCCGCAACAGCGTCGCGGTGGTCGAAATCGACAGCGCGTTTTCGACGCCTGAGCGCCCCCTGTACAAATTCAACCCCCTGGCGCAGATGAGCAGCGAAGACGTCTGGAACTACATCCGCATGCTCGAACTGCCTTACAACAGTTTGCATGAGCGCGGTTTCATCAGCATTGGCTGCGAACCTTGCACACGCCCGGTGCTGCCGAATCAGCATGAGCGCGAAGGTCGTTGGTGGTGGGAAGAGGCAACGCAGAAGGAATGCGGGCTGCATTCGGGGAATTTGATCACTAAAGCCTGATGACCGCCGAACCGTAGATGCGTGCTTGCCCGCGATCGCGTTGTCTCAGCCACAGATCCAATACCGTGGCTGAAAAATCGCGGGCAAGCACGCTCCTACACACTCATGACTGTCAATGTTCCGGCAGCACCACGCCGTCGAACAGCTCTTCCAGTTCCTGCTTGTTATGGCACTGGATCGCCTTGGCCATGACATCGCGAGTCAGGTGCGGCGCGAACTTCTCAATGAAGTCGCACATGAAGCCCCGCAGGAACGTGCCGCGACGGAACCCGATCTTGGTGATGCTGGCTTCGAACAGTTCACTGGCATCCAGCACCACCAGATCGCTGTCCAGCTTGGGGTCGACAGCCATTTTCGCGACGATGCCCACGCCCAGCCCCAGCCTTACGTAGGTCTTGATCACGTCAGCGTCGGCGGCAGTGAACACGACCTTGGGTGTCAGACCGCGGTGACTGAACGCTTCGTCCAGCTTCGAACGCCCGGTGAAACCAAACACGTACGTCACAATCGGGTATTCGGCCAGAATTTCCAGCGTCAGCTTGGGCAGCTTGGTCAACGGGTGCCCTTGAGGCACAACCACGCAGCGGTTCCAGGTGTAGCACGGCATCATCACCAGATCGCCGAACAATTCCAGCGCCTCCGTGGCAATCGCGAAATCCACAGTACCGTCCGCGGCCATTTCAGCGATCTGCATCGGCGAACCCTGATGCATGTGCAATGCCACGTCCGGGTATTGTTTAATGAAATTGCTGATAACGGGCGGCAAGGCATAACGCGCCTGGGTGTGCGTCGTCGCAATCGACAGAGTGCCTTTCTTCTCGTTGGAGAACTCTTGAGCGATCTGCTTGATGCTTTCGACCTTGCGCAGGATTTCGCCTGCCGTGGTAATGATCCGCTCCCCCGCCGGTGTCACACGTGTCAGGTGCTTGCCGCTACGTGCAAAAACCTCGACACCCAACTCGTCTTCGAGCAAACGGATCTGCTTGCTGATACCTGGCTGCGAGGTATACAGGCTTTGTGCCGTCGCCGAAACGTTGAGGTCGTGGTGCGCCACTTCCCAGATGTAGCGCAATTGCTGAAGCTTCATATGTGTCCCTCAAAGCCGGAAGACGCCGCAGGCATCAGCGACGGTATATAACTGGATTAATGGTCAGGAAGGCAAAGATAGAACTTTTTATCACTTTTGAACGGTAATGGCACGCTGCTTTTTTTACGCCCCATGCGTTCCCCCTCTTTTACGCTCACGCGCCGGAACGGTTCTGTACCATCGGCACCATGTACACCGGCACTTCGGAAAGCTGTAGGACCCTCGCTGCGGTTCGTCCGATCGGTGTATCCCCCTCGGCACCGTGGCTATGGCTGCCGACCACCAGCAGATCGACTTCAAGCCTCTGCGCCTGTTCGAGGATGACGTTAGAGGGGTCGCCCTGGACGACGCGTACACTGCGAATCAGTTCAAGGTCCTGGTGATCCTCGCCGAGCTCATCACGAAAGCTGGCGAGCACCCTCAGTTCGATACCTTCGATGACCGAATTCACGCCTTCGCTGTGCAACTCTCTGAGCACGTCCTCGGCCAGATAGCTTTGCAGCACGGACTCGGCAAACAGCCCCATGGGCTCGACGACATGGACCACGTGAAGCTCGGCATTGAACGTTTTAGCCAGTGCCAGCGCATGCTGCAAGACATAGGGCGCGTAAAGACCGAGGTCCGTGGCATACAGCATCGAGCGAATCATGTGACCTCCCGGCAGACATGAAGGCGGAGACACCCTTGAGCGTAGCAGCGCGCACGCGAATCGGCGGGTTTGATACAGCTTTCTGGTCTAAAGGTTCAGGGTTTTAGCTCATTGCTGATGCCATGCGGGACATGACCTGTGGCGACCACCTCGCGCGCTTTCTCGCAATGCCCAGGCTGATCGTCGAAAAACACATCGGCAGCGAAGGCTTCCAGGAACGCCGATTTTTCCAGCCCACCCAGAAAAAGCGACTCATCCAGGCGGATGTCCCACTCCCGTAGCGTGCGAATGACACGCTCGTGAGCGGGCGCAGAACGCGCGGTGACCAATGCCGTGCGGATGGGGCAAGACTCTTCAGGAAACTCGCGCTGCAGCAGGTTGAGCGCCGCGAGGAAGGGTTTGAAGGGCCCACCTGGTAACGGCTGACGTGCCGCCTCCCGCTCGCTGGCCTGAAAGGCCTCAAGCCCACCGGATTGGTAGACCCGCTCGGACTCGTCGGAAAACAGCACGGCATCACCGTCGAACGCAATGCGCAGTTCGGCGCTGGCCGCACGCCGTGCGCCACCGGACAAAATCGTCGCCGCCGCAAACCCCGCGTCCAGCGCGCTGCGCACATCCTCCGCGTGAGTGGACAAAAACAGGTGGCTGCCGAAGGCCGCGAGGTAAGGAAACGGACTGCGCCCTCCGACAAACGCCGCCCGGGAGATGTCCAGACCGTAATGCTGGATCGAATTGAAGACGCGCAGACCAGTGTCCGCAC
>Ga0265798_10011853_pt1 | contig 10583 bp, 6 predicted proteins | sample P3T30metagenome_FD_192430 | JGI IMG/M metagenome (GOLD analysis project Ga0265798, IMG submission 192430) | Plant litter microbial communities from East Loma Ridge, Irvine, California - P3 T30 | ecosystem: Environmental > Terrestrial > Plant litter > Unclassified | place: USA: California... | reverse complement strand
GCCGTACATTCCCAGAAAAGTAGTGCGTACGGTCGGCGGCAGCTCCGGGTGGTCTTCGTCTGTTTCAACCACACGCAGTTCACTTACCGGAAAGCCCATCCCTGGCCAGGGGCGAAAACGCACCGGGTCGCCCGACGGTTTATCGGTGGTACCCAGCAGCGGTCTGTCGGGATTTTCCTGTTCAAGCAGTTGGCAGAAGCGGTAAAAGTTAATCCGCCAGATATCCTTGCCAAGGTCTTCGGTTAACCCGGTACGTGCTGGCTGTGATTCTCTTTCCATCGCAGTCGTTTCCCTGTCGGTTGCAGTACCAGCGTCAGCTGATTGAAGAGGTGAACATCGGCATACAACGCAAAGAAGCGGTGCAGCATTTCACCAAACAGATTCACATCACCCTCGCCTGCGAAGTTATCTGCATTCAGCGTGATTTCAATATCCACCCCGCGCAGCATGTAGCCTCGTTCGAAGCGGCGTATCAGCGTATGTTTCACCGCGACGATCGCCTCCAGGCGGCGGCGATTCATTTCATCATCGGTCCAGTCATAGAGCGCCAGCGTGCCGCGCAGCACTTCCGGGTTATCCATCATGCTCAGGAAGTTCGAGCCAAGATGACTCATTACGCGCCAGTGAAAGCGGTCACTGGCTGGCGGATAGAGCGGCAGCGTCGGTGCATTCAGATTCAGTACCTTCACCGGCACTTTACCGGCTTTCACCACCCGGTCGAGCAACGTACTCTCCAGCGCCTTACGGGGCAGTTGCCCGTTGGTGCCCGTGATGCGCATCGATAACGACTCTGGTTTCTCCGCCAGTTGCTCCATCTCAAACGAACGGCCACCGAGGATCAGCCAGGTGTCATACAAACCGGATGGCCCGCGCTTCACACGGGTGTGGAAGTAACGCTCCGGGGCATCGTGGCGCATCATGCCGCCACGGTGACGAAAGCTGGTGAACGGCACGTAGGGGTGTTTACCGTTTTTCACAGCACCATGGATATTATCGACGCTGTAGATTTCCGTGTGACCGTCCTGAACGCGCAGCGGTCGCAGCAGGTATTCATTTTCCAGCGGATCGATCGTCAGCGGGTCGGCCTCCAGGGTGAAAAGGTTAATGACTGGCGCGCAATGCAGGCGGAAGTTTTCAGTTTCAAACGGCATATCGGACGGCCAGCCGCCATCGAGCACGATATCGGTTTCAAACCAGGTGGTGTCCTGATTCAGTCCTGTCAGCTCCAGCCCACGCAGCTCCACAAACATAAACTTCTGGCGGAAGCTGAAGTACTCCAGCAGCAGCTGGTAGCCGCTGAACGCCGAATCGCCTTTCGGCCACAGACGTTCATGGTCTTCAAAACCCATTGGCTTACACCAGCCGTCAAAGCGTAGGCGTTCACTACGGGTTGCGGCATGGCGGGCATACATTGCATGCACCCTGCGGGTCAAAGCCAGATGCAGGGCCGAAGCGACAGGACTTTCAGCATCCAGATAAAGGGCAACTTTTTCTATCCCGCTTTTCGCCCAGTCCACCTTGCTGGCGCACTCAAAACGCAGGCGAATGGCAGCACGCCCGTCCGGCTCGGTTTGCAGGCGCGCATCAGCCAGATGAAGGGGCTGAAGCGAAAGATCGCGGGTGGTACGGTACTGGCAGACGGTTTTATCCGGCCCAATCGGGCGGGACAGCACAGGAAAGCCCTCCGGCAGGACTTCAGCCTGTTTCAGCAGTTGCCACTCCGGCGAAAAGGCCACAACCGACAGCGACGGAATGGTACGCATGTAATGCGGCCAGAGCAGGCTCACCAGCCCTTCAGTCAGCTCCGGCAGATCATCATCAAGTTTTTCGCGCAGACGGCCCATCAGGAAGGCAAAACCTTCAAACAGCCGCTCCACATACGGATCTCGGGCGCCGGCCTTGTCGAGATTGAGCATGGCAGCCCTGTCGGGATGGGCGCGGGCAAATTCTTTACCAGCTTCGCGCAGGTAGCGCATCTCTGCTTCATAATAACGCAGGGTTAAATCATCCATGCACGGGGTTCCTGAATGTCGTGGTAGTCAAAAGCTCATCAGGTGCAGTCTGTTCAGCCGCACAACACCATCGCCCTGGCGGGGTCGATGGCAATCAATCCGGCCAGCAGCGCATCCATTTCCGGTGCAAAACGGACTTTATCCGTTTCACTTCTACCGGCTTTCAGGCGTAATAATTTCAAACGTCTGGCCTGCACTTCGAACAATAATGCAGGCTCCCACTCTTTAAGCGTGAGGTGCGGAGCGCTGGTTTTCAGCCCGTCAAGCAGGTGAAGTGCCATCTCATTACGCCCGAACTGTTCGGCAACTCTGGCCATTAACAACCGCTGTAGCCAGCGGCTGCGGGGGGAGTTCATACCCGGACGACTCTGAAGCCAGCCCAGCGCCGCTTCCGGGCCTTCGCTATCGCCCCTGGCCATGGCTTCTGCCTCCAGCACGAGGATGTCATCCGTTTGCCCTCCTCCGGCAACGACCGCTGGCTCATCACCCAGTTGCGCCAAATCGTTGTTCACCTTTTCGGCTATCCAGTTGAGCGTGACTTCATCGGCAAAGGGCGTGCCGTCACTCCAGGAGAGCTGTTCGAGACCGTGCAGGCGTGCCAGCAGCAGCTTCAGATCGCTCGTGATGTAATCGGCCCAACAGTTCCAGGGCTGGCCGGCACGGGTCAGGCCCTGCCAGAGATACCACTGCAAATCGAGCCAGAAGCGGTTGGCACCTTCGCTGAACATATCACTGGCCTGCTCCACCAGCTCCGTCCAGCTCTGTTGCAGGTACAGACGTTTAAGCTGAGCGCGGTAATCGGGTTTGGGGGGCGAAAGGCGGGTCCGGCCGCTGGCATCCAGCGCTGGCAATTGTCCCACCGTGTCCCAGCGCACGGCTTTCATCAGGCGATGTGATGCGAGCCAGCCATCAGGCTGTTCGGCCAGCCAACCTGCCAGCACTTTCGACTGGCTCAAAAACTCACTTTCCGATTTCACTGCACTTGCCGTCGCTGACGTTCTGACGGACGCTGCCGGAGGATTATCCGGATTGCTGGCTGGCTGCGGGGTAAATCCATCCAGCCCGCCGGAACCCGCAAGACGGAGTTCCAACGTACGGGATAAGCCATCCAGCAAAGGACGTTCGCTTTCGGGCCACTTTTCCAACAGCATATCCAGCAGACAGAGGGCCGCTGCGGTTTGTGAGGTCTGTTCGCGAGTGGCATCCGGCCAGCGGGAGAGCGTGTACTGTATCTTTGTGCTGTTCAGCCATTCCAGCGTCGATTTGCGGGCATTGGAGCGTCGGGGGTGGCAGCGATCACCGTAGCGGGTCAGCATCGCAACAAGCAGTTGCAGGCCCTCACATAACCCTGCCTCCCCTTCCCGTTGCAGCCGGGCGAAGATATACCAGGTCACTACCCGCAAGTCCCGGGCGGTATGACAGAGGATCCTCTCTGCCAGCTGGCAGAGCTTTTCCGGATCGGTGCCAGAGAGTTTATTGATCTCCTCGCGCATCAGCTGAAAATCGTCGTCGTAGGCAGGGTCTTCCCCCGCCCCTTCTCCCTCAGTGAGCGGTTGCAGCCAGTTATCCCACTGAAACAGACTGCTCCGCTGGCGCGCAAGCAGCGCATATTGCTGTGCTTCGTCAGGCAGACACAGTGCCAGAAGTGATTTTGCCGTTGCCATGTTATTCCCCCTCCGTGGAGGCAAACGCTTCGCTCACCGTGCCAGGATCAACTGAAAAAATAGACGTTGGTAAGCAAAAACTCTGGAGTTTCAGTAATGCCAGTGGACCATCGCCCAGCTCGCTGCGCAGGATAAATTTCAGTGGATTGCCATCAGGAGTTATCCACACCAGCTGAGTCCGGCTGCTGTCGAGTGGAGTGATCAGCGCTTTATCGAGCAGGCGAATAAAGCCCCAGTTCCCCTGTTTATGTTCGTACAGACGCATTTCGGTTTTCACCGAGCGCCAGCTCAGATCCACACCGGGATAGTACGTATTCCCAGGCCAGGTGAAGCTTTGCCAGCTCTCCATCTGGTTGAAGTAATCCAGGTTCTGGCCGTCCAGCGTCAGTTGTATACGCGCCACATCACGTGACGGTCTGGCCATCAACTCGAAGTGAACACCGGCGTCACCCTGCGCAAAGATAATGTCTGAGATATCCGCCAACTGGTTGATAGCCTTGAGGAAAGCCGGGTCCACCGTCATCCCCTGGCTGGCAGAGGGGTCCACCACCCAGTGGCTGCCTTCCTGATGCAGGATCCCGCCAAGATTGGTTTTCAGAAAGGCAGAAATACGACCCGAATCGCCCCGCAGGAACTGTGCCAGCATTGGGAGTGAGGCATCACTTCCGGTGGCCTTGAACGGGTAGCGCCCGGCAAAAGCCGTGTTCCACTGCGAGACAATCGTGCTCTGCCAGCGCGCATTCAGGCTGTCAGCGGCAGGAGCAAGCACCTGTCGCCAGGCCAGATCCAGCGGCTGAACGAACAGCGCCTGACCAAACCCATTCCACTCCTGCCCGAGGCTTGCGGCAACGAGACTGCCATAGTCACGGGTGTCTGTGAGATCTATCGCTTTGCCCTGGAAGACGGTCTGCGCCAGCATCTGGGCCATCGCCTGCGGGTCGGGCGCGCTGGTCACCTGCTGTAATTTCAACCGGACCTGGGTCACGCGGGCCAGCCAGGACTGGAAGCTCAGGTTACCGTTGCTGCCGGTGCCGTCCTTACCAGCCATCAGGCCGTTCAGAGGACCAAAAACCCCCTCCAGTGGACCTTTTGGTCCCTGTGCTTCAACCGCGAACTGCTGACCGATCTTTTTGCTGCTGACCAGCTTTTTGGCCGAGTTCACCAGAGAGTCGGCAAGCCGCTCACCTTTGGCACCGGTCTGGCCTTGCCAGGCAAGTGTGTTCATTAGTGCCACCAGAGGAGACTGGCGTACGTCAGCCAGTAGGTTCAGTTGCGCAATCGCTTCGGATAGCGAGCTGGCCTCCTGCCACTGGATGCTGTTGGCCATATTCAGCCAGGCATTACCAAAATCCGTAAAGTAACGTTCGGTCAGGTGCTGTTTAAGGACTTCCGGTGAAATATCATTACCCGGCTGATGAGTTTTATCGGTCAGCACCCAGTCAATTTCATCACGCCGGGTTTTCACCACCTCATCAATGGCGCTCTGCACCTGTTCGTCCCACGCCTGGCGGGTGAACATCCCAGGTACCACTTCCTCTGTGTTGAACAGGGTTGAGGCATCGGTATCGCCAGTCATATCTGCCAGCGTCAAGTCAGGCCAGTTACGGGCGATACGCTGCAACATCTCCTGATAGAGGCCCGAATCGGCATTACGCTGCCCAATCTGTTTAAGCAATATCTGACGGACAGTACCGACCAGCTCCGCATCGGGTATTATCTTCCATTCAGGATGAGCAGTCAGATTCTGGGCAAAGAACCCCAGCAGTTTCGGGGCCTGTGTCTGCCAGACGCTGGCAGACACCCCGCTACGTTCCGGCCAGGCTTTCAGCATATTGGCGGCAAACCAGGATGCATCGGCTTTATCCGCTCGGGCCAGCATCAGGTAACCTTTCAGCAGGTTATAGGTCTTCCTGGTCGCCGCGGTTCGCGCATCACTGGCCGGCGGCAACTGCACAAAGGCATTCAGCTGGTGGTGAAGTTCATCTGCCAGCGCATCGCGCATCAGCACCTGATTGTTACGGGCATACAGCGGCCAGAGTGCATTCAGGGTATCGTGATCCTGATTCAGACCGAAACGGGTATACCACGGCGCCCCGTGGACTTCGCGGTTCTGCAGACGGGCAATGGTCTGCTGCAGGACCAACTGATTGCGCAGACGCTCAGGTAACGGCTGCTTTGTATCGGCAGCGATACGCGCCGTGTCCTGCGCCTGATAAATCTGGGCGCGATTGACCGTCAACGACAACAGTGTGCCAACTCCCCACAGCAAAATGAGCGTCAGCAGTACCAGACGCAGCGTACGCTGCCAGTGGAAACCGAGTTTACGGGCATGAACTTGCAGGCTGTCTTCTTCCAGCGCCTGCCAGACCGGCGGCGATAGACGCGCATGCGGTACTGTGGTGGCTCTCGGCAATGCCGGGCTGAACATCACCCCGCGCAGGCGGTACGGTGCCGGGCCGGACATCAGAGTGTTAAGTGTCAGCGTCAGTTGTTGTTTAAGACGGCCACGCAGTTGATCCGACAGTTGCATCAACCAGTCATGGCGGGTATCACTTAGCAGAACTGGCATGCCGGCCCGGCGGAGACGTGATGACAGGGAGGCCAGCGACGCAACAGCCGCCTCTGGTTCAGCACCCGGACCAAACAATGTACCGATGGCCGGAACCCCTTCCCCTTCCTGACTCCAGACTTCTTCGCGAATGAACCACAGCCAGACCGGAGCCTGCCAGCCCAGCATCGCGTCAGCTTTCTGACGGTTGCGTACGATCATATCGAGTGCGACGGCATCCGGAAGTGTTGCACAGTTCATTACCTGTACAATGCCGTCCACAGGGCGCTGTTGTCGCACCTGATTGAGTACCTCAACAAACTCAGGGTCCGGCGTGGCTTTTGCCAGACCAGCATAGATCAGGACAATACCGTCATTTTCCTGCCAGTGGTCACGTTTAAGTCCCGGAACCACTTTGTCAATATTGTCATCGGTACCCTGAACAAGCAGCAGGCGAACCTTCCATTTCCAGCGGCGACCGTAACGCAGGCGAAGGTGATCGATGATAGGAGCGGAGGTTAAACGCATGTCGCCTTCATCGGTATGCGGCGCAACAGGCTGCGCAGAAGTAAGGGTACAGCTTTCTTGTTCAATATCCTGATTACCGGCGCTTTCACCAGCCGTCGCCATTAATTTTTCAGCAAACCATCCGACAATAAGAATGATGATGCCAAGCGTCAGGCAAAAGACCATTACACCCAGGTGGCTAAAAGGCCCCAAGCGCATCGCACTGGCCGTTTCTTCCGGATAGATCCAGAGAAAACAACCCAATATGCCAGTGATACAGAGCGCAAAGAGGATAACGGATACAAGTGCTGAAGGTCTGTTCATAACAAGCGGTAACATTCCCTGATTATTATTCCGGAGTGACAGCGCAGAGCTGTCGGAAGTCTGATGACGATTCGGTTACAACCATTTGCGCTTCACGGTTAGCAAGGCACTGGCGAGTTGCGAGGATTAAGGCCTGCCACGGAGCGGCAATACCGGCAAAACCGGCTACTGTGTCAATATTGACGTAACGTTGGACGCTCAGTTCCGGGGCATATGCCTCGCAGGCACTGCTCAGAGCATCACTGGACGCCAGTGTGCCACCGGTTATCCAGCCTCGAAGTGGGGTACCCTTTTCGAGCCCAGCCCACAGCATGGCGTGGCGCAAGGCATGCCCTAAATCGCCATTGTGGTTAATTTGCGGGCGATGAAGACATACTGATACTGGCGGCGTATCTTTAAGACGGCAGTTGGTCATCAACAACACCGAAATGGCTTCTCCGGAATCATTTTCAGGCAGATCATTAAGCTGTACGCCTATCACCAGCAATGCAGAGGGTTTGTCGTAGTGGTAATCAAGCCAGTAATCGAGAATGCGTAACCCTGACAGATTACGGATACGGATAACCGGACGGCTAATCGCTGGTAACCAGCTCAGAGAAAGGTCCGGCAAATCTTCAGCCACATCAAGCGCCAGATAACAAGTCATGGCCTGAGGCAGTAAGTCGAGCAACTTATTGATGCGACCAGTCACCTCTGCCTGAAAGCTTTCCAGTAAGTTGGGGGCATTTTCCCCACCGGGCAAGCGGGAATGCCTAATCGGTTTTTCGGCCCCACGAGGTGCCACCAGCTGGAGAATGGGAGATTTGCTAAGTGCAGCTTTTTGCGTGGGCTTATGCTCGCACTCAAGGGCATTCACCAGAAATTCACCGGTAAACCAGGCAAATCGCTGCCCACATCCTTTAGCAGTGGCATGGCGGGCTTTGATGGTTCTGTTTGCTTTATACTGACCCACGCACTGATATTTATATCCAGCCCGACGCGCCGAGAACAGGGCTCCCCAGATAAGTAATGGCAATACAAAAGCAAACAGCCAGAATCCGGGGTCAGTTCGTTCACCCTGCCAAAACAGAAACGTAAGCCCCATCCCTGTAATTAAAACGACTACGCCAAAGTTTAACCAGCGCCGGGTAGTCGGACGTGGCGGTCTGGCTTTCTTTTCCGGGATCTTTTCCAGAACGACAGGCATGATTAACCCACCAATGCATCAGGCAGAGAACTGATCAGCGTGCATCCGCAAGCACATTTATGGCCATGAAACGCCACCGGGATCCCATTATCCAGATAATCAGGATTACCTTCTGTGATGGTGGTTGGCCCGTGCCCTTCCTGTGGACAAGACACTTTATCGCCTTTACGGGCAACGCCAATTCCACCGAAAATCATGGTAGAGGAGCCTGACTGGACAGATCCACCATGAGTGGTTTTATCTCCGATTCGAATAATTCCTTGCATAAGTAGTCCCTTAGCTGTTTAGGAAAAGATAATTGATTGCTGGCAGTAACTGGCTACTTTAATTAACTAAATTTAATCGAAAAAATAAATTTATATAGTTTGAATTATTATATTTAACCCTCATTACTCATAACAATCACCCAATAGTAATTGCATAAACAAAACTAAACCCATCATCGCCTTTCATTTAAAGATAAAATACATTTGTTCGCTGATAAGTCATTAACATACTAATAATCTGCTGTTCAATTCCAGCATTTTTCTTCGCCGAGATATAACCATCTTCAGCCTTTCCCTTATAATCACCATCTAAATAATAACCCCATGTTTTGAGAAAATCTAACATCTGCATTTCTATACTTAACCAAATCCCTTTGAGATCCAGCCAACTTATTTAACACATTTATTGTTTTCATGTCTGTCAATAAACTTAGCACTAACCACCATCAATTTATAATTAAAATTAGGTACATTATCAACGACCGCCACTTCATCATGCAGGCAAGTTAATTTATAGTTTTCACTTAACCAATCATCCTCTCTAACTCAAGTAATTACAGAGTTATTTACATTTTTATAAGGCAGGAGAATTGGATCGCTTTCTGCCGCATGAGAAAATGAACTCAAAGATAATAAAAAAACAAGCATAAGCATTTTCATTGCAACTCCTTAGATAGCTCCATACGTCCCTGACGGCTTTAAAAACCTGTCTGTTAACATTGGTAGTATTAACTTGAGAGTTATTTTCATTTCCAGCACCAGATGCTACTGAATTAAATTATCACATTAAGGACATATCCTCATTACCGCCATCCAGGAAAGTTATCTTTGCTACCGTGAAGTTTTATAGCTAAATATGAAAATTTATCGACTTCTTCTTTTTTACTGTTATACCTAACTTCTTTTTAAGCCTTAAGATTAACTACCGTAACTCTTCTCGAACTCTTACCCTTTTCATAGTTACTAAAGATAGTGTGTTTTAATCCGCTCTGGTTAAAGTTTATATTAATATAATTAATCTGTAATATAGAGCAGCTGTTATATCAAAAGGAATTATAAGAGGGATCTGGCGAAAATATGCCCTATCCACTCTGATTTCTCATCTCATAATCAAGTAGACTAGCATCAGATTTTAATGACAACTCACCCATGACTGTATCATATAAAAAATAATTATCCGCTATCCAAGGTGCCTTTTGTAACAGCCTGCTGCATACAGCCCGACAGCAGGCAAGGAAACGATCAGCGTACATCTTGTTCGCTTAGTGATTCTGAATTAACCGTAACAGGAAAGACCAACACACGCAGTGCTATTGCAAGAAGGTTAACAACATCGACAGCGTCATTTCCACCATTTGGAAACCCCATTTTACTAAAAAACTCTGCATAATCATGTCGCAACCACCTCCTGTAACATTTTCTTGACAATGATTAGTTAAACAAATTCAAATCTGCGCACGAAATATAACTATCAAGAATATCATTCCTTTGATTGATATATCTTATTGAACACTTAATGTTGTCGCTTACTGTTAGTAAAGTAACCTTGTCCCCTTTAACCAGGTATGATTTCAATTTCACACCGATTGGAGATTGTAAATTCGCTTTTAAAGATTTAACTTCAAATGGTTTATTGAGGCTGTTTTTCATCATAGTAGAAGATGGTGTTGCCTTATCGAAAGAGGAATCCTTATCTGATTTATTTAATATCGAGAAATTAACTACTGGATCAGGTGAGTTTGTAACCACTACCCATGTATTGTTGTCATACACATCACAATCACTGCTATCGTTTTTACATGATATTATTTTGTACTGACCGTTTTCTAAATCGTCTTTATTTTTATAAAGCTGATATGCATATTCTTCTTTATTTTGAAATATCATTATTGGGAGGTATTTAACTTTCCCATTTAAAAAATATGATATATTTATTTTGTTGCTAGCGTTTATTATATTTTTTATTACAGTGTCGCCTTCCTCTCCGGTAACTGTCGTTTTATTCTTAAATTTCAAACCTAGTCCACAGCGCCCGTCTTTTGCCATTAACCCATTGCTACCACTTTTACGGTCAGA
>Ga0265798_10011852_pt1 | contig 10583 bp, 18 predicted proteins | sample P3T30metagenome_FD_192430 | JGI IMG/M metagenome (GOLD analysis project Ga0265798, IMG submission 192430) | Plant litter microbial communities from East Loma Ridge, Irvine, California - P3 T30 | ecosystem: Environmental > Terrestrial > Plant litter > Unclassified | place: USA: California... | reverse complement strand
GTTCCAGCTCGACCGCGCCTTTTTCGAGCTTGGCGGTGTCGAGGATCTCGTTGAGCAGGCGCAGCAGGGCGCGGCCGGCGCTGCGGATGGTGTCCAGGTGGCGCCGCTGCTCGACGTCCAGTTCGCCGTCCAGCAGCACGTCGGTGAAGCCCAGGATCGAATTCATCGGGGTGCGGATCTCATGGCTCATATTGGCCACGAAGGTAGCGCGCGCGGCGGCGGCCTGCTCGGCCGTTTCCTTGGCCGCGCGCAGCGCTTCTTCCATCTGGCGTCGCTCGGTGATGTCGAGGATGACGCCGTCCAGCCACTGCACGTCGCCGGCTTCGTCGCGCACCGCGGTGCCGTTTTCCCACAGCCAGCGCACGCCGCCGTCGGCGTTGAGCAGGCGGTATTCGACCAGGTAGGGACGGCCCTCGCGCAGCGCGGCGCCGGTTTCCTTGGCCACCCGGATGCGGTCTTCGGCATGGATCAGCGCGCCGAACACGCGGCGCGGCGGTTCGCCCAGGAAGTCGCCGGCCGGATAGCCGGTGACGCGTTCGACCGCGTCGCTCATGAACACCATCGGCCAGTCGCCACTGAGCTTGCTGCGATACGAAATGCCGGGGATATTGCCGATCAGGGAACGGAACTGCTGCTCGCTGGCCTGCAGCGCCCCTTCCATGGCGCGCCGCTCGCTGATGTCGGTGACGAAGCAGACGAACAGGTCTTGCTGGTCCAGTTTCGCGTGTCCGAGCGCGCCGCGCACCGGCACCAGGCTGCCGTCCTTGCGCAGGCCGAAGGTCTCGGTGCTGGGATTGACGCCTTCCAGGCTGCCGCGGCGCAGCACATGCAGCAGGCCGCGTTCGGCCTGGCGGTCTTGCTCGTTGAGGATCAGGCTGATATTGCGGCCGACGATCTCGTCGCGCTGCCAGCCGAAGATGCGTTCGGCCGAGGCGTTGAATTCGGTGATGGTGCCGTCACGCCCGACCGTGATCACGCCGTCGACGGTGGTGGTGAGCAGGGCCCGCATCCAGGCTTCGCTGCGCGTCAGCTCGAGGAACATCGCGCGGTAGCGCAGCAGGCCGTTGGCAGCCACCACGCCGAGCGACAGCGCCACCGTGATGACCGTGATCGACAGCGCCAGGAAGTCGCTGTTCGAGCCGGACAAGCCGTGCGGGTCGACGTCGCCGGCGAAGCGCGCGGCCGCCATGCCGGTGTAGTGCATGCCGGCGATCGCGCAGCCCATCACCACCGCCGCAATCATCAGGCGGCGCGACTCGGTCATCGACTTCCAGCGCGACAGGCCGTGGCGCACGCCCAGGGCCACCGTGGCCAGCACCACCGCGACCACGATCGACAGCGCGAACATGGCCGGGTCGTAGTAGAGGTCGAGGCGCATGCGCATGCCGGCCATGCCGGCGTAGTGCATGGCGCCAATGCCGGCGCCTACCAGTACTCCTCCCACCAGCAGATGGGCCAGGCGCAGCTGCGGACGCGAGATCAGGTTCAGCGCGACCCACGAGGCGCCGATGCTGGGCAGGGCCGATAGGATCGTGATCCAGTGGTCATAGTGGACCGGCGTGCACAGGTTAAAGGCGAGCATGCCGATGAAGTGCATCGACCAGACGCCGGCGCCGAGCGCCAGGCTGCCGGTGCCGAGCACGATGGCGCGGTGCGTCCGATGGGTGTTGGCGCGGCCGGTGATCTGTAGGCCCATCCAGGAGGAAAAGATCGCCACCAATACCGACAGCACGACCAGGCGTGGTTCATACACACCATAGGCCAGCATGGACGGATCGGTTGGAGCGTTAAATAGTTGCAACATGAGGTCGGGGGGGTAGTCGGAATAGCGAAAACTATCCGTGGAACGTGACTGCGAAGTATGGCATTTTCCCAGCTGGAAATGTTGTTGTCGCTGGGAATTGGCAGACGATTGGCGCTGTTTTGTGGCGCGCGGGCGACCATTTTTGTGCGTTTGTTGCACGAACATCCATGCCTGCCGATATCGGAATCTGTCTACGAGGGCGAAACCCGCAACTGACATTGCCCACGATGCTCACCTTGGGCAGGTACTGTGCGCTTGTAGCCCGCGGGTCGCAGTAATGTGGGCCAGCAGATGGGGCTGGAGTGAGGCTCGGACCGGCGCAATGCGTAAAGCAAGCACTACCAGGGATGACGGCGTGTCGCTGCGTTACGAGAGGAAACGACAGGCTGGAAAGCAAAAAACCCGCTTCCTCGGAAGGATTGCGGGTTTCAGACTGATATTACAGAAGTGCTTGCTGGGTTGGTGCCTCCGGCCGGAATCCAAATCCATTTTAAATCATATGCTTGCCAGATAAATGCGTAATTTATGCGTACCTGTGTCGAATTCCGCGATTGCCTACGCGCACTATGATGAAGTAGCGGATGGTATAATTTTGGTAAGTTAAAAATTATTTATTTCTATCGAGTTTTTTGTTTATAGCTGTAGTGTATATTGTGACGCAAAATTTCGGAAGGATATGTGAGCACACCAAAAAAACCTGGTAAGACTGAAGGCTTACCTTGTGGCCCAAGGCCAGGGCGTATTCGAGAATCGAATTCGAACGGACGCGATGCACAGGGCGGGTTGGGAACTAAAAAAAATCAAACTGTCCGTGGGTCAGCCCCAATGGGCCGAGATGCGCGCCCGCCGGTGAAGAAGAAATGACTGACGAATCTGATTCTTCCGACGATGATTTTCTTTGGGGAGAGCGGCAGTACGTTGAGTATCGAGTAGAACTGAGCATTCGTTATCACCGGAAGCGTGAGCGATTCTTCGCACTTTGCGACCGATGGTCGAAGGCAGTCTCGTTGATTGCTGGCACTGCTGCGTTCAGTACCTTGCTTCCAGACGCAAGAGACAAATCGATTGCAGGGTTGTTTGTAGCGATTGGTGCAATGCCCGCGCTAGTGCTTTCTTGGAGCGACAAGGCACGCCTCCATGCGGATTTGGCCCAGAAATTTCTCACTTTGAATGCCGAAATTGTTCGGGTAGGTAAGCGTAAATTCACTGAGGATCAGCTTAATGAATGGCACGCCAAAGTACTTGGTATTGAGGCGTCCGAGCCACCAACTTTGAGTGTTCTCGAGGCAATTTGCCACAACGATATAGTGGATAGTTTTGGCGAGCCTGAGAAAAAAATTAACCTGACGCGATCCCAAAAATTTTTCATGCACATTTTTGATTTCAATTTAGATTGGTCCAATGCGCATAAGAAGACTGGTCTAACTGAAGATAAATAGATAACACTGACGAGTATTTTGGCAGCGGTATACCTAATGCCAGGTCAGTTCTTGTCTTGATATCGCGTAGCCCATTGTATGATCTCGCGCGCGCGATAGAGCGCTTGGCCGCGCGCAGATCGTGTCGAGGGCAACCGGATCGCCTTGGGAAAATCGGGAAGGCAGGCCATCCGTTCGCGTACCACCGACTCGCTTCGCTTGAGATAGGCCGCGATCGTGGCGATGTCCCACAGGTCAATATCGAGAGGGATTGCCGGTCGCATGTGCTTCGCCAACTCGGTTGCAAGTTTGGTAATCAGGTCGCTTTCGTGGCTCATGGTCGCGTTCATGCAATTAGCTTTCAAAGGTGTTTCGTTCGGAACCGGCTTCGTGCTGCTCCGTTTGAGAGGGTGCGGCACGCTCGTCTGGATTTGCCCACACGACGGTTGCATAGGGGATGTCCTTGCGCGTCGAGTCAACCCACTTGCCGTCAATAACCCGCTCGCGACTGACAGTGATTGGCCTGGTACGGCAGCGGCGCTTTCCGTCGAAGTCGACGAAGAAGGCCGAGTGGATCGGGTCGGCCTGATCGAGCGTCAGTAGGTTGCGCACCATGTCGCCAACAGTTTTTACTGCGCCCCAGGTCGGCTCGGCCTGCTCCTGCGCTGGTTGATACGCGAGGGAGGCACCTATTGCGTACCAGGCTGCTCCGCCGTCGCGCCCAAGTGCTGCGCGCAGCCGACCATTCACTTCCTGCAGGCGTGCCAGCTCGGCATGTGCTGGAATGCGATCCACTGGCAGATCATGGCGTTCGCGTAGCAGCGCATTGCGCTTCACTAGGTCAGCGTGAGCAGCCTTCCAGTCGGTTGCGTCCTGTTCCCGGGCGGCTGGCACTGTCGGCTCCGGCTTGGCAATGAAGGGGGCGCGATACACAATGCCGCTACCATCGCACGTATCACAGCCCACAATGCTGCCGCCGCCGCACTCCCGACACGGACTTGGCCATAGCTCGGTCGGCGCTGATACTGGTGGGGTAATCGGACTCTCGACCAAGCTGTCAAAGTGGCGCAGCAGGGCGCCGCGATACTGGCCCATCGACTGAAACGTGATTGCGTAGGCGTCGTTCGCGATGAGCTGTCGCACGGCCTGCAGTGTCATCTTGGTCATGCTCGGGTTCCTTCGTTATTCGTTGGTCGTACTTCGATTTCGCTGCTATCGATACCTGCGGTCTTGCCGGCCAGGTACACAGTCATCGAGATGTGCCCGCCGTCGCGGTTGGCGGTCAGGCAGGTGATGAACTGATTCAGGCCCTTGTGCACCACTGGCCGCGCGCAATGCATCGACTTGAGTAGCAGCAGGTGTTCCCTGTAGGCGGCCGGATCGTTCGGCTCGTCCTGGTTGGTCGGGACTGGGCCGGTCACGCTGCCTCCTGCACCTGGTTCGCCGCGGCGCGCACGCACGTTACGCAAGCGCCGTACTGCACCAGCTGCTTGGCCGTGACGACCTTGCCGCATGCGCATTTCCTGCGGCGCAGTGTGACCGGCGGCTCGGCGGCGGTGCGCTCGCGATAGAGGTCACTGCTGATCCGGCTCGGGGTTCCCCAGCTGCTCATACTGCTTGTTCCTTGTTTGGTGGTTCGGCATCCGTCACGGCGAAGAAAGCCTCGACCTCGGCCACTGCGCGGTTGAAACGCTGGAGCGGGAGGCGATGCAGCGCGGCGTCGATGTTCGCGGTCACCTGGCGCAGGCCAGCGGCCTCCTCGCACTCCACGGTGATCGCACCGGAGTGCTCGAAGCGATCGCAGATGCGGTTCATTATGGCGGTGCCGGGCTTCAGGAGGTCGGTGTGCATGCCGGCGCGACTGAGCGCGGCCAGCATCTTCGACAGGATGTTGTACGCGTCGATCGATGGACGAACGATGAGTACCTCGCCCGCCATGCGGCATTCCATCGCTAGGCGGTCGCGTGTCTCGGTGACCATCGGCACGTTGGCCTTGGCCTGAGGCTCGGGGCGGCGGTGGAAGCGGCGCATGGTGGGCTCGCTGCTTACGGCTTGCCGATGAGGACGGTAAAGCCGTTCTCACGAGCCTGGTCGACGTATGCCTGGAAGGCGTCCTCGATCGCGTTGTCGGCGCGGTCCAGTTCGTACCAGAACTTGAGCTTGCCGCCGCCCAGGCGATACTTCAGGCGGGCGCGGATCTTGTAGCCCTCGCCGTTCTTGAACAGGCGCAGGCCGATGGTGAAGTCGCGCGGGATTTCGATCATGCCGGTGCCGGCGCGCGCCTCGACGGTCTCGCTGTACGCGAACTGGACCTGGCCGTTGTCCAGGCGCTTGTGGCTGCTGAAGTTGACTTCAGTCTTGGCTTGGAGGGTCAAGGCGACCTGCAGCAGAGTCTCGCCCGAAGGCTGGACCACGTCGGCAATGTTGTCTTCGAGGAAGATGGCGAAGTCCTCCTGCTCCATCGGCTTCTTGTTGTACTGCAGCCAGTTCGTGAACTCGCGGCTCAGCTCGGCCTTGAACACGGCGCGGTGGTCACGCCAACCCGCTTTGTCATAGTCCTTGTCGTGCTCGTTCAGGACGGCCGTCAGGGTGCGTGCATCCGGGTCGGCAAAAATGTAGGTGTCATGTGGCGTGCCCTGGTCGGCCGCGTAGACGTTGAAGCTCGACAGGTCGCCCAAGTGAACGGTACCGGTCTTGCGCTTCGGATTGTCGCCGGCCTTCTCGATTGCGGCGGTCAGATCGATGTGGCGATAACCTTCCGGTATCACCAGGTGCGTGGTGCCGTAGATCTCCTGGATCGCGCTGGCGGCCAGCGACAGGGCTCCGATCTTCTCGATCGTGCTGGCGTCGAAGTGGGTCTGCTCGATGGTGCTGGCGATGGTGCTGCCGGCGATGCCGGTCGTACTGTTCTGGTCGTCGTTCACGTTCAGGCTTCCTTGAAGGTCTGTGGTTGGGATGGGGCTGCTTCGCGCAGTTCGAGCGAGTGTTGACGCGGGTGGTTGCGCGACAGGTCGTTGTCGTCGGTCAGCCAGAAGAAGTCGTCGCCGCGTTCTGGCTTTGGCAACTTCGTGGTGATGGCGTCGGAGATCGTGACCTTGTCGACGTCCGAGCCGCGGCTGGCCGGCTTCACCTTCAGCTTCAAGGTGATTTCGCCGGCCTTGCCGGTTTCTTTCACTGCGGCCAGCAGCTCGGCCAGCGTTGCGGTCAGTTCGGTGTGGGCGCGGCCATCACGCAGGTCTTGGAGGAAGACGGCGAAAGCTCTCGTGCTCATGCCGCCTCCGCGTGCTGCAGCTCGTTGACGGGGACGCGCCACGGCGCGCCGTCCAGGGTGCCGGTGACGCGCACGTAGGCGACCCGTGCACCGTTGCTGATGTCGGTCTTGACCTCGGCGACGGTGCCTTGCTGCGGGCCGGCTTCGCTGTCGAACTTGACGGGCGTGCCGGGGCCAATGATCTTGCAATTCATGGTGGTCCTTTCAGGTGGTGGTGTTATACGAAGCTGCGTTCGCGAGCAGCGTGTGCAGGTCGTCGCTGTGGGCGACCTCGCTTGGTACTTGGAACTTGATGGTGTAGGTCCGATGCGTCTCGCCAAGGAACGGCCATCCCTGCGGTTGCGCATTTGCGATGAGCCAGGCGACGATAAACTTGTCTGCGGGCTTGCGTGGCGCGCTGCGGCGCGCGAGCGCCTTCGGCGTGACCTTCTCCTTGCCTTCGGCCTTGGCCTGCTCCAGGCCTTCTTGGATGACCGCGCCGGCCTGGCTACCATGCTGCTTTACCATCTTGAGCGCGGCCGTGCCCGAGATCAGGCCGGCATTCACTGCCTGGTGCACGTCGCTGTTGGCTTCTGCCAGCTGGAGCATGTCCTTGACGTGCTGGACGGACTTGCCGCGGCGGTTGGCGATCTGCGGCTCGGTCCAGCCGAAGACCATGAGCTTCCTGTATTGAACGCCGAGCTGGAGCGGGGTGAGCGCCAGACCCGATGCGCTGTTGAGCATATGGGCGACACGATCGGCGTCGTTTCCGCGGAAGTGGCGACCCTCCAAGGACTTGATCTCAAACCCTTCAGCAATATTCTTCAGGGTGGCTGCCAGGCGATGGTGGCCGTCGACAATGAAGATTTGGCCGTCTTCGACGAAAACGTCAAGCGGAGGGAAGACCGCCCCGTTGCGCTGGGCCAGAGCCATGGAGTCCACGTGTTCCTGGTTCAGCGGACGGGCATTAAAGCCTTCCCTGATCTTTAAGACAAGCGGGTCGAGCGCGAATGAGGTCACCTTCGACACGCTCGGATTGTTCTTGTCCTCGGCCGCGACTTTCAGTGAAACGAAATCGGCTTTCGGAGCGGGGCTATCTGTTGTTGTCATCGGATGGTCAGTCGTGATCGTTGGCCTGCAGCTTCTTCACATCGACCCACGCTCGGCGCTGCATGTGCCGGCGGGCGACGGCCTCCAAGATGATCTTGAGGGCCGGGTGTTCGAGCATCTCGTCCAGTCGGGCGTCCGTGCGGAGCGCGCGGTGCGCAACTTCAAGGGCGGCGCGGTCTGGCGAGAGGCGATGCATGGCTACCGCCTCGGCATCCGGTGGGCGCGTGCCAGGCGCACGGCCAGCAAACGCGGTTTGCCGATGAAGCGGTAGTAGCGGTAGAGGGTGAGGAAGCCCATGTCACGCTGCCTGGATGGACATCAGCGGGAAGGCCGGCGCGACTCGGGTCGGCTCCGGGCCGTCCAGCAGGCCCCACAGCATCGCGTCGAGCTCGTGGTCGCCGAGGGACTCCATCGAGCCCGAGAGGCGAGCGACGAAGTTCGCCAGGCGGCGCTCCTCATCGGTAGGGGCGTCCTTCGAGGCATTGACGATGCAGCGCTTGATGGAGTCGCGCATGGCGGCAGCGGTGATCATGCTGGCACCTCGTGTTGGCGCCAGACCGCGTGGCCTTCATCGACGCCAGAAAAAAAGGCGTCAAACTCGACAGTGCCAGCTGCATAAGGGCGGACGAGAGGCGTCTTGGTCGCGCGGCTAGTAAGCAGCGAGCGCACGCCGAGTTTGTATGCAAAGCTGCGTGGATCGCGCGGGCGGTCGAAGGCTGCTTTCATCAGCTTCTCGACCAACTGGGAGGCGGTGGGGGTGGCCATTAGCGCACCTTGCTCATGACGGTGATGCCGCAAGGGACGCCCCAAAACTGAGTTGCGGCGACTTCTGCTGCCTCGCCAGCCGAGTCGGCCGGGATGATGCAGGTGTGGGCTGCGCGGGCAGTCCGGACAATGACGCGGTAGGTGTTCATGTGCGCTCCATCAAGGTTGATGAAGCAATTATGGGAGTTCCGGTATTCCTAGTCAACCGGTATTCCGTTATTTTTGCGCAAAAAAAGACCCGCCTATGCGGGTCACGTCTTTAGCTATGAAGATTTAGAGATATGATCCTGCCCTGGTCAGATCGTGGAGATCCTTCTTCGCACAATGCTTGTTCCAAACTTTCGACGTCTTGTAAATAGTGTTGTCGACTATGGTGGCATGTTCGAGATTCATACCACCGAAGCCGTTGCGCGCACGATAAGCGAAGCACATTATGCTCGCATCGTCGTTAGCAACGATGGTCTGAAACTTAAGGGAATCAGGATCTCGAAGGTTGCTCTTGATAGAGCGAGCTGCATTAATCACCGCTTGTCGCCGCGCATCTTCAACTCTGCGAGCCTCTTGCGCTGCGACCTCTTTTTCGGACAAGGGTGTCGGTGCCTGGTTTTCGTCCTTGGAGAACAACGCTGACCCGACCATCCCTAAGAAAATCAACGCGAGGATTGCTCTGAGCATGCCTATAGTCGTCCAGTAACCATGCGGCCTGGTTGGTACACTACTCGGCCGACGATGTTGCATTGGCCGCTTCGGACGTTGACCTTGCCGAAGTCGGGATTAAGCGAGTTAAGGTACCACTGGCCGCCACTCTTGAGCAGTTGCTTGATGCAAGCTTCGCCGTCGAAATTGACGGCGTAGAGCTCGCGATCGCGTGGCTGGTTATCTGAAGTATCGATGACGACCAGATCATCCTCGAACAGCATTGGCTCCATACTGCAGCCTTTTACGGGGAAAGCGATGAGATGGTGCGGAACAAGCCGATTCTTCTCGATCAACGAGAGTGGCATGTGAAGTACTCCGCCGTCTTCCAGCATTGGCTCGGTCGTGTACCCAGCCACCCCGGCGCGAAGCTTCAGCTTCACTTTGCGAATGGGCACGGTCGCCGGTTCGTCGCCAATTCGGATTGTAACGGGGCTTTTCAGGAATGGGTCGTCACTTGCGTTCGTGGCACTACTAGTCTCAGCAATCATCGATCCCTTACCTGTTTCGAGCCATAGAGGACTGACACCCATGGCGGATGCGAGGGAGGCAACTGACGTTGTCCCTTGTGACTTTCCGACCTCGAGGTCGGAAATTGTACTTTGCTTGAGCCCGGTTCGGCTGGCCAACTCGATTTGAGTCAACTTTGCGGCTTTGCGGGCCTGCTTGATTCTGGCTGCTATCGACATATCGATATTATCACCTATCACTAAACCGGAATTCCGGTTGACAGAAAATACCGGAGTTCCCATAATGGTTGCCATGGACATTCCTTATACGATTTCGGGCCTTCGCAAGGCCGGGTTGACCCAGGCGCGGATCGGTATCGCGGTGGGCCTCAAGCAAACGTCGATTAGCGACATGGAGGCGGGGAAGGCTGGAATTAAGCGCCCCACTTATGCCGTTGTCAGCGGGCTACAACAGCTGGCTAAGGATCATGGGGTTCCGACAGAGCCGCAAGACGGAGGTGAACCCGCGGTCGTTCCAAAAGCTGTGGCAGCAGAACCGAGTTCGTAGGACCACACCAGGCGCTCGCCAATCGAAGTCGCTGAAAGTGTCAGCAGAACGCCTGACCTGACGACGAGCGTCAACCGAATAACTAGCTCCTCAGTCCGTGGATAACGGGCGGAAGTTACTGCGTCTTGAAAGTTGCGCATAGGAAATAGTATTTGAGAAACGATTTCCAAATACTAAGCATCTTGATCGATAAGCAATACCCAAGAAATGGAAGGGAACACTGTGGACCTCTTGTCCTGTTATCAAGAAATGATCAAGGTGCACGGCTGGAACGGTACGGCCGCCACGCTCGGCATGACCAAGTCGCAGCTCGAAGCACGTGTGTACGAGGTGAAGGGCAGCGGCATGCGTGTTGATACCGCGCTGCTGATCCAGACCTATTCCGGCACGTCGCACTTCGCGCAGGCCGTGGCCGTTGCGACTGGCGGCGTGTTCGTCCAGCTGCCGGAAGGCGAGGGCGTCACCGGCGAAGAATTGCACGGCAAGTTCCATGAGCTGTACGTCGAACTGTGCCGGCTGTCGG
>Ga0265798_10011851_pt1 | contig 10583 bp, 12 predicted proteins | sample P3T30metagenome_FD_192430 | JGI IMG/M metagenome (GOLD analysis project Ga0265798, IMG submission 192430) | Plant litter microbial communities from East Loma Ridge, Irvine, California - P3 T30 | ecosystem: Environmental > Terrestrial > Plant litter > Unclassified | place: USA: California... | reverse complement strand
GGCTTTTTGGATATAGACAAAATTTCGCAAAGACACAAGGACATGGGTACCAGATTCGAGTTTTTGAGAGTCCGAATGTCATGATGTTGTCCATTCAAGACTTTGCAGCAACGACGGCGACAGGACCATGCATGCTGTAGCTGACTTCTTTCGCAACTACGTCCTAGTCAGACCATATGATTATTGAGCGACGCTTTTTTCTAACGATATTCAACGGAGTCAAGAGTCTGGACGCAAACATGAAAGATCCAGTCTGATGATTTTGGAGGAGGCGAGAAGAAGACATTTGAGCTAGTTTGAGAGACTTTTGGAAGGACAGAAAAAGTGCGGATCGATGGAGGATGGAGGATGGGGAGGAGGAAGGGGTTTATATAGGCTTCGGAGGTGAGCAAGGGCCATGTAGTTCGTGATGATCAAGGAATTTGAAATGGCGAGGATGGCTAGGACGGACCATGACCATCTGTATGAATTATTTCGATTCACTTTCCAACGACCACTCAGCCGCTCAATTCTCCCGGCCCCGTCAAGTAAAAGGATGCTGATGATATCACACCCCGTCCAGTACGCCATCGCTATGCCCAAAAATCATAAATCCCATTCCAATTTCTCGCCCTTCACCTAAACAACCTCTTCCCTCCAACCCTCCCCGCACTCCTCTCCACCCCCTCAAGACTCATTCCCGCGAACCCCGCTCCACCTCCTTCCCTATCGCGCTTATACCGCCTCAACGCCTCCCTCAAGTGCGCCGGCGTAAGCGGGCCCTTGTTACTCTGGCTTAAGCGTTCCTGCAGCCCTGCGTCCTCTCGGATCTCCGTCCACAGCGGCTGCTCGCGATCTACCTGGTTCAGGTACATGCCTGCCTGCTGGATATCCTGGTTTGTGGGCTTATTGCGCTCGTCTTTGATGTGCGCTGAGGGACGCTGCAGGGACTGGAGCAGGAGTTGTGGAGGGATGGCGCCGTTGGGGTGGTGCGTGGACGCGACTGTCCATTCGTCGCGCACCGTGAGCGCGCGGTCGATGATGTCGCCTATGAAGGACTTGGAATACGTAGTCACAGCGATAATGACGGGCTGCGGAACAGACTGGCTGAGCGTCTGATTAACCAGCTTGCGCACAGTTTCGCGCTTCAAGCGAATGCGACGATACTGCGCGTAGCGCTCGCGCTGGGGCTCCGTCATGTATTCTTCGAGGATGCGCTCGCGCTCGTTGTCGGCGTCGCGGCGCTGCTTGGAGGTCAGGCCGGAGTCTTCTTCATTGACCATACCCGTGTCTTCGTCGAGGTCTTCGTCGTCGTCTTCTTCTTCGTACTCGCCGCCATCGGGGTTCTCGCCCGCGATGTTGCTGCGCGTGTCGGCGCCTTTGCCTGCTCGGCCGCCGCGGGCGCTGCTCACGACGCTGGCGGCATCGTTGTCGGCCTTCTTTCGCTTCTTCTTTCCGCCTGCTGTGTTTGCGGTCACTACGCTGTCGACGGACGGGGAGCGCGTGCCGCGGTCGAAGCCGCCATCGGCTTCGGGGGAGAACTGGTGGCGTAGTGTTGACGGTTTGCGCTTCTTTGCTGGACCGCCGTTCAGTGAGGATATGCTGCCGCGTTTCCGTACGTTGAGCTGGGGATTGTGAGGCGGTGATGCCATGTTGGCGAGTCGTGCCTCGTGAGGCTTGTGATCGAGGAGAAGTACGCGCGGTGGGTGGGTGGAAAGGTTGTAAGTTCGGTGAAGTACAGCTGTTGTGTCGCAAGGGCTGGAGTTGCGATTGTAGTTGCGCTAGGGCGGTTGTGGCGGTGATTGCGAGATTGCAGCGACAAGAAAATCCCAGCGCGCAAACTTGACACAGGAAAGAGTGTGTCGGTGAGAGTCGTTCTTACCTTTTCCACGAGCTCAATGAAGCATCTCCGTCGCGTGCAACTCGCCAAGCAAACGGTCACTAGCGCGATCGTTCCGCTCGGAACCATGTGCCATTTCGTCATCGCCATCCACGCCTTTCACTCTTACTGACCAATCTAATCTTTCGCAATGTGAAATCTACATATACTCGGGCGCGTCGCCTCCAACTATACACCCCATCGAGCTACACTGTAGCCGTCTTGAAGCACTCTGTCGCATAAGTACCTACTATTCGCATAGCACAATTATCACGATGCCCTCGTTCGACGAAGCATACGGCCAATCCGCCGCACAAAACGCACAACCCAATGCATCTAGTGAACCCAGCTCAAATGGCTCCGTCCAACCTTCAGCCTCCAGCGCACCAGACCCTTCTTCTCTCCCACCTGCTGCCCTGGAGCTAGCAGCACGCCTTTTCGACCTCGCACGAAATGGCGAGACAGTACGTTTCATTCCCTTTTAACCTTTTTTTCCCTTTCCAACTAACGCCTCTAGGATACACTCGCACAATATCTCATGGCCGGCATCCCCAAGAATCTGACCAATGCGTCCGGCGACACGCTCTTGATGCTCGCATCATATCACGGACACGCTGCGACTGCGAAGATGCTGTTGAGTACCGGCGCAGATGCAAATGTGTTGAATGGGAGGGGCCAGAGCCCGATTGCGGGCGCCGTATTCAAAGGGTACGACGAGGTAGTTAGGGTGCTCCATGAGGGAGGTGCGGATGTGCAAGTTGGACAGCCGAACGCTGTGGATTGTGCGCGAATGTTTAAGAGGGAGGCGTGTCTGAAGTTATTTGGGGTGGAGGAGGGCGAGGGGAGGGACATAAATGTTGAAGGGTCGTAGGCATAGCATGTCAACAATATGAGTCAAGTCACAGAGTCAGACTGAAAAGTACTGAAGAAGTGTAAACCTTCTCGTGAGGTATTTTGATTTCACACCAGCTACATCGTGATAGCCATGATATCGTTCATGAAAAAGCCTGAAAGAACCCATTCGCCCGCTCACCAAACAGCATCTAGTTCACGTGAAGTCCAGCAGCAAAGTCCTCGCCAGAGCTCTCAGGCTTCTTGGACTCGAGACCCTTCTGACCAAGCTTCTCCTTCGAGAAGGCAGCAGCGTAGGGGTTGAGGCGGAGCTGCACCTGGAAGTTCTTGAGCGGGTTCTTCTTCTGTACGACGCCACGCTTGGAGATGGCTCCGCCACGGACGGGGCGGAGGACCTTCTGGATGTCGCTGGAGTTGATGATCTTGCCGAGGTCGGGCTGGCTCATGATGGTGGATGGCAGGAGGAAGTCCTTCTTGAGCGCTGAGGGCTCGGTGGTGGAGCCGTAGACGGTGTCGAGAGCGCTAAAGGCAGATGAGGTCCAGACGATGAAGCGACCGAGGTGGCCACCGGGAGCGAGCTGGAGGAGGTTGAGCGAGTAGACGGACGAGGTCTCGACGCCGGGGATGTTGCGGAAGGCCTTGACGAGCTCCTTGCCATCCTCATCGGGGTTGTAGATGACGAGAGGACCACGGCGCTGCTTGTGGCGGCGACCCCTCATCTTGCCCTTACCAGCGCGGAGCTTGCGCGAGTTCTTGGCCTTCTCGACGTCGGCACCGGCACCGACAGCCTTGAGCAGAGCGACGGCAGCGGAGGTCTTGCGGATGGCGGCATCGGCGAACGCGGTCGAGGAGATGACGAGCGGGACCTCGGGGACGGTGCTGACGTTGTGGCCGCGGGCCATGAGGAGGGCGGGGCTTCCTGAGGCAGCGAGCGCGGAGGCGGTAGCGAAGCGCTTCTGGTTCAGGTTGATCTTCTGGTGCCACTTGCGCCAGACCTTGGTGGGAGCGAACATGCGACCGGAGCGGCACATGTTACCAAAGGCAGCCTGACCAGCACGGTGGGTACCTCCACCAGAGACACGGGGGATACGGGCGACGGCACGTCCAGTACCCCACGACTCAGCAGAGGTCTGGTGACCAGCCTTCTCGGAGCTGTCAGGATGTTAGGGGAGTATTCGTGCGCAACGTGTGTGAAGGCTTACACAGCGTATGGCTGGCGGCGGTTCTTGTTCATGCCAGTGTGGACCGCGTGGACGATATCCGGGCGGATAGGTGCCTGTCAGAATTGTCAACATTGTCCAGATTGATACATGCAATTCGATGCGCTCGCCCATCCATTGCCCATTGTCGTCCTTCCTGCAGCGATCGTGCGCCTGCATCTGGCTGCTCGACGAAATTTCCTCCGAATCTCGAATTGCGAAGCGTCGTAGAACTCACCTTGAAGACATTGGGGACAGTGATGGTGTCCTTCGTGGACTCGCCCTTGGCGGAGATGACGGTGACGGTCGGCCTCGACATGGTGTCTTGTGTGGGCGGGTGCTGTTGTTAGTATCGCTAAAGATCGTGAAGTCGTCGCGAGGTCCAATATTCCAGTTGGTGGTGCGCGAGGCTAGCCGAATGTAGCGGGAACTCTTGGCGGCCCGTGCTCGATCTTGATCGCATTCCTACTTCGTACACTGCACACTGCCAGAGTCTGACAGAGGAATTACAATGACCGATACCATATCACAGCACGTACTGTATGGTTGCTGTCTTTCGTCTAAGTGCTGTAGTTCAATGCCTTTGGTCACGCGCCAAACGACAGGTATTACTTCCTACCGAAAGCCTCTCCTTCTCCATCTAGCTTCACCGTGACCTCTTCATCGCTCCATGATACCATGCACATAAGGCATCACATCCCATCAAGTGTAATCCTGTACTCCGACGCCTCATCGCCAGGATTTCGCAGCACAATTCGTACTTTAAGACCCTTCACTACCGCAATGGCATCACTTCTTTCGCATCATGCGGTACTAAAACAACATGCTCTCTTTATGACAGTGCAAGCTTCCAACCAAGGAGGCGGAAGGAAAGGCATTTCGAAAAGGAAGGGTCCGTTTGGCATCCCTAATTTCTTGTGTGGCTTCGTCGCGAAGCATAGCTTGGCGCTCATATTGGCCGTGCAAGGAGGTCTTGAGTCCACAATTCTGGAGTCCGGAAAGCTGGAGTACAGCGAGCCAAAAGCAGTGGTTCAACTCGGAGCCTCCAGATGCGTTGTAGGCCCAGGATCAAGTACAGGCAGCACAAGAGGACAGATATGTTGCAATTGAGAGAAGACAGCAACTAACGACAGGATATCCTTTACCGTTCGAGAGAGGCATGGAGTGACTCACCGAATGCAGCATCTGGAAAGATACTTGAGTCCTTACAATCGCTCGCACCGTGTCCTGGTAGACATCACTGTCAGACTTTGGCAGAGGACCCAGCTGATGCATGTCTGTCAGGTTGAAGAGTATAGGCTGTGTCCCTTGGATCGGTAACGTCGTAGTCGTCGAAATTCAAAGACCAAGACAATGAGTGGTCTTGTTACTCTGTAATCGTGAGACGGCAGAGATTGTTCAGACGGCTGCGCTCTTACACGACGGCAATGATTTTACCCTGGTGCATTCGACGATTCTGCGTTGAAAGTGGTCTCTGGCGGATCACGCCGTCAAGAACAATTCTACAAACTCCCTGAAAGCTTTCTTGGGACCGTCGACATGCGACTCGAAAGTTGTATGTGATTGATAATTGTAGCCACACACGCACGAGCGCTTTGTGAGACCAAGAAAGCATCTTTGTGACTTTGCTTCCCAGGAAGAGGAAGACAGTTTGGAGACGGGGTACGTAGGCTACATGGAGGGAAAGGTGCCGTTTGTACTGCGACCGGGTGAACGAAGCCTTGAGTGGGAATCAGACGAGAGAAGGCGATATTGTAGTGTTGTTCGAGAAGCGTGTATCTGAGGTGTCAGGGGCGGAAACACTAGCAGGTTGAGTATGTACTCAGATTGTACTTCTGCAATAAGGAACGCATTCACTGTCAGCTTGTGATTACGGTACCTCCAGAAGTATGTCATGCATCTTCACCCTCACTTGAGTGTTAGACAGACAGCAGGCACCCCAGCGATGATTATGCACCCAAAGTCGGGCTGCACTCCTGTCTCACCATGACGAGTCAAGCTCGATCTCTTCACGATCTCACGCGATGTCAACCACGTGCGCGGCACCGGCGCCAGATCTTCACCAGGATCGAGCGGTCCCTGACTCCAGCTCCCGGTTCTCACAATCTCTTTTTTCCGCATGCGGCAACTGGACACGCTGAAACACTTGGACCTGCCTGTTGGCTGCAATTGGAATATGAGAGGACAAAGCGGTCACTCGAAGCGGTGTGCGAGATCCTTTGTCGAGATGCTTGCTGTCAAGCAACATTGACCGGCGTGACTTTGAGATGGCGAAACTCACCGCGAAGAACGTGAAACGAAAGAATTTGCTCACGATCGATTTGTGCGCGTGACCTGCGATAAACTCTTCGCAATTGACATGCTGGCCGCAACGCTCACCCCGCCAACAAAGTGGGTCAGCCTTGCGTTTCATGTTGGAGGAGCTTGCGCACGGCGTGTTTGGCGCCTCAAGAAGGCGTCTGAGAACCACGGCGCCACCGAGACACATGTGAAGACGTGAGGACAATCAGGAAAGAGGTATGATGAGTGCAGCCTGTTGGCGACAATTGTCATTTGAAATGCATCATGTTTCTCCAGGTAGCATACCATGTCTGGGGCCGTTGTCAGCATCTCCAGAGCTGCTCGCCTAGCCTCTCCCGGTCGCATGCATGCCTCTCAGGGGTGCTATGGCGCCGCGGCGGGAACAAAGGCCACAGACTCACAGTCACGCTGTAGCCGTACGTGAGTAGGGCTGCTGTTGGCTGGCCCAGGGACAGCAGGCAGACCGGATGGCGCGAACAGTGAAGTGGTTCACGCGGGCATCTGGCAGACTTGTAGCTGTGAGTGGCAGCAAACCAGCGTGCGCTTCCAGACGTGGCCAATGTGCAATGTTAAGTGGCTGCTATTTATATGGCTGGTCTGTGCGTTTTCTAGTCGGCGGCTCATGGTCGAGCGTGAATGGCCGCCCGCAACAACCACAACTTCGACAACCCACAACCCGCCCAGCTCACAAACAGATAGGCGGCAGCGGCTCTGCGACCGGCGTCTTCGCACCTTCCCCCGCTGGCGAACGCTTTGCACCGCACGCGCCAATTCTCTGCAGTACGTGTTGCGACGACGACAGTGAAGCGTCCAACCGTCCCGTCCTCGAGCGCCCGTGACATTCGACATCTGTCTCTGCTGCGACACTTCGACACCCGCGCCGCTCCCTCCCCCAGGTATAGGCGCATCGCCGGCCCAGTCGCTCTCTTCCACCACACACACCACCAGGCGCTTAGTCGAGGAGCTGGTTATCCTCGCTCTACCACACCACCAACGGCCATAGTGCTGCGTCTTCTGCTCGGTACGTTTTGCGTCTCCCCTGTGTGCTGCTTTGCCCAATTTTCCTTCTGCTGTGCGAGCATGGCTGTGTGAACCATGTGCTGCGAACGGGTACAGTGACCCGCACACTGCAATGTATTCGCTGGACAGCCTTCACCACACACACAATACGAACTTACGAAAAGGCCGCCGCCGCCATGTCCCCCACGTACACAATGCACGACGCTGACAGTCCGACGCTGAAGAGAGCATTTCTTGCTTCTAATTCCTCCTTCCCTTCCAAGAAGCACTCCTTCACGCCCTACGCCAGCCGCCCCCGACTGACGCCTTCACCCCGACCTCGCCGACCCAGCATGGTGCAGACGAGCGCACGATCCTTCATGCCGATGCCCTCTTTTGGTTCAGTATTTGGAGGAGAACTGCACAAAGGACCACAGGACAGTACAGGCACACATGGCAGCAATGTAGCCGTCCACGCATCCAACGGCGCATCCTTCCCCTCCTACCACATGCACACCGACAGCCGCGACAGCAACTCGACCGCATCCTCAGACAATTCACCCACCACCACAATCTCCACCATGGACTCGTCCTCCGTCACCGACCCATCGCCTGGCCCTTCGCCCGAGTCGCCTTTGGCCAAAACTGCGGCGGCGTCGTCATTCATCGCTGACTTCAGGTCACGGCGGCCTGAGACGAGCCCCGGAGAGTCCTCGCCGAATGCCTTTTTTGAACTACAGAGGCCTACGACCCCCGCGAAAAAGGCCCGGAATCTGAAGAACCTGGGCATCGTCACGACCACGTCCCTCACAAATCTTCGCAGCAATGCCCCAGCCCAAGTCGCGGTGGTCCCCAAGGAGAAGAACTCCTCGGCTCCACCCTCTCCGCTCTTTATCAAGCCGCCTACACCGCCGAAGAGACGGCCCTCGAATCTCAGCTTGACCATCTCGACTCCTGGAAGCAACGAAAGCAAGCCAGCACGACTTCTCATTCCTTCTACACCGTCATTCAGCCGTCCAGCGCTGCGCCACTTCCAGTCTTCTCCGTCCCTTCCAATATGTGCTCCAAGCATGGGGCCAACGAACGGCATGCAGTTTCCTGTTCTGCGTCCTCTCGTCACCAAAGCCAGCGGACTGGCCGAGGTACCCTTCGAGATGGAGGAAGAGGATGATCAGGAACAAAACTTTGACATTCCCCAGTCGCGGGAAGAAAAGCCAGCCGCTTACCCCAACGGTCCCATATGCATATACGAAGCCGGCGTCTATCTATACTTCGAGCCAACGGCTGAGCAGGCCTGCACTTTCGACGTCATCATCAACGTTGCGAGTGAGGTAAAGAATCCTTTCAGTTGTCCGTCAGAATCACAAAAGGATATCGATGCGAGGCGCATTGACGGACCCGCGGCTGAGAATGTTGACTTCGCTGCTCTTCCTCAAAGGGCCAAGCCAATGCCGTTTGGCCGAGAAGACAGCTCTCCGACGACACCCAAGGCTACACCGGTCATGCAGACGATCCAACCAGGTGAGATTGTCATTGATGGAAAGACACACAAGACCCCAGAGTACATTCACATGCCGTGGGAACACAACACCGACATTGTCTCTGATCTGTATCGACTAGTGAAGGTCATGGATGACAGGGTCCAGCAAGGGAAGCGTGTGTTGATCCATTGCCAGTGTGGTGTCAGTCGATCTGCGAGTTTGATTGTCGCCTACGGCTTGTACAAAGATCCTCACATGAGCGTACAAGACGCGTATGATCGTGCCAAGAAGCGAAGCAAGTGGATCGGTCCTAACATGAACCTCATCATGCAGCTTCAGGAGTTCCGCAACGGTCTCCTGAGGGCAAATGACAGCAGGAACCAAGGCTTTGGTAGACGATCAGCTGGACTGAACACATCGAGGTCCACGAACGGGAACATGTACTCGCCATTCGAGCGGAACACAGCGTCAGGCTCGCGGACACCGCGGACTGCTCCACTGCCGCCTGACACAGACATGACTATGCAGCGAGCCAGCACAGGGAACATGATGGCTGTATCCCCAGGTCCTTTGTCTGCACCCACTGGCGCGTCTGGCGCGTTCTCTCCAGGTTTTCGGCGATCCTGGGATGTGAGCCAGAGTAATTTCGACATCCCATCACTACCTACGCCGACAAGTGCCGCCTGGGCCGACCCAGCAGGACATCTAGTGCCTGTAGCAGCTGTGGACGAGACTACGTCAGCTCCAACAGAACCAGTTCCAACGATACAGTTCGAAGATATTCGGGTGTCTCAACCTGCGATACAAGAGCCAGAGAAAGAAGTCGCGCGGCCAACCTCGATGATCCCAAACTTCTCTCGCCAACTACCCCTCAGATCACTCGAGAGCTCGTCGGACGTCACATCGTCACATCTGCAGGTTGGCCAGTCTGCTGGTATGCAGCTTCCTTCGCTTGGTGCTATGAGATCGCCTATGGTGGCTAGCTTCAATCTATCTTCTTTCGCCCCTCGGCAACAAGTCGATGACACGGAGCTAATGTCTCCAATCAAGACCACCTTCGACAATCCGTGGCCCAGCGAATACGACGAGGAGCCACAATCGGTGGCCGCATCCAAGAGCGAGCGAGAGTACACAGCACCGCCACTTCTCATGTCTTCCCGTGCCACCGAGTTCCACATGGCCGGCCTCAAGAGTGGAAGCAACGATGATTCGTATGGAATGCTGTCACCTCGAGCCACTTCCTTTGATATCGACGGCCCTCCTCCAGCACCCACCTTCGCACCCACCTTTGGTTCGACATTTCCCTCATTCGAATCTACGGAGATCGCATCGCCCATTGCTACGCAGTTCCCGAAAGACATCTTTGGCAAGACCGAGGAGACGGATGATGACGAGGTCATGTCGCCAAGGGCTGAAGAGTTCCATATGGCGCCCTTCAAACCCGACGTCACTGTCGACGAGGACCCTTTCGGTCTGACCTCTCCTTCACGTCTGGAATTTCACGCAAACCCATACGACAGGCCTGATTTGGCGGCAGTCCAGGAGATGGCATCTGACGACCGAAGGCCTTCTTTCCAGGCAATATTACCGCCTGCTCATCAGACATTCACTGGCTTTGCTTCGCTCGACGGCACTGCCCAAGCGCAGCCAGAACCTCAGCAGCCGCTCTCGGTACACACTATTGGATTGAAGCAAGCTGCTATTGGAAGCCCGACGCGCATTGACAGCTTGAACACATCCCCAGAAGCTTCGGTCGTGCCTACCGTGGAGGCTCTTCTAGTCAAATCCGACGTGTTCCCAAAAGCGCCAGAAACACCACGAACACCCAAAGAAGCCTTCCTGTCGACACCCTCAAAAGGCATCCGGACACGCTTCTCGTCGCCCAACCTCCGC